>Ga0105164_10002340_pt1 | contig 11757 bp, 21 predicted proteins | sample VDWuncwatermetaG_FD_89674 | JGI IMG/M metagenome (GOLD analysis project Ga0105164, IMG submission 89674) | Wastewater microbial communities from Netherlands to study Microbial Dark Matter (Phase II) - VDW unchlorinated drinking water | ecosystem: Environmental > Aquatic > Freshwater > Drinking...
GAATGGGGTTCATTCCATCTCGCCTAAGCCAGCAGTTCACATGCGTTTGAGCTTGGCGAAAGCTGAAGCAGAACGTTTGGCGAAAAATGTACCAAGCAAGACGTTCATCGTCTTGGAAATAGTTGGTTCAGTGCAAGCGACAGGCGTAAGCTGGAAGTAAGCATCGAAATTAGGGTGTGTACAGCAATCTCCAAAAACTTACTTGACGAGGAGCGGTCGGCTGCAATTGAAGGGCTGACTATTGGAGGACACGGGAACAGGTGGACAATTCATCGTCACTGAACGCCGGATGGTCAGCGGGAACGCAAGTTCAACTGAATCGTAGGCGTGGTGAGACTACGCCACACCCTGTTGTAGTACTTTGGTTGTTGCAGCAAACTTACATTATCTCAACCAGTTGAAAGGAATCATCATGAATTCATTTGTGACCGCAGCTACTGCTGCACCAAAAAAGCCTCGCGTTGTAAAGCCTAAGGCTCCTGCTCCACTCGTTTCCAAAGTTGACACAACTACCGCAAATGGTGCGAAATCTCGCTCTACTTCCGGTCAGGCTCATGTTGACCTGTTTGCAATCGCTGGCTCCGCTCGTAATGACCAATCAGGTTTCCTGAAGTTGTTCGAACGTGCCTACCAAGTTGACAAATCGACTGCACTGCGTATCGCATTGTGGACTCGTGACGTCCGTGGTGGTGCTGGTGAGCGTCAATCGTTCCGCACAGTTCTGAAGTTCTTGGAAAACAAGGACCCAGTCGTGCTGCAAAACCTCGTACCTCACGTTCCAGAATTCGGTCGTTGGGACGACGTCATCGACACTGTTGCACAAGGTTCAAATGCGTTCGCAATCGCTTCGCAAAACCTGAAGGCAGCTATCGACGGCGGCAATGGTCTCGCTGCAAAATGGACACCTCGTAAGGGTGACGTCGCTGTAACTCTGCGCAAAGTTTGGGGCATGACCCCAAAGCAATACCGCAAGTTCGTTGTGACCCACACTGATGTGGTTGAAACTCTGATGTGCGACAAGCGTTTTGACGAAATCAAATTCGACAAGATTCCATCGCTGGCATCACTGCGTTACCAAAAGGCTTTCGGCAAGCGTGCTCCTGCAGCATACGCCGCCTACAAGTCTGCTCTGGAAAAGGGCGAAGTAAAGGTCAATGCATCTGCGCTGTTCCCACATGACATCGTGACGAACATCCGCCCAAGCAATGGTGATTCTGTTGTGTTGAATGCACAATGGGCTGCACTGCCAGACTACCTCGAAGGCAAGCATGGTTCGATGTTGGTTCTGTCAGACGTTTCGTCTTCGATGTACGACGATGTCGGTGGTGGCGTTTCAGCAATGAACGTTTCTATCGCTCTGGGTCTTTACATCTCTGAACGTCAAAGTGGTCCGTTCAAGGATTTGGTGCTGACCTTCGCTGATGACTCCAACTTCCACAAAGTTGTTGGTGCAAACATCACTGAACGCTGCAACAACCTGAGACGAGCTCACTGGGGTGGTTCGACCAACTTCCAATCGTCTTTCGATTCGATTCTGAAGTTGGCTGTGCAAAATCGTGTTCCTGCAGCAGATATGCCAAAGACTCTTTTGGTGTTGTCTGACATGGAATTCAACAACAGCAGCGTCCGTGGTCGCTCTGTCGAAAACTTCAAGGCAGCAGAAGCGAAGTTTGCGGCAGCAGGTTACGCAATGCCGAAGGTTGTGTTCTGGAATGTGAATGGCAAGGCTGGAAACAACCCTGTGTCATTTGACCAAACCGGCACGATGATGGTTTCTGGTTACTCACCGTCAGTTTTGAAGGCGGTCATGACTGGTGCAGAAATCGAAGATGTGACACCAATGGACGTGATGATGGAAGCAGTAATGAATCCTCGTTACGACGTGGTCGACCAAATCGTCTAACCAAGTTGGATAATGAAAAGCCCGCCTCGTGCGGGCTTTTTTGTTTGCATCAAATAAAAAGTGTTGACAATAATTCTTGTTGGCTTATAATTAGAACTGTTCAACGTTCACTAACCAAGGAGAAATAAAATGACTGACAAGATTTTGGACCGCGTAAAGAAGATGATGACACTGGGCAACGATGCAGGTGCAACAGAGAACGAGCGTGAAACTGCACTTCGCATGGCACACTCGCTGCTACTGAAGCACAATCTATCGATGTCCGACTTGCCGAGTGGTGACGAAAACATCGAAGTTCGTGAAAAGCAGAACTTCACAATCTGAGCTGATTCGTGGGCTCGTGACCTTGCGTTCAATGTTGGTAAGCTGTTTTACTGCAAGTATTTCTACTGCAAGACTGGCCAAACAGGTCGTGAAAATCATTACTTCGTTGGGCGTCAAAGTAATGTAATCACATCAATGCACATGGCTGAATACATCATCAAGTCCATCAAAGCAGAAGCCCGCAAACGCTATGGAGATGCGTCCAATGCGAATGGTCGTTCGTTCTGTGTTGGTGTCACTCTGGTAATTCAACGTCGCGTCAACACAATGTTGGCCAACGAAGCTGAAGGCAAGGAAATGAGCACAGGAACTGCACTGGCAATCATCAATCTTCGCAAGTCTGAACTGACTGAAAACGAGAAGTGGTTGGCTGACGAAGGTACATCACTGACCACCACGAAGCGGCGTGAAAGTAGTGTTCGTTCCAATGCGTTCTCTGACGGAAAGCACTTCGGCAGCAAAGTTTCACTCAATCGTCAAGTGACTGGCGAGAAAGCATCACTGTATCCTCAACTGAGTTAATCATCACTCACCCACAATCAAACCGCTTCGGCGGTTTTTTTGTTTTGTAAACTTCAAGAATGTCTTACAATGACTGAGCTAGCACCTGTGCTCTCAACTAACATCGAAGCTGATAATGACGTCACGTTAGTCCCGTCTACAAAGACAAGGGTTGTGCATCGACATGAAACAGAAGTAGTAGGTGGGTTCGACCTCAGTCTACGCGGATGATGATTCAGATATTGAACGTATTCTGATGGCTTTGAAAATGATGTTCTTCACACGAATGTGGCTGTCCAACTACATTCGCAAGTCGACAACGGTTGAGGGAATTTCGTTCTACAATGCAATACTGCCCTCTGTTATAGTGACCAGATTGAGTAACTGGAAAGGATTTTGATGCATTCATTCACACGAAAAATACTTCATTGGTGGTACTGCGCAAACTGTGGTTTGGTGCTACTGAACAATGACCCATCACGTGCTGCTGCGAGATGAAAGTGTAAGGGACTCGATGACTGAATCAGATTTACAATTTGTGCAGTCAGTTAAACGGTGGAGAGATAAAGATTCGGTTGACGATTTACTAGCGCAGTTGATTGCGATAGCAGATGAATCCCGACCAAAGTCTCATCCTAAACTTGGTGGGTTCATAAGTGCAGATAGATTGAGGAAGATGCGAGATGAAAGAAAGACGAAAATTTCGTCAGGCTCGAAAGGGTGAAGTAATCTGTCGATGTTCTGCATACAAATTCCCACATCGTTTGATGGGTGGGAAATGTGATGGGTCACATTGGGTTCACGATTATTTGTATACGAATATGTCAGGTTGCACAGAATGCCGTCATTGGGATGGCTGGTGTCAAGTTGACAAGGGTCAGGAAGCCGCTCACAAGTGTCCAGCACTGATTGAGTTTCTTCAATTTGAAGAAGTTCCTGTTCCAAAGAAGTACGATATGAGGAGTTGGGATTGAGTAATAAACCGGGCCTCTTTATTGATGACGAACGTTTCCCACCTGACGATAAACGTCATTGGGTCACAGTCAGAACATCAGCTGCTGCAATCGCATGGATTAAGAACATGGGATTCCTCATTTCATTAGTTTTGACCACGATTTAGGTGGAACTGATACTGCAATGGAAGTAGTCAAATTCATTGCAAAGAACACGATTGAATTGAAGAATATGACAGCTCGTGAGCGTTGGTTCACACTAACAACTGAGGGTCGAATATCTGGACTCAAGTTTCCTGTCGGGTTCATGTATTATGTTCACTCACAGAACCCGATTGGTAAGAGGAATATTGAAGGAATGATGAATTCCATTTTGAAGGAGATGTTATATGGGCGGTAATGCACTGAACGGAATCTGTGAAACACGACGGTTCGCAAAGGATGAATATTTTGCACTCGAAAAGGATGTGACTGATAAGCTGAAGAAGGTTTTTCCATTCGCTTCAGTGAGTGCTGTTGTTGCGTACAAGAACAAGGATTCGTTCGGCGACATGGACGTTCTGTTCTACAATCCTGAGCCAATTCACTGGCCACGATATCTCACTCAACTGTTCGACACGAAAGGCTATACCAAGAACGGCGGAGTCACGTCGTTTGAGTACAACGGAATTCAAGTCGATTTGATTATGTGTTCGTCACCAGATGAGTACATCACTTCGATGTTCTACTTCGCATATAACGACCTCGGCAATTTCATGGGTCGCATTGCGCACAAGATGGGATTCAAGTATGGCCATCGTGGATTGACGTTCATTGTGAAAGATGGTGATTATCAGTTTGATGAAATCGTCGTCAGTCAACGACCAGACCACATCATGCGATTCCTCGGATATGACTATTCACGATTCCTGTCAGGTTTTAACGAACTGACTGACGTGTTTGAGTATGCTGCGTCGACGCCGTTCTTCAACAAAGATATCTTCCTGTTGCATAATCGCAACCATACATCACGAGTGCGCGACGCCAAACGCAAGTCATACAGTGCATTCTTGGATTGGATGGCAGTGACACCACATCTTCGTGCATATGAATGGCAATCGATGGAAGAACGTGGTGGAACGAGGGAAGTTGCTGAGTTCATGCAGCGTGCGTTCAAATTCTTCCCTGAGTTCGAGGACCAATATCAAGATGTGATGGAACGTTTTGACAAGCATCGTCAAGCCAAAGCTACATTCAATGGTGATTTGGTTCGTGAATGGACTGGATTGGATGGTAAGGAACTCGGTGAGGTCATGAAACGCATCAAGGAATTCATGACTAGTCAATCTGGTTCTGTAACCGACTACATTCTTCAACATGGACAAGAGCAATGCAAGAAGGTTGCCCTCAACGTGAAGTTTGGTCCAATGCTTTTACAACAAAATTGAAATACGTGTTGACACATTTCCTACAATGGCTTAAAATAAGGCATCAACACATTGTAGGAGATGAAAATGCTGAAATTTGAAGAATCATTCGTAATCGGAGACCGAATCAAGGCCTACGACTTCGAGCCAATCCCTAGTCGAGAAGAGTGTTTCATCGAAGGCACAATTATCGACACCACCAGCGAACCTGGATATCTCGCGTTCGTTGTTGAGTGTGACAATGACGTTTTCGGTGGAAGTGTCGTTCACGACGACCGTATCGGAAAACACATCTTCGTCCCGATGGAAACATCGATGGACTATGACAACCGAATCACTCTCTCACAGAAGGCATAATATGCAATTCAATATAACCAAGCAGCAAGCTCTGAAAATTGCAGCTATCGTGTTTGACTCCGAACCTGAAATGCTCGAAGCTGCAACCAAGCAGTTGACCACTCGTCCAACCAAATATAGTGGTCTCTTCCCGATGACTGACTTGGTTGAGCTGTTTTCTGCGGTTGAACTCGTGATGCACATCGAAGGATAATTATGGCCATCATCAAAAAGAAACCTCTCGACAAAATGACCATCGACTTGACTGGCCCGCAAGGTAACGCATATTTCATTCTTGGGACTGCGGACCAACTTGGACGCCAGCTTGGACTCGATAGCGACGATTTGAATGCAATCATGGAAGACATGAAATCGAGCGATTATGAACACCTGATTGAAACTTTTGACAAGCACTTCGGTTCGCTTGTAGACTTGGAGAGATAAAATGAGTACAGCAGCGTCCGCAGTTGCAGCAACAAAAACACTTGGTTCCTACGACGAAATCTTGAAGGGTTATCTCGTCAAGGCTCTCGAACAGACAGGAAATCTGATTGACAAGTCTGTCGACATCGTCATGCAACAAGCACCCATTCTGGTGCAAGAAATGTTGCATTGGTACTTTGCGTATGACCTCATCAAGATGATTATCGGAATGTTTCTGTTCTTCGGCGTCATTGGAATGTGGTACTATCAATTCTCTTGGGGCGTGAAGCAATCCAAGATGAAATATGAAGAGCGGTCAAAGTGGTATGAAGACAGTGACTATGGATTTGGTCGAATAATTTTCATGATTGTGTTGCTGTTTCCCTTTCTATCTGGGTTCTGCTTGATGAATCTTGACTGGCTGAAGATTTACATCGCGCCTCGTCTGTGGTTGATTGAATATACTGCAAACCTTGTCAAATCCGCAGGCCACTGATATGATTGATGACGAATTTTTGCCGTCAACTCAACAAGACGGGTTGACATGGAGCAAGACTGCTCCTAAAGTGGAAGACCTTAAGCATCCAACTGAATACTACTGGATTCGTGGTGGCAATTTCAATACAACATTGATAGCAGCAGCACATTCTGGCGTCAATTCAAGAATTGTCAGCTGTGGTGAACTGTTGAAGGACCTTGCTGCTGCAAAGCCTCTCAACATCAAAAGAGAATATTGGCCTGATGTGAACTTTGAATTGTTTGCAAACGGATATCCATTACATATTTGGTCAGGTGAATTGGAGCGATTCAATTTACATAACCTAGAGTGGGCAGGTCCTATACCAAGACCTGCAGTTTGATAATGAAGGAGATGGTCATGAAGAAAATTTTGTTGGCTCTGATGTTGGTTTCAATCGCAGTTCCTGCTATGGCTGATTGCTACAGCGATGGCATACGTGTCGGTGTAGTGCAGAAGTTTTCCAAGAAGGGGATGCTGATGAAGTCCTGGGAAGGTGAACTCGTCATGGAAGGCACCAAATCAACTGGTCGTTCAGCGACTGACGTTTGGAAATTCAGCACACTGGACGCAGCATCTGCAGCAGTAATCGAGGATTCGATGATGTCTGGTAAGTCAGTTTCGCTGAAGTATTGCCAACTGTCGCCGTACACACCAAACATCGACACTGATACAACATATCGTATCGTGAAAGCAGTCATTCGCCAATAAGGAGGCAGCATGTTCACTGTACCACAAATGTTGACGCCAGCTCAAGAGCTTTCAACTGCGGTTCTGGTTGCAGCGCAAGCACACTTGACTCAACTGGATAAAGGTGGCGTTCCATATATTCTGCATCCAATCAAAGTCGCGCACAAGTTGCATACTGATGACTATCAGAAGATGGCCATCGCAATTCTGCACGACGCTGTTGAAGATGGTGGCGTGACGTATCAACAACTGCGAGAGATGGGGTTCAGTGAACGTGTGATTGCAGGTGTGAAGGCGATGACTCGAATCCCTGGCCAAACACAGGCAGAGTATGAGGAACAAGTTCTTGCAAACGATGATGCAATCGATGTCAAGATTGAAGATATCGACCACAACTCTCGGATGATTCGTCTGAAGGGAATTCGTGACAAGGACTTTGCTCGCGCAGTCAAGTACCAAAAATTCTATGTTCGTTTGCAAGCTGCAAGGAAAGAGAGGAAGATGACGTAATGCCAGTATTCAATTTCAGATGTACCAAATGTGGGAAGGAAGAAGACCGCTTGTGTAAAGCGTCTGAATCCGATACACTGTTGAAATGCAGCAGATGTGGTGAAGTAGCTTCACAGAAAGTTTTCACCGCGCCGACATCCGCGCCAATTCTCAAAGGAACTGGTTTTTATCAAACGGACTTCAAGGGAAAATAAATGCAACCTAATAATCGTTATGTACCGACAACTGTGGAAGATATCAAAGCAGCATTTGCAATCCCAGGTAAGGAAAGTGAGTTCGTGTATGACCCATCAACGCTTGCTGGTGGTTTGATGTTAGCAAGACTCGCCATACCAAAAGAAATTGCGTGGCAGGAAGCGGAAGATTTTAGCAACAATGGTTACTATACACCTTCAACTCGTGTAACAAAGAAGTCTCGTGCTATCGAAATCTTCAAGAACAACCAGTCAAAGACTCGCGATGCAATCATCGTGATGATGGTTGCTGAACTTGAAATTCATCGAATCGCAGCATGCGACCTATATCGCTGGTGTGACCAAAATCGAAAAGAAATCATGTTCAAGGATGGTGGGTCCGTTCCCACTGATGACGACGATGAAGGAGACTTTTAATCATGGCATACAAATCAACAGGATTTCCCGTGAGCAGACCGAGAACTGGTGAAACTCGCCCACTGACCAAGAAAGCTATTGCGAGAAAACAGTATTACGAGGCGAATCGCGAGAAGATGATTGCTAAATCTCGTGAATGGTTTCTGAAAAAGATGGAACAAGACCCAGATTACGACCGTCGTGTTCAATCAGCACATCGCGCAAGGAAGAAGGCGTGGTCTGGTGCAAAACCAGTCGCAGTCAATGATGCCACTGGAACACTCCATGGTGTAGTTATCGCAGGGAATGAATCAGGTCAATTGTTCAGGACTTACTGATGTTCTATGACCCCTACGTAAAGCCGAGGGAGCTCAATCAACTGAATGAAGGCGGCTTCGCAAAGAGTAAGATTGCGGAGCACGCCTTGTTCACGCTCCTCGCAAACACATACAATCTCGATGCGCATGTCAACTCGAAGATGGAATATGACCCAACAGGTGATGGTGAAATCAACGGCATCCTCTGTGAAATCAAGTTCAGTTCAGTCGGTAAGGGTAACGAAGGATATCCAATCTTCTTCGAGACTCACAGCAAGGATGGTTATCCATCAGCATTGTTGTTGACGCATTCGCGTTACTATCTGACAGTGACACCAGGCTACAGCCATCAGCTGTTGAAAGTGATTGGTAAGATTCGATGCTGGCCAGTTTCATATCTTTTGCAGCTTGAGAAACAACTCCCGAAGGAACAAGTCCATGGTGGTCGAGTTACAGGTTTCTACATCAAGCCGAAATACCATCCGTGTCAAGTTTGGCTCGGTGATGTTCCATTCAACAACTTGACGTTTGACTTGAACTCGATTATCATAAAGCAGAAGCCAGAAATTGTGCATCAGATATTCCAGAAGCGAAATCCGACTAAATAGTGGTAATTGCATAAAAAGGAACAACCATGCTTCAAGAACTCAAACAAGTAATCAGCACATTCGTCGGCAAATACAATCTCAAGGATTTGACCTCTTCGTTGAAGACACAAGAATCGAAAGATGCTCTGTCAAAGATTCAACAAAAGGCGGGTGTCGACGACCACGCAATCAAGACACTTGCCGCTGAACTGAACAGCCAAATCCTCTCGAATGTTGGTGTCGGTCAGTCTGATATCAATGAATTCCTTCGCTTGCGTAATAAGGCTGGTGTGAAGCCATCAAACATTCCATCAAATTCTGCAACATGGTCGAAGGGTCGTGCAAAGAAATCTGAAGAAGATGATGCTGTCGCCGCTGCACAAGCTGAATCAATCAAAGCAGAAGAAAATCTGTTGAAGCTTGACGATGCTGTTTATGAGGGTCGTGTAGGTGTTCCTGAAGCTGAACTCTCAGAAGTTCTCGATAAGAGCGCACCAGTTGAAGACTGGATTGTTGACTTCCATAAGTCTGAAGCTCCACAATTCGCAGGCAAGTCAAAAGAAGAACGCACCAAGATGGCATTGGGCGCATACTACGCACAACAAAAGGAATCTGTTGACGAAGGTATGGGTCAGTTGAGCGACAAGGCAACGAAGGCCAAAACAACTCAACACACTGACCTTGCTGCATGGAAGGCTCATGCAGAAAAGGCTGGCCATGAAGTTCACAGCACAGCAGGACATCACGTCTCGTTCAACAAGAAGAATCACATCGCTGGACAATTTGTTACAGACAAAAAGTCTGGCTACATCGATGAAGGTGAAACTGTTGACGAAGCAGTTCTCTTCACTCCAGACCAAATTGAGGCATTGAAGTCTCGTTACAATGGAATGGAAAAGATGGACGCAGCACGTCTGCCACAACTGCACGCACTGTTTGATTCAGTTTCACCAGAAGCATTGAAGCAACTGGCAGATTCTCAAATCAAGTTCATCAGCCCCCTCGCAGCAAACGCAACAAAGCGCACAGCGAAGAAAGTGAAAGAATCGTTGGATGAAATGGCATACATGCCAACGCATCAAGCGAAGAAAATCATCGCTGACCATACTCACGGTTTGGACGTCAATGACCCAGAACATCGCAAGACTATCGCTGGTCGTATTGCTCGCAAACTCGGAAAGAGTCGCGTCGTGATTCACGGTGATGACAAGCTCGCACACGAAGGTGAAGTTGTTGAGTATGATGGTATCCCTCTCGTTATCGAGAAAGACCACGACTTCATCCAACACGAACTCGCAAACAAAGACGTGAACGTCAAGCGTGTTCAAAAGCATCCAACTGCTGACCATCACCAAATCGTTGTCGACAAAGAAGACATATCAGCTGCATCAGCAACTGTTCGTCGCCACGGTTTGACAAAGGACTACAGCGTCATTGGTGAGGATACCATCGTTGAAGGCACATCGACTGATGGTGATTTCAGCTTTGAGACTCATCCTGTTGGCGACCGTTCGATGTCAAATCAACCTGACTTGATGCACGTAACTGCACACAAAGGGAAGTTGGCTAAATTGAACATCCCTCACCCACACACCAAAGATGGTGAGTATGGTGACATGGTTCGTGTCGTAGTTACAAACACCAAGACTGGTGACAAGACACATCACGCAGTGTATCAATCTGGATACTCGAATTCGAACAACAAGCCCCTTATGAGTGTCCGTTCTTATGGCGCACCAAAAGGTAAATCGCCTGAACATGCTGAAGCATTGGCTGCTCATATTGGCAAGAAATATGTACCTTCGTGGAAATAAACGATGATAGACCCAAAACTGCATGAAAAGGTGAAGTCACACGCAAAAGATATCGTTGCCATCAGTTCGATGGCAGCACTTCCTCTCGAGGAGCGTGTTGACATGATTAAAGCTGCCGCGCAGCAGATTCTGAGGGAATATAATGAGTCAGCAAAAGCTGGACAGCCTGCACAAGGTTAAAGCAAAATCACTGAAGGAACGTGATACTGCGACTGATGTGATTGGTAAGCTGTTTGACCAACTCGAATCATTGAATGGCGCACCTGCTGAAGCTCGAAATGACATTGAACGTGAATATCACAAGAAGGTGATGCGATTCAATCAAATGAACCTCAGAGTTCGTCACTATGAACGTGAGATTCTGAAACTTCAAGCAGCCCAAAACAAGAAAGAAGCAAACCTCAAAACATTAGCAGAGGCGAAAGCTAAACTCGGGACCAAGAAATGAAAATCAACGACTTTTTGAAGCCTTCGCTTCACGAAAATGCTGACCATGAAGATGCTCAACTCAAGACAGTACTCGCCAAGGGTGGATATGAGGTTGTAGAAATCAGCCGCAAGTATCCAACAATGGCGCATATCATGATTCGCACTCCGAAACATGAAGACAGCACCAAGACGACTTGGCCTGCACAGCGTTATCTGACTGACCACGGATATGACAACAAGAAGTATCGCGTGTTCCCATACGTCGAACCATACACTGGAACTCCCGGTCCATTTGGCGGCGATTGGTATGCTGGTGTCAAGAATGCACCAAGCGGTGTTCGCTGGACAGGTGACTGATGCCATTTCAGTGTAAAGTTGGTGATATCGGAATGGGTGTCTGCTTCAATCATCCTGTTCCAATTCCATACGTCACAACTCTCATCACTGGAGCAAACAC
>Ga0105164_10002341_pt1 | contig 11755 bp, 11 predicted proteins | sample VDWuncwatermetaG_FD_89674 | JGI IMG/M metagenome (GOLD analysis project Ga0105164, IMG submission 89674) | Wastewater microbial communities from Netherlands to study Microbial Dark Matter (Phase II) - VDW unchlorinated drinking water | ecosystem: Environmental > Aquatic > Freshwater > Drinking...
CAGCTTGGTCACAATTTCGCGGGTCAGGTTGTCGTCGGCGGAGAAGAGCGCTTGAATTGCATCGAACCCTGGCGCCTGGCTGCTGCCTGTGACGAGCGCAAACACAAATGCGCCAAGCGCGGCGGCGGCGAGGGCGGACCAGATAAGCAGTGCGCGGCGCAAGTGAGTTCCTGTCCCGTCAGTGATTAAAGCAGGATATGAACCGGCAGGTTCGCCGCGCCATGGCGCATAAAATGAACCCTGCGGCTTTGTGAAACCGCCGCCATCTGGTTACCCCCGGCTCTCCCGGTGCGTTCATAGCGGCACGATGTCACAAAAGTTGAAGCGCGGCGTGCGCATGACGCTCTCGCCGGTTTTGCAGGCGATCGGCTTCTTGAAAATAGGGCCAGCGTACACGAACGAGTGATACTCACCGTACTCACCACAAGGGTCGGCGCTCTGCGGCAGATCGCGCAGCAGGGCGTGATCTATTTCCCTGCCGGCGAATGACGCGTCTATGGCCTGCGTATCAACGCAGGCCAGGATCGCCTTGAAGCCGAGGCCGATAAAAGTGCGCACCAGCTCTTCGGTGTCACGCATCCAAATGGGATAGATTCCGCTCATCCCCGCCTGCGCCAGGCGCTCGTCCCGATATTGCTTCAGGTCTTCGAGAAACAGATCGCCGAAGGCAACCTTCGTGATGCCCTGAGCTTTGAAATGGCTCATGGCCTCTCGCATACGGGCCTCGTAGATATCATTCGGGCAGTCCTTCGGGAGCATGATCTTGTGCAGCGGGATTGCCAAAGACCCGGCCTGCAACTCCAGCAGCTCCCGCCGCACGCCGTGCATGCTGATTCGGTCGAATTCCTCGGTCACCGTCGTCATGAGCGCCGCGATCTCATATCTCTGCGACGCGAGCAAATGGTAGGCCGCCATGGCGCTGTCTTTTCCTCCGCTCCAGGATAAGACCACCCTCTCCTTCACGGGTCTCTTGCGCGGCGCTCTTTCCTTCGGCGCGTGAACCGAAGCGATAGTCTGAGACGCAAGTTTCATTTAGCCTCCTTATTTTGGTAAGTTCTTCCAGGCGTTTGACTCCGAGTTTCATCAACGACTTCCCGGAAATCGATGTACATCATCCCGGTTAGAAGTGAGGTTCCCCTCGCATTCTTGCGAACCAGACACATGAACCACTACTACCGCCAGCTCAACTGGGCAAATAGCGCACGACCCGAAGTGTTATAGCCATCGACCAGTTGATATTTTTTGTCGAAGGCGTTGTCGAGCCGCAGGCTCAGCTCAAGATTTTTCGCCAGCGTGTAGCCTGCCGTCAGGTTCACTACTTGATAACCCGGTAAGGTTTTACGCGCAAAGGTGTTGATGTCGAAATCCGGGCGTGAACCGCTCAAGCGCCATTCGCCGCCGGCGCGCCACGGGCCTTGGGCGTGTTGCAGGCTCAGGTTTGCCAGTTGGCGCGAACGGCGTACCAGTTGCAGCCCGGTGGTTTCGTCGCGCGGATTTTGCAGCGTCAGATTGGCGTTGACATCAACGGCGTACAACTTGCCGCGCCAGGAAAGCTCCAGCCCTTCGATTTTGGCGCGATTGATGTTGACCACAGGATTGGGGGCAGTAAAGTCAAAACCTATCAAATCACGAATGCGATTATGGAAGGCAACCACCTTGACCCGGTTCACCCCAGCTTCGTATTGCACGCCGATCTCGGCTGAGCGTGCTCGTTCCGGCAGCAGATTGGGATTGCTGAAATCCGGAAAGAAGAGGTCGTTGAAGGTCGGTGCGACAAATGCGGTGCTGAGACTGGCGGAGGCGCGCCACTGCGGACTGAGGTTCAGGCCGTAACCGAGAAACCCGGTGTTCTTGTTGCCGAAATCCGAGTAGCGGTCATGCCGCGCGTTAACTTGGAACTGATGCACGCCAAAACTGCCGCTATAGCCGGCGTAAGCGCTATTCACGCGGCGCGTGTCGCGCGTATAGGCGGTCGTGCTATCCACTTTCTGCCGCAGATTCTCGAAACCGAGCGAGGCGCGTTGGCCGGGAGCGAAGACCAGGTCGTTATGCCAGTTGATCTGGTTTTGCGTGCTGCGCGTACGGCTGGTTTCAGCGCCGTTGAGAAAGGCGTCGTTGCGGTCCACGCCCTGTCCAAGCGTGAGCTTGCTGGTACACCAGTCGGCGAAACGGTTTTCGCTGAAGACGGAGAACGAACGCACCACGGTTTTGGCGTCATGGCGATCAGTGGGCGCATCGAAATTATTGTCATATTCGACGCGGCCATTTGAGTCGAACAGGCGCAGGCCGAGTTTGTGGTTGGCGTTCAAGGCATGAGTGAGTGAAAACGAGCCGCTGGTGTTGCGATAACCGTCGTTGTCGGGATTCGCGCTCGGCGCCTTGGCGGCGTCGATGGCGCTGAAACCATCGGTGCGCGAATCGGACAGCGAGACGCTGAGCTGCGTATCGCCAATTTCGCCTCCGTAGCTTGCGGCGACTCTGGAAGTGTCATAGCGGCCATAACCGGCACGCAGATCAAGCGTGGGCTTGCCGCGTCCGCGCCGGGTGAAAATTTGCACTACGCCGCCGATGGCTTCCGAACCGTAGATCGCGCTCATGTTGCCGCGCACGATTTCGATGCGCTCAACCTGATCGAGCATGATCTGATCCAGCGCCGTTGCTCCTGTCGTAACAGAACCGGCGCGTATGCCATCAATCAGCACCAGCGTATGGTTAGACTCCGTGCCGCGCATGAACAGACCGGATTGCTTACCCAGACCACCGGCCTGGGCAATTTCGATACCCGCTTCACGTCGCAGCAAGCTGGGCACGTCCACCGCCATCGAGGCGCGAATCTCTTTTTCGGTGATGACCGTGGTGTGAGCGATGGTGTCAGAAATTTTCTGCGTCTGGCGCGTCGCGGTGACGACGACTTCGGCTTCATCGGCAGCGGCAAAAACTGCAGTGGGGAAAGCGAGGGCTAAAGCTGAAGTCAGCGCCAACGCCAGTTGATTACGTTTACGGATTGGATAATACATAGGTTATAGACTCCTCAATACGGCAAGCGTCCCCGCAAGCCATGTGGCTAAAAATGAACGCCGGGAGGAGTCTGTGCACGGGATGGGTGTGAGACATCGCCGGGCGCCGCTTCCCCGCGGCATTCCGTGTGATGTTCGAGGCCGGTCTCCGGGCTCATCAGTCTTGACGCATCGCCTTCCCATGCAATTTGAACTTCGCACAGTGGCTGCCGCAACCTGGGTTGCGACTCGATGCGCCCGCACTGACTTACCGTTGCGGGGGCAGCACAGGCATTGCGGTATCAATTAAAACCGCGCACCTGTTTCCCGTTTAACCCGCCAGCAGAAAGCCGGCGAGTCACCTGGAACACATTGCAGCGCATGATTCGCGCTGCGGGATGAATTATACCCGGATAGTGATCGGCTTAAGGGCGCCTCTAAAAATCCAGAGTTCGCCCAAATACGAGGCGCGGAAAAAATGTCGCCGCGCCGCATATGTTGGATATGTAAGCAAGAAATTTTTTGCGCAACGAAGCAGTTGGGATGAAATCTGGATTTTTAGAGGTGCCCTTGACCGCACACGGTGGTAGCCTCTATAGTTTGCGCATGGATGATGAACTTGCAGCGCTCGAACAGAAGCTCGATGAATTTCTCGCGCTGTGCCACAGTCTGCGCGCGGAAAATATGGAACTGCGTACGCGCCTCGCCGGCATGGAGGGTGAGAAGCACCGCCTCAACCAGAAGGTCGACGCCGCCACCGCGCGTCTGGAGGCGCTGATGGAAAAATTGCCGGATTCAGTCTGACATGGCCGACGAATCCAATACACTCGATATCGTCCTGCAGGGCCGCGAATATCACGTCGCCTGCGCGCCGGGCGAGCGGGCGGCGCTGCGGGATGCGGTGGCTTTTCTCGACGACAAGATGAAGGCGCTGGCGGCCAAGACCGGCGGCAGCGGCGAAAAACTGGCGGTGATGACCGCGCTCAATATCGCTCATGAGCTGCTCTCGCATAAATTGCCGGACGGCTCCGATTTGCGCGAGACACGCCGCCGCATTACGGCCATGGAAGCCAAGCTGGATAGCGCCATGACGCAACAGGAAAAACTGTTTTAAAGAATCCCCTGCGGTGTTCGCCAAGGCCCTACATTCCTTGAACCAATAACGTGCATCCGGGATGCTGACCATTGATCCGCTGTTGTGCGCGCCCCATCGCGGGTGTGCCTGATGCGGTTAGGCGGCGCCCACTTGAACCTCAGGTTCAGGATGCCGGTCTGACGGCACAGGCGGGGGACCCTACAACGCAGAGCGTGGAAAGCTGAAATATTTTTCCGCGCTCTGCCCGTTTTATGAATGGCAACCATGCGCTACTGGCTGATGAAATCCGAGCCGTCCGATTGCAGCATCGACGATCTGGCGGCGTTGCCTGACCAAACCGTCGCCTGGTACGGCGTGCGCAATTATCAGGCGCGCAATTTCATGCGCGACCAGATGCGCATCGGCGACAAGATTTTTTTCTATCACTCGAGTTGCGCCGAACCGGGCATCGCCGGCATCGCTACGGTGAGCCAGGCGGTCTATCCCGACGCCACGCAATACGATCCCAAGAGCAAATACTTCGACCCCAAAGCCACGCCGGAAAATCCGCGCTGGATGAATGTCGACGTGAAACTGTGGAAGAAGACCCGCCTCGTCAGACTCGCTGAACTGCGCGCCGAGCCCAAACTCGCCAACTTGCGCATTCTGGCAAAAGGCAATCGCCTGTCGATCACGCCGGTTGATCCGGCGGAATGGAAATTCATCAGCGAGAAATTGCTGGGGATCAAGCCCTGAAAAGTGACCAATATAGCAAGTATACTATTACGCCATGCTTGACCTGCGAGGACAACACAATGCAATTTACTGCCGTATTTCAAAGAGTTCCTGAGGGCTATATCGGCTGGGTTGAAGAGCTTCCCGGGGCCAATACTCAGGGCGACACACTTGAGGAAGCGCGTGCCAATCTCTCCGAGGCTGTCGAATTGGTTCTCGAAGCAAATCGCGCGCTTGCTGAAGAATCGATCAAGGGAAAAGACGTCATCCGCGAGCCGTTGTTGTTACCTACGGCGTGAAGCGACTTGATTTAGTCCGCCATCTTCAAGAGCATGGATGCTCCCTGCTGCGAGAGGGGGCGAGGCACACAGTCTTTGTGAACCGCGCCACACAGAAGTCCGCCACAATCCCGCGCCATCGGGAAATTAACGAACACCTGGCGCGAAAAATCTGCAAAGACCTCGAAATTCCTCAACCGTGACCATCTGGCTACTGGGTTATGTACTGCTAGGCTGTGGCGCGGGTTTTGTCGCCGGCCTGTTCGGCGTCGGCGGCGGCCTGCTGATTGTGCCGCTGCTGTTGATGCTGTTTATCGCCCAGCAATTTCCGCCCGATCATCTGATGCATCTCGCGCTCGGCACCGCCATGGCCAGTATCGCGTTCACCTCACTGTCCAGTTTGCGCGCACATCATGGTCACGGCGCGGTGCGCTGGGAAGTGGTGCGCTGGATGGCGCCGGGATTGGTGCTGGGCACTTTTGGCGGATCGCAATTGGCCGGGCTGGCGCCTACGCGCCCGCTGGCGATGGTGTTCACCGCCATCGCCTATCTCGCGGCATTGCAGATATTGTTTGCGATTCAACCCAGACCCTCGCACAAGCCGCCGGGTCACGCTCTGCTGGTGTCGGTAGGGGGATTGATCGGCGCGGTGTCGAGTCTGATCGCGGCGGGCGGCGGGTTTCTCTCGATTCCCTTCATGCTCTGGCGCAATATTCCCATCCATCAAGCCGTCGGCACCTCGGCTGCACTGGGTTTTCCGCTGGCGTTAGCGGGCACATTCGGCTACGTCATCGCGGGCTGGGGCGAACCAGGATTGCCCCCGCGCTCATTCGGTTATGTTTATCTGCCCGCGTTAATCGGCATCGTCGCGGCGACCATGCTCACCGCGCCCATCGGCGCACGCGTCGCACACAATCTTCCCGTCAAAAAACTCAAGCGCGCCTTCGGGATTTTTCTGGCGTTGCTGGCGACCAAGATGTTGCATAGCCTGCTCACGACAGGCTAACCATTATTTTCCCTGAAACTCCGGCTTGATTTTTTTGCGAAAGGCGTCGAGTCCAGTGCGGTAATCCTCGCTCGCCAGAAAAGCAAAATTCGCGGCGATTTCAGCAGTAGATAGCGGCATGATTTGCGGTAGCAAACGCCGCACCAGTTGCTTGTGCGCACGCGCCGCGAGTGGCGCACCTGCCGCGATACGCTTTACGCTTGCTGCAACCTCGGCGTCCACTAAATCATCCGCGACCACGCGCGTCACCAGCCCTTTCACGTAAGCTTCATCGGCGCTGAGGATGCGCCCTTCGAGCAACATTTCCAGCGCTAGCGCGGGTCCGGCGAGTGAAATCAGGCCAATCAATTCATTGTGCGCCATGGTGAAACCGAGCTTGCTGATCGGCACGCCGAATTGTGCGCTGCCGCCGCAAATGCGCAGATCGCACTGCCCGGCAATCTCCAGCCCGCCGCCGATGCAGGCGCCATGAATCAGCGCCACGGTCGGATGACGGCATTCGACGATGGCATTGAGCGCACCTGCCACCCACTCGTCGTGATAAATCCGCGCCTGCTCAGGGGTCGCACGCAAAGTAGCGAACTCTTCGATATCGCCGCCCGCTGCAAAAGCCTTGTTGCCCGCGCCGCGCAACACCACGCAACGCAGAGATTCATCGGCGGATAATTCCGTCATCACCACTTTCAACTCGCGCCACATCGCCGCGTCGACGGCGTTGAGCTTGTCCGGATTGTTGAGCGTGACGGTGGCAATAGCGCCCTCGCGCTGGCACAAAATTTGTTTATTCATGGCCTACCTCGTTGTTGAAGCGCGATGGTGAGGGAGAACGGGCGGGCAATCAAGAGGCAAATCTGGCAAAATAACAAGCTAACAAGAGAAAATTCACTCAGCGCATGTGTTGCGTAAGCAGCCAGCGCGCCAGCACGATAGGAAGATTCATGTCAGCTTCAGCCAAACCCGCTGCTTCCGCTTTCGCCGCGTGGCAAAAAGCCGCTGCCAAATCAGCGCCAGACGGCAATCTCGACGCCATCACTTGGCACACGCCCGAAGGCATTCCGGTTAAGCCCTTGTACACGGCGGCGGATATCGCCGGTCTGCCCCACGCTGACACGCTGCCCGGCTTCGCCCCTTTCGTGCGCGGGCCGCAGGCGACCATGTACGCGGTGCGGCCGTGGACGATTCGTCAATACGCCGGTTTTTCCACTGCTGAGGAATCGAACGCTTTCTACCGCCGCAATCTGGCGGGCGGTGGCCAGGGTGTGTCGGTTGCTTTCGATCTGGCGACGCATCGCGGCTACGACTCCGATCATCCGCGCGTCACGGGCGACGTCGGCAAGGCCGGCGTGGCGATTGATTCCGTCGAGGACATGAAAATATTGTTCGACGGCATTCCGCTGGATCGCGTGTCGGTGTCGATGACCATGAATGGCGCGGTACTGCCGGTGCTGGCGGGCTACATCGTCGCGGCGGAAGAGCAGGGCGTGGCGCAGGAAAAATTGTCGGGCACGATCCAGAACGACATTCTCAAAGAGTTCATGGTGCGCAATACCTACATCTATCCGCCGCAGCCGTCGATGCACATCATCGCCGACATCATCGAGTACACGGCGCGGCACATGCCGAAGTTCAACTCGATTTCGATTTCGGGTTATCACTTGCAGGAGGCGGGGGCGACCCAGGCGCTGGAGCTGGCGTTCACGCTGGCGGACGGCCAGGAATACGTGCGCACCGCGATCGAGCGCGGCATGGCGGTGGATGATTTCGCGCCGCGTTTGTCGTTCTTTTTCGGCATCGGCATGAATTTTTATCTGGAGGTGGCGAAGCTACGCGCGGCGCGCCTGCTGTGGTGGCGCATCATGCAGAGCTTCAACGCCACGAATCCCAAGTCGATGATGCTGCGCACCCATTGCCAGACTTCCGGCTGGTCGCTCACTGAACAAGACCCGTACAACAACGTCGTGCGCACCACCATCGAGGCGATGGCCGCCGTCTTCGGCGGCACCCAATCGCTGCATACCAATGCGCTTGATGAAGCCATCGCCCTGCCCACCGATTTTTCGGCGCGCATTGCCCGCAACACCCAGCTCGTCATTCAGGAAGAGACGCATATCTGCAACGTCATCGACCCGTGGGCCGGTTCCTACATGATGGAAAAACTAACGCAGGATATGGCCGATGCGTCGTGGGCGATCATCGAAGAAGTCGAAGCCATGGGCGGCATGACGCGCGCCGTTGACAGCGGCTGGGCTAAACTCAGGATCGAGCAATGCGCGGCGGAGAAACAGGCGCGCATTGATCGTGGCGAAGACGTGATTGTCGGCGTGAATAAATACCGGCTCAAGGATGAGGCGCCGATGGAGACGCGCGAGATCGACAACGCCGTGGTGCGCGAGTCGCAGATCGCGCGCCTGCAGAAAATCCGCGCTGCGCGCGATGCCAAAGCAGTCGATGCGGCGCTCGCCGCGCTGACCGAAGCGGCTCGCTCGGGCACGGGCAACCTGCTCGAGCTCGCCGTCAAGGCGACGCGTTTGCGCGCCACGGGGGGTGAAATTTCCGACGCGCTGGAAAAAATATTTGGCCGCTATCGCGCCACCACGCAGAGCGTGTCCGGCGTTTATGGCGCGGCTTTCGAGCATGACAAGGAGTGGCGCAAATTGAAAGATGACATCGAAGCCTTCATGGCCGAGGAAGGACGCCGGCCGCGCATCATGATCGCCAAGCTCGGTCAGGACGGCCATGATCGCGGCGCCAAGGTGATCGCCACCGCCTTCGCCGATCTCGGCTTCGACGTGGACATCGGCCCGCTGTTTCAGACGCCGGAAGAAGCCGCGCGCCAGTGCATCGAAAATGACGTGCACGCCATCGGCGTATCAACCTTGGCCGCCGGTCACAAGACGCTGGTGCCGGCGCTGATCGCCGCACTCAAGGAACAGGGAGCAGGGAACATCGTCGTCATCGTCGGCGGCGTTATCCCGCCGCAGGATTACGTTTTTCTGCGCCAAGCGGGCGTGTCATGTATTTTTGGTCCCGGCACGGTGATCGCCGACGCCGCGAAAGAAGTGCTGGCGGCGATTCGCAAAACACGTGACTAAACAAACTACCGTTCGCCCTGAGCTTGTTGACCATAAGCTGATCGAAGGCGTGCTGACGCGCCAAGCGCAGCCGCTGGCGAAAGCCATCACGTTGATCGAATCATCGCGCCGCGATCATCAGGCGCGGGCGCAGCAAGTGCTCGAAGCCCTGCTGCCGCACAGCGGCAAGTCGATACGCATCGGCATCAGCGGCGCGCCGGGCGTGGGCAAGTCGACTTTTATTGAAGCGCTCGGTCTGTATTTGATTGAACGCGGACACCGCCTCGCGGTATTGGCGGTGGATCCATCGAGCACGCTGACCGGCGGTTCCATCCTCGGCGACAAGACGCGCATGGAACAACTCTCGGTCAATCCGAACGCTTATATCCGGCCTTCGCCAACGGCGGGTTCGCTCGGCGGCGTGGCGGAAAAAACCCGCGAGGCGATGTTGCTGTGCGAGGCCGCCGGCTACGACGTGGTGATTGTCGAGACGGTGGGCGTCGGCCAAAGTGAAATCACGGTGGCCGGGATGGTGGACATTTTTGTTTTGCTGCAACTGCCGAACGCGGGCGATGATCTGCAGGCGATCAAGAAAGGCATCGTCGAGATCGCCGATCTGGTAGTCATCAACAAGGCCGATCTGGATCCGCGCGCGGCTGAATTGGCGCAACATCAAATGCAGAGTGCACTGGCGATGTTGCGTCCGGCCAGCCCAAACTGGAAACCAGTCGTGTTGAGCGTGAGTTCGCTGAAAAATAAAGGCATGAGTGAATTTTGGAATGAGGTCGCACGCTTCCGTCAACACATGACCGGCAACGGCGAGTTCGCCGCCAAGCGCCGCCATCAGGCGCTGGATTGGATGTGGGGACTGATCGACGGCGGTCTGCGAACTTTGCTACGATCGCACCCGCAGGTGAAGCGTGAGTTGCCGCAACTCAGCCGCGCCGTCGAACAAGGGACGCTGACGCCGGTTCTGGCCGCTCAAAAATTATTGGCGCATCTGCAGGAAAAAATTTAAGGGGGTCACTCATGCACGAAATCATTCACCAGCTTGAAGAAAAACGTGAACTTGCGCGCCAGGGCGGCGGCGCCAAGCGCATCGAAGCGCAGCACGCCAAGGGCAAGCTCACCGCGCGCGAGCGCATCTCTTTGCTGCTCGATCCTGACAGCTTTGAAGAATGGGATATGTTCGTCGAGCATCGCTGTACCGACTTCGGCATGGAGGAGCAGAAAGTGCCGGGAGACGGGGTCGTCACCGGCTACGGCACGGTTAACGGTCGCTTGGTGTTTGTTTTCAGTCAGGACTTTACCGTCTTCGGCGGCGCGTTGTCGGAGACGCACGCGGAGAAAATTTGCAAGGTCATGGATCACGCCATGAAGGCGGGTGCACCAGTAATCGGCCTCAACGATTCGGGCGGCGCGCGCATTCAAGAGGGCGTAGCCTCGCTCGGCGGTTATGCCGACGTGTTCCAGCGCAACGTGCTGGCCTCGGGGGTCGTGCCGCAGATTTCGTTGATCATGGGACCGTGCGCGGGCGGCGCTGTGTATTCGCCCGCCATGACCGACTTTATTCTGATGGTGAAAGATTCGTCTTACATGTTCGTCACCGGCCCGGACGTGGTTAAAACCGTGACGCACGAAGAAGTCACCGCTGAAGAACTTGGCGGCGCGGTGAGCCACAGCACCAAGTCCGGCGTCGCCGACATGGCGTTCGAGAACGACGTTGAGGCGCTGATGATGGTGCGCCGCCTGGTGGGATTTCTGCCTTCCAACAATCGCCAGAAGCCGCCGACGGTGCCGACGGAAGACTCAGCCGACCGTCTGGATTTTTCACTCGATACGCTGGCGCCGGATAATCCGAACAAACCTTACGACATCAAGGAACTCATTTTCAAGACCGTCGATGAAAATGATTTCTTCGAGATGCAGGCGGACTACGCGAAGAACATCGTGATTGGCTTTGGCCGCATGAATGGCGAAACGGTCGGCATCGTCGCCAACCAGCCGCTGGTGCTGGCGGGCTGTCTCGATATCAAGTCTTCAATCAAGGCCGCGCGCTTCGTGCGCTTTTGTGATGCCTTCAATATCCCCGTCGTCACTTTTGTTGATGTGCCGGGCTTCATGCCGGGCACCGCGCAGGAGTATGGCGGCATCATTAAACACGGGGCGAAATTGCTCTATGCCTACGCGGAGTGTACGGTGCCCAAGGTGACGGTGATTACGCGCAAAGCTTATGGCGGCGCTTATGACGTGATGAGTTCCAAGCATCTGCGCGGAGATGTGAATTTTGCCTGGCCGTCAGCCGAGATCGCAGTCATGGGACCCAAGGGCGCGGTGGAAATCATTTTCCGCAAGGACATCGGCGACCCGCAAAAAATCGCCGAACGCACGGAAGAGTACCGGCAGAAATTTGCCAACCCTTTTATCGCCGGGCATCGCGGTTTTATCGATGACGTCATCATGCCGCACGAGACGCGCCGCCGCATCTGCCGTTCGCTCGCCATGTTGCGCGAGAAAAAACTTGAAAACCCGTGGCGCAAGCACGGAAATATTCCGCTTTGATTTGATAACACGCACCCCCCTCTCCCCAACCC
>Ga0105164_10002342_pt1 | contig 11753 bp, 10 predicted proteins | sample VDWuncwatermetaG_FD_89674 | JGI IMG/M metagenome (GOLD analysis project Ga0105164, IMG submission 89674) | Wastewater microbial communities from Netherlands to study Microbial Dark Matter (Phase II) - VDW unchlorinated drinking water | ecosystem: Environmental > Aquatic > Freshwater > Drinking...
GTGTGGCGGTGATCAGTCAACTTATCAAAAGCTCGCCTGAGCGCTTACAGGGTGTGGTGATGATCTGCGGTGCTGTGGAGAACCCATTCCAGCATATGTTTTTCACCAATAAAATGGATACGATCTATCGTAATTTTGCTTGGGCCTATGAGTGGACCCCTTCGGTAGCGACTCGGCTTTGGAAGATGTTCACGGACCCCAATCACTTGAGTTATTTTCTGGCCAAACAATTTGGATTCAATGCGAATCGCGCCAACCACCGAGACGTTCAGATGTACCTTCAGGGCGTGCGCGAGACACCTCTAGAGACCTTTCAATTGTTATTGAAGGACTACACTCGGTACGACGGGCTTGCCGCGCTTAAGGCAATTCAATGCCCTGCGCTCGTGATTGGGGGTGAGGAAGATTGCATCACTCCGATTGGCTTGATCCAGAAGATGGCGTCGGCGATTCCTGGGTGCGAGTTTGAAATGGTTCATGAAGGCAGTCATAACACTCATATGGATTTTCCCGATGAAGTGAACCAGCGGATTGAAGAATTCCTAGCCAAGTTGGAGCCCCGATGAAAGTCATTCATTTGCTGAGTGGGTTAGTTTTGAGTTTTATCGTTGCGTGTCAACATGCGCAAGTTTACGAAGAGCGGCCCTTGGATCTCGTGCTGTTTTGGAAAGATCAGAAGGCGCGTCTCAGTGCGGCTTCGGATTTGATGGGGAGTATCCAACTCAGGTTTCAAGGCCCTGAGCAGAGTCTTTCCGGCAAGGGAGTTTTGATCACGCACCTTGATCAGTCGGGGCCAGCGCATTCTAAAGTTTATCTTGATCTCAAAGACCCTCTCGGAAAAGTTCGGTATCAGATGGCGCTTAAGGGCGGTAAGCAGGTTGCGTATTATCCTACGGAGAACTTGGCGTACCTCGATCGAGAGGTGGGGAGAAAGTATTTAAGGCGCTTTGTCGGTGTGGATTTAGATTTTCATGAACTTCAGCAACTGTGGTTGGGGGCTATCCCTGCTGAGTGGCTTGCACCGAGTTGGCAAGCATGGGTATGGGATCCGAGTCTGGGGGTGTATCGCTCGCGGAGTCAGGATGGCAAAGTCCCCGTGGAGATGGCGATTAACCCGAGAAATTCGACGATTGTTTCAATGCGAGTGGTGAATCGAGGAAAGACCTTTGAGATTCATTTTGAAGATTTTGAAGACAGAGCACTCTCCTCCCAGCAGAAGCCGCTCGGGATGCCCCAGGTGATCCGGTTGGCCAGCGAGGATTTTAAAATGAGCTATGAACTGAAGTTTAAAGATCAGAAATTTAAAAAACCTGAAACGGATGAAGCCTTCGCGTTCACAATCCCCGAAGGGACTCGTCGCGTCGTTTTGAAGTAGCTAATCGCTTCCCTTGATGCGGTGAGCTATGATTCATGGAGTTTTCGCATTGGGCTTTTGCTGAAGCTGTGGAAGAATAAGAGCATGCGAAGCTCTCGTGCGAAACACCCCACTCAAACTCTTCATAGCCTCGAAAACCTTGTCAAGAATGCCGGACTGTTAAGCCACGACGAGGTGGCGCTCGTTCACCGTTTCATGGCGGACAATGATTCGAACTTTGGGACATCGGTGATGTTTTTGAAGTTAGTCGCGTCGGGAACGCTTCGAGGACTCATTGAGAAGGCAACGGGCGTTTCCTGTCTTAAGGTATCAGAGGTTCGGTTGCAGCCCTCGGCTAAGAAATTGCTCCCTGGCACTCAAGCGATGTCCTTGCAGGTTTTTCCCTTAAGTGTGGTCGATGATTCGGGTGAGGCGATTTTATTGGTGGCAACGACGGACCCCTATGATCGAGATGCGATCCGGACTGTTGAACAGGCAACGTCGATGAAGGTGCAAGCAAACTTTATTTCACTCGAAGAAATCCAGAAACTCTACCATCAGCATTATGGCTATACCCTCAGCCTCTTTCCACCTGAGAATACCAAGACAACCCCTGCGACGAAAATGAATCGTCTGCACGCGGTTACCCAAACGAGTTCGACTGGCCGTTCGTCCGAACCAAATGCCTATGTACTAGCCCTGGTGGATCTTCTGATCCAGAAAAAGCTTATTACGGCCCAGGAGTGGGAAACTGCTCTTAGCGAACATGTCTCTTAATATTGATTCACTCAAAGTTTCCTTAAAAACTTCGCGAGGGAAAATCTTCCCCGTCGACGAGATCTCATTTGCCGTAAATCCGGGTAAACTTGTCGCCCTAGTCGGCGAATCGGGTTGTGGAAAAACAGTTTCAGCCCTTTCAATCCTTCGACTAATCCCACCCACAGTCGCTCAAATCGAATCTGGTCATGTGCTTTGGAAGGGAAAAGATATTGCTTCGATGACAGCGTTAGAACTCTGCAGCCTTCGGGGCCGTGAAATTGGAATGATTTTTCAAGAGCCGATGTCTGCGCTCAATCCAGTGATGAAAATAGGCCGCCAAATTGACGAGAATCTGAAAGTGCATTTCCCTCAAATGTCGGTGACTGATCGGCGCAGAAGAGTTGTGGAGTGGTTGGCTAAGGTCGGAATTTCTGATCCGGATTCTCGGTACGAAAATTTCCCCCACCAATTAAGTGGTGGGATGCGACAGAGAGTGATGATTGCGATGGCCATGGTATGTGAACCAGAGCTTTTGATTGCCGATGAACCCACGACTTCATTAGATGTCAGTCTCCAAGCACAGATTATGGTGCTACTTGCCGAGCTTCAGAAAAGTATGGGCTTAGGCGTGCTACTGATCACTCATGATTTAGGCATGGTTCGGCAAGTCGCCGACGAAGTCGTTGTGATGTACGCGGGCAAAGTCGTCGAGCGGGCTTCAACTACTGATTTATTCAATTCACCCCTTCATCCCTACACCAGAAAATTGGCGGGCTCGCTTCCAAGGCTCTATCTCGAAAAAGGAGCGACGATTCCCGCTTTAGAAGGAATCGACGGTACTGTCCCTGATTTTCTATCACTCACCGGGGGATGTCGATTCGCTGGCCGATGCAGTCTTAGGAAACCTGAATGCGAATTATCTGAGCCAGTTCTCGAACAGAAGACTCTTTATCATGAGGTGAGTTGTTTTGAGGTGCCGCGTGTCGGATGAATTCTTAGTCCAAGCAAAAGACATTACGAAACGTTATACGCTCATGGGGCGGGGCTGGAGCAAGACGGTCTTTTCCTCCGTGGACAATGTGAGTTTAGAGATCCGTCGCGGGGAGACATTGGGCCTCGTCGGTGAATCCGGATCAGGGAAGTCGACGCTGGGCCGTTGCTTACTTAAACTCATCGACTGGGATTCGGGAGACGTTCAGTACCAGGGCCTATCTTTGAAAACGCTTCGGGGCAGAGATCTCAGACGGATTCGCCCTAAGATTCAAATGATTTTTCAAGACCCCATGGCCTGTTTAAACCCGAGACTTTCAGTCCGAGCGATGTTGGAAGAGCCGATCATGGTCCATCGTTTAGCGACAACCTACCGAGAATGTCGCCAGCGTGTTGAATCCCTTGCCGATTTGGTAGGGCTCAGGCCGGATCAACTGGATCGCTACCCTCATGAATTCAGCGGCGGCCAGCGGCAGAGGATTGGAATCGCGAGGGCTGTGGCTTGCCAACCTGATTTTATCGTTTGTGATGAGCCTGTAAGCAGCCTTGATGTTTCGATCCAAGCTCAGATCCTAAACCTTCTTAAAGATGTTCAGACGCGTCTCGGAATCACCTACCTATTTATCTCCCATGACCTTCGTGTGGTTCAGTACATGAGCCACCAAATCGCCGTCATGTATCTCGGCAAGATTGTCGAAACTGCAAAAAGCACTGATTTCTTTGCCTCACCCCAGCATCCCTACTCTCAGATGCTTCTCCGTTCGGTTCCGGACGTCGATCGCAAAACTGAATGGGGCGACGGCAATTTCGGAGAACCACCCGAACTATCCCGACTTCCCCGCGGCTGTTCATTCCACCCGCGCTGCGCGATCGCTCAGCCCCGTTGTCTTATTGAAGTGCCCCGGCTAGAGCCTTCGACCACTGAGCCCAACTCCCACGCAAGCTGCTTTTTCCCCGGTCGGCGGTAACAGGGCGAGGTGTGGAAAGTAGACGGGCACCTTTCAGATTAGTAACTCGTATCGACGACGCGCTTGAGAGCGTCTTGTAAGGCAACTGTCGGAAGTTCTTTGTCTACTAGGGCGTGCACAGCTTCTTTAGAGAGACCGGCGTTGTCCTTCATGGCGGTAATGATGGTCTTCCACTCTGCCATATGGTCAGACTCAGCGAGCCAGAGTATCGCCGCATCAGCATCTTCCGGAGCGTCGGCATCAAGCCGTTTCATAAAATCAATGGCCAGATCGGCGACACTGTCAGTAGTCGACCATATTTTCGCGGTGCGGTCACCGGAAGTCGTGAGGATTTTTTTTCCGTCGGGAGAAAAGGACGTTTGCCCAAGAGTCTTTTGGCCACTAAGGGTTGATAGGAGCTCCCCGTTTTCGGCGTTCCATAACCTTGCGATGTCGTCGTCGGAAGTCGTTAGAATTATCTTTCCGTCGGGAGAAAACAGCGTGGATGACATATAAGGCACATCCTCTTTAAGGGTGAACACGACTGCGGCGGTCTCGGCGTCCCATAGCTTCGCCGTGTTATACCATGATATTGTTAGGATTTTCTTCCCATCGGGAGAAAAGGCTGCGGACTTCACGGAATGCGTATGCCCCTGAAGGGTTAAGAGGAGTTCGCCGGTCTCTGAGTTCCATAGCTTCGCGGTGAGGTCTTTTGAAACCGTGAGGATTTTCATCCCATCTGGAGAAAAGCATTCGGAAAGGAAGTCAGCCCCACCCAGGGAGAAGAGGAGTTCGCCGGTCTTGGCATTCCATACGGTATCATTGCTAAGGATACTGGAAATCATAAGGACTTTCTTCCCATCTGGAGAAAAAGATGCGGAACGCAAAAAGCCCCTAGCCTGCTGAAGGGTTAAGAGGAGTTCGCCGGTCTCTGCGTTCCATAGCGTCGCGGCCTCGTGCGGGGACATTGTGAGGATTGTTTTACTATCAGGAGAAAAAGATGCGGAACGGAAAAAGCTCCTAGGAAGGGTTAAGAGGAGTTCGCCGGTCTCGGCATTCCATAACTTCGCGGTATCCTCCAAGCATGACGTGAGGATTTTCTTTCCATCTGGAGAAAATGCCGGGTGCTCTCCAGAAAAGTAGTCAGACTCACAGTGCTCAAGGGTTAAGAGGAGTTCGCCGGTCTCGGTATTCCATAACTTCGCGCCGCCAAATAAACCGAAAGACGTGAGGATTTTCTTGCCATCGGGAGAAAAGGCCGCTGACCGCACAAACTCGCCTCTATGCTGAAGGGTTGAGAGGATTTCGCCGGTCTTGGCGTTCCATAGTTTCGAGGTGTGGTCAGAAGACCTCGTGAAGATTTTTTTTCCATCCGGAGAAAAGGCCGCGGAATACACCACATCCTTATGCCCCCGAAGCGACGTATAGAGATTAGCCCTAAGCCTCATGGCTTTGGCATCAGCCACTGCAGCTCTTGCGGCCTCAGCGTCCTTGGCAACGGCGTCGTCAGGAAGAGAGCCTTGGGGGCTTTGAGTTTCAGTGGGGTATGTTTGTGCGGAGTCGGTAGGTTCAGCTGCACCATCCGGCGGGGGATTATTTTGGCTACAACTTGCGATGGTTAATACGACTAGGCCCAAGGAAATTAGTTTTATAATACTCATAGTGGCGGGACCTTAGCACGATAGGATATTTTAAAACAAGCCGGTAAAAACGTGCCTGTTTAGTGTCCGGATTTGTCCCGTTCAGGCTAGCTCATGAGCCAGCTGCTTTTTCTTTTTCCTTGATGCGACTTAAGCCACCCCCTGCCCAGATATCGAGGTGGAATCGATTCATACGCAATTCGAGCGCCCACGGATCGCTTGTGTTGGCCCGGATCTTTTTCTCAATATAATCCAACCCAAACCATTGGGTTGCCATGAGGCGATTATGAGTTCGGCACAGAATTCTGATATTTTCTGGGTCGTCGCTTCGGCCGCCAAGGCAGAACGGGACCTGATGATCCCATTCCAGAAAATGCTTTGAATTGCAGGGTTGGCCATCGGGACTGACATAACTGCATCGGGCCTCATCTCTTTCCAAGACTGATTCTTTGATGGCGACTGGGATGTAGCGTGAATGATTCTCAAGTTTCTTAGGCAGTCTTGATCGCTTTGATTGTGGCTTGTCTTCAACGAGAGAGCTTAAGGCCTCTTTAAAAATATCTCGTAACCTTCCCTCGGGGTATTTGTGGCTTAGCTGCGCTTTGGCATTCTCGAGAAGTTTTTCAAATTCGCGGTCTGCGGTGAAGTGAATGCTGATAAGCTCTTGATCAAGGGCCCTAATCTGGTCGGGTTTGGGTGTTTGAGGGGCGATGCCTGCAATTAGTTTTTCAACGTCGTGAACTGATTTGCCTAAGGCACCGTCTAAGAGTTCTCGCAGATTAGATTGTTTGATGTGTGGGGCGAGTTTCATGAGGACAGTCATGGACACTTTGCCATCACTTAGGAGATTAAAGATTTGGGGAAAGCGGGTTAGGAGCCTTGAGACTTGAATGCGTTTCAGGCTACTCGCTTCTGAAAACCCAAGGACCGATACAAGGTATTGAAAAAGCGATGAGTAACCTGCTTCAGCAAAGAGCAAGCGTCTTTCCACTTCGGCGATCATTGCAAGGCAATAGCATTGCAGCGCGCGTTCGTCGGAGCGTGCCTTTTTCAAAGCCGTAATGAGATTGGTGTCGTTCATCATTCGTGTCATTTGAGAGTAATTCATCGTAGTACCTCCATAAATTATCTATAACACGAGGTTTTACGGCGCTCTGTAATGGCTCAAGTGGCGATAGCTCCAGGTGGGGGGATGGCAACGGGTTGGTGTGAACTCTTGGCGCATCATGGCGAATTGTCGACGGCAGGATGAATGATTATCGTGGTAATCTAAATTCTATCATCGGAAATCAAATGTGATCCAGAAAGTTGTCAATACTATTTTATCCGAAAAAAAACGTTTCACCGCCTCGCGATCAGTCGGAGCGAATCGTAGAGGCGTTTGGGGAGATCCTCAAATTTTTCGACTTCAAGGCAGATGCCGTGGCCGTGACTTGCTAGGAGTTGGGAGGATTCGAGGTGGCTTCCGGGGCCATGTAAGTGCAGCACGACGAGAAAATCATATTGTTTTGCCGTGTCCATGGGATCTTTTCCCTCGGTGGTGCGGCCGTCTGTAGCGATAAGGCCGATGCGTTTCTTTGCAGTCGATGATTTCAATTCCTTGAGTCCCTGCTCAAGTCCCTTTTGAATATTGGTAAAACCGCGGGGCTGCGACTTTAAGAAATTTAAGATGGTTTTTTCAGGTGTTTCAATGGCCTTCATTTTTTTGATGGACTTGGCGTCGGATGCGAACACAACGACGCTGTAGCTAGGGGCAGGGAGTTTTAGCGTGAGTACGGCAACTGCGATGCTTGCGAGCAGATGTTTTTCCCCGCTCATCGACGAGCTCGAATCTAAGATGGCAACGAGTGAGATGGGGATGTCGACTTGAGTTTCAACTTTAAGATCATCGGGTTCAGATAGGACGGGTGATTCTTCTAGGGATTCTTCAATCTCGATATCTCCCGTGGGGTTGTCTTTGAAGCTTTGGATCTTTTTCTGGCGGGGTTTTGAGGGGTGGGCAACCACGCGTTTGGCTTGATCTAAGACATGGCGGACAAGGCTGCGATCGAGCTTTTCGGTTTCTTGGGGGTTGGTTTTTCTTTCCTGGTAGAGCACTCTAATCTCGGCGAGTGGGTCCGTTCGGTTATGGGCTAGTCCGTCAAATTCCGCTTGGGCGAACTCAGCTTGGGCGGCGAGTTCGGGTGGGAAGAAAATTCGGTGGATTGAGGTTTTTGAGTTGCTTACCGGCGTTGGCTCTTTTTTTTTTCAAGTTGAGGCAGTGTCGGCCCATCGAGTAGGTTTTCAATCACCTGCCTCGGGTCCTCATCGGCGGAGAGCATTTCAATGCGAGTCGGAAGAGCCATCAGGCAGGCTTCTTTCAGGGGCATCCCGCTCTCAATCAAATCGAGGATGGATAGGGCCGCTCGGATGCTAGCCCCTCGCTTGATCGCGGGGTGTTGGCGAGTGGAGCGCACAAGGTCAACGACGAGTTCAATCGTTGCTTGATTGGCTTTTTTCTTTCTGGAGCTGGTGGCAATGTTGATTTCTTCTTCGCGAGTCTGATAACTCAGAGTCAGCATCTCAAAGCGATCGAGTAAGGCTTCGGAAAGCGCGTGGGTTGCCGTAAATTCTTTGGGGTTCTGAGTTGCTACGACGGTGAACCCAGACTTGGCCACGACTTCTCCCCATTTAGGGATCATGATTCTGCCCTCGTCCATCGCCGGCAATAAAATATTCTGAACGGATTCCGGCATGCGGTTGAGCTCATTAATGAAGAGGACCTCTCCCTTCTTCATCGCAAGCACGAGTGGCCCTTCAATGAACGCATCTTTCGTGTAACCTTTCTTAAGGACTGTGGGCGGATCAAACCAGCCAGTGAGTTTCTGCTCAGTGTAGCGGGTATCCCCATCGACTCGCTGGTAGTTTAAGCCGAGGCTTTTCAGAGCTTCGGTGACGAGGAAAGTTTTTCCGACTCCGACCGGCCCTTCGATCACAAGATGTCTTCGGAGGGTGAGAGTCTGTTTGAGGGCGTTTATTTCCGGTTGCCGACCAACAATTTTATGAGTCGCCATTAGTTTTTTCTCCGCTTCTTGCGTTCAAGCATTTTTTCTAAAAGAAAATTTGCGACATCACTGGGGCGTGTCCCTAGAGTGAATCCCGCTTCAAAACCAAGTTCTGTGGCCAGTTGGTGGGTGACTCGAGGGCCGCCCACGACCAAGATAAATCGATCCTGGAGCCCGCGTTTTTTGAGTTTTGCGATGAGCTCACTCATATCGGTCGCATGGATATCTTTTTGGCTGACGATCTTAGAGAGCAGGATCGCGTCGGCTTTTTCTTTTACCGCGCGGTCAATGAGTTGATCGGTTGGGACTTGGCTTCCCATGTTGACGGTATAAAATCCCTGATAGCGCTCGAGTCCAATATCGCCATCAAAACCTTTCATATTTAAAATCGCATCGAGGCCGACTGCGTGTGCGTCAAATCCCGTGCACGCACCGACCACTCGGATGGGGACTTTAAGTTCCTTTAAAATCATTGCGTCGATCGTTTTGTAATCGCGTTTTTCTGTCGTGAGCTGAGGGACTTCCAGGGTTGTGTAATCAATGGAGTGTTCGGTGCGGCCAAAGACGACGAAAAATGAAAAATTAATTCCGACTCGGGACATATGGGCGATCTTAATATCGAAAAGCCCCAGCTTCCTTGCCATCTGAGTGGCGGCTTCGCGGGCCTTGGGAGACGGCTCGACGGGCAGGGTGAAACTCATTTGAATCGCACCATCTCCACTGGTGTCACCGTAGGGGCGTAATTGTTTAAGGTTGGTCTCAGTCATTAGATTCGGCTTCCCATCATGGAGGCGAAAGGGTTGAAATACTCCTTGGGATTGATCGCAAAAACTCCGTCGGCACCTTTGCCCCCGGTGGGGGTTCGGCAGACGTTGGCGAAGGTGCGTTTCTCAATGGCTTTCATGATTCCGACGCGGTGAATGCCCTCTAATAATTTCTGAGCCCGTTTCAACACATCGAGCGCAAACGTCGCCATTTCACCGTCCGAGCGGTATCCAATCTCGGCACTGAGTCCCTGCGATCCGCCTAAAATATAATTGGCGTTTCGAATCGATAGGCTTCGGTCAGCAAGAAACGGAGTGTGCACGGCTTCCGTGGGCATGCCCAGAAGGATCATTCCCTGGTTAGTTAAAGACCCGATGAAATTAAGGACGGTATCAATGGCGTGGCTTGTGAAAATATCCCCCGTCTTGTACTTGGTGTTGCACATGTATTTTAGCGGACTGTCTGGGAAAATCTGACGAGTCATCAGGGCTCTTGCGATTTCCCATAGGATCACTTGAGGGTAATCGGGATTCATTTCCATCGCATGCCCAATCGCCATCTGATGGGGCTTCATGCCGGCATTGAGTGCCGTGGCCTCGTTAATGAACTGAGAGGCTAAGACTTGATCGCCGCTTTCTACCGCGTCAGTGGTCTTCATGTAATTGTCTTCACCGGTCATGATCCAAATATTAGAAAATCCGCAGATCGTGCGAGAAAAATGCTGATCAATCAACGTGCGTTTCATGTTGATATCGCGAAAAAGAATGCCGTACATGGCGTCGTTGAGAAGGCAGTCGAGACCTTCGACGGCTGCCAGGGCTGCAATCTCTGACATACAAAGGCCTGAGCAATAATTCGTCAGGCGGATATAGCGTCCCACCTCCTGCCCCACGGCATCTAAGGCTTCTCTCATGACATGAAAATTCGCTTGCGTTGCGTAGGTTCCGCCAAAGCCCTCGGTCGTATTGCCGTGTGGGACATAATCCAACAAGGACTGAGCGGTGCTACGAATGACAGCAATGATATCAGCGCCATCTAAAACTGCCGATCGGGCCTGCGTGACGTCCTCGAAAATATTCCCGGTTGCCACAATCACGTACTTAAGGGGCGTCGTGGTTTTTGTTTTAGCTGTGAGTTTGGTTTGGATCGCTGCGCGTTTCTTTCGAAAGCTCCGCAAATTCGATACGGATTCTGTGGCAAGCCTCTTAGCCATCTCGCGGACTTTCTTGGGTTCAAGATCAGCCATTTCGTTTAGGTTAAGGGTCTCGCTCGCGAGCTTCTGATCAAGTTCCTTGGGCGTTAACTTAAAATGCAAACACGCGTTGGCAATGGCGTACAGCGCCCCGCGGCTGAGTTTGCCTGAATCTCCGAGTTCATCGATGAGCTGATTTGCGACGGGATAGAGAAGGCCATCCTTTGCCATTGCTCCATTCATCCCCAGTAACCGAAGCACTGAGCGCTCGATTCCTACGGTAGAATGGTGGTGGACGAGATCGGCGACCTGTGACGAGATCTCTTTTCCGATGCTTCGGCAGCGTTGAATGGTCTGCTTGGGCAGAGGCAATGTCGATGAGAAAGCCATGGACTACGACGGTACCAGCTGAAATTAAGCCCGACAAGCGAACTGAATCGGCACCGATTACCAACCGCGGTCGGTGATGCCGCGGATTGTTTTCTGGGTTTCAGAATCATGAGGCAGAAAATGCACACCCATGCCGGGTCTTTCGGCGTGGTTTGAGACCCATCTGACTTCGCCTGGGATTTGCAGAACCGAGTGCTTGATGGGCGCTGGCAGGGGCACTTTCATCTGAATCATTGCCCCTTCATGGACGGGGTGCTGAGTGAGGATGAAGCATCCACTTTCGGAAAGGTTGGTGAGCAGGGGGTAGGTTGTTTTTCCGCTGTAATCTACGATCATGGGTAAATGAGTCTCAAATCGTCGTTTGACGCGCCACCAACGAAGCTTTGGGTCAAAATAGACCTGCCGGACGCGTGGGTTTATGAAATAGATGATACTGACTCCAAAGATCAGCATGTGGATGAGTAGTGAGTAAAGGCCGGCGCCCTCGCTCTGGTAGTATTCAAGCACATCGGTGAAGCCCCAGATGGAGATGCAGCTGATGAGTGTGTACCAACCGAAACGATTCACTCGAATGAGGCCGATTGAAAGCACGATGGGGACAACCACATCTAGGGCCAGATTCGCAAACGTCAGCCGTTGCATGCCAAAGGAGACTTGAAGGGCGTATTCAAC
>Ga0105164_10002343_pt1 | contig 11752 bp, 11 predicted proteins | sample VDWuncwatermetaG_FD_89674 | JGI IMG/M metagenome (GOLD analysis project Ga0105164, IMG submission 89674) | Wastewater microbial communities from Netherlands to study Microbial Dark Matter (Phase II) - VDW unchlorinated drinking water | ecosystem: Environmental > Aquatic > Freshwater > Drinking...
ACCTCATACAGATCCTCAACCGTCTTAATAAAATGACTCTGGCCTAATATTAAATTAACTTCCTGCGGCTTCTTAATCTTCACTGATTTGAATTCCAGCATCTTTTCCCTCCTTTACCTTAAGTCAATCCTCCTGAAGCTTGAGGCGTCTGTGTGCAAGATCCCGGAATAATTCTTTACGGCAGTCAGAATAAAATCAGGGTTTCCCAAAATCTCTAGCGGGACTCTTAAAACCAGCTCCTTACCCTTAAGCTTAAGGCTAGCCTCCTGCGGCTGGATAATCTTCCTGCCATCGAATATCCTGAATTTATTGTGTTTGGTGATGATGCGGATCTTGGGCATCTGGGCAAAACTTACCTTATCGCTATAGCCAAATATATAAACTAAACCGCCAAACCTAGAGTTCAGCTCCTTGTTTTTGTTTATGCGGATCACCAGAAAATCATTGTCCAGGCTGTAGCTTACCCTTCCCTTATTCTCTAAAATATCAGGTGATTCATCCGCGTATTCTTTTTCCTGGCCGCTTTCTTCCTCGTATATTTCCGATGAGGGCATGGCCCCTTGATCCAGAAGGAATTGCCATTCACCGAGATTGATATCAGGATAATCTCCGAACAACTCGTTTCTTCGGGCAAAGGATAATAGATAAAAGGCGCTGGACTCGGTCTGGCTCTTGTGACACAAGATTGCTTTGTGTTTATTTTCAAGTTGCTGTTTACTTAAGGTAAATTTCGACCAATTAATCTGCGTATCCTGGAATTGTTTAGGCGGTTCAAGGGCTAAATCAGAATGGTAATGCCGTGGCAGAGGCCAACCCAGACAATGCACGAGGTAAGGGTATACTTTGGGCTGGCCGATTCTCCCCTTTAAGTCCTGCAATGCTATCTGTAAAAATAAATACAGTGCCTTATGGTCGACATTTGCGTCTGCCGGATGAGAAACGAAGATTTTATTAGGCTTATATTCCAATAAAACCTTCTCTATATCATACAGGATGCTTTCCCCTTTATATGGTGCCCTGAAAGACAAATTGTCCTTATACGGTACAGAGGATATTCTAGTTAAGAGGCTGCGGTAAGGCCTGGAACCCTGCCAATTATAGCTTAATATTGCGAATGTGCCGAAATCAGGGTACCCCAAGAACATCAGGTTTTCTCTGCTTACACCTAGCACCTCGGCTGCTTTTATCGCTTCCTTCTTGCGCACCTCGCCCATATGGATAAACTCGCCTCTTCTTAAGGTCAATCTTTTCTCATAAACGATAAAGGCGACCTGATTATGGTCTCCGTTAGTCAGATACACTATGTGAAGATCTGCGCCTACCCTTACTGCCTCCTGGATTATACCCGCACAGGCTATTGTCTCGTCGTCAGGATGGGGAGCAAAAATCATAACCCGGTCCTTTGCTTCCAAAGGCTCAATTTCCTTTACTTCTACCGCTAGGGCCCTACAGACAAAACAGCCATATCCGGCAAATAAAAGAATCAGAAGGCAAAAAAATAATGTTTTTTTAGACATAATCTCGAAATTCCTTCACATGAGGGTTATTTTCTAATGAATTGATATCTTATCATACAAAATTAAGTTAGGCAATATCGAAATTCTTTATATCGTATCGATAAAACGGTTGAAATAGCAGCTAAAGTATATATAATGATAATATCATGAGCACGGATATTAAAAAGCATTACAAATTAATCAGGCGCGTCTTATATTTATACTGGCCTTAAACTGGCTGGTGGCAATAGCCAAGATCATCTATGGCCTAGCAACCCGCTGTACAAGTATGACTGCGGACGGCTTCCATTCTCTGTCTGACGGCGCATCAAATATTATCGGTCTGATCGGTATAAGCATTGCTGCTCAGCCGAAAGACAAAGAGCATCCGTATGGCCACCGCAAATATGAAACCTTGTTTTCCCTAGTTATAGCTGTTTTCCTCTTCATCATCTCCTTTAATTTGTTAAAAGATGGCATCCATAGATTCAACGACCAGAATATACCAATAATTAATACCAAAAGCTTCATGGTCATGCTTATAACTCTTGGAATTAACCTATGGGTGGTGAATTACGAATATAAAAAAGGTAAGCTCCTACAAAGCGATATCCTGGTCTCTGACTCCTTGCATACAAGGGCAGATATCTTTACATCTTTATCGGTTATCTTTGCCCTTACGGCAATGAAACTGGGATTACCTGTTTACATCGATTCGTTAGTAACCATACTTATTGCCTTATTTATTGCTTATGCAGGATACGATATTATAAAATATAGTTCGGCTATTCTCTGCGATACAGCTCCGATCGTAGATGTTCAGAAGATAATCGATATCGTCTTAAGAATAAATGAAGTAAAAACCTGCCATAAAATCAGGACTCGCGGCAGGCCCGATGAGGTCTATATCGATCTCCATGTTCAGGTAAAGCCGGATATGCATATGGACAAAGCGCATAAAATAAGCTACACTATTGAAGAGGCGATTAAAAAGAACCTGCCGGAAGTCACCGATGTCGTAGTACACATGGAGCCTAAATAAAAAAAATACCCCCCTATTATTACCAGAGCTAAATCCCTGTTATAGTTATTAAAAAATGGAGCCCCGCGCGGCTTTATAGCAGTGGTCTCTTTAAATGCCCTTCAAGGCGGAATCCCCCAAAGCAGTACTAGAGAAGCAATTCTAAAGCTTCTTTTCGCGAAACACGGTTGTGCATTCATCCATAGGTTAACACCCGTGGTCTTCTGCGAAGAGGGATAAGTTCTATTTTCAGCTGGGCGTTCTCTTGTTGAAAGCACTCTTTAGGCCGGAAACCTTGGGAAGGAATTTATTAAATAAACGGGGGTTAAATATTAAAATATAACCCCACGATAATAACTCATAAATCAATATAAAGGGGAGATGTAAAATAAAACCTGCGATAGATTCATTCCTGATAATTGTTAAATACCGGTTCTTAATCAAGTCTATATGTAGTTCATCGTTAAGAAAAGCCCTGGCAAATGGCTTGTCGATCCCTTCCTTCTTTCTCACAGTCGCACCTCTTACATGGTAGGCAGCCGCCCGTGGTAAGTAATACCCTTTCCAGCCTCGTCTTTGCGCCCGCCAGGAAATATCCAGGTCTTCATAAAATATACGGTATACCGGGTCAAAATAATCTTCGTTTTCCCGCACATCTTCAAGCATCTTACGCCGATAAAAAGCTGCTGCTCCGTTTACGCCGAAAATATACCCCTCTTTCGCGAATTGCCCTCTATCCCTTACGCCGTAACCTCTTTCCTTCGCTGTCCGCCAAGCGCTCGCAAATAAACCAGTGCTATCAATGGTCTTCTTATCGCTACGCATCAGTTTACCGCTTACCATACCGATCTTGGGATGTTTATAAAAACCCTTTAATCCCTCTTCAATAAATCCCGGCTCTAAAGTTACATCATCATTTAAACACAAAACAAACTCTCCGCTGGCCATGCGTATCCCCTGGTTTAATGCCTGGCAATAAAAAAGATTACCCTGGGCATTAAATAAACGCACAGGAATCTTACGGCCACTGAATCGATCTTCAGGTATTGCGTTTTCTGCGTTGTTGATTACTATGACTTCCCCGGGTGCATAAGTCTGCTCCATAACTGAGTCAAGGCACAGCCTTAATCCTTCCTTTGCATTTAACGTTACAATTATTACGCTGACCATTTTAAATAAACCAAACTGTTCTCCGATATATTATCTAAATCAACCGGAATATCCTAATTACACCCTCCCTAACGATAAGTTTTACTATATTAAGGCTTATTGACTATACCGATGTAACCACGAACCATCGAATTCCATTTTTAATTCTTCTTTTAGGTTCAGGTCCATCCAACTCTTGACTCTTTGCGAATTCTCATCCAGCGAACCGTCTTTCGCCCAATTCGTATAAATAACCCATGCCCTTTTGAAAGGGATGCTTTTTATATTCTTAACCGGCAAAGAAAATCGGCTTACTTTATAGGGCCTCTGCCATTTTTCATCATTCACCGAAGGGTCAAATAAAAAATATACCGGAACCCGTCTATCCTTAGAATAAAAATTGAAAGGTAGTATTACTGATTGGTTAGTAAAAATAATTACGTCCTGCTCCTTTATTTTCGTTCTTAAGTAGTCGACCAAAGGCTTAACCGAAGTTTTAGGGTGGAGGCCGCAGCGATCCTTAGGAGATAAAAACATCAGGTCATTTAAATATCCGTAAAGCGAGATTGCGAGCATAAATATGAAACTAACAATAATCAACAACCTGATTTTGCCTTTTAATCTAAGTAAGGAGTACGCAAGGATTAAGTACAGATATGGGCTGGCGATAATTAATCCCCTGTCAATATAGATAGAGAAAACGAAACGGGAAAAGAGAAAAACACCTAACACCGGCACAAGAAATAGCGCCAAACAAAGCAGGAGCCCTTCCCTAGAGTTATTTTTATAAAGATTCCATAAAACAATGATAAAGGCTACTAAAATAACAATAATGCATAAAGTATATAGGGGTTGGGGGGCAGTGCTCCCCAGGCAAAGATCCTGCAGGGTTACGACTAAAGATTTATAATTCGGCTTAAGTATCCAGAACCCCTGGCCAACAATAAAATATTTATTTAAAAACCGCCTAAGGTATGGGATAAAACCCAAAACGATAAGCAAGAAAGAAACTGTTAGTTTAAAATCTAACCTTCTTATTTTAAGAAGCAGAGCGTAAATCAAATGAGCGGCGAATAGGAAGATATAAAAATAGTTAGTATAAAATCCGGAGATAGAAATCAAAACAAAATATACCCAGGATTTTAGGGAATCTTCCTTTAAGGCTTTATAAAGAAACCATGTAGCTGACAAACCAATGAATAGCAGCAGACTGTAATCGCGCGCCTCCTGGGCGTACCAGAGCTGAAAAGAAGATAAACTCATTATAAGGGTAGCCAAAGCCGCCGACTTAACTTCAAGAATCTTCTTCCCTAAAAAAAAGACAAGAACAACTGATAGAAAACTAAAGATTAAAGAGGGAAAACGCAGGCTAAACTCAGATAAACCGAAAAGCTTAGTCCAATAGTGAATAATCGAATAATAAAGCGGGGCGTTCCAGGTATCTGCGATAACCAGGCGTGATTGCAGAATAGTATACACCTCGTCATACCAGAAATCGTGATACCCTAAGTGATATAATCTTAACAAAAAAGATCCGACGAGAATCAAGAAAATTGTTCTTTTTGTATTATTGGCGAGCATCAATTTATAAATTATTTCTTTTACTTCCCAAATCCCTGGTTTGTAGTATAATTATAACATAATGTTAAAAGCTCTCCTAATTCTAATCTTTATCCGGCCTTTTATATCGTCTCCTGCGTTTGCCTATCTTAATTTTATCTATTCGGCCTCCCTGCTTTTTTTCATGGCTGCCTATGTTATACACAAGAAAAGCCTGTTAAACAAAAGTGCGCCCTTTAAATATCCTGTTCTTTTATTTGCCCTGGCCATGGTAATCTCATTAATTTATTCCCAGGATAGACAAAATAGCTCTCTTGAGATTTATAAATATATAAGCGCCATCTTACTCTTATATATAGGGGCTTCCTTAGGTCCGCAGGAAAAAACACGCCTTATCAAGACTATCGTCTGGGCGAGCCTGGTCATCAGCTTACTTGCAATCTACCAATACTTCTTCGGCTTCCGGCACACCCAGGCATATATGGCAAAACATAACATTTCTTCTTCTTTTGCCCTGGATTATATACAGCGCAGAAGGATATTCTTTCCTTTTGTTACTCCCAATATATTAGCAGGATACCTGGCGATGATTCTGCCTTTATCTTTTATATATGAAAGAAAAGACCTGTTTATCATTCCTTTATTGCTGGCCCTTTTGCTTACTAAATCTTTAGGCGCAATTTTAAGCATTCTCCTGGTATTGGTTGTATATTTATTGTTACGGAGAAAATTAAGGAAAAGGCAAATTTTATACCTGGCTGGATTAGTCCTGACAATTATTTTGATATTTTTTTCCAGGGCTGCGACTAAAACCCAGCACACCAGCCCATCATTTTCTGCCTTAATGCGAATGGGATACTGGAAGGATACTATCGAGATAATAAAGGCGTTTCCTCTTACCGGGGTAGGTATTGGTAATTTCAACCTTCAGCAATCCCGCTATACCCATAATTCATATCTGCAGATTTGGGCTGAAATGGGAATACTTGGCGCGGCTGCTTTCCTCTGGTTAATAATCGCGTCTTTTAAAATAGGGGCGAAAAAGATAAAGGAAGCCAAAAACAATAGCCTTAATTATTCTTTATTGCTGTTAGCTAGTGCCATATTTTGCGTGCACAATATCTTCGATTTTTCATTCTTTCTTCCGGAAGTGGCGTTAATCTGGTGGGTAATCTTAGGGATGGTCTTTAGCTAATATCCTGCCTGCGTGTTTTTAGAGAACCTCTCTATCTATAAATCTTTCCTATAATTCTGTTTCTGGCGTATGGATTGGTAAGGAAGATAAAAATCGACCGCGGTAAATCATACATCAAGAAAATAATTAACAATCTGAGCCTGTTAAATTTATGCTTTTTCAAAAACAGTCCCCTGTTTCTCCAGCAAAGATATTGGCGCACGGGCTTCTTAAAAGAAGAGCTGTTTCCCTGGTGATAACATACTGCCTGAGGAAAATAAATGGCCTTAAAGCTATTTTTTTGAGCGCGCCAAGACAAATCCACATCTTCAAACAGGAAGAAGAAATCCTCGTCAAAATAACCGCAATCTCCTTTTGTCACTTCCAGCATGTGCTTACGGTAGAATCCCGCAGCGGAACAAACACCAAAAACGTATTTTCTCGCTTCAAACTGTCCACGATCAAGCCTGCTTTTTCCTATATCATAGAACCTTAAAAGTGGCCAAGAAAGATATACCCCACAGCTATATATCCTTTTCTTATCGGCTTGCAATATTTTAGGCTGAATCATTCCTACCCCAAGAGGCAGTTTTTCTATTAATTCCATCACGCAAGATAAAAATTCTTTTCCCAGGACAACATCGCAATCCAAGGTCAAAAGCCATTCCCCCTGAGCAATATTAATCCCTTGATTTCTGGCTCTAGCAGCCCCAAGATTTTCTTTGTTTTCAATTAAGATAAAACTAGGGTGCTCGTTTTTTATAAATTCAACTGTTTCATCGGTTGACCCGTTATCAATAATAATGACCTCAAAATCTTTATAATCCTGCGATAATAAAGATTCCAAGCAGGGTTTGACAAACCCAATACTATTAAAGGTCAGAATTATGATAGAAAGCTTTGGCTTCAATATTTTCTTAATACCTCGGCTAATTGTTTCCCCAAGACTCGCAGCGAATAATTCTTCTCCACTTTCTGCCTGGCCTTATTCCCTATCTCCTGGCGCAAAGTCTGGCTTTCAACGAGTAAACCCATTTTTTCGATAAATTCTTCTTTATTCTTCGCCAGAAGTCCGCTATATCCGTCTTGGATAACCTCCGCTGCCTCTCCGACCATACTGGAAACTGATGGCTTAGCCATTGACATATATTCAAAAAGCTTGGTCGGGCTCTTGGCTCTGTTAAACTTTGAATCTTCAGCCACAGGGAAAAGTCCTATGTCTATTTTTGCAAGATACCCAGGAACTTCCCCCGGGCTAATCCAGCTTTTTAGTGAAATGTTTTTGTCTCGGCAGTCAGACACAATTTTGCGGATTACATCCCTGTAAGCGCCATCCCCTAAGATTTCAAGATGTATGTAGGGATATCTTTTCCTTAACTGGCTGAAACAATACAGGGCAAATTGTACATTCGCAATGTATTCTTTGCGATGAAAAGTACCGATCCAGGAAAAGGTTACTCTTTCCTTATCTAAATGGTTCAGAGAAGGATTGAATAACTCAGTATCTACTCCCGAAGGGATATAGTAGGTATGTTTATTAAAATCCGAAAGGAATCTTTCTAAAAACCTGCTTGCGGCTATACAAAATATGCTCTCCCGTGCAATTTTACGCGTCAGGTAATGTGCCTTGGAAGAAGGATAAATCCTGAAATAATACCTTGGGTTTTCGCGCATCTCCCAATCATCCAAATCAAGCACTATCCTATTGCCACAGAATAAATGCGTCAGATAAGGAGCAAAGGAATGATAGTTAAATCTTTGAATTATGAAAATTGATTTTTTTTCTTTAAGCAGCTGGATAAACGCTCTGCAATTTAATCTTATTTTATCCTTTAGGCGCAGCTGACATTCCCTGTCACCATCTTTGGCGCCTAAGCTGTCGGAAAAAGACAAAACCTCTGTCTCAAAGCCATACCTAGCAAGCTCTCCGGCAAGATTATAGCACCTTATCCTGGCGCCAGGTAAATTACTGCCTTCACGCGTAACAAAAACTACCCTCATAAACTCACCAAACTATTATATAAACTTATATATTGATCAGCTATCTTATGCACATCGTAATTTTTAACCGTGGCCAGTGCATTATTTATAAACCTTTCTCTGATATCCCTGTTTTCCATCAATCCCAATACTTTATTGGCGAAAGAATTGATATCGCCATCTTTGACTAAATAACAGTTTACATCATTAATAAGCCTGTCGTGGAATACTTCCAAATCACTAGCGATGATAGGCAATCCAGCAGCCATGGCTTCAGTAATATTTATACCAAATGTCTCATATTTGCTCGTAACCAACAAGACTCCGCAATTCTTATAATGCTTTATTACCTCCCTATAATCTAGATCTTCAATAAAAACCAACCCTTCTGCATCTTTATACTTACTAAAAAGATAATCCTTTAACGGGCCTTCTCCAATACAAATAAGCCGTGAATTTCTCTTATATTTTCTTATTTCTTTGTATACCTCTATGGCCTTCTCTACATTCTTCCAAGGCACAAACCTAGCAACAACTAAGATATTTTCGCATTCATGCATATTCACTGGTTCGGTCTTCTTGTATAAATTAAGATCTATCCCTACATATATATTCACTATCCAGCCAGAATAGTATTTTCTTATTATTTGGTCTATGCTGCTATTTAGACTTATGACAACAGTATTGTTTCTGGCAACCAAAGAAATAACCAGACGCATTAACCATTGCAATAATCTTATAGCTTTTCTTTGCAGGAAAAGGTTGTAATCAGGACATTTTTTCTTCTTAAAATAGAATAACTCCAATAAAGGATCAGCACCAAAAACAGATACGACGGGTTTTTTTGTTCCTATGATAGCGCTAAAGAAACTAATATTAAAATCATGTGCATGAAAAATATCTATTTGCTTCGAAAGTTTCCTAATCACAAGCACCATTTTTAAGAAAAATACCGCGCGGGAAAAAAAATCCGTATAGCCTAAAGCAATAGAACTTACAACCCAGTGGATTTTAATATCTTTACTTATGCCTAATCGAGCCACTTTCGGCATATCCCTCTGGCACAAAGGAGCAATTATCTCAACCTTTATATCTTTGCCTCTTAAGATAAGCGACTCTGAAAGCTGCGATACAGTCGTTACGCTGCCCCCTGCCCGCGGATAAAAACTCCATGCCACCATTGCGATTTTCATATCAGGCGCACTCCGCACTTAATAGTATGTACTCATAAATATCTTATTATTATACAATAAATTATTCTACTTCTGACTAAGTACCTTTTTTATTATTCATATCTACAAAGCAGGTTATTATAAAATATTCTTGTCAAATCAACTAAGCACTTTACTGCATCGCGAATAATATTTACATGGGAAGTGCTCCGATCCGTCCACGAAACAGGTATCTCTAATATAGCTATATTCCTTTTCCTGGCCATCAGCAGAAGTTCTATATCAAACACCCAACCACTTATTCTCTGTTTCTCAAAAAAACTCCTGGCCATTTCTGAAGAAAAACACTTCAAACCGCACCCAACATCCTTAATCTTTAGACCAAAAACTAAATTCACGGTAATATTATATAGCCTGCTGGCTATCTTGCGCATCATCGAACGCACTATTTTTGTATTTATATTACGCCCGTCTCTTATACCAATGATTACTTCATTAGCGCCAACAAATAAAGGCAGGAACTTATCCATTTCCGGGACAGGGAACGGAAGATCAGCGTCTACAAAAGAAACAAAGTCCCCGCTACAAACCTTTGCCCCATCCTTAATAGCCGCCCCCTTACCTCTATTCTTTTTGTTCTCAATAAAAACAATATCCCCTTTACGAATTTCATCTTTGATCCTTGTAACCATATTATCTTTACTACCGTCATCCACCACTACCAACTCATAACTTATGTTTCTGTTCTAATAATAATCCCTTAGCTTGTTTATAGTAGTTATAATCCTATCTCCTTCATTATAAACGGGGATAATAACCGATAGAAAAACTTTTTTCATATATCAGCCCTAAGAAAAATAACTAACTATTAAAAATCGATCTATTAAAATCCGTAAAGTTTAGCCTCTTCCATAAAGATCAGAAAAACCAATATGAGTAAGATACGCAAAAAATAAATTCACGCTCATACCTCTGCTAATACACCAATGTCTAAAATAAAAAATTGGAATAGCCGAATATTTGAAAAAATTTCGTCCAACCGCATAATACGCCTGCATACTTCATTGTTATTTAAATCAACCCGGCCGAATAGCCACTAAAAAAATCCAATGTTATTCAAAACCTTTACCTTAAATCCTAAGCGCTTTAGGGTTGCTAAATAAGCCCTAACCTGAAAATGCCTGAGGTGCCCCTTGCCAGGCATAAGAACTTTATCTTTTTGGATTTTTAGCCGCAATATATCCAATGCTGCCGGCAACACAGGGACCGTTAATATAAAATAACCCCCACCTTTAACTCTCTCCTAATTTCAATCAATGCCTTATCTATATCTTCAACATGTTCCAGGGCCACGCTGCAGACCACTATATCAAATATATTATTGCGGAATGACAATTCTGCAATATCGCTTTGAACGAATTTCTTATTTTTAATTTTTAGGGATGCTATTTTTAGGTAATTTAGAGCTATATCCACACCGAAGATGCTGCGGCTATTTGACGCAAGCCCACCAGACAGATAGCCCGTTCCGCAGCCAGCATCTAGGATCAAAGATTCTGCTTTTGCATAATCAGTGACAATTTTTTCTAACCATAATTGTTTTAGCTTCAGAAAATACCTGGCCCAAAGTGCAAACCCCTCGTTCCGTTACTGCAGAATTATTATCATAGATTTTAAGCAAATTGCCACCTTTAGTAGCCGCTTCTTCTTCATATAGATTTCTTAACTTGCTCCTCATTTAATTTTTTCCTAATTAATGGCGGTTTCTCTTTAAAAGAAAAACATTGATTCCTTCGGGGATAAGAATATCTTTTCGTAATATCTCAAATTGCTCCAAATTATCCATAATAACTTTAATATTTTCATTATGCTTATCCTTAAAAATATTACACGAAGTTTTGCACCATAGCGGGCTATCCACCGTAGAAAATGTAATTATAAATTCGTAATCGCTAATGTTACGTAAGAATTCATCCGTTGCGCGCTGAGAAAGAGAATCAGTATTATCGCCGCCGGGAAAAAATGTGTTTTTGCTGCTCAGGGCTTTAAGAATGCACTTTAGGCGCGAGCAATAGTCTCCAGAAAAATACACCTTCTCGATAATAGCTATATTATTAACTGGTAAATTATAATTCGTAATTATCTTATTAAATTCTCTCATTACAAGCTCGTGATTGTTCCGTTGAGGAGGATGCGCCCA
>Ga0105164_10002344_pt1 | contig 11740 bp, 12 predicted proteins | sample VDWuncwatermetaG_FD_89674 | JGI IMG/M metagenome (GOLD analysis project Ga0105164, IMG submission 89674) | Wastewater microbial communities from Netherlands to study Microbial Dark Matter (Phase II) - VDW unchlorinated drinking water | ecosystem: Environmental > Aquatic > Freshwater > Drinking...
CCCACCGTGATCTGGCCCCACTGCCGGTCGTTGCCGACGACGGAGACGACCGGGATGTTGAACCGCACGAAGGTGTCGAAGTCGAACCCGTTCAGCCCGAAGGCGCCGTCCCCGTTCACCATCAGGATGCGCTTGTTGGGGTAGACGCTGTGAATCGCCATGCAGAAGCCGGTGCCGACGCCCAGCGTCCCCATGGGGCCGGGGTCGTACCACTGACCCGGCTGGTTGATGGGGAACACCCGCGCCGACAGGTTCACGATATCGCCGCCGTCTCCCACCACGATCGTGTTCTCGTCCACGAACTCCGCCATCTCCCGGCACAGCCGCAGCGGGTGGATGGGCACGCGGTCGGAGTTCATCCACTCCTCCATCTGGGCGCGGACCTTCTCCTCCTCGCCGCGCAGCCCGGCCAGCCACTCCTGGTGGTCCGGCCGGTAGCCCGATAGCTCGCCTAGCAGCGCCTCCAGGCTGGCCTTGGCGTCGGCCTCGATGGGCACGTCGATGTCCCGGTTACGGGCCAGCTCCTGCGGGTCCGTATCGATCTGTATCGTCCTCGCATCTGGGCCGAACCGCTTGCCGTAGGCCAGCCGGAAGTCCAGCGGCGTGCCGATGACCACGATGGCGTCCGCCTTCGTCAGGGCGCTGCGGCGGCTGCGGTTGAAGAACAGCGGATGCTCCTGGGAGACGGAGCCGCGGCCCATGGCGTTCAGGTAGACCGGGCACTGGGTCAGCTCGATGAACTGGCGCAGCTCCTCATGCGCCTCCTGCCAGTACACCGCCGAGCCGGCCATCACCACCGGCCGCTCCGCCTTCGAGATGAGCTCCGCCGCCTTCTTGACCACCTTCGGGTCAGGGTACACGCGGCCCTCCGGCCGGTAGCTCTGGGGGAAGTAGACTTCGTTCTCCTCCACCTTGCGGAACAAGACGTCCGTGGGGATCTCCAGGAAGGCCGGGCCCTGGCGCCCCGTCAGCGCCGCCCGGAACGCCGAGCCGATGTATTCCGGGATGCGCTGGGTCTCGTACACGCAGCGGGCCCATTTGGTGATGGGCCGCACCAGCTCCACCTGGTCCATCTCCTGGAGGGCCCCCATCTCGAAGCGGGTCAGGGGGCTGCGCCCAGCGATGACCAGCATGGGCGAGCGGTTCTGGTAGGCGTTGGCGATGGCCGTCACGGCGTCGGTCACGCCGGGGCCGGCGGTGACCACCGCGACGCCGCAGCGACGGGTCGCCCGCGACCAGCCCTCGGCGGCGTGGCCGGCCACCTGCTCGTGCCGCACGTCTATCACACGGACGTTCTCGTCCAGGCAGGAGTCATAGATCGCCTGCACGTGGCCTCCGCACAGGGTGAAGATCGTGTCCACGCCTTCCCGCTTGATGGCGCGGACGACCAGATCGCCGCCGTCAACCAGGGCCATGGGGCGCCTCCCTGCTAGCCGAAACCTTTCGCGAGGCCCAGCCGCGGGCCCCAGGGGCTACCGGAAATGGTAGCCCATTGCCGCTGAGGACACAACATTGCCGAGGTCACCGCGCATCCTTCGACAGCCTCAGGATGAGCGGCAGGGCTCAGTAGTCCGCTCATGGTGAGCCTGTCGAGACGGGCCGCCAAAGGCTGTGGAGGAATTGACCGACGAGGAATTGAAGCTGGCGGAACGGAGTCTGGCGGAGTCGGAGGCAAGGATGAAGGGCGAGCAGGTAGTCTCGCCGCGGCTACGCTGGGTTTCCTAGTTGGGCTCGCCCGGCCGGCGGTAGGGGAGTGTCTGCGCCTTCTGGAGCATTTCCAGCGTTTCTTCAACCGTGAGCAGCACTGTCGTCTCGAGCGTTTTAAGCGCGCCGCCTGCAGCTATACTAACCGAGAAGGCGGCCGCCGAGACGTTGTCTGGGCTCTCGATTAGCACATAGCCGTCGTGCTTCCCGAAGCCGTACCAAAAGCCGTGCAACTTTCCGCCGACTGACTCGATGAGAGCGGTCGCGACTTTCCGACGGTCCTCCGGCTGCTTGATGAGCTTGGCCCACGCGTCTGGCGTGTAGCTGAAGCGCATGAGGTAGAACGGCATGGTCACCTCCTGTTGGCACATACACGATAGACGGAGCGGAGGCGATTTCGCAACCCAGACAAGCTCAGGGCAGGGATGCTCTCAGGCCGTAAGGGGCGACCCGCCCGCCGTAGGAATTGTGCGCCTGGGTCAGGGGGTTGTCAAACCCAATCCTCCGCATCCTCCGCTGCAATAAGGGGTTCCGGTACCTCGGCGATCCCCAGGGCGTCAAGCGTGCCCGCGTTCGCATCCTCCGCCTCGCGCAATGCCAGGATCAACTCGCGGTCCAGGCGTGCGCTCTCTGCCACCAGCGCCTGGAGGCGGTCCGAGTGGCCGATGCTCTCCTGGAACTGGCCGCAGCGGTAGGCCTCCACCTGCGCCGCCAGCGCCGAGTCGGCCTCCGCGGCGCCGACCAGGAGGCGGAGCAGCAACCTGTGGGCGCGGGCCAGTCCCTCCGGCGGCTCGACCCCAGCCAGTTGCTTCTCCAGCCGCCCCAGCGCCTTGCTGCGCGTCCGCGACAGGTGCTCCTCCAGCGATTCGCCGGGCCGGCGCGGGACAGAGTCCGCGGGCTCGCCGCGGCCCCCGTGCAGTGCAGCGTAGGCCTCGCGGAACAGCGCGCCGTAGTCAGCCAGGGTGGTCACGGCCCTACTGTACTGTAAACGCGCTATATGCGACGGGGGTTCGCCTTCCCGCTCGTGCTGAGGCTCTCGAAGTATGAGCGGAGGATCTCCTCCCTCTTCTGTCTACCGGTTTGGCTTCCGTCTCTGATAGAGCCGCGTCAGTTCATGCCACTCCCCGCGCGCAAGCGCGAGCTTCTTGGCGCGTGACCAGCCCTTGATCTCACGTTCCACCCGGAACGCCTCATCTCGAGTGTCGAACTGCTCGGTGAAGATCAGCGTTACCGGACGCCGGCGAAGCGTATAGCCACGGAAGCGGCCGTCATGATGGGCGGTCAGCCGGGCTTCGAGGTTGTCGGTATGGCCCGTATAGACGCTGCCGTCAGCACACAGGAGCATGTAAACGCAAAAGGGCATAGCGCACGGTGGCGCCGCTCGTCCTTCGAGAGCCTCAGGACGAGCTAGGATCGATGGTTGGCTCCATCCCCCGGTTCACCGCTCATGCTGAGGCTCTCGAAGCATGAGCGGGAGCGAGACCGGTCCGGTTTTTCACTGCAGCGCCCCCGCCACCATCAGCTCCGCGATCTCCTCGTCGCTGAGGCCCAGGATCTTCTTGCAGACGTACTCCGTGTGCTCCCCCAGCAGCGGCGCCGGCGCGCGCAGCTTCCCCGGCGTTTTCGAGAGCCCGAAGGGCGGGCCGTCGTAGGCGGCGCGCCCGGTCTCGGGGTGATCCAGGTACACGTAGTAGCCGCGCTCCTTCAGGTGCTCGTCCCGGTCCAGCATCTCGCGGGCGCTCTGCACCACCCCCGCCGGGACACCGCGGCGCTGCAACCCGTGCATCAGCTCGTGGGGCTGCTTGTCCGCCGTCCAGGCGCTGATCCCCGCCTCCAGCTCCGCCTCGTGCTCCTTGCGGCCGGCCAGCGTGTCGAACCTGCCGTCGCGGGCCCAGTCCGGGTTCCCCATCGCCTCCACCAGCGCCCGCCACTCCTCGTCGCTGAAGCAGGCGATGGCGATCCACTGCTCGTCGGCGGGGGCGCTGGAGCCGGGGTTCAGGGGCCGGCACTTGAAGGCGTTGTGCGGCGCCGCGTTGGGTATCCCGTTGCCCGAGCGTTGCTGCACCCGGCCGTTCGCCGTGTAGTCGAAGATGGCCGGCGCCAGCGGACAGATGGACGATTCGAGCTGGGCGCACTCAATGCGCTGGCCCTTCCCCGTGCGTCGTCGGTATCGCAGCGCCGCCAGGAGGGCGACCAGGGCGTGGCCGGGGTTGATCACGTAGTCCGGGTAGTTGGTGCCCAGGCCGATGGGCGGCCGGTTGGGGAAGCCGGACAGGTAGTTGTACCCCGTGATCGGCGTCAGCACCGCGCCGAAGCCCAGAAAGTCCCGGTGTGGCCCGTCGTAGCCCTGCATCGGCTGGTACAGGGCGATAATCTGAGGGTTGATCTTCACCAGGTTCTCGTACGTCAGGCACCATCGCTCCACCACCCGCGGCGTGATGTTGGTCAGGAAGACGTCCGCCCAGGCGATAAGGCGGCGGGCCACCGCCTGTCCCTCCTCCGAGTTCAGGTTCAGGGTCAGGCCCAGCTTGCCGGCGTTGAAGTTGTTGAAGTACCCGCTGACGTTGTAGCCCGTCTTCCCCTTGGCGAACGGCGCCACCACGCGCAGCGAATCAATGCGCGTCTCCGACTCGACACGCACCACGGTGGCCCCGTACGTCGCCAGGTGCTCTGCGCAAATGGGCCCGGCCCCGAACCAGGAGAAGTCGGCGACCTTGACCCCTTCCAGCGGCAGCCTCGCAGTCATAGTGACACCTCGATGAACCTGTGCAGCATGGCGTTGAACTGCTCCGGTACCTCCATCTGGAGGAAGTGGCCGGCGCCAACGACCCTCGCGGTCTGTAGGTTCGGGAAGCGGGCCTGGGCATCAGCAAGATCCAGCGGGCGATGACCGGCGGCAACGAGCAGCGCGGGCACCGGAAGATCGCCCGCGGGGAACTTGGACGGCTCCTCCATGGTACTGGAAAAAGCCGAGGCCATAACGTACTGAGGCGCGTTGGTCATTATGCTGGTCACATCCTGTTTGAGAGCAGGATCGGAATACGGCGTGAACATGAAACCCACGTAAGCGGCAGCGACACCCTGGTACGACGGAGACTCCAGGGCTTTTGTCAGTCCATCAAGCTGTCCGGCCAGGGCCGCTGGCGGAGGCAACGGGGAGGCGTCTACCAACACCACTCCCTTCACCATCTCGGGCCTGTCCAGGGCCAGCCTGAGCGCTATGACCCCGCCCATGCTGTGCCCGACCACGATTGGGGGTAGCAATCCGATTGCCCCGCAAAGCCAGGCGACGTCATCCACAAAGCCTGCGATGGTGTACTCCTGCTCCGGCTTGTCCGATTCTCCATGCCCCCGCAGATCTACGGCTATGACTCGATGGCGTCGCTGGAACTCCGGGATCTGCTCTCGCCAGAACGTGTGATTGCAGCACCAGCCGTGGATGAACAGCAGCGGCGGGTTGCCCCGGCCCATATCCAGGTAGCGGAGCTTCACCCCGTCTCGTAGCGCTGTCTTCAGCGTCATCACACCACTCCGGCGGCTCGCAGCCGCTCCAGCTCCTCGCTCGTGATCGCCAGTTCGTCCCTATAAACCTCCACGTTATGCTCCCCGGGGAGCGGCGGCCGCCGCCGGATCGCCCACGGCGTCTCGGAGAGCCGGTAGGGCGGCCCGGGGTAGGCCAGCGTGTCGCCCAGCTCCGGGTGCTCGACCGGCGTCAGCCAATTCCGGTGCTGGAGCTGCGGGTTCTTGGCGATGTCCTCCGGCGTGCTCACGATCCCGACCAGCAGACGACGGCGCTGGCCGCCTTCGTACATCTCCCACTTGCCCTTGCTGCCGATAAACCGTCGCAGCACCTCATCGATGTGGTCCAGCGTGCGGATCCTCTCGCCCAGGGCGGCGGTCTCCGTCATTAGGGCCGTCAGGAAGCGCAGGTTGAGGTTGCCGATGAAGTCCCGGTACGGCTCCTCGGCCAGGTCCTCGGCCGCCCCCTCTTCGATCATCCACTCCAGCAGGTCGGACCAGGGGGCGCCCCCGGGCGCGCCCACATACCCGAATACGTGCCCATCCTTGCATTCGTACGGGCCGATGCCCGGCACGTTGATCGGGATAATGCCCCGATGGGCGTTGCGGTTTCGCAGGGCCTGCAGCATGTCCCAGGTTTGCATCGCCGTCTCCTGGGTGATGGACAGCGCTTCCTGCATCGAGACGTCCACCTGCTGCCCCTCGCCGTGCACGTCTCGCGCGACAAGGGCCATCAGGGTGCCGGCCGCAGCCTGGATCGACGCCGAGATGTAGCCCTGCCGCCAGGGCGGCACGTTGGGCGGGTCCTGCGGATCGCCGGCCAGCCACATGGTCCCGCCCATGGCCACTCCCACGATGTCCGGCGCCTTGAAGTGGGCATGCGGCCCGGTCTGCCCGAAGCCGGTGATGGAGGTCAGGATGATGTCGGGCTTGATCGCCGATAGCCCGGCGTAGCCCAGGCCCAGGTCGTCCAGATATCCCGGTTGGAAGCTCTCCACGACGACATCGGCGGTGGCGACGAGCTTCTCGAACAAGCGGCGTCCCTCCCCCTTCTCGATGTCCAGGGTGACGCTGCGCTTGCTGGTGTTCAGGTTCAGCCAGTACAGGCTTGTCCTGAGCGAAGCCTGCCCTGAGCGAAGCCGAAGGGTCGAAGGGCTGTGCTGCTCGCCCGGCTCGTTATGGTAGAAGGGCGGCAGGCAGCGCACGGGGTCGCCCCCCGGCGGCTCGATCTTGATCACGTCGGCCCCCAGGTCGGCCAGCAGCTTCGTGCAGTACTGCCCTATCTCGCCCGCCAGGTCCAGGACGCGGATATCGTCCAGGGCGGAGGGCGCAGGTTCAGAGGTCATCGCCGCTTGCGTTCATGGGCCAAAATCGCCCCAATTATAACGAATGGCGCACAGTGCACAAGCCGTGGCGCCGCTGCGGCCGCCTGCCGCTCTTGTCGGCGCCCCTAAGTCTCCCCTTCCAGGAAAGGCACCAGCACCTCCAGGAACTCGCGCGGCCTCTCTAGGGCCAGGTTGTGCCCCGCGTCCGGCACGATGTAGACGCGGGCTCCTGGGATCAGCCTCCGGCTGAAGCAGTGCCCCTACGCTACTCCCGGCGTTGCGCGCCGGCGGACGGCGCGTGCCGCGAGGCCTCCGCCGAAGAGAACGAGGCCCAGCGTCAGGCCGGGGGCGACGTACCAGAGGGGAGAGGTACCGTCGCCCGTCTCGCGTGAGGGCAGGAGAGCCCTGAGAACCGAGTCGAAGTGTTCGGCCACGGCGAAGAAGCCGTAGCTCGTGCGGAATGCCGCGGGCAGCCCGTCATGAGCGGGGTAGTAGGAGATGGATTCCGGGGGCGCCGTCGCCTCCGCGCCTTCCGGGTATATCTGAAGCGTGTAGACGAACTGCGGGTATGGGAGCGGCGGTTCTATCTGCACGCCGCCGAACATTTCACGGCCGTCGATGGGTCCGTCCAGGGTGACGGGCGCGGCCAGGTCGCCGCCGCTGAGGACCGCGCGGAACGGCCCCTTGGCCTCGGCGCCGCCGAGGAGTACGAAGGCGGCGAGGGCCGTGAGGATGGCTGCGCTGATGACTCTGAGCATGTCACACCTCCGCATTATATCACCGGGAACTTGCCGCACATCTGAAGTCGCCCCTATGCTTTGCCTATCCATTGACAACTACAACGCTGGCGGCCTAAAGGTTCCATCACTGGCAGTCTTGGAACCACACCGCCACGAGCGCTGTAGTTAAGGTGGAAGAGAGGACCCCTCTGGAAGACGAGAGCCTGATAGTGAAGGCGCAGCACGGCGACGCCAGTGCCTTCGGGCAACTGGTGGAGCGATACCAGGATGCGGTCTTTCGCGGCGCCCTCCTGGTGCTGCAGGACGCTTCCGAGGCTGAGGACGCGGCTCAGGAAGCGTTCATGAAGGCATATCGGGCGCTCCATCGGTTCCACGGGGGCGCTCTACGCCCGTGGCTGGTCAAGATCGCTGTGAACGAGGCGCTGAATAGGCGCAAGGCGAGAAAGAGGCGGATGGCAGTGGCGCAGCGCATCGGCACGGCGGGGGAAACGTTGGAATGGGCGCTGGACGAAACGCTCATCGACCGCGAGCGAGCCCGCCTTCTCCGTGCAGCCTTAGAAGCACTACGGGAGCAAGAGCGAGTTCTCATCTACTTGCGCTATTTCCTGATGCTCTCCGAGAAGGAATTGGCAGGGTACTTCGGATGTGCACCGGGGACGGTCAAGTCGCGCCTGCATCGGGCACTCGCTCGACTGCGGGAAGTCGTCATCCGGCGGTACCCCGGCCTGCTGGTGGAGACGGGTTGATGCAGCACGAGATCGACCTTCTGGAACACGACCTGGAGCGCCTGAGCCAGGCTATCCTTTATCAGCAGACTCCCAACCTCTCACGGAAAGTGGGCCAACGGCTGGTAACCGTTCCGCCGGTAGGCGGGCCTCGAAGGCGCTGGGCTCTAGTTGGGGCCGCTGTGGCGCTCGCTGTCTTGGCCGCAGCCGTGGCTGTCGGATCCATTCCGCCGGCCCGCGACGCTGTCGCCGACTTCTTCGACCGCATCAACATCTTTCAGACGACCGAGTCACCCGAAGGGCTCCCGACAGCGGTGACTGGAACACAACTGACCCTACAAGAAGCCGAGGCGCGGCTGGGCCAGCGGCTGCTACTGCCCACGTATCCGGAAGAGCTGACACCGTCCAAGGTTCTCCTTCAGGACTTCGGTCAGGTCAAGGCGGCGGTTATCTTCTTCAGGCACCCGGACGGCACGCCATTCGCTCTCTTCGAGACGAACGGGCGGGTCGGAAAGGGCCTTCCGTTCGGCAGGACGGCCAGTGCCACCTTCGTTCCTGGCCTGGGGAGCGAGGCATACTGGCTCGAAGGGCTACGCATCGTCGAGTATTACGACCTTTCGGGGAGAGTCATCCCGGAGTCCGTGCGGACTACAGACGTGAACACGCTGGTCTGGGACGAAGGCGGCTTCGTGTATCGTCTAGAAGGACAGCTGGCGCAGGAAGAAGCTGTACGAATAGCTCAGTCCCTGCAATAGGCCCTGACGAAGAAGCGCCATCGGGTCGTAGGTGCGCATCCCTGCCGCGCGCCTACGCTTCCGCCTCCAGAAACGGCAGCAGCACGTCCAGGAACTCCCGCGGCTTCTCCAGCGCCAGGTTGTGGCCGGCGTCCGGCACGATGTAGCAGCGGGCCCCCGGGATCAGCCGGCTCAGCTCCCGCGAGGCGCTGGCAGGCACCAACCTCGCCTCGCTGCCGTCCAGGACCAGCGTGGGCAGGCAGATGCGGCGGGCCGTGTCCGTCAGATCGATGGCCAGCAGCTCACGGCCCACCTCCACCAGCGTCTCGTTGGGGACGCGCAGGATGTCGCGCGCCAACTGACGCCGGTCCGCCGCCGATAGGTGCCGTGTGTCCCGCCCCATGTCCAGTCGCCGGATGAAGAACCACCACTTCAGGGGCGCCTTGGGAATGAGCTCTATGAGGGGTGTCCGGCCCACGATCTCGTAGACCAGCCGGAAGCGTCGCGGCAGGTCGCTGGCCCGGTACACCGGCCCCTGGAGGGCCAGCCTGTGCACGCGCTCCGGATAGCGATCGGCGAAGCTCAGGGCCACCGTCCCGCCCACCGACACGCCCACCAGGTGGAAGCGATCGATCTCCAGCTCGTCGGCCAGCTTGCGCACGAACTCCGTGTAGCGGTCGATGGAGGGCGGCTCGGCCAGCGTCTGCGTCTGCCCGAAGCCGGGCAGGTCTGGGGCGATAGTGTGGTAGCGTTGCCCCAACTCTGGCATCAGATGACGGAACATCCAGGATGACGTCCCGATCCAGCCGTGCAGGAGCACCAGCGCCCCCTTGGGACCGGAGCTGGGCAGCGCCTCCCGGAAAAACGCGCGGCGGCCGTCTATCTCCAGCTTACGGCCGCGGTAGGAATAGGATGCGGGGGCCGGGAGGGCCATATCTAAGCCGATGATACCGCCCTTGCGGCGGGGCGGGCAACTGGAAAGCGGCCCGGGCCTACGGCCGCTCGATGGGTACGCCGATGAGCGAGCCCCACTCCGTCCAGGAGCCGTCGTAGTTGCGGACGTTGGGGTACCCCAGCAGGTGCTTCAGCACGAACCAGGTGTGCGACGAACGCTCGCCGATACGGCAATAGGCGATGACCTCCTTGTCCGGCGTCACCCCCTGGCCCTGGTAGAGCTGCTTTAGCTCGTCGGCCGACTTGAACGTGCCGTCCTCGTTCACCGCCTGCGACCAGACGATGTTCTTGGCCCCGGGGATGTGGCCGCCCCGCTGCGAGCCCTCCTGCGGTAGGTTCTCCGGCGCCAGCAGTTCTCCCGAGAACTCCCGCGGCGAACGCACGTCGATCAGCGCCGCGTTGGGCCGCTTGAGGGTCTCCAGCACATAGTCGCGCAGGGCGCGGATGGTCGGGTCGGGGTCCCTCGCCTTGTAGCTCGTCTTCGGGTAGTTGGAGGTGTCGGTCGTCAGCGGCCGGCCCTCGTCGATCCACTTCTTGCGGCTGCCGTTCATCAGCTTCGCATCCTGGTGGCCGTAGTGTTGGATGAGCCAGAGCGCGTAGGCCGCGAACCAATTGCTGTTGTCGCCGTACAGCACCACCGTCGTGTCGTTGGCGACGCCGGCGTTGGAAAGGAGCTGCTCGATCTCCTGCTTGCCCGCGATGTTGCGCACCACCTGCGTCTCCAACTGCGACTTCCAGTTCCACCCTACGGCGCCCGGGATGTGCCCGGTCTCGTAAGCGGCCGTGTCCACGTCCACCTCCACCAATCGCACCTTCGCGTTATTAAGGCTATCGGCCACCCACTGGGTGGACACTAGGACGTTGGGGTTTGCGTACTCTGTCATACGATCCTCCTTCATTCGACTTCGCTCAGCCTGCCCGACTTCACGTCGTACACGAAGCCGTGGACGTCGATCGAGTCCGGCAGGAAGGGGCTCTCCCTGATCTTCTTTACCTGGGCGCGCACGTTCTCCTGGAGGTTCGAGAAGGCGTGGAACTTGATGCCGCTGGCGTCGCGGCCCGTCTCATCCTTCAACCGCTGTTGCAGTTGGTCATCCTGGAAGGTGAGCATGCCGCAGTCCGCGTGGTTGATGACGAAGAACGTCTGGGTACCCAGCAGCTTGTGCGAGATGATCAGGGAGCGGAGCGCATCGTCGCTGACTATGCCGCCGGCGTTGCGGATGACGTGGGCCTCGCCGGTGTTCAGTCCCAGCATCGGCTCGATGGTCAGGCGGGCGTCCATGCAGGCCACCACCGCCAGCTTCTTGGCAGGCGGCATCGGCAGATGCCCCAGGCTAAAGGATGAGGCGTAGCGCGCGTTGGCTTCCAGCGCGTCTGAATACGCGGACATGAGGTGGCCCTTTCTAGTGCTGTGAGGGGCTGACGAAGTTAATACTATATAATCTCTATCGGCTTTGTCAAGTAGCGTCAAGCGTTGCCGCGTGTTTTGGGACCAGGTTGAGAACCCGCTCTACCGCTCGCCGGCCGTCAGCAGCAGCCCGCTGGCCGTCCCCACCGTCACCGCCTCCCCCCGCTGGTTCTCGCACCATACCGCATACGTATGCCGGGCGTAGGCGCCCTCGTCCGCCCGATCGCTGAGCCGGCCGTTGGCCGTCAGGGCGTCGCCGCACAGGACCGGCTTCACGAAGGCCAGCGACAGCTTCCCGCCCATGAGCCACCCTTGCCCGCATGCCCCGGTCATCAGCTCCGATATGTAGTCGGCCGACATCAGCCCCTGGGCCACCGTCGCCGGAAAGCCCGCCGCCTTCGCCATCTCCGGCTGCACGTGGATCGACTTCCCCCGCAGCGCGTTCGCCGAGTCCTCGGAGTAGGCCGTCATCCCCTCCTGAGTGACGGTTCGAGTTATCGCCGCTAGTTCTCCCTGGTGCGCCTGCCTTCCTTCTTCCTTCTTCCCCCTTCCCTCTGCCTCCGTCATCCGCTCCGGGAACGCCATGGTCACCCGGGAATGGCCGATCAAAAGGCCTGTCTCGTCCCGGAAC
>Ga0105164_10002345_pt1 | contig 11739 bp, 18 predicted proteins | sample VDWuncwatermetaG_FD_89674 | JGI IMG/M metagenome (GOLD analysis project Ga0105164, IMG submission 89674) | Wastewater microbial communities from Netherlands to study Microbial Dark Matter (Phase II) - VDW unchlorinated drinking water | ecosystem: Environmental > Aquatic > Freshwater > Drinking...
ATGTTTTTTCTGGAAACGGGTTTTTGATTTTCTTCGGAGTCGTTCAGCTCTGGCTCTCCTATGAAAATACAAACCGGGCTTTCGCTCGCTGGAACCTGTCGAAGTCGGAATAAGCGATGGGTTACCGCAATCGAGAAATAGAAAGAAAATTTATCCTTCCTGACGCCTCCTACGAGGGCGCAATCCAAAACATTGCGCAGGTTCTTGGAACTTGGGAGTCAATCATCGACGATGCTTCTCGTGACTACTACTGGAAGGTGCCAGAGAACTTAAACGCGGACTTCCTGCGCTTGAGATTCATGCCGGCAGGAACGGGACAACTTACAATCAAACAGGCCGACCGTGGTGATAATACAAATCGAGTTGAGTTTGATGTTGAAGTGACTGAACCGGAACACTGTCGAAAAATGCTCACCCATCTCATGGGCGAGCCGACCGGAAGCATCTACAAGCAATACTATGTCTTCTTTCTTGAAAACCAAGACACCACCGTTTCGATCTATCGCGTGCGCGGGGACAAACGGATCTTCTGTGAAGTAGAGGCAAGAACTCTTGCCCGTGTTGAACAGTTGGTGAAGCAAATCAGCGCAACAATGGCGATGACTCCGGAGACGAAAAGTTTGTTTCAGATCTTCATGAACGAAAAGGGGATCTAATGCACTTTTGGAGTAACAAGAAAGACATTCGTCACATGGGCTATAGACTCTTCATCCGCCGCGCGGGCGAAGAGAAGTTTAAACGAGTTGGTCCCCTTTTTCCGACTGCTGGTGAGGGCTACGCACATGCAAAATTAAAGTATCCAGCCGCTCAAGCCCACGTCGAAGGTCTTCGGATGGATTTTACTCCGATCGGATTTGCCATGCTGCCATCAAGTGCCTTGGGCGTTCGCCGAAAGAAGGCATGACGGTGGGCGCAACTTACGATCGTAGGTCTCCGACCCTATACCTTCATGAGAGCCTTGATGAAAAGCGTGATGCGCTATTGATCACTTATCTTGAGTGCGACTTCGATGTGGGAGTTGACGACGACAATAATGCCATTCTTAAACAAAGGACCGCTTCGCGACACTACACCCGTATGTGCGTTATTAAGACTGCCACATATCCGCTCGAGGCCATTCTTGGCGTTCTTCTCTTGGACCTAAATGCTAGACATAAACGGCATAGCCTTCAGCGATCAATTTTCAGATTTCTATTTCGCACATGTACGCTCGAAGAGTTCATGGCCGACATTGTGAAATACGCTTAGGTACAACACCGGCATGAAGTTGATTCAGGCCACTGCTCGGGATTTCAGGTCATACGCAAGAATATTTTGGGCGCTCCCTGAGACAGGTGTGACCCTAATAGACGGCCATAACCTCGATACAGGCCGATCAAATATGACCGGCAAGACCACGCTAATCGACAGTATCTTTTGGTGCCTTTATGGTTATTTACCAAAGTGGGGAGGACCTAAAGGCGGACAAGCCGACGCTGTCATTCGTCGTGGTAAAGAATCCTGCTTCGTCGAAGTAACTCTCTCACACAATGGGCGCACTGTTCGCATTCGACGGCAAAGACCTGTGAAACTTGAAATCTGGCTTGATGACGAAAAACTCTCGGGCAAAACGGCGGATCTAGATTCTCGCATTCCCGACCTCATTGGAATGGACGCGAATCAGTTTCTACTCTCGGTCTATATATCGCAAGATCGGATTAGATCATTTTTTACAATGGGCGATGCAGAGCGTGCCGAGCTTTTATCGACCATTGCTGGACTCTCAAAGCTTGATAGGGCACTGGATGAGCAAAAAAAACGTAAGGCGACCATTGAACAATTAATCATTCTCAACAAGGGCTCTCTAGAGGCCCTCGATGATCAGCTGAGCGAATTTCCAAAGCAACGAGAGGACGCCAGTGGACGAATCGTTCAAACCGAAAAAATGCTCTTCCAAGGAAGAGAGGAACTTGAGAAGTACCAAGCCGTTTATGATCAAAAAATTGATCAGGTCACAGAAGAGGTAACTCGAGAACTTTCGAGAATTGATTTAGCTGCGGCTGCCGAATTAGACATGAAATTCCGAGAGCAAGCATTTCTTCAAGAAAAATGTGCGGAACTTAGACTTCAAACAGCAGTACCTGAAGTCGATCCAGAGCTTAAAAAATGCATTCAAGAGGCGGAAGAGCAAATTAGAAATCTCGAGGTTTTCAATCGACAACAGGACCTTAACGAAATTTCAAACCAACAGGTCAGGGAAAAGATAAAGGTAGAGATTGATCTCATGGATGCGGCCCTTCAGGGCAAGTGTTCTCACTGCAAGCAGAATTTACCTGAGAACGAGCGTCAAGCGGCGTCTGATCGGCATCTGAAACGCGCCCAGGATCTGGAGAGGGAGATCAAAAATGTTGATCCTCGAGTGGCCATTGAGCCCCATCGAGAGGGTTTAAGTATTTTGCGTGATAACTACGCTAGGGCGAAAGCAGAAGCCGAGGCCAGACCCAATCAAGTGAAAGCCGAGCTAACAAAGAATGAGGCTTTGCTGGCTTCTCTCATCAGAGACGTAGCGGGAATTAAGACACAATCGACAATGCAAAAGACGATCGTTGAACAGAAGATGAACGCCGAAAAGCAGGCATTAATCAGTAAGTTCAGCGCATATCAATCAGCTGTTAAAAATCTTGAAGCCATACTCTCAGAACAAGCTGAGGTTCTAAGAAAACTCGACGAGCGCGAGAGCCAATTGCGGGCGAAGATTTTGTCCACCGAAAACTCAATTCGGTCTTGTGAAAAGGAACTTGATGAAGTCTTAGACCTTATCGACCTCTTTGGACCAAAAGGTTTTCGGACTGTGATTTTTGAGGAGCCGATTGAACGGATCAGTGTTCGCGCTGGTCAACTCTTCAGCCTCATCACCGATGGCATTTACAGCTCACGTATTGATCAAATGGGAGAAACACAAAAAGGCGAACAACGTCTTATCTTGCGACCCATCATTACAAAGGGCGGAGTTGAAGTTTCCATAGATGATCTGTCGGGCGGAGCCAGGAAGATGGCAATGCTTTCTTACGACATCGCCGTATCCGAGGCAGTAGGGGAAAGTTCAGTATTATTTCTCGATGAGGGCCTTGATGGTCTGGATGCCCTTGGAAAGGCTGAAGCTTTAAGGCTTCTCGAGGAAGTCGCTCGGACTCGAGCTGTTATCGTAATCGACCATACCTCAGAAACGAAGTCCGCCATTCCCAATATTTTGGAAGTCATTTATCAAGACGGCCAAAGCCGAATCAAGGGAGTAGGTACAACAGAGATGAATGAGGAAGATTGCTCAGCAACTCTCTAAAAATTTAGGCCTGTTTCCAATTGTATTGGTGCTTCTGTTCTTTGTTGGTCTTTATCTGATTCCCTTGGGCATTTCGGCTGCAAAAATGATTGCCAAGGCTGAGGTTGAAATCAGGGCTGCAAAAGAGGCGTCTAGCCAGTTCGAGCCATAATAAGAGGGTATGGAAATTTCTGAAAACCCTCGAAAAATGCTCGTGGATCAGCTTATTAAGCTCGCCTCTTGTTTGACAGAAGAAGATTTAGCAGATCCGGAAGCCTTCACGCTTGCATTGCAGCTAGTACAAATCCTCGATCCAAAACCAGAGCCGCTTCCCCAAGATCTCATCGACCAGCTTGGCGCAATTCAAGATCGGGAGGAACGCTTCAGACAGGCGGCACTCATGACTGGCGCAAAAGACGAAGAGGCATTCCGACGGCTCAAAGACAGCATGAGGTATTCAGGTCTACTAAAGTCGGACACGTGAGGTATGTGGATAAAATTTTTAATCGACCTGCTCTCAAAGCTATCTGGTTCAAAAGGCGCAAAAGAAAACCAAAAACCTCCGGAACCTTCGAGGTCTAACCAAGAAATCCCGCCTTCGTCGTCGGAATTACCAAAAACCACTATGCCAAGTATCGACTGGTCAAATCCAAAGTCTAAGATCTCAAAGTACTTCACTGTTGAAGAGGCAATTTTCTTACGGGAGTGGAACCGGCTAACGGTTAGCGCCGATGGCCTCAACGACCATGTAAAAGCCCAACTTGTTCGTATTTTTACGGAAGTCATGGACCCGATTCGAGAGCTAATCGCTAAACCAATCTTCATTAAGAGCGCCTATCGGCCAAAAGCCTACAATGTCGCGATTGGCGGCGCTCAGTTCTCAGCCCATATGTGCACGGCGGATTATGCAGCGGTTGATTGGTGGACAGACGCCAATGGTGACGGCCAAAAAGATGGAAAAGACTGCGACGATCTCAAAAAACTCCTTATGCCCAAACTTGAGAGTATGCAGATCCGAATGGAGGATAACGGCGCAGGAGCGAAATGGGTGCACGTCGATAACAGACCCGTTCCTAACGGCGGGAATCGTTTTTTTAAGCCATAGCACTCTCACGAATCTAGTCAAACCCCTCGATAATTCAAATACGGATAATCAATCTGTCGGAGCTGGCAACGGCGCCAGGACTTCGTGATGGATAGGTAAGAACAATGGCTATTGAAAAGCGTTGGGCCGCTGTAGCGCCCGTTGCATTCACGGCATCAGGAACTGCCCAAGGCAGGATTTCTGTAACGTCCACGCGCGGATTCCGCGTAAAAATGGACGTGGTTCTGCTCCATCCCACCTTGCCATCACTAGAGCTTGAGATCAAAAAGGTCACTGGACGCACGACCTTATATCTTGGACCAAAAAATACCAGAATAAACGATTTTTCAGTCGATCTTAGTTCTTACGACAATCAAACTTCCATTTATGCTAACGAACAACCTAGGCCGTCAATTCCATTTCAGGAGTTTGAAAGAGCTGTTTACGAAGAAGAGCCAGTCGTAGCCAAGCGGGTAATACCCGTAGACGAATTTGGAAGTCCCTACCACAGCGACAATCCGCTGCCAGTGCAGTTGTCCGATGGCTCTGTCAATATTGGAACTGTCGAAGCCAATGTCGAAGTTCAACTCACTCACAAAGACAATGATCCTGAGTTAAGCAAAAAGCATGACTCAGTCAGAATCGGTGACGGCACTGATGAACTTGAAATCCGAGAAAACGGGTCAGTAAACGTCAATACGATGAACTCTTTGGTTCCTGATCCCTATGACAGCATAGACCTTGGATACGATGGCGCCGGCAATCTTGAATCAGCTGTCTACAAAAATGCCGGAACCACAGTCGCAACACTTTCTCTTTCTTACGATCCGGCGGGAAATCTAACCAAAGTTGAAAAATCATGAAGATAAATAGTGAAAAGCCAATCCTCAATCCGATTACTGGCCAGCTAGATTTCGTCGCCGACCTCGCAAAGGGGGTAACAGCAAGGAACACCATACTTGGCGATTTGCGAATTCCGAATGATTTCACAAGAACTCAAGGAAACCCAAAAATTCCAGAAGGCGTAACTGTCGTGATCGAAGACGGCGGAGAGTTCATCGTACTATGAGTATGCTTACCACTAACGAGATTAAGCCATTTAGCAAGCCCGGCATCGGTATCGGCGGTGTAAACAACGAGGCCTCAGCATCGTTGAACATTCAGAGCGCTACGCAAGGCGTGTTGTTCCCTCGAGTGACGACGGCGCAGAGAAACGCTATTAGCAGCCCGGCTGAAGGCTTACTCCTCTACAACACCAGTGCGAAGCAATTTGAGGTCTTTGACGGCACAATCTGGTCTGAGCCTTCCGAAGTTCAGATCCAAGACGAAATCCAGAATCGTATTGCAGCAGATCTTGCGCTCCAACAGGCTCTTGATGCTGAGGAAGCGGCTAGGATCGTAGCGGATTCGGGTCTTCAAACCCAACTCAATTCAGAAATTTCAACGAGAGCATCTGCTGACACTTTACTTCAAGGACAACTGGCGTCCGAGCAGAGCGCGCGCATTGCATCTGACAATACGCTCCAGGCAAATATCAACGCAGAACAAACTGCGCGCGTGGCCGCCGATACTGTTTTGCAATCGAATATCAATGCAGAGACTGCCGCACGCTTGGCTTTTGATACGCAGATCCAATTGGATCTCAACAATGAAGTAAACATTAGAATGGCAGCCGATGCGGGATTGCAAAGTCAAATTACAGCCGAAGTATCGGCGAGAACAAACGCTGATTCAAATTTGCAGTCGCAGCTAAATGCGGAAGCAGCGGCCAGGTCGTCCGCTGATAGCGCCTTGCAAACTGATGTTAACTCTCGGATTCCCCTTGCTCAAAAAGGTGCCGCCAACGGCGTTGCGACTTTAGGGGCGGATCAAAAAATTCCCTCATCCCAGTTGCCGGCACTCGCGATCAGTTCGGTTTTTGTCGTCAACAGTCAGGCTGCGCAATTAGCATTAAATGCCCAGGAAGGTGACCTGGCTAAGCGTACTGATTTAGTACCTCTAAAGGTTTTTATCCACAACGGGGGTACTAGCGGAACAATGAGCGACTGGACCGACATTACCACGCAAGGCGAAGTTCAAAGCGTAAACGGTCTTGTTGGAAACGTGAATCTGACGACAACTCAAGTTTCTGAAGGGTCAAACCTCTATTACTCAGACGCACGTGCAGATGCTCGGATCGCAGTGCAAAAAGCTGCGCCAAACGGTATTGCGACACTTGATGGCAGTACAAAAATTCCTATCGCCCAACTCTCAACTGCTGCACCTGTTACGATCGGAACAGCAAATGCTCAAGGGATCTCTTCTAGTATTCCCCGAGCTGATCACGTCCATGCGCATGGCGATCAGCCGGGAGGTACCCTCCACGCACTGGCCACGCAATCAGTTGCCGGATTTTTCTCGGCGCCCGATAAAACGCGCTTAGATGCAGCGACAGGCAGGCATGGCGCCGTGATGATTTTCTTTACCGATGCCACAGCTTCAACGACGTTTGCATCGGCGGGGGTACGATTTCCATGGAAGAACGACCGAAACTCCAGCTACTCAAATGGCACATGCATCTTTTCATGTACGATTAATGCGGTCAATCGCCCTCTCCAGGTACGCGCGTATGACATACTCAACGCCGTTCAACTTGGAGTCTCTGCGACAATCACTGCTTCTGGATTTTATACTTTCACTTTCAATAAACCGACAACTGACACCTATATCGAGCTGCAGGTCCGGCAAACGATTTCTGGTAGTCCCGCGCCAAGCGTCGAACTTGCCTCGATAGAATGGAACACCGTCTAGGTCCCTAAAGGATGAATTATGGCTATTCTCTATAAATATAAAATCTATTGCGAGACGGATGCGCGCTGGGAATACGTCTGGAAGGAGTCAACAGAGCAGGCGCCAACGGTATGTCCTGTTGATTTTGCTCATACGGTCCGATTGGATTCTATTTCCATTGTTGAAAAACTGGATCAATCAGTTCAGTCGGTTGAAGTTGCAAGTATCCCAGTATTTGCGGCGAAAACAATTGGCGACAAAAAACTCTATAAAAGAGTGGTCGGAATTAGGTCTCCAGTGATTCTGGGAACCAATGATGTCCTTTGGACCTGCACATTTCCATGGGTCAAATTCGCAGCCATGGAAGTCGTAGGTGCTGAACTCGGTGATTACGTTTCTCTCTACGTCTTGGATACGATTACGGGCACCTATTCCACTATTCCAAACCAAATTCTTAATCAGTTTGGATTTACAGCAAACGTTGCAAAAGATTTCTATGAGCATAAATCCGAGTTCGATGCAGATCTCTACCAGGGACTGCAGATCAAAATCGTCTATCAGTCCGTGTCGGCCAAAAATATTGGAATCAATCTCATTATGAACGAGCTGAAAACATGAGACTGGTTTTTACGACAAGTGACAGAATTCTCTCGAAACTGATCAGGTGGACCTTTCAAGAAGATGTCAGCCATTGCGGAATTCTATTCGATGAAAAGCTTGTTTTTCACTCCTCATTATTTGGGGTGGAAATTCAGGGCATCTACGCTTTTCAGAAGATCAGCCGAATCATGCACATTATTGATATTCCTCTCCCACTCAACGCCGAGGAAGCGATCTATCAGCGGCTTTTAGAGAAATACGAGGGAGAATCTTACGATTATAGGGCATTTGCCTATTTTGTTTGGTGCGCATTTTTATACCGCATTTTTGGATGGCCGTTTCCGGACAAGAACGTCTGGCAGAGGCCTGAGGATTTCCTTTGTGATGGGTTCCTGGCGGTCTTGGACTGCCCAGAGTCGCCTGACTGGCTCAGGAAGGCGCTAATAGACCTTGGGGACATTGAAATGAAATCACCCTATGCGGTTTATCGAGCAATCCTTAGAGCAGGCCCGGCAGAGTCTGGGCAAAAGCCCACATAATAAAAGGGAGTCAATTTCCCTGATAGAGGCGGCTATTTTTCTATGGCAGGCAAAAAGAATACAAGATTCCCGATTGTCGGACCCTCAGGTGATGAGCAGCTTGGCGAGGTGAAAGCCACTTTGAACTATCTCAAGGACGATTTCGTCGTCATGAAAGATGAACTCAAAGTCATGAATCAAACCCTTGCGGTAAACACCGAGCAACTAAAGGTCCACATCGAAGGCGTAAAATTAGCACGCGAGCAAAACCAGCTTCTAAGACAAGATATTGATTCTCGATTTTCTCTCCTTAAACAGGACGTGGATAGCAAGTTTACTCCACTTCAAACGCACGTCACCAAAGCTCAAGCCTACGGGAAAGTCGGCATGTGGGTAGCCCGCGCCATACTCGCGCCGCTACTCCTCTGGGGAATCATTGAAGCCGTTAAATTAATCATAGGTGTTGTGAAGTCATGAATATCTGGCCCACTGATCCAAAAAATAATCTTCCCTCAGTAACCCTGGGGCTATTGATCGTCGCAACGATCGTCATGATGGTCTCCGCAGGTCTCCAAATGGCCGGCAAAGTCGGTGAGACATCACTTGTCTCGGAGTTCTTCTTTGGAACGCTTGCGGCTTATGTCGGTCGAAGGTTCGCCTTCGGAAAGGGTGCTTCGATGGAAGGGGAGCAAAAAGAATGAAGCAATATAACAAAGTAACAAATCCCGCCACGATCGCGCAGCTGACATTTCAGGATTCAGCATCCGTTCAAAAAAACTCTGAATCTGGGCTTGAGTGGTCACCATTGGGCGCCATTGGTGCCGCTATTAAGGTGGGAGAAGGTATTCCGGTCTTAGTCTTCAATAGCGGGGGTACGGTAGCTTACGTCGCCTTTGGCGACTACAATATGGCGGCTCCGACAGGTCCAACTGACGGAGTGCCAGTTTTCCCCAATGAAAAGTTCGTTGTGAATTCAGGTGCGAAGACTTGGGTTCGCGCAAGCGCTGCGGCAGTTTTTGGATACGTTGGAGAAAAAGAGAAATAATCAGGTACAACATTGTAGAGGTAAGTCACTCGGCTCCCATTTCAAAGGGGGCCGTTTTTTTTTGCTTGAGACTTCTCTGAAGTGCCTGACGGCTCAGTCGGTACAACACCGACATGCGGTCCGTACAATTCATTGTTTTATTACTCTCTCTAATCTTGTGCCCGAGCTGTAGTTCCTACGACGCTCAGGCAAAGAGTGTATCACCACAACTTGATGTCGTTTTAGTAGACACCGGCTCATCTGAGGAATTTAGCGGTAAGCTTCATTTACAGAGGACTTGTGACGTTTGTTGGCATCCACATGGCACACAGATGGCAAAGGCACTGCAAGACATGATTGGTCACTTCCAGAACTTTGACTCCATTTCTGCGAAGATGGTGACCTGGCAAGATTCGCAGCGTTTACCTTCTCTCATTCGCGTAGCGGCTGATTTAAGACCAAAAGTGATCGTTCTTGCGCTGGCTGGCGATGTGCCTTCCAGGGCCGAGTATGAGGCCGTCAAATACGCAAGCGACAGAGATATCCTTGTTTTGGCAGCCGCCGGTAATCAAGGTCGTGCTGACCCTGAGTATCCTGCTGGGTACAAACTCAAATGTCTTCTTTCTGTATCTACGGCTCTTTCTCATGGTGAAACCTGGGGTGAGGGTAAAACTCAAGGGCCAAGTCGTGGAGAGATATACCTTCCCCAGTATGCCAGTGAAGGTGGTACGTCTTTTAGCACTGCGCGAGCAGCGGCATACGCGATTGCGTACTTCAGGGTCAATCCAACCTCGAGCTGTCAAATGGCTAAAAGGTGGATGACGAGCCAATTCAGCTCTACGCATACGGACTTAAAATTAGTCCAAGATGTCAGATCCAAAAGACAGACCAGTCATTGAAAACGTCACTGATTTAAACCAAGGAGACGGGGAGCCAGGCTTTACCCGCGTTGGTCCCATCTTGGACGTGGAGAAGTTTAAACAGGAATATCTGTTTGGTATTCCACTTATCGCGGCCCTTACGGGCGAGCAAATGACGGATCAAACGCTTCATAGTTTTATTCGCAAAGGGATCTCGGATTTTGAAACGTCTGTTCGGATTGCTGTTAGTCCTACCCGAATCGAAGAGAAATTCGATTACGAGCGCGCCGATGACATTCAATTTGGCACTCGAAGATTCAAGCGCTGGCCTGTTCAAAAAGTGGAAAAGCTTGAAGCCCTTTGGCCCGGACGAGTTCAGGGCCAAGAAGTGGCGTATCCAACGAGCTGGGCGGAAGTGGAGCCCGATACTGGTGTCTTAAGAATTGTCCCGCGATCTGGGACTGATGTTAACGCCGATACAAATTTTTTAAGATCGACTGGTTATCAAGGCATCAATATCGGTCGAATTAAAAGTTGGCCGGGCATGTGGAAGGTCACTTACATCGCCGGCTTTGAACACGACCGAGTGCCTGACATAGTCAATGATCTCATCGGCACTCTTGCGGCCATCAAATTCTTAAGCCAAATGGGTCCTGCGATTTTTCCCGTTAATTCATTCTCTATTGGTCTTGATGGTCTCTCACAGGGCTCGGCAAACGCCGGTCCGCAGTGGCTTCAAAGTCGGATGCAAGATCTCCAGGCTCAGGCTGATCGTTTGATTCCTCAGCTGAAGTCCCACTACGCGACCGACATTCACCTTTTTGCGTTCTAAGGAATTTCAAAATGAGACTCGGCATTAGACTCTTAAATACCTCAGCGAGCCTTAATTCCTTTAAGCAAGTCTCATCCATCAGGCTTGTTAAAGGCGAAACACTGGATCTTGTTTTTCAACTTGTGGACCTCGATCAAAACGGACTTCGTTACATTCCTCCAACGGGAAGCACGGTTGAAGTAACGATCCCTCGCAGTCCCGTGATCGAGCCTAGTCCGTTTCTCAACGCCCGCGAAACGATTGACTACTCCATCGTTCGTCAGGCGATCCCAGCGTTTTCAGAGGATCGTTCCATTTGGAAACTCCCACTGATCGAAACTGAGACAGTCAACATGATCTCGAACTCCATAAGAGTTGTAGTGACCGAGGGTTCAATAAAAAAGATCGCGTTTCATAACGGTGCGATTCAGGTGATCGACGGACAAGATCAATAGCCTCAACTACTTATAAGATTTTGCCTCGCCGTTTGTATCACTTCGAGGCGGGTACAACAGAGGCGTATGGAAACCATGACGAATAGAACAACCACATCGAACTATTTCAAAGCACTTATGCATGTGCTCAAGTCTGCACGCTTTGTAAAGTTCAATGAACTCAAAAAAGCCCAAGAGCATTATCTGTCAGCTCTTGAGTACTCGTGAGAACCGAGTTCTTCGACGAAATTGGCGTCACCCCAGCATCCTCAATCCCTCTGCGCGCGTGAAATCTATTTTTTCGATGATGAATTTCGCCAGACTTGGGTCCAACTGATCAC
>Ga0105164_10002346_pt1 | contig 11737 bp, 13 predicted proteins | sample VDWuncwatermetaG_FD_89674 | JGI IMG/M metagenome (GOLD analysis project Ga0105164, IMG submission 89674) | Wastewater microbial communities from Netherlands to study Microbial Dark Matter (Phase II) - VDW unchlorinated drinking water | ecosystem: Environmental > Aquatic > Freshwater > Drinking...
GACCTCGGTTGTGGAACAGTTCCATCCGCTCTCGGCCAAGAACCGCCCGTCCAAACCAGGTTGACAAGCGTTGACAATCTGGAAACAGCCCGCCAGTAACATCGCCACAGCAATATGAGAGACCGAACTTGCCTGCATTCCTGGACTTCGAGGCCCCCCTTGCCGAACTGGAAGGAAAAATCGCCGAATTGCGTGCCATTGCACACGGCGATGCCTCGGTCTCGATTGCCGACGAAGTAAAATCCCTGGAAAAAAAGGCGTCAAAGACGCTCGCTGATCTCTACGCCAATCTCGAACCCTGGGCCAAGCAACAGGTGGCCCGCCACCCTGAGCGGCCCCACGCACTCGATTATGTCAATTCTCTCTTCACCGATTTTGTGCCTCTCTCCGGAGACCGAAAATTCGCTGAAGACGAGGCGATCATCGGCGGCCTGGGACGCTTTCGCGGGCGCGGCGTTGTTGTGATCGGGCAGGAAAAAGGCAGCGACACGCAAAGCCGCCTGAAGCACAATTGGGGCATGGCCAAGCCCGAAGGTTATCGCAAAGCCGTGCGGCTCATGGAAATGGCGGACCGTTTCGGGTTGCCCGTGATTACGCTTGTTGACACCTCGGGTGCCTATCCCGGTGTAGATGCTGAAGAGCGCGGCCAGGCTGAAGCCATCGCCCGCTCGACGGATTGCTGCCTGTCGCTTGGTGTGCCTCTTGTTTCGTTGGTCATCGGCGAGGGTGGTTCCGGTGGTGCCATTGCCATCGCCACCGGCAACACTGTGTTGATGTTGGAGCATGCGATTTACAGTGTGATTTCGCCAGAAGGAGCAGCCTCGATCCTCTGGCGGGACGCGGCCCGCGCCAGGGATGCGGCCTCGGCACTCAAGATTACAGCGCAGGATTTGAAGCGACTTGGCGTGATTGATGAAATAGTGCCCGAGCCGCTGGGCGGGGCCCATCGCAATCCCGAGGTTGCAATTGCCGCAGGCGGTGAGGCGATTGCGCGTGCCTTGCAGTCGCTCGAAGGCGTGTCGGGTGACGTCTTGCGCACCCAGCGCCGTGAAAAATTCCTGGGGATTGGCCGCGGGCTTTGAGCAGGGACTTTCCGAAGGGTCGCGCTCATGCATCTGCGATGAAATCGACAATGAAGTCGAATTTGACCTCCATGGCACCAGAGACGTAGTAGAATCCCGGAACCAGAGCCAGTGTAAGGGCCGCCGCGATGACAACATATTCAACGGCCGTCGCACCGTCTTCGTCAGCACAATACTTCCTGAACTGCTCTGATATTGACTGCATGACGTCTCCAACGAAAAACCGCTTCATTACAAATCAGCAATAAATTGGCGGCCATTGACGCGGACTTAAGCCGATTGTTAAAATTTTGACAGGTTCAGGAAATTTCTGGCCTTTTCGTATCCGCGCCGCAATTTTGTGCCAAATGCAGGCCCCGGACCTTGCGGACATGGTTTGCCAGTTATCCGTGCCAGAGTGGAAGCCAGAGTAGAAAGTTTCGGTTTCGCTGGAATTTTTCTGCCAGAAAGGGTGTTGCATGAACCGCAGGACGGTGTTGGCTGGAGGCGTGGGTCTTGCCACGATGGGTTGGTCTGGGGGTAGGTCTGGAACTGCCGCTGCTGCCACGCCCGCAACCTTGACGATCGCCAGCCGCAGTCTGGAGGTGAAAGGCAAGGCCGCGAAAGTTTTCGGCATCACCAATGGCAATGGTCATCACGGACTGAACATGGTGCTGACTCCGCGTTACACCGTCAATGTCAACAACATGCTGAGCGAAGACACTCTCATTCATTGGCACGGCCTGACGCCGCCAGTGGCGATGGACGGAACGCCCATGCTCTCCGGGCCACTGCAGAAAGCCGGAGAGTCGCGGTTGATTGACTTCGCCAACCGGGAAGCAGGCACCCACTGGATGCATTCCCATGTCGGATTGCAAGAACAACAGATGCTCGCAGCGCCACTCATCATCCGCGAAACCGATACGCCACTCTTTGATGAGCAGGAGCATGTGGTGATGCTGCACGATTTCACCTTCCGTCATCCGCAAGAAGTTTTGGCTGAACTGCAAGGCGGTGGAGGCGGCCACGCCGACCACGCCGGGACGGCAGCTCCTGCAAACATGGAGCATGGCAGTCACGGCGATATGGCAGTTGCCGCGGGCATGTCTGCCGACGTCAATTTTGATGCCCTGCTCGCCAATGACCGCACCTTGGATGATCCGGAGGTGGTACAGGCTGAAAAGGGCGGGCATTTCAGGTTGCGCATCATCAACGCCTGTGCCGCCAGCAATCTTTGGATCGATCTTGGCGGTCTGACGGGAGAACTGATCGCCGTTGACGGCAAGACTATTCATGCGGTGAAGGGCCGGCGTTTCCCCCTTGCCATTGCCCAGCGCAGCGACATCCGCCTGCAGTTGCCAGGTGGTTCAGGTGCATGGCCCATCCTGTTCCGCATGGAAGGAGGTGACTTGCAGTCAGGAATCATTCTCCGTTCTGGCACTGGCGCAGTGGGCCGGGTCAGCGACAGGGGAGACATTCAGCCTGCTCTCGATCTCGGGCTTGAGATGAAACTCAGATCCGTTGCCGTTCCTCCTGACGTCGCTGTCTCGCGGACAGAGATGATCATGCTGACGGGAGGCGGAGCCGACTATGCCTGGGGCCTAAATGGCAAATATTCCATGCACGACACCATCATGACCGTGCGCCAGGATGAGCGCTACGAGGTCATGTTCCACAACATGACGTCCATGGCCCATCCCATGCATTTGCACGGACACTATTTCAAAGTGGTGGGTATCGGCAACCGGCGGATCAACGGGGCCATTCGTGACACCGTCCTGGTTCCCGTGGGCGAAACTGTCACCATCCAGTTCGACGCCAACAATCCCGGCACATGGGCCCTCCACTGCCATCACCTCTATCACATGAATTCCGGAATGATGGGAGCGCTCGCCTATGCCGATGCCGCCTAGAACAATGTGCAGGCAAGTGGCAGCATTTGCCCGGCACAGGTCGATCCAAATTCAATGGGCGGGCGTATCTTTCCTTTCTCAAATCGTTTCGATGCGCGAGAGCGTCACACATATAACAACAGGATAAAACCATGGACCAGAAGATCATCACGCTCTTCGACACCTTCACCCACGGTGGCATGTCGCGCCGCGACTTCCTCGATAAACTGACATTGATGGCGGGGTCTGCGGCGGCGGCCACGGCCATCCTTCCCATTCTCGAGAACAATTATGCTCTGGCAGCCATGGTGCCGGAGAATGATGCGCGGCTCACCGTCAGCGACACGGAAATCGCCCCGGGCATCAAGGGCCACCTTGCAATCCCGAAGGATGCAACGGGCAGGCTCCCTGCCGTGATCGTGATTCATGAAAACCGCGGCCTCAATCCCCACATCAAGGATGTGACGCGGCGCATGGCGCTTGAAGGTTTTGTTGCCTTTGGCGTGGACTATCTCTCGGGCCTGGGCGGCACCCCCGCTGATGCCGACAAGGCCCGCGACATGATCGGCACGCTGAAAGAGAATGACATTCTGGCGACTTCAAAGGCCGTCCGTTCGGCCCTGGCCGCGCATGCCCAGGGCAATGGCAAGGTGGGGGCCATGGGCTTCTGCTGGGGTGGCGGCCAGGTGAACGCGCTGGCGGTGGCCGACCCGGAGCTTGCCGGTGGCGTTGCCTATTATGGCCGGCAAGCGATGGCGTCGGAGGTGCCTGCGATCAAGGCCCCCCTCATGCTGCACTACGCCTCACTCGATGAGCGCGTGAACGCCGGCATCGCGGACTTCGAGGCAGCCTTGAAGGCCAACGGCAAGACGTACGAACTGCACATGTATGAGGGCGCAAACCATGCCTTCAATAACGACACCAACGAGACACGCTACAACAAAGAAGCAGCGGATCTCGCATGGAGCCGGACGGTGGCGTTCCTGAAGAAGAACGCTGGCACGACTTCGTGAAATTCCGTTGATCTGGAACAACATGGAAAATTCAGGGCCGCGCTAGATTGCGGGCCATGACTGGACCGGGACTTCGCCGCAGCCTCACCCTGCCGTGGCTCGTTTTCTATGGCGTTGGCGTCACGATCGGGGCCGGCATCTTCGCCCTGATCGGCGAAGTCTTTGCCATGTCAGGCGATCACATTGTCTATGCCTTTCTGCTCGCGGGCCTCGTGGCGGGGGTGACCGGCTATTCCTACGTCTTGCTTGCCGGGGTCTATCCCAAGGCGGCTGGCGAGGCAGTCTTCGTCAAGCTCGGCATGGGTGCGCTGGCCGGTCGCGTCACGGGCTATCTGGTCATTGCCGTGGCCGTCACCTCCGCCGCAGTCATTGCGCTGGCGTTCGCACGCTATCTCCAATCGATTTTTCCTGTGCCTGAGGGCTGCGGCCTCGTTTCCGTTGTGGTGCTGTTGGGCCTGATTGCAATGGCGGGCGTGCGCGAAAGTGTCGCCTTCGCCGCCGTCATCACTGTGCTCGAGGTCGGCACGTTGCTGGTCGTGGCCGGTGTCGGCTTTCCCAATCTGATGGCCGCGAATGCCTTGCCATCGGTGCTGGCCCCGCCACTATCCATTGCAGCCTGGTCGGGTGTCACGGCTGGCGCGTTTCTGGCCTTCTTTGCCTTCATTGGTTTTGAAGACATCGAGAATATGGCGGAGGAAACCAGAGACCCGGAGCGCAACGTTCCGCTCGCGATCATCCTGACACTCTTCATTTCCGTGCTGCTCTATGTGCTGCTGGCGGTGGTTCTCGCCAGCATGCCGAACCGTGGAGCGCTGGCGGTCAGCAAGGCCCCCATTGCCGAGTTGTTTGCCACAGCCACGGGTCGGAGCGGCACCATAGTTGCGGTGATGGCGGCCATTGCCATGATCAATGGCGTGCTGGTTCAGATCATTATGGCAAGCCGCGTGATCTACGGCATGTCTCGCGAGCAGTTATTACCCGAATTCCTCGGCCGGGTTCATGCGGTGAGGCAGACCCCCGTCATCGCAACCACGTTAGTGTCGATTGCCGTACTGATTCTTGGCTTGGCCGTGCCGCTGCGCCCGCTTGCGGAACTGACGAGCCTTGCCATGCTGCTCGTGTTTGCCGCCGTCAATCTGAGTCTTTACTTGATTGGCCGCTCACCTTCCGCCGCACCTATCCTGCGGCGCTGGCGATATTGGGGTCTTGTAGGCGCGGCCATTGCCCTCTCACTGGTGGCCGCGCAGAGCGTCGCCCAACATTGACGGCAGGGTACACGCTCCCTAAAGAGCCTGCCACTTCCACCTGAAAGCGATACTTGATGCCTGCCTCTCCTGCCCTTCGAGCTGCTGCCCTTGAAAGCAAGGCTTGGCCTTTTGAGGAGGCCCGCAAGCTTCTGAAGCGGGTGGAAAAGTCCGGTAAGAAGACTGTGCTGTTCGAGACGGGCTATGGCCCGAGCGGATTGCCGCATATTGGCACCTTTGGCGAAGTGGCGCGCACCACCATGGTGCGCAAGGCCTTCTCGCTGATGTCGGACCTTCCCACGCGCCTCCTCTGCTTCTCCGATGACATGGACGGCATGCGCAAGATACCGGACAATGTGCCCGACAAGTCGTTCCTGGAACCTCACCTGCACAAGCCGCTGACTTCCGTGCCCAATCCTTTTGGCGGCGACCATGAAAGTTTCGGCCATCACAACAACGCCATGCTCCGGCGATTTCTTGATACCTTCAGGTTCGACTACGAATTCGCCAGCGCCACCGACTATTACAAGTCCGGCAGGTTTGACGACATGCTCATGCGCGCACTGGAAAAATTCGATGCCATCATGGCGGTGATGTTGCCGACACTGGGCGAGGAGCGCCAGGCGACATACTCGCCTTTTTTGCCCATCTCGCCCATTTCAGGCCGCGTACTCTATGTGCCCATGAAGAATGTGGACGCGAAGGCAGGCACCATCACCTTTGCCGACGAAGACGGCAGAGACATCACCATTGATGTGCGTGGTGGCCGCACCAAACTGCAATGGAAGCCGGATTTCGGCATGCGCTGGGCGGCACTCGGTGTGGATTTCGAGATGTTCGGCAAGGACCAGCAGACCAACGCACCCGTCTATGACCGCATCTGCGAAATTCTGGGAGCCCCCGCGCCGGAACACTATGTCTATGAATTGTTCCTTGACGAGAACGGCCAGAAGATTTCCAAGTCCAAGGGCAATGGACTCACCATCGATGAGTGGCTGACCTACGCCGACACCGAGAGTCTGGCGCTCTACATGTACAATCGCCCGCGTGAGGCAAAGAAGCTCTACTTCGATGTGATCCCGCGTGCCGTGGATGAGTATGCCCAGTTCCTCGCCGCCTTTCCCAAGCAGCTGGCGGAAAAGGACCAGTTGATGAACCCGGTCTGGCACATCCATGGCGGCGCACCGCCAGTGCCGGAATCAGGTGGCGTGACCTTTGCGCTGTTGTTGAATTTGGCCACCGTCGCCAACACCGAGGACAAGTCGGTGATGTGGGCTTTCCTCAACCGTTACATGCCGGAACTCACGCCCGCATCCCATCCGCGCCTTGATGGCCTGGTGGGTTTTGCCATTTCCTACTACCGCGATTTTGTGAAGCCCGCCAAAAAGTATCGGGCGCCTGCTGCAGACGAGGCCAAGGCGCTGGCCGATCTCGCGGCGGCGCTGGGCAGGCTGCCGGAGGGATCAAGCTCCGAGGACATCCAAAAGATTGTTTATGACGTGGGCCGCCGGGAACCCTACACGACAACCCAGAAAGACGGCTCCGTTGGTGTGGCCCAGACCTGGTTCAACATGCTCTATCAGGTGCTGCTGGGCGAGGAGCGCGGCCCCCGCTTTGGATCGTTCACCGCCTTGTACGGAATTGGCAACACCAGGGCATTGATTGCCAGGGCATTGGCAGGGGAATTGGCGGCACCCACCGGATAAAAGAGACCTTGCTTTTTTCCCTTTTTGCGACTATATGCGCGAAATCGACTTCCGGCCGATTAGGCTCGGCTCCACACTTCTAGACTGCAAGTGTCCAAAGCCCCTCCCTTATTTCCAGAACATCGATAGGTGATCCCCTGTGTGATTTTGCATATGGGATCAGGCAATTGCATCTAGAAAGGATCAAATAAATGCCAAACGGTACAGTCAAGTGGTTCAATTCCCAGAAGGGTTTTGGCTTCATTCAACCGGACACCGGTGGCCCTGACGTGTTTGTCCACATTTCGGCTGTTGAACGCGCCGGCATGAACGGCTTGAACGAAGGCCAGAAGGTTTCCTTCGAAGTCGTCGCCGACCGCCGCACGGGCAAATCGTCCGCTGATCAGCTCAAGGCTGTGAAGTAACCAGATTGGCTGATCCTCTGCCGCCTCAACCCCGGATGTACGGGTGGGGCGAGACAATATAAGGATCAGCGAAAGGAAGCCGCGTTCTCTCGAGTGGACGCGGCTTTTGTCTTGTCACAATTAAAGGGTAACTGATGAAGATTCTCGTCCGCGACAACAATGTCGAACAGGCGCTGCGCGTCATGAAGAAGAAAATGCAGCGTGAAGGCCTGTTCCGTCAGCTGAAGCAGGGTGAGGCTTTCGAAAAGCCCTCGGAAAAGCGCATTCGCGAACGGGCCGAGGCCATTCGGCGCGCCCGCAAGGCCCAGCGCAAGAAGCTCCAACGCGAAGGCTTGTTGCCCATGCCAAAATTGAAGCCGCGTGTTCCGCGCCCCGGCCAGAGCTTCCAGCCCCGCGAACCCTTCAACGTCGGTGGCCCGCAGGCCTCCCTGGTTCAGAAGGCCTAACCAAATCTTTCCGTCATGCGTTTCTTGAGCCCATCGCGCACGGCGCGGTAGGCCGCTAGAATCTGTTCCCGGCTGCCCTGCTCGACTGAAGGGTCGGGCGTGGGCCAGTGCTCCACTTCAATCGCCATGGTCTTGGCCATCTCCTGGGCAAAGTCATGCGCTTCCGGCGACAGCGTGATCGCCAGGTCAAAGGCGCTGTCCGCCAGGTCATCGACCGAGTGTGGCCGATGGCGCGTCAGGTCCAAACCCACCTCATCCATGATCATGCCGACAAAGGGATCGGGATCGCCCGCCCTGATGCCAGCCGACGCCACATAAACCTTGTGGCCATGGGCCGCGTGCATCAGTGCCGCAGCCATGGGCGAGCGAATGGCGTTCTGCGTGCAAACAAACAGGATTGCAGTGGGCAGTGCTCGCGTCATCCTAGCCCCGCCATACCAGGGCGCAGACCAGCGTGAACAGACGCCGCGCCGTCTCCAGGTCCGTGTCGATCTTGCCCTTCAGACGCTCCATCAATATGTCACTGCCCTCGTTGTGAAGTCCGCGCCGGGCCATGTCGATGGTTTCGATCTGCTGCGGCGACGCGTTGCGGATGGCCTCGTAATAGCTGTCACAAATCTGGAAGTAGTCTTTGACGATGCGCCGGAAGGGCGTGAGCGACAGTCCGATGATGAGAATGGGTTGCTGGCTCCCGCTGCGCACATCAAAGACCAAGCGACTGTCCCGTGTGCCGAGAATGAGGTGGTAGGGGCCCGAGGCGCCGTTCGCCAAGGCGAAGCGATTGTCTTCAATCAAATCATAAATTGCCGTCTGGCGCTCATGTTCGGCATCAGCAGATGGCCCGCGCCCGATACTCTCGTCAATCTCGACGGCGATGAGACGATTGACGGGCTTTCCAGTCATGCGCCATGGTCCGGTGCCGCCCCGGTGGACCAGGCTGGACCGAGATCATCAAGATGTACGTCAACGCAACCAACTTTCAAGGCAAAGGCATGTCCGCCGGAGAAATTGAACGTGAGCGTGCCGCGCAAACCGTCGTCTTCAGCGACAAAAGTCAGCGCGAGCAGTGATAGGATCGAATCGGGTGTCAGGTCTTGGCGGCCTTGGCGTTTCACACCCGTGACATCGGCGATCTGCAGGCCAGTGCGCCTGCGCTGTTTCTCCGGCAGCGCATCCCAGGCAAAACGATTTGCAACCAGCGCGAACTGCCGTTGCCTGATCATGTACTTCACATCACCAAAGCGAATGAGCGCATCTTGCATCTGGGCAGAGATGACCGCCAGATCCTCCGCATCGAAAGCCGTGAGGTGAAGCAAGGGACTATCCTGAAATGCGCGTCACGTCGGCACCGCAGGCTTGGAGTTTTTCCTCCAGTGCTTCAAATCCACGGTCGAGATGATAGACCCGGTGCAACATGGTTTCACCTTCGGCCACAAGACCGGCGATCACAAGGGTTGCCGAGGCCCGAAGGTCTGTCGCCATCACATCAGCACCCGTGAGTTTCTTCACGCCGCGCACTTCCGCCATGTCACCATGCAAGTGAATATCCGCCCCGAGCCGAACCAGTTCCTGCACATGCATGAAGCGGTTCTCAAAAATGGTTTCACGGATATGGGAGGTCCCGGCCGCACGTGTCATCAGCCCCATGAACTGGGCCTGCAAATCCGTGGGGAAGCCGGGAAAAGGATCTGTTGTCACATCGACAGGCAGAATTCCGGAGCCATTGCGGCGCACGCGGATTCCGTTGTTGGTGGCATCAACAGTTATGCCTGCCCGTTGCATGGTGAGGATAACGTTCTCGAGCGAATCGGTTCTGGCCCCGCGCAACAACACGTCGCCACCCGCCATGCCAGCCGCCATGGCATATGTGCCAGCCTCAATGCGGTCTGCGATCACCGTGTGCTCGCAGCCATGGAGCGAGGTGACGCCTGTGATCTTCAGCGTCCGCGTGTGGATGCCCTCGATCTTGGCTCCCATCTTCACCAGGCATTCAGCAACGTCACCAATCTCCGGTTCTGTCGCGGCATTTTCGATTATTGTGTCGCCCTGGGCCAGGACAGCGGCCATCAAGGCCGCATGGGTTGCCCCGACAGAGACTTTGGCAAAAGAAATATGTCCGCCCTTGAGGCCATTCTTTGCCTTGGCCAGCACATAGCCGTTTTCGATGTCACACACAGCGCCAAGTTTCTCCATGGCCTGGAGATGCATGTCGACGGGGCGCGTGCCGATGGCGCAGCCTCCGGGCAATGAGACCTTTGCTTCACCGCAGCGGGCAATGAGAGGACCAAGCACCCAGAAGGAAGCGCGCATCTTGGAGACAAGCTCATAGGGGGCAGTCGTGTCGACGATGGTCTTTGCCGAGATTTTCAGCGTTTCTCCCGCCATGCCATTCTGGCCGACGCGCTTGCCGGCCGTGGTGATGTCGACGCCGTGGTTGCCAAGGATCTTCTGCAAGCGCAGCGCATCCACAAGGCGCGGTACATTGTGAAGCGTCACGGTGTCTGCGGTCAGCAGCGGTATGATCATTAGCGGCAAGGCCGCATTCTTGGCGCCGGAAATATCAATGGCACCATGCAACTTGTTGCCACCGCGAATGCGGATGCGATCCATGTATCTGTTCCCTGAAGCTGGCCTGCATGAAATGGGACAGGCCGAAGCAAGCCGATGAATGCACGTTACAAGCATAAATGGCAGCTTTGGGGCAACTCTTATGTTGCACGTGCGAAAAGATGCAATGCAGACATTTCGGAGCTTGCTCTGCCCCTGTGCGACCCCATAAGTGCTGTCATGAACACCATCACCCGCGACGGCATTGCCGAAACGCAACGCCAGATCGAACCTCACATCCGCAGGACGCCCATTCTTTCGGCTGCGGCGAGGGATTTTGGCTTGTCCGGCCCACCCCTTCTTTTCAAAATGGAGTTTCTGCAACACACGGGCTCCTTCAAGGCCCGGGGGGCTTTTGCCAATCTGTTGCGGCGCAATGTCCCTGCGGCAGGTGTTGCTGCCGCTTCCGGAGGAAACCACGGAGCTGCAGTCGCTTTTGCGGCCCGGGAACTTGGCCACAAGGCCTCCATTTTCGTGCCCACAATCGCCTCTTCAGCAAAACTGGATCGCATCCGCAGCTATGGGGCGAATCTTTTCGTCAGCGGCGAACGCTATGATGACGCCCTCAAAGCCTGCGACGACTTTGCCGCAGCTTCAGGTGCCATGAAAGTCCATGCCTTTGAACAGGTGGAAACCCTCCTGGGGCAAGGCACCTTGGGCCTCGAGCTTGCGGACCAGTCCAAGGACTTTGACACGCTTCTGGTGGCGACCGGAGGCGGCGGCCTGATAGGCGGCATCTCTGCCTGGTTCGGCAAGGACAAGAAAATAGTCGCGGTTGAGCCGGAACTGGCTCCCACGCTGCACGACGCCATGAAGGCAGGCGCGCCCGTGGATGCACCGACGGGTGGAATTGCCGCTGATTCGCTGGCGCCCCGCCGGGTCGGCAGCCTGATGTTTCCAATCGCGCAACAATTTGTGGCTGAGGTTGCACTCGTGCCTGACGAGTCAATCAAGCAGGCGCAAATGCGAATTTGGGATGTCTTGCGGGTGGTGGTTGAACCTGGCGGTGCGGCCGCCATGGCAGCGCTGCTGTCGGCGCGTTACAAGCCGGAAACGAATGAGCGCGTCGCTGTCCTGCTCTGCGGAGCCAACACCACAGCTGTTCAGTTCTGATTAACCCGCAGTCTTCGGCGGTTTGCCTTTGGCGGCCTCTTTGCGGCGCTTGAGATTTGCCTTCAGGGCCTCGGCGAGCTTCTTTTTCCGGGCAGTTTTTTGCACGACCTTGGTGTTCATGGACTGATTCTGACGCAGTTGTAGCACCTGTCAACGGGCGGGTTGCACTGCGCCAATGACTGTGGCAAGAGCCGCCATCCAACACCCGATGCTGCCGTAGCTCAGTGGTAGAGCACTCCCTTGGTAAGGGA
>Ga0105164_10002347_pt1 | contig 11737 bp, 11 predicted proteins | sample VDWuncwatermetaG_FD_89674 | JGI IMG/M metagenome (GOLD analysis project Ga0105164, IMG submission 89674) | Wastewater microbial communities from Netherlands to study Microbial Dark Matter (Phase II) - VDW unchlorinated drinking water | ecosystem: Environmental > Aquatic > Freshwater > Drinking...
GCCGTACCCCGCCGATATAAAGAGATCATTTTAATCCCTAAGCGTCACTTCTCGCGCGGGCTGTGGAGGCTCGCATCACCTACATTGAATTTCTTGGAGATCTTACAGATCAAATATCGCGCCCTCAATCCCTGGCGTGACCTGATAGGCAGGTTTGGTCTCTTCAAGGGCCTGCGCAATCAGGCGGTCGAGGTCGGTGTCGGTGTGGTCGGGGTCGTGGTGAAACGGCACCAGCGGAATTAGTGGTAGATTTCGAATTCCTGATCCTTTCTTTGTCGCGCCGCGCTCGATTCACTTTCATTTTTTGTCATGTCCAAGATGCCTGCGTTGCACGTCTTCGAGGCAGGGCGGTTGGGCGATCTGTTCGCCGCGCTGCATTCGGATGGATGGAAGCTGGTGGGTCCCCGAGTGCGGGACGCGGCGATCGTGTATGACGAGATCGGATCCCCTTCGGACCTCCCCGCGGGCTGGACCGACGAGCAGGCACCGGGCAGCTACCGCCTGCGGCAACGCGGCGACGGCGCGCTGTTCGGCTATGCCGTCGGCCCGCATTCCTGGAAGCGGTATCTGTTTCCTCCTGCGGTGCGGCTGTGGACCGCATCGCGTGCCAGCGGAAAGGTCTCGGTCAACATCGAGCCTGGGGACGCACCGGCCACCGCCTTCGTCGGCGTGCGCGCCTGCGAACTCGCGGCGATCGCGATCCAGGACAAGGTGCTGCTCGGCGGCGCCTATGCGGATTCCGATTACCGGGCGCGCCGTGACAGGATCTTGCTGATTGCGGTGAACTGCGGGCAGGCCGGCGGAACCTGTTTCTGCGCGTCGATGAACACCGGGCCGAAAGCGCAAGGCGGGTTCGACATCTCCCTCACCGAGATTCTCGACGGCGGCCATCGCTTCGTCGCCGAAGCGGGGAGCGAGCGCGGCGCCGCGTTGCTGCAGCGACTTGGCGCCGCCGCCGCAGCGCCCGGGGACGAGGCCGCGGCCGAGAAGGCTGTGGCGAAAGCCGCCGCGCAGATGGGCCGCTCGCTGCAGACCGATGGGCTGCCCGCGCTGATGCAACGCAATGCCGAACATCCGCGCTGGGATCAGGTGGCCCAGCGGTGCCTTGCCTGCTCCAACTGCACCATGGTGTGCCCGACCTGCTTCTGCTCCTCGGCCGAAGACGCCCCCGACCTTCCCTTGGTGAAGGCCGAGCGCTGGCGCAGGTGGGACTCCTGCTTCACCGCCGATTTCTCCTACATTCATGGCGGCAGCGTTCGCCCGACGATACGCTCGCGCTACCGGCAATGGATCACGCACAAGCTCTCGACGTGGCATGACCAGTTCGGCACCTCCGGGTGCGTGGGCTGCGGGCGATGCATCACCTGGTGCCCGAGCGGTATCGACATCACCGAGGAGGCGCGGCAGATCCGCGCGAGCGAGGCCAAGACATGAAAACCATCCAGGACCTGATCGCGGAGCACGCCATTTTTCGCGACATCGAACCGTCCCGCCACGCGTTGATCGCAGGTTGTGGCCGCAACCGGCCGTTCGTGAACGGCGAGATGCTGATGAAGGAAGGGGACGACGCCAACGAGTTCTTCGTAATCCGCAAAGGTAAAGTGCTGCTGTCCATCCATGTTCCCGGTCGCGGGGACCTTGCGGTCGAAACGCTCGACGCGGGCGAGATTGTCGGTTTGTCGTGGCTGTTTCCTCCTTACAAGGTGCAGTTCGACGCGCGCGCGATCGGTACCGTCCGCACGATCGCGTTTGATGGCGCATGCCTGCGGGGCAAGTGCGACAGGGACCCCGTAATGGGTTACGCGCTGATGAAGCGCTTTGCACAGGTCATGACGTCCCGGCTCCAGGCAACCCGGTTGCGCATGCTCGACGTGTATGCAAGCGCGCCTTAACGTTAGGGCCGATCCCACGCTGCCCGAATTCTTCCGGGTGCGCAAGCGCCGCAGGGAGCTCGCGGACACGTGGACGCTGGAGCTGGAACCGGGCAGGCCGTTCGGGTTCCTGCCCGGCCAGTTCAACATGCTCTACGTCTTCGGGGTCGGCGAGGTACCGATCTCGATCAGCGGCGACCCAGCGAACCCGGAGGTCCTGGTGCACACGGTGCGCGCGGTCGGCAAGACGAGCCAGGCCATCTGCGCGCTGCGGCCGGGCGCCATGGTCGGCGTGCGCGGCCCCTACGGCATATCCTGGCCCATGAATGAGGCCGCCGGCGGCGACGTGGTGGTGGCCGCGGGAGGAATCGGGCTCGCTCCGCTGAGGTCGGCCATCTACCATCTCATGGCGCAGCGCGAGCGATACGGCCGCGTTTTTCTCTTTTGCGGGGGCCGCTCTCCCGAACTGCTGCTGTACTCGGCGGAGGTGCGGCGCTGGCGCAGCCGCTTCGATATCGAAGTGGAGGTCACCGTGGACTCAGCGGCTTCGCAGTGGCGCGGAAATCTCGGCGTGGTGACCAAGCTGATCGCCCGCGCCGGTTTCGAGCCTTCGGCCACCACGGCGCTGGTATGCGGGCCCGAGATCATGATGCGATTCGCCGTTACCGAGCTGGTTTCGCGGGGCGTGGCACCTGAGCGGGTATACGTCTCGATGGAGCGCAACATGAAATGCGCCATAGGACTATGCGGCCATTGCCAGTACGGGCCGCAGTTCATCTGCAAGGACGGGCCGGTCTTCTCCTACGCGAAGATCGAGCGCCAGTTCAAGGTGCGCGAGCTATGAAACCGCGCAAAGCCGCGAAGCCCCGTCTGGCAGTCTTCAAATTTGCTTCCTGCGACGGCTGCCAGTTGAGCCTGCTCGACTGCGAAGATGAGCTGCTCGCGGTCGCCGGCGCGGTGGAGATCGCGAATTTCCTCGAAGCCTCGCGCGCGGTGGTCGAAGGCCCGTACGACGTGACCCTGGTGGAAGGCTCGATCACCACCGCGCACGACGCCAAACGCATCCGCGAGGTCCGGGCGCAGACCAAAGTGCTCGCGACCATCGGCGCCTGCGCGACGGCGGGCGGGATCCAGGCGCTGCGCAATTTCGCCGACGTGAAAGCGTACACCTCGATCGTCTATGCGCACCCGGAATACATCTCGACACTGGAGACCTCCACGCCGATCGCGGCGCATGTGCCGGTGGATTTCGAGCTGCGGGGATGCCCGATCAGCAAGGCGCAGCTCCTCGAGCTGGTAGCGGCGCTGCTGCACGGACGCAAACCGAACCTGCCGGCGCACAGCGTCTGCATCGAATGCAAGCGGCGCGGCACCGTGTGCGTGATGGTGGCGCACGGCACGCCCTGCCTCGGCCCCGTGACCCACGCCGGGTGCGGCGCCATCTGCCCCGCATACGAGCGGGGCTGCTATGGATGCTTCGGCCCGCAAGAGACGCCGAACACCGCGTCGCTCGCGGCCTCCTGGAAGGCGCTGGGAGTTCCGCGGGCCGCAATCGCGCGGGCGTTCCGCAGCTTCAACGCCGGGGCCGAGGCGTTCCGCAAGGAAGGTGACGCACATGGCGGCTGACGGACGGCGGATCCGGGTGGATGCCCTCGCCCGCGTCGAGGGCGAAGGCGGCTTGCACGTCGAAGTGCGCGACGGGCGCGTCGAGGAAGTGCGCCTCGATATCTACGAGCCGCCGCGCTTCTTCGAAGCGTTCCTGCGGGGACGCGACTTTCGCGAGGCGCCGGACATCACGGCGCGCATCTGCGGAATCTGTCCGGTCGCCTACCAGATGAGCGCGGTGCACGCCATGGAAGACGCCCTCGGCGTATCGGTGGGCGGGCAACTGCGCGAGCTGCGGCGCCTGCTGTACTGCGGCGAGTGGATCGAGAGCCACGCGCTGCATATCTATATGCTGCACGCGCCCGACTTCCTCGGCTACGAGGACGCGATCCGCCTGGCGAAAGACCACCCGAAAATCGTCGAGCGCGGCCTGGCGCTGAAGAAGACCGGGAACGAGCTGGTGGCCCTCATCGGCGGGCGCGAGATCCACCCGATCAACGTGCGCGTCGGCGGTTTCTACCGCGTTCCCGAAAAGGCCGACTTGCGCGGCATCGCCGAAAAGCTCAAGCGCGCGCGCGATGCCTCGCTCGAGACGGTGCGCTGGGTGGCAAACTTCGAGTTTCCCGACTTCGAGCCCGAATACGAGTTCGTGTCGCTGCGGCATCCGGCGCAATACCCGCTGAACGAGGGGCGCGTCGTCTCCTCGAAGGGGCTGGACATCGACGTTCACGAATACCGCGAGCGCTTCGCCGAGGAGCATGTGCGCCACTCGAACGCGCTGCATTCGGTGCTGAAAGGCCGCGGCGCGTATTTCGTCGGGCCGATGGCGCGCTACAGCCTGAACTTCGCGCGGCTGCCCGCGTCGGCGCGGGAGGCGGCGCGGGAGGCCGGGCTGGGGGCGGTCTGCCGCAATCCCTTTAAGAGTATCATCGTGCGCGCCGTGGAAACCTTGTTCGCCTGCGAGGAAGCCCTGCGCATCATCGATGCCTACGAGAAGCCGCCCGCCCCCGCCGTGGAAATCGTGCCGCGCGCCGGCGAAGGATGCGCGATGACCGAAGCGCCGCGCGGCGGGCTGTACCACCGCTACCGGCTCGACAGCGAGGGACGCATCACTGACGCGGTCATCATCCCGCCGACTTCCCAGAACCTGAAGAGCGTCGAGTCCGACATGCGCCAGTTCGTCCAGCAGTCCCTGCATCTGGACGATGCGGCGCTGACGCTGCGTTGCGAGCAGGCGATCCGCAACTACGACCCGTGCATTTCCTGCGCCACGCATTTCCTCACACTGCATATTGAGCGCCGATGAGCGCCGGCGCGCTGGTGATCGGGGTGGGCAACGTCATGCGTCGCGACGACGCCGCCGGGCTCGCCGCCGCTCAGCGCGTGCGCTCGGCGGGCATCGACGCGCTCGAAGCCTGCGGGGACCTGTCCTCGCTGCCGGGTTCATGGGAGGACAGAACTCAGGTCATCATCGTGGACGCGGTGCGCACCGGTGCCGCCCCCGGCACCCTGCACCGTTTCGACGCCGCGGCCGGCCCGCTTCCCGCCTTGTTCGGGCGCGGCTCGACGCACGCATTCGGCGTCGCCGAGGCGGTGGAACTCGCCCGTGTCCTGGGGCGCCTGCCGGAGGCGCTGGTCGTCTACGGGATCGAGGGCGCCGATTTCGGCTCCGGCGAAGGGCTTTCGCCCGCCGTGCAGCGCGCGGTGGAGGAAGTCGCGGCACGCATCCAGGCCGAGGTGCGTGATGCACGATAGCGCGACGATGCTCTCGCTGATGCGCAAGATCGAGGCGCTGGCGCGCTCCCACGACGCGCGGCGCGTGACCGCGGTCCGGGTCAAGCTCGGCGCCCTGTCGCACCTGTCGCCGGAGCATTTTCGCGAGCACTTCGAAGAGGCCGCGCGCGGCTCGCTTGCCGGCGGTGCGGCTGTCGAGGCGCAGCAGACGCCGGATCTTTTCGACGTCTTCCTCGTTGACGTGGAACTCGAGACTTGACTCTGCCCGATCTCAGGATGCGCGTTGAGGCGCGCGGCGCCGTGCAGGGAATCGGGCTGCGGCCCTTCGTGCATCGGCTCGCCACGCAGATGGGCCTGCCCGGCTGGGTGCAGAACTCGGCCGCCGGGGTGGAGATCGAAGTCGAAGGGCCGCGCGAACGGCTGGACGCATTTCTTGCGCGCCTGCGCACCGAGAAGCCGCCGGTCGCCGTGTACCACGGGATGGAGCACGCGTTTCTCGAGCCGCTGGGCCTGCGCGGGTTCGAGATACGCGCCAGCAGCGCGGCGGGGGCGCGCCGCGCCGGCGTGCTGCCCGACATCGCAGCCTGCCCCGAATGCCTGCGTGAAGTGTCCGACCCGGCCGACCGGCGCTTTCGCTACCCGTTTGCGAACTGCACGCACTGCGGGCCGCGCTATTCGATCCTCGAATCCCTGCCCTATGACCGGCCCAACACGAGCATGCGCGGATTTGCAATGTGCGACGCGTGCCGCGCCGAATACGAGAATCCGCGCGACCGGCGCTTCCATGCCCAGGCCATCGCCTGCCCGGCATGCGGGCCGCAACTCGAACTCTGGGACCCCACCGGCAATGCCCTGGCGCGCGGCGACGCGGCCTTGCGCGCGGCGGCGGCAGAGGTGCGCGCAGGGAGAATTCTTGCGATGAAGGGCCTGGGCGGCTTTCTGCTCCTGTGCGACGCCCGCGATGCCGGGGCCGTGGCGCGCCTGCGCGCGCGCAAACACCGGGAAGAAAAGCCGTTTGCCTTGATGGCTGCCACGCTCGAAGCGGCCAAGGCGCTTGCCGAGGCGACGGCAGCAGAGGAGGCGCTGCTCGTTTCCCCCGAGGCGCCGATCGTGCTGCTGCGCTCGCGGGGCGCGGTATGCGCCGGCGTCGCGCCGGGCAGTCCGCTGATCGGCGTGATGCTGCCCACCACGCCGCTGCATCACCTGCTCGCGCAGGAGATCGGGTTTGCAGTCGTGGCGACCAGCGGCAACCTTTCGGACGAACCGATCTGCACCGACGAGCGGGAAGCGCTCGAGCGGCTTTCAGGAATCGCCGACGCGTTCCTCGCGCACGACAGGCCGATTGCCCGGCCCGTGGATGATTCGGTTGCGCGGATCATCGCCGGCCGGGCCACGCTGCTGCGCCGGGCGCGCGGTTACGCGCCCATGCCTATCGTCCTCGGGACGCCGCTGCGGCCGGTAATGGCGGCGGGCGCGCACCTGAAGAACACGGTCGCTCTCGCCGTGGCGGGGGGCGTGGTCGTGAGCCAGCATATCGGAGATCTCGACACTGCCGGCGCGCGCGCCGCCATGGAGCGGACGGCGCGCAGCCTCGAAGCCCTGTACGAGTTCCAGCCTGAAGCCGTGGCATGCGACCTGCATCCCGACTATGCGTCCACCGTTTATGCGCAGTCGCGCGGTGTTCCGGTGGTCCGGGTGCAGCATCACTTCGCCCACGTGCTGTCGTGCATGGCCGAAAACGAGGTCGCCGAGCCCGCGCTCGGGATCGCCTGGGACGGCACCGGATGGGGGCCCGACGGCACCGTCTGGGGCGGAGAGTTTCTCCTGGTGCGTGACAACTCCTGGCAGCGTGTGGCTCACCTGCGCACTTTTCCCCTGCCGGGCGGCGAGGCTGCGGTGCGCGAGCCGCGCCGCGCCGCGCTCGGCCTCGCTTACGAGATTTTCGGCGAAGCGCTACCGCCCGAGGTCACCTGCCACTTCCGCCCCGAGGAAACGCGCGTCCTGCTCGGCATGCTGCGCGCCGGAGTCAGCGCGCCGCGCACTTCGAGCGCAGGCCGGTTGTTCGATGCCGTGGCAGCCGTCGCCGGACTGCGCGCGCGCTGCTCCTACGAAGGCCAGGCCGCGATGCAACTGGAATTCGCTACAGATGACGAATTCACCGCTGAAGCCTATCCTTTTCCCATGAACGGCTCGCTGCTGGACTGGGAGCCGTTGCTGCGCGTGCTGCTCGATGATCTTCGCGGCGCGGTGCCAATTTCGCGGGTTTCAGCGAAATTCCACAACGCCCTCGCCGCCGGAATGGTCGCGGTGGCGCGGCATGTCGGGGTCGAGCGCGTGGTCCTCTCCGGCGGCTGCTTCCAGAACCGGGTCCTTGCTGAGCGCGCGATCGAGGCGCTGGAGGCTGCCGGCTTTGCGGTGTTTCGCCATCTGCGCGTGCCGCCCAACGACGGCGGAATCGCGCTCGGCCAAGCGGTCGCGGCAGGCAGATAGCGCCATGTGTCTCTCGGTGCCGGGAAAGATCCTGAATGTCGTCGATGAAGGGCCGTTTGCCAGGCACGGCCGCGTCGACTTCGGCGGAACGGTGCGCGAGACCAATCTCTCGCTGGTTCCCGAGGCGGGATTGGGAGACTGGGTCCTCGTCCACGTCGGCATCGCCATCAGCCGCATCGAGGAAAGTGAAGCGGGACGGGTCTTCGATTTTCTGCGCCAAGCCGGGGTGTTGGAGAAATAGGAAGCGCGTGAAGTACATCGACGAATACCGCGATCCGCAAGTCGCGCGCGAATACGCCGCGGCGCTGGCGCGCGTGGCGACGCGGCCCTGGTCGATCATGGAAGTCTGCGGCGGCCAGACGCACGCAATCGTGCGCTTTGGCATCGACCAACTGCTGCCGCAGGGGATCACGCTGGCGCACGGGCCGGGCTGCCCGGTGTGCGTGACGCCGCTCGAAGTCATCGACAAGGCGCACGAAATCGCGCGCCGCCCGGGGGTGATCTTCGCTTCCTTCGGCGACATGCTGCGGGTTCCCGGCTCGCGCGGGGACCTGCTGACGGCCAAGGCGCAGGGCGCCGACGTGCGCATCGTGCTCTCGCCGCTGGACGCGGTGCAGCTCGCCCGCGACAACCCGGCGCGCGAAGTGGTGTTCCTCGGGGTGGGCTTCGAGACGACCGCGCCGGCGACCGCGCTCGCGATCGCCGCGGCCGATCGCGGGAATCTGCGCAACTTCTTCATGCTCGTGTCCCACGTGCTGGTTCCGCCCGCGATGGAGGCCATTCTTTCTTCGCCAAACAACACCGTGCAAGGCTTTCTCGCCGCAGGCCACGTCTGCGCGGTCATGGGCTGGCGCGACTACGAGCCGCTGGCGAAGAAGTATGGCGTGCCGATCGTTGTCACCGGGTTCGAGCCGCTCGATATCCTGCAGGGCATTTATATGTGCGTGAAGCAGCTCGAGGAAGGGCGCGCCGAGGTCGAGAACCAGTACTCGCGCGCCGTGCGCCGCGAGGGAAACCTGCCCGCACGCGAACTGATCGGCGAGATCTTCAGGGTGGTGCCCCGCCAATGGCGCGGCATCGGCGAGATCGGCGCGAGCGGCCTTGGCCTGCGCGAGCGCTATGCGCGCTTCGATGCGGAGTTGCGCTTCGGCGTCGCCGGCGTGCGGGTGGAGGAGCCCGCCGAATGCATGAGCGGCCTCATCCTGCAGGGCGTGAGCAAGCCGCAGGAATGCCCGGCATTCGCCACCCGCTGCACGCCGGAGCGGCCGCTGGGCGCGACCATGGTGTCCTCGGAGGGGGCTTGCGCCGCGTACTATCGCTACCGCCGCGCCGCGGCGGAGGTGTCCAGGTGAGCGACTTCACGCTTTCCTGCCCGATTCCGATCAGCGACACTCCGCAGATCATGCTCGCGCATGGCGGCGGCGGGCGGCTGATGAACACGCTGATCCGGAAAATGTTCATCTCAGCCTTCGACAATCCGCTGCTCGCCGCGGCGCATGACGGCGCGGTGTTCGTGTCACCCGGCGGGCGCCTCGCGTTCACCACCGACTCCTACGTGGTGCGGCCGCTGTTTTTCCCGGGGGGCGACATCGGCGCGCTTGCCGTGAACGGCACGGTGAACGATCTGGCGATGTGCGGCGCGAGGCCCATCCATCTTTCCGCGGGATTCATCCTGGAGGAAGGCTTTTCCATGGAGACGCTGTGGCGCGTCGTCCTGTCTATGGCCCAGGCCGCCCGGCGCGCGGGCATCGACATCGTCACCGGCGACACCAAGGTCGTCGAGCACGGCAAGGGCGACGGAATCTTCATCAACACGGCAGGGCTCGGGGCGATCGCCCACGACCGGCGCATCGGCCCCGCCTCGGTGAAATCCGGCGATGTCATCCTTCTCTCCGGTGATCTGGGGCGCCACGGGATCGCCGTGCTTGCGGCGCGCGCCGAACTGGCGCTCGAGTCTTCGGTGGAGAGCGATTGCGCGCCGCTTGCCGCGCCGGTCCAGGCGCTGCTCGATTCCGGCGCCGAGGTTCACTGCCTGCGCGACCTGACGCGCGGCGGCCTCGCCTCCGCGGTGATCGAGGTTGCCGAGACTTCGCGCATCGACGCCCGCCTGGACGAGCGCTCGATCGCAGTGTCCGATCCAGTGCGCTCCGCCTGCGAACTGCTCGGGTTCGATCCGCTTTACGTCGCCAATGAAGGACGCTTTGCCGCCTGGGTCGCCGCGCGCGACGCCTCGCGCGCGCTCGCCGCCCTGCAGGCGTTGCCCGAGACGCGCGCCGCTGCGATCATCGGCACGATGACCGGCCCGGGTAACGGCGCGGTGACGATACGAGGGGCGCTGGGCCTGGAACGGGCGATCGACATGCTGAGCGGGGAACAGTTGCCGAGAATCTGCTGAGGACTCCGCCGGGGATCAATGCCGTATATTCGGTGGTTTGTGGAAATGGAGACCCGACCATGAGTGCTGCGCCCGCCGCTGAAACCCGATTTAGCGCCGACCGCACGCTGGACGTGTTGCGCTTCGAGCGCGACTCGCTCGGCGCCCTCTTTGCGCCAAAGAGCGTCGCCGTGATCGGCGCGACTGAAAAAGAGGGCAGGGTCGGGCGGACCGTGCTGTGGAACCTGATCAGCAATCCGTTTGGCGGCACAGTCTATCCGATCAACAAGCGGCACAATCAGGTGCTGGGCATCAAGGCGTATGCGAACGTCGCCAGCGTGCCCGAGTCCATCGATCTGGCCGTCATCGTCACCCCCGCTACGACGGTGCCCGGTGTCGTCAGCGAGTGCGTCGCGGCCGGTGTGAAAGGCGCGATCATCATCTCCGCCGGGTTCAAGGAGGCGGGCGAGGCCGGCGTCGAACTGGAACGGAGAATCGCCGAGACGGCGCGCGGCAAGTTGCGTCTCATCGGCCCGAACTGCCTGGGCGTGATGCGCCCCGTGACGCATCTGAACGCAACCTTTGCGAGCGCGATGGCACGCCCAGGCACGGTCGGCTTCATCAGCCAGAGCGGCGCGCTGCTCACTGCCGTGCTTGACTGGAGTTTCCGCGAAAACGTCGGCTTCAGCGCATGCGTCTCCGTCGGCTCGATGCTCGACGTCGGCTGGGGCGACCTGATCGATTATCTCGGTGACGACCCGCACACGCACAGCATCATGATTTACATGGAGTCCATCGGCGATGCGCGCTCTTTCGTCTCCGCCGCGCGCGAAGTCGCGCTGACCAAGCCGATCATCGTGATCAAGGCGGGGCGCACGGCGGCTGCGGCGAAGGCGGCCGCCTCCCACACCGGCGCGCTTACCGGCAGCGACGACGTGCTCGACGCGGTGTTCCGCCGCTGCGGCGTGTTGCGCGTTGATTCCATCTCCGATTTGTTCTTCATGGCCGAGGCGCTCGCGAAGCAGCCGCGCCCGTCCGGCCCGCGCCTTAGCATCGTCACCAACGCCGGCGGACCGGGCGTGCTCGCAACCGACGCCCTGATCGCCCTCGGCGGCGAACTGGCCGAGCTGTCCGCACCGACGATGCAGGCGCTCGACAAGGTGCTGCCGCCGCACTGGAGCCACGGCAACCCGATCGACATCCTCGGCGACGCCGATCCGGAACGCTACGCGCAGGCACTCGAGATCGCCGCGAAGGATCCGGGGAGCGACGGCCTGCTGGTGGTCCTCACGCCGCAGGCGATGACCGATCCGACCGAAACGGCCAGGCGTTTGACGAAGTTCGCGGTGACCCCGGGAAAACCCGTGCTTGCGAGCTGGATGGGCGGCAAGGATATCGTCGCCGGCGAAGCGATTCTCAACCAGGCGGACATACCGACCTTCGGCTATCCGGACACCGCTGCGCGCATGTTCACCCTGATGGATCGCTACGCGTATAACCTGCGCGGCCTGTATGAAACGCCGACGCTGGTGGAGGCCGAGATGGACGCGGCTCCGGACCGCGCGCGGGCAGGGCAGGTCATCCTGGACGCACGCAAAGCGGGCCGCACCTTGCTGACCGAGTTCGAGTCGAAGCAGGTGCTCGCCGCCTATGGCATCCCGAC
>Ga0105164_10002348_pt1 | contig 11733 bp, 16 predicted proteins | sample VDWuncwatermetaG_FD_89674 | JGI IMG/M metagenome (GOLD analysis project Ga0105164, IMG submission 89674) | Wastewater microbial communities from Netherlands to study Microbial Dark Matter (Phase II) - VDW unchlorinated drinking water | ecosystem: Environmental > Aquatic > Freshwater > Drinking...
CAGATCCGCGCCGGGCTCGAGCCCGCGGGCATCCCGGTGGTCCACCTGATGCGTTTCCTCGACGATCCCAGCGGCTGCGCCGAAAGGCGGCGCTGACAGCGACGCCCGGAAGAACAGCCCGTTTGTCAAGACCGTCCTCAGCGAGCGTGCCCTGGCCGGTCCGCTGCGGGAACGGCCGGGACGTGCGAAAATGGTCACACCGATGAGCGTGTCGAGGTCCACCTACCGCCATCGCCTCAGCTCCGAAGACGTTCGCAAGAGCCGGATCCTGATCACCAAGGACGCCTGGAAGCTCTTCCCCGAGCCCGGCGAGCGCGTCGCCCTTCGCATCGGCGCGCGCCGCTTCGACGCGGAGATCAAAGCCGAGCGTTGCGCGTGCGTGCCCCCCGAGCACGAGCACTACCACCTCACGTGCCCCGCGCTGAAGGGACAGGCGGGGTTCAAGAGCGGCGCCCTCGTCGTGATCGCGAAGGATTCCGACGGCGGGTACCGTTTCGTAGAGGAGCGGGGCTAAACTCGGACCGTGGTCCGGGTCGTCCGCCCGCGCAGCGCTGGATGACCAGCTTCATCCTCCTGCACGCCTTCGGCACGCTCCGTGACGAGCTCGACCGCTCGGCTCGCGGCAAGCGCACGTACTCGGGATGGCTGCGCCAGTTCGTCGCCGACACGCCGCAGCGCCTGACGGAGATCGCGCGCCTCATCGACCTGCTCACCGAGAACGGCTGGAAGATCACCGGCTCCCCCTATGACTGCGACGTCATGCTCGAGCGGTCTGAGAGCCGCGAGACCGCGGAGCAGGAGCTCCGCCGCGCAGAGGTGTGGGACCGGCTGATGCAGGTCGCCTCGCCCGACGACGACGGTCACATCGTCTGGCACGAGCACCCCGAGGGACGGCCGAGCCCGCGCCGCCGCCGCCGCGTCCGCCGTCCTCCCACCCGAGAGCAGGGCAGCTAACGCCGCATCCCCTGGGCGACGAGCTCACCGAGCTGCACGTCCACCTCGGTGGGGCGGTCGACCCCGCCGATCTGTGGCGCATCGCCCACGAGCAGGGGATCCGCCTGCCGACGAAGGACTACTGGGGGTTCGTCGACCTCATCACGCTGCCCCGCGGGAAGAGGCGGTCGTTCGAGGAGCTCCTCGCGCTCTACAACTGGACCGAGTTGATCCAGTCGAGCCCCATCGCGGTCGAGGAGTCGGTGTACTCCGTCGTGAGCGGGGCGTACCGGAAGGCGAACATCACCACGCTCGAGCTCCGCTACAACCCCATGAAGCGCAACCGCGGGGGCGAGCGCGACCTCGACCACATCATCATGGCCTCGGTGCGCGGCCTCGACCGCGCCCACCTCGAGTACCCCGTGAAGGCGGGGCTCATCTTCTGCCTCGACCGCCAGTTCGACTTCGCGCTGAACGAGATCATCGCCGAGAAGGCCATCGCCTACCGGCACCGCGGCGTCGTCGGCATCGACATCGCCGGCGGCAAGAGCGTCGGATTCCACTACCGCGACTACGCGGCGATCTTCAAGAAGGCGAAGCGCGCGGGTCTTGGCCTCACCGTGCACGCCGGCGAGGACGAGGGGCCGGCATCCGTGGACGAGGTCGTGCGGTACCTCGAGCCCGACCGGATCGGCCACGGGATCCACGCCGCGCAGGACGCCGCGCTGTGCAAGAGGATCGCGGAGCGGGGCATCCTCCTCGAGATCTGCCCCACGTCCAATCTCGACAGCGCGGTCGTGAAGGACGCCGAGGAGCTGCGCGGCTTCATCGCCACGTTCCGGAAGCACAAAGTGCGGTTCAGCTTCAACACCGACGGCCCCGAGATGCTCCGCACCACCTTGCGTGACGAGCTCCGCTCCGCGGTGCGGAACTCGTTCGTCTCGAAGGACGAGCTGAAGCAGTGCGGCCAGTGGGCGCTGGAAGCGTCGTTCCTGCGCCGCGACGGGGCGCTCGCGTGACGGGGGACCGGATCGCGCTCATCAGGCTCGTGGCCATCTGCGCGGCGTGGGCCTTCGGCGAGGCGCTCGCGCGCCAGCTCGGCGCGTACGGGCTCGATGTCGTTGTGCCCGCGCTGCTCGCCGCGGCGGCGTACGTCGCGACGCGCGATCTCGGCTGGTCGGGCTCCGACACGGCGTACTGGCGCGGCCGGCCCATCGATCGCGACCGCTGGCGCCGCTAGCCAAGCGACTACTTCCCGGCTTCGTGCTCCTCTCCCGCCGCGGCCGTGGCTTCGCGCGTCGCTACGCGCCCAGGGGCCCCTACCCCTGGGGCGGACGGCTTCGTCCCCGGCTTCACACCGAGACGCGCGCCGAACGACGCGGCGCGCATCGAGTCCATCTCCGCCGCGTTGTCGTGGCGCATGACGAACGGCGCGAGCGCCCAGAGGATGGCGCGGAGAGGCTCCGGGTCCTCGATGCGCTGGCCGAGCCGCTCGCTGATGAAACGCAGGTAACCGTTCGGCCAGACTACCTGGCGTCCCTCGACGCGCTCCGTGGCGCCCGCGGGGACGTGACCCGTGTGCGTGAGCGCGAATCCATGCTCGGCGCCACCGGACGAGGTCCACGAGACGAACGCGTCCTCGGGCTCCAGCGGGTCAGCGCACACGTCACATACGAGGTCGTACTCGGCCATCGGGGCCGAGCATAGGCAAGAATGGTCGGTGCGATGTCAGCGCGATATGGCTCGTGGGGGAAGGTGCTCCGCGTCGATCTGACCGAGCGCCGCACGTGGACGGAGGAGGTCGACGAGGCGACGTTCAAGAAGCGCCCCGGTGGCCGCGCGATGATCGCGCACTACCTCCTCACCGAGCTCCCCGCCGGGACCGACCCGCTCTCGCCCGACAACCTGCTGGTCTTCGCCCTCGGCGTGCTCACGGGGACGCCTCTGTCCGGCGCGTCGCGCCACTCGGTCGGCGCGCGCTCGCCGCTCACCGGCGGCTTCGGCGAGGCCGAGGTCGGCGGCTTCTGGGGCGCGGAGCTCAAGCGGGCAGGCTGGGACGGCATCGTGGTGCGCGGCGCCTCGCCGACGCCCGTGTACCTCTTCATTCACGACGAGGAGGTCGGGATCCGCGATGCCTCGCATGTCTGGGGCATGGACACCGGGGACACCGAGGAGACGCTCAAGGCCGAGGTCGGCGAGCGGCTCGCGCGTGTCTGCGAGATCGGACCTGCGGGCGAGAGGTGCGTTCGCATCTCTGGGATCGTCAACGACTACAAGGACATCGCCGGGCGTGCCGGCCTCGGCGCGGTCATGGGGAGCAAGAAGCTCAAGGCCATCGTCGTCAAGGCGTCGAAGATGGTGCCGCTGGCGGACGCGGCGAAGGTCAAGGAGATCGGCCGCTGGATCGCGGACACGCTCCAGGAGCAGCACTGGGCCTTCCACAACTTCGGCACGGGCATGGGGCTCGACGGGTACACGAAGGTGGGCGGCATCGCCGTGCGCAACTTCGAGGGCGGCCTCTTCGAGCATGCCGCGGACGTGAGCGCCGAGGCGCTCATCGACAAGGGCTACCGCGTCAAGATGGAGGCCTGCTGGGCGTGCTCGGTGCGCTGCAAGAAGGTAGTGAAGCTCGAGCAGCCCTACCAGATCGACCCGAAATACGGAGGTCCCGAGTTCGAGTCCACGGTGTCCCTCGGCCCGGACTGCGGGGTGGGGGACCTCGCGGTCATCTCCAAGGCCAACGAGCGCTGTAACGCGCTCGGGCTCGACACGATCTCGACCGGCGCGACGATCGCATGGGCGATGGACCTGCGCCGCAAGGGCATCCTTCCCGACGCCGAGATCGACGGCGAGCCGCTCGAGTTCGGCAACGGGCGCGCCGTGCTCGCGGGCGTCGAGGCCATCGCGCACCGCCGCGGCCTCGGCGACGTGCTCGCCGAGGGCTCGGCGCGCGCGGCGGAGAAGCTGGGCGGCGCGGAGCTGCTCACGACGGTGAAGGGCCTCGAGATCGCGATGCACGACCCGCGGCAGCGAACCGAGTACGGCCGGAGCGTGCGCATCTCCTACGCGACGAGCCCCAGTGGCGGCGACCACATGCTGTCGAATCTGCCGCCGCGGAGCATGCGCAACACCGTGGGCATGTGCTTCTTCCTCAAGTACGACGAGCCGAAGATGCTCGCCATCGTCAACGCGGTCACCGGATGGGGCCTCACGCAGCAGGACCTCACCGACGTCGGCGAGCGCTCTCTCGCGATGGCCCGCCTCTTCAACGAGCGCGAGGGCTTCACGCCGACGGACGATCGCCTGCCGACGCAGGCCATGAAGCCGCACGTGTCCGGGCCGCTGTCCAAGGTCCGTCTCGACCCCGACGACCTGGCCAGGCAGGTGCGCGCGTACTACGGGGCGCGCGGGTGGGACGAGCAGGGTCATCCGAAGGACGACACCGTGGAGCGCCTCGGCATCGCGGACTACACGCGGGCGGACGCTTTCGCTGCACATGACGTGCAGCTCGATCCTGGGATGATGCCGCGCGCCAGGAGGTGAGCGGCATGGGTCTGCTGGAGGGCAAGCGGGCTCTCATCGTGGGCGTCGGCAATCAGCGCAGCATCGCGTGGGGGATCGCGGCGGCGTTCCAGCGCGAGGGCGCGCGTCTCGCGTTCACCTACCTGAACGACCGCTTCAGGGACAACGTGACCAAGCTGGTCGAGACGCTCCCGGATCACGGATCGATCCCCGTCCTGCCGTGCGACGCCGCGAAGGCTGAGGACGTGACCAGCTTGATGGCGGAGATCGACAAGAGGTGGGACGGCCTCGACGTGCTCGTCCATTCGATCGCCTACGCGCCGGTCGACGACCTCCGCGGCCGCTTCCACGAGATCTCCCGCGATGGCGTGCTCACCGCCGTCGACATCAGCGCCTACACGCTGGTGTCGCTCTCGCGAGCCGCGCTCCCGCTGTTCGTGAAGGCCGGGGGCGGCGCGGTCATGGCGCTGACGTTCAACGCGGTCGAGCGCGTCGTCCCGAGCTACAACTCGATGGCCCTCGCGAAGGCGGCGCTCGAGACGTGCGTCCGCTACCTCGCCGTGGACCTCGGGCCGTCGAACGTCCGGGTGAACGCCATCTCCGCCGGGCCCTTGAGGACGCTCTCCGCGAGCGCGGTCAAGGGGATCTCGCAGGCGCGCGACCTGATGGAGACGAGGGCGCCGCTGCGCCGCAACATCACTCAGGAAGAGGTCGGCAACGTGGCGGTGTTCCTCGCGAGCGACTGGTCGCGCGCGGTCACCGGCGCGACGATCTTCGCCGATAACGGGATGAACATCGTGGGGGTCGCCGAATAGCGCCCTAGCGCCCTCCGGGGCGGAGCTCGTAGACGACCTTGCCGGTCGGGCGGTCCTCGCCGGCCCACCGGAAGCCCGCCCGCTCCGCCCACTGGGCGCCCGGCCCCAGCGGATCGGTGCGCAGCCTCACCACCGTCGCGGAGCGCTCGCCGAGCTCTTCGCGCATGTGCTCCCAGAGCGCCGTCGCGACGCCGCGCCGGCGGTAGGGGATGTCGACCGCCAGGTGCAGGAAGTAGCGCCGCGGATCGAATGCGTCTGGCTCGTGGTGCAGCTCGCCGTATCCGATGGCGACGCCCTCCTCGTCCTGCGCGACGACGCGGACCTTCTCGAACCGGGAGTGGTCCCAGCGCTCGTCGTAGCGGCGGAGGTCCTCGACGGTCATCCGCTCGCCCTCCGCATCGCACTTCATCTTCGCGATGCGCGGGTAGTCGTGGGGATGGAAGGGGCGGACGCGGATCTCCATGTCAGTCGCCACGGAACGACCTGCCCGAAGCGAGGGACCCTCGGAGCCAGCCGAGCTCGGCTCCGATCGTCGTCGGCGGGCCGTGGCCCGGATACACGCGCGTGGCGGGCGGCAGCGCCGCGACGCGCTGGAGGCTCGCCTCCATCTGGCGCGCGTCGCCGCCGGGCAGGTCGACGCGGCCGACCGCGCCGGCGAAGAGGACGTCGCCCGAGAAGAGGACGTCCTCCTTCGGAAGGTGGAAGCAGGTGGAGCCCTCGGTGTGTCCGGGCGTGTGCAGCGCCCGCATGTCGACGTCGGCCAGGTAGCGCAGTGGGCCTTCCTCGAGGAGATCGTCGGCCACCGCGAGCGGCGCCGGCGGGAAGGGCTCCGAGCCGTCGGGCAGGCGCATCCCTTCGGGGCGGGCCGCCAGATCCAGCCGGTACGCGTCGAGGCGATGGATCGCGAGGCGAGCGCGGGTCGCGGCCTTCACGGGTGCGTCGTCATATACGTGGTCGGGATGACCGTGCGTGTTCAGGATCGCGAGAATGCGCAGGCCCTCGTCGCGCACCGCGCGCATCACCTCCGCCTCCGCCATGGAGGGGTCGATGACGATCGCGTCCTTCCGCTCGTCGACGACGATGTACATCCCGTTATCGAACGGAGCGACGCGGAAGGGCATCACCCGCACGGCTCCCGGAGGGTACTCGGGATAGAGTTCGATCGCCGTGCAGCGCACGCGACCCGACGACACCGTGGCGGCGACCGCGACCACGAAAGGTCGCCCCGCGGTCCTCGGATCGAAGCACATGGTCAGCTCGAGCCATTACCTCTCGTCGATCGCGGGCCTGCGCATGTATCCGCGTGGCGGGAGCGCCGTCGATGCGGGGGTGGCCGCCGGCATCGCGCTGAACGTCGTCGAGCCGCACCTCACCTCGTTCGGCGGCGTCGCGCCGATCATGGTCATGGGCCCCGGGATGGACGAGCCCGTGACCATCGACGGGCTCGGGCGCTGGCCCCGCGGGCTCGATCTGGCGACGTACCGCTCGCGCCACGGAGACGACATGCCGCTCGGCATCGCGCGCGCGGTGACCCCTGGCGCGCCGGACGCGTGGCTCACCGCGCTCGCGCGCTACGGGCGGCTCACGCTCGCCGATGTCCTGGCTCCGGCGATCGAGCTGTGCGAGGGGTTCCCCGTGTTCCCGCGGCTCGCGCGAGGGCTCGCGTTCTGGGCGGACCGCATCCAGCAGTGGCCGTCGACGGCGGCCGTGTTCCTTCCCGGTGGGCGACCGCCGCGTGCCGGGGAGATCCTCGTCCAGCGCGCGCTCGGAGACCTCTTCCGCCGCCTCATCGCCATAGAGGCGGCCCACGACACGCGCGGGCGGGCCGCGGCGATCATGGCCGCGCGCGACGCGCTCTACCACGGGGACATCGCGCGCGAGATCGCGGCGTTCGTCGAGCGGGAGGGCGGCGACCTCACGTACGACGACCTCGCCTCGTACCACGCGTCGATCGGCCCGGGGACGCACACCACCTACCGCGGGATCGACGTGTACGCGTGCGGCCCGTGGTCGCAGGGTCCCCTCGTCCCGATGACGTTGAACCTGCTCGAGCCGAGCGACGTCGCGTCGATGGGGCCGTGCTCGCTTGAGTTCCTCCACCGCTACACGGAGGCGATGAAGCTCGCGTGCGCCGACCGCGAGGGGTTCTTCGGCGATCCCGACCTCGTCGACGTGCCCATTCGCGGCATGCTCGACAAGGCGTACGCCGCCGAGCGCGCGAAGCTGATCCGCGACGACCGCGCCTGGCCCGAGCTCCCGCCGCCCGGCGATCCGTGGCGGTACGAGGGACGCAGCGGTCCGGCCGGGTACCGCCCGCGGCCCGCGCTCGGCGAGGGCTTCCCCGACACCTCCTACGCGTGCGCGATGGACGCCGAGGGGTGGGCGTTCTCGGCGACACCGTCGGACCCGGCCGCGCACGGGCCGCTCATGCCGGGTCTCGGGATCATCGTCTCGACCCGCGGCGCGCAGCTGTGGACGACGCCGGGCCACCCATCGGCGATCGCGCCCGGCAAGCGCCCGCGGCTCACGCCGAATCCGGCGATGCTCGTACGCGACGGCAAGCCGTACATGCCCTTCGGCTGCCCGGGCGAGGACGCGCAGTGCCAGGCGATGGTCCAGGTCGTGTGTGGGATCGTTGACTTCGGCATGGACACGCAGGAGGCGATCGAGATGCCGCGCGTCATCTCGCGCAGCTTCCCGTGGTCGTTCCATCCGCACCGTTACGCGCCGGGCGAGCTCGGCGTCGAAGGTCGCATCCCCGTGGCCATCCGCGACCGGCTGGGCGAGCTGGGGCACGTCATCGTCGAGTGGCCGGACTGGACGCCCGCGGCGGCCGGCGTGTGCGCGATCCGCCGGTTGGATCCGGGGACGCTCGAGGCGGGGGCGGATCCGCGCCGCGAGAGCTACGCGGTGGGCTGGTGACCGTGGACGAGATCGATCGCGCGCTGGCGGTGCTCGGGCCGCTCCGGGAGAAGGTAACGGCCTAGTCGTCGCAGGGGCCTCCGCCCCCTTCCACTGCCGGGCTATGCGCCCCGTAGCGCCTTCACGAGCGCAATGAGGTCGCCGCCCGGGTCGTCGAACGTGTCGAGGTGCGCGGCGATCCGCTCGCCCTCGACCACATGCCGACGAAGCGCCTCGACCGGAAGGAGCGGGTCTGCGAGGTTCGCCGGGTCGTGGTCGAGCCCGATCCGCTGGCGGACCAGCCGGCGCGTCTCCGCCCAGCGCACGATGACGTCGCGGTCCTTCTCCGGGAGCCGGGAATACGCCTCGGGGCTGTGCAGGGCCTCGCGATACGGGCCCAGGCGCCGGAGCTCGGTGCCCCGCGGATGCTCCGTGGCGAGGGCGATCTCGCGCTCTTCGATCACAGCCACGATGCTAGGCGCGTGCGGCTCTCGGCTGCGAGCGCTCTCGATCTCGTCCGCAAGGGTGAGGCGCTGAACGACATTGCCGCGCGGACGTCGATGGAGGACATCGTCGCGGCGGTCCGCGACGCCAAGACCGCGCTCCGCCTCGGCCTGACGCCGCTCGCCGACGCAGCGCTCCGACGGGCCGACGCGAACGGCTGGACGATCCTGATGCTCGTGGGCCACACGCTCGCGGCGGATGAGGCGGCGCACCGCGTCGCGAGATCGCTCGCGCTCGGCCGCGTGCCCGAGGCGGGCGCGATCGCGTACGACGTGCCGGGCGACGCGAACGCGACGAAGGACGAGCTTCTCCGCGGCATCCGGGCGTCGGAAGAGCGGCTCGCTGAGGCGAGTGTGCTGGCGGGCGGCGGCCCGACGTTCGCGCATCGCGACCTCGGTCCGCTCAGCGCGCGCGGCTGGATCATGTTCATCGGCGTGCACGACGCGATGCACCTGCATCAGGCGGCGGCGATCATCCGAGGGCGCTGAGGAGGGTCGTGTCTTCCGTGGCTATCGTGACCACATGGGTCCACCGGATCTCCGCATGGAGGACGCGAAGGCCGAGCGCGACCTGCTCGTCCTCGCCAAGATCGTCGGCTCGACGGATTTCCCGGTCGAGCGGCCGGCGGTCGTCGGCGTGGACCGCGAGACCGGAGCGCTGGTGCGCCTGACGCCGTTCCCGTGGAAGGGCACCGACACGGAGCCGCCGATCCCGAAGTGGGCGTGGCTCCACGTGACAGCGCGTGCTTCGGCATACGACCCGCGGCCGGAGTCACGCGAGCCCACAGGCGAGATGGCGATCACTGCGTACGTCGACGCGAAGGATGGGTGGCGGCTGCGCTGGCCGTTCGTGAGGTCCCACCTCCGCCGATCGCTGGAGGAGGTGCAGCAGCTGGCGCGCGACGGCCTGGCCACGGCCGGCTTCGTGCGCCCCGCGGCCGACGCCGACGTCATGCAGCTGCCCCTGCGCCTGCGATTCCGCTGCGACGACGAGGCGTGCGCGACGTACCACGAGCTGCCCGTCCTCGACTGGGAGCTCCACGAGATGGCGCGAGCGACGCGCGAGCGATACGGCGCGCAGTGGGCGACGCGTTTCCGCCAGACGTGGGGCGCGCCCTTCTTCGAGCGCTTCGACGTCCACCTGCTCATCTCGACGTACGCGCAGGCGATCACGAAGCCGTACGTCGCCGGGTTGTTCTATCCCCCGCGCGCCGTCGAGGACGCGCATGACCACGCGCACCACGTGGAGCACCGACGACACCAAGCGCGCTCTGGGAACGCGTGACGACCGCCGGCCGCTGCGAGGCGAAGACCTTGATCCGGGACCGCGGCCTACACGCGGCCGACGAACTCCTTGGGCGCGCCGCTGCGCTCGGTGCCGAGCTCGCCCGGCTTCCCGTGATAGCCGTGCGGGTAGATGCGCAGCAGCAGATACGTCCCGGTGGTGGGATCCTCGGCGCGCTCGAGGACGAGCGAGGGTCCCCATGGCGAGTCGAACGGCTCGCCCACCTTCGGCATGGGCCGGCCGGGGTCGAACCCCTGCTTGTCCCACTGCAGGACGGCGAAGCCGCGCACGACGCGCTCCTCCTCGCCGCCATCGTCGGGGCGCCAGGCGTGCGCGCCGCCATGCTCCCGCTGGCACACGGCGGGGGAGCCTGAGTGCATCGTGACCCACTTGTGGACGTCGGCGTCCTTCGACTGCGCTCCCTGCGGATACGCCTCACGATGGAGCCTCTCGCCTTTGGTGCACACGTAGTAGAAGAGCACGAGCGCACTATACGAAGCGGTATGGACGTGCGCAGGATCCGCGTCGGTGGTCTGCGCATCCGCGTGATCGAAGAGACGCCGCCGGCCGAGCGCGACGATCCCGTCCTCATGGTCCACGGGCTCGGCGGATGGGCCGAGAACTGGAAGATGGTCATGCCCGCCGTCGCGGAGAGCGGGCGGAGGGCGATCGCGGTCGACCTTCCGGGCTTCGGGGAGAGCGAGCGGGCGCACGGGTCGCGCTACTTCGACCCGGAGGAGCCGTTCTACGCCCCGTTCGTCTTCACGGTCCTGGACGCGCTCGGCGTCAGCCGCGCGCACGTCGCTGGCCATTCCTTCGGAGGCGCGGTGGCCTACACGGCAGCGGTGTGGTGCCCCGAGCGTGTCCGCTCGCTGACCCTGGTCGCTCCCGGCGGCCTGGGGAGCGATCTCGCGCGCGAATTCCGCATGCTGACGCTGCCCGGCATGGAGCTCTTCGCGCGGCTGCAGCGGTCACCCGCCGTAACGCGGCAGGTCCTCTACTCGTGCTTCCACGATCCGGCGAGATGTCCCGAGGACGTCGTCGACGAGGCGGTGCGCTACGGCAGGCCGGCGGTGGGTGAGATGGTGCGCGCGCTGCGCTCTGCGGTGAGCTTCCGTCGCGGCATCCGCGACGAGATCCGCCGGCCGTGGATCGCACGCGCGGAGCGCTACCGCGGTCCGGCGCTGGTGGTCTGGGGGAGGGAGGATCGCATCATCCCGTCATCCCACGTCGATGAGGCGCGCCAGCTGGCGCCGCACGCCGAGGTCCACGTGATCGGGTCGTGCGGCCATCTCGTGATGGTCGAGCGGCCGCGCGAATTCGTCGGCGCGTTCATCCCGTTCCTCGGGCGCGCGAATTGAGCGTCGCCCAGTTCGCCAACCAGAACTCGTACGCGATCGTCGCGGCGATCGTCGCGGTGTGGGGCGCATATCGCGCGGTCCGGGGAGGGGCGTCCCCGCGCTCGCTCGCGCTCTTGTTCGGGCTCGCGGCGGCCCTCGTCGCACCGCCGCTCTGGATGCGGTCGGCGCAGAGCGGGACCCTGGACCTCGACCGCGCGCTCGCATCGGGACGGCCGACGCTGCTCGAGGTGTACTCGGACCTCTGACTGGGCTGCCTTGCGGCGAAGCCCGCCGTCGACGGGCTCGAGGCGGAGACGCGCGGAAGGGCGAGCGTCGTCCGGGTGCAGATCCAGACGGCATCCGGGGCGGAGGCGCTGCGGCGATACGACGTCCGCTTCACGCCGACCTTCGTGGTCTTCGATGGGTCGGGGGGC
>Ga0105164_10002349_pt1 | contig 11732 bp, 13 predicted proteins | sample VDWuncwatermetaG_FD_89674 | JGI IMG/M metagenome (GOLD analysis project Ga0105164, IMG submission 89674) | Wastewater microbial communities from Netherlands to study Microbial Dark Matter (Phase II) - VDW unchlorinated drinking water | ecosystem: Environmental > Aquatic > Freshwater > Drinking...
CTGGACTGTCTGGATCTCGCCCTTAAGCTTCTTTAACTCGACCTTTAAGAGCTCATAGGGCCTGGGCGCTGACGCATCATGGCGCAGACACTTCCCGCCACGATGCCATGTCTGGGTGCCGCATTCGCCGCACTGCCGCATCTCCTCCGTGCCGTCGCCAAAACATTCAACACAGGTACGGTCCTCGTAGAGCTTCTCGTGTGGGCACAATCCGGACTGCTCGATCTCCTCCCGCAGCTGTTCAGCTTCGGCTTCGATTTTTTTCACACGCTCTTCTGCCTGTGCAATGCGGGCCGAGGATTGTTCCTTAACTGTCTGGATCTCACCCTTAAGCCTCTTCAGTTCGGCCTTTAAGAGCTCATAGGGCTTAGGCGCTGACGCATCATGGCGCAGGCACTTCCCGCCACGATGCCATGTCTGGGCGCCGCATTTGCCGCACTGCCGCATCTCCTCCGTGCCGTCGCCAAAACACTCAACACAGGTACGGTCCTTATAAAAGCCTCCATGGGGACACTTACCAGCCTGTTCGAGCTCCGTTCTCAACCTTTCAACTTCAGCCACCAGCTTTGGAAGATCGTCCTCTATCAAATGCAGCGTGTCCGAGCCACTTCCCAGTAGCTTCTTGAGTTGCTCAGCCCGAGCTTTGATCTTTTGTAGCTCTTTGCTTTCCATAGTCTACCCTCGCTAACGAGCGGCGGAGATATCAGACCTAACACCCCACATTATCAGGTTTTTTGATGAATCTATCAAGCGTCTGCTTTCGTCCGCTACTTTTGTGACAGTCTGGAATGCTCGATGTGAGTGGATCGAACGACCCGGCTTCCGCTTGAATTTGACCGGACGCGGCTCAGACCAATTGAGTCGTCAAGCGGCAAATCGTACTCGTGAATCGTGATCGTGGCTCGTGAAGGGAAGAAGGACGAAAACAGGATTGAGGCGCGCCCAAAGGACTTCCACACACACAAAAAAGGCCCGATATCGCTAGATCCACGGGCCTTTCCAATTTAAATCCGGCGGCGACCTACTCTCTCACACGGCGATCGTATAGGTCCATCGGCGCTGGAGGGCTTAGCCAACTTAGACCAAGTCTGATTGTTGCCTCTCTTTCACAAATCTCAGAATTCAAGATCCAAGACCTGGCGCTCCGCCCTTGACCCATGGTGCGTTTCGACCGTGTCGGTTTAGTCCCCCTTTGCTTGGAGATCAGGGCTAGCCCTGTCACAGCGGCCACTTTGGAATTTCTGCCCGATAGGGAAAGGATGCCCGACTCTGTCTCGATCGTAAATAACTATAGGGCGCAACGAGAAATCCTGAAATCCTGCGCCGAGCAGGACGCTCGTGCCCGATTTTCTTTTATCTCGGTAAATGCCGTATTCGCTGCCGAAACCAAATTCGTTGATTTTTTCATGACATACACTTGCTACTCCTCTTGTACTTTTTCGGCATGGTATTTGCTCTGCTATAAACCGGACCTGTCCGAGGTGTGGAGATTTGAGTTGACAAGCTCGGGGGTAATGGTGTAGACGAGTGTCCATCTGGAGTAAAGTTTAGATACCGGAAAACGGTAGAAAGGAGGGTGCAATGAAGTTGTTTATCGTTGACGAGACAGGAAAGGAGGGGTTACCGATGAAATGGAAAGGGCTGTTTCTATCTCTATCGTTCGTAATCGCACTGTTGTTAGGTGTGACCAACACGTGGGCAGAAGATGGTGGTCCGGTCACACTATTACGCGTTATTCCGATCCCAGGGTTCAAGGACGCTACACATTCCGCAAGCTTCGATATCGGCTGGACTGATCGGGGGAAGTACTACTTCGCCGACCGTGGTCCCACTGCGACCGCTTATGGTGGCTGCCACGGTCGAGTTGATGTTATCGACGCCAAAAACGACACTCTTTTGGATCCAATCTGCGGCTTTGTCGGAAACGTAGGAGGCGGGATATCTGGACCAAACGGAATTCTTGTACTGCACACGCATGGGCGGAGTGAGCTTTGGGTAGGTGACGGCAACAGCACAGTAAAGGTTGTGGACCTTGATGCGCAGGCCATCGCGGATACGATCTCGACCGGGGGAACCAAGCGAGCCGATGAGTTGGCTTACGACTCGAAGAATCACATCATTGTTGTTGCCAACGACGCGGACGACCCGGCGTTCCTGACATTTATATCCCAGGAAACTCACGCAGTGTTAGGCAAGCTTGCCTTCGACGGCGTCTCTGCTCCCAAGGCCACAGACGGCCTTGAGCAGCCGGTGTTTGACAAGTCCACGGGAAAGTTCTACCAGGCGGTGCCGGAGACACCTGAAAACGAAGGTGGTGAGATCGACGTGATCGATCCCGTAGGGAGGGTAGTAACAGACCGCTTCCCCTTGGAGGCCTGCAATCCCCATGGGCTTACTGTCGGCCCACGTAACCACAATCATGGCCACAACTTGTTGGTGGGCTGTAGCAAGCGTACACCGACCAGCGCAGTGTCGATTGTCATGGATGATACAAACGGGGATATCGTAGCAACCATCACTCAGGTAGGCGGCTCAGATGAAGTCTGGTTCAATAAGGGAGATAATCGCTATTACCTTGCCGCCAGTAATTGTGGAAGTTTTTGTAATGGTCCTGTTCTTGGCGTGATCGACGCTGAGACAAACGAGTGGATTGAGAACGTACCCACTGCCACGGGTGCTCACTCGGTTGCAGTGAATCCTAGAAACAACCATGTCTTTGTGCCAAGGGGTCCCGTCTCGGGTCCCGGGTCCACTGATCCGGGTGTGGCGGTGTATGGCACCGAGGACGAAGATTAGTCGGGTTCACATCCGTCTGATCTGTCAAACTCGTCTCGCACGCAAGTAAAGTGAGCCGCGGCGGTCTAGGTGGCTGCCGCGGCTTTTCTTTATCGATAAAACAGCCTGATCGGTATTCTCACGGGAATTTTAGTTTCGCTTTCTACGCGTTTTGGTACTGCTTGGCGACACAGACGCTGATAAATTCACAACACGTTGTGTAACAAGCTACCATAAAATTAGAGCAGAACCTCTTTGCCTTACAACCAGCTAAATAAATGTTGCAACTAAGGATAAAGGAAATTACGGTAGTGGATCATTTTCAAATTAGGCCACTACTGACAGATTCAAAATGACCCACTACCCAAAAAAGGCCCGAGCTCTTGCGAGATCGGGCCTTTTGAATTTTAAATCCGGCGGCGTTCTACACTCCCATACGGCCTGTCGTGAGCTTAGCCGAACGGCGACCCCATAGGTCCATCGGCGCTGGAGGGCTTGACGACCGGATCAAGCTGGCTGGTTTACGCGAAAAGTAGAATGTTCCCTTTCCCCGCACCGGATTGCCTCTAGCGTCGAACCGAAATTCAATTTTCAATAATCACTTCGACTCGGCGGTTCCGCTGTCGCCCCTCTTCGGTATCATTCGAGGCTACAGGAGACTGCGTGCCAAGACCTCGCGTGGTAATTTTGCTCGGGCCGATCCCGTTTCGCTCCAGCGACTCGGCCACGGTTTGGGCCCGTCGTTCTGAGAGTTTTTGGTTGTATGCTTCCTGGTCGGGCCGCTCTCGACTCGCGTGCCCCTCGACCGAAACCCTTCTCCCGGGCGCTTGATTTTTCAAAACAGAAGCGACCTGGTCGGCCCGGTCGCGTCCTACTGGAGTGAGCTCGGCGCTGTCGAACTGAAAGTTGACGTTGGGAAGGTTCACGGCCACGCCACGGTCGGTTTCCCGCGCCTCGATATTGCGCCGTTTAAGTTCCTCGATAAGTGCTTGGTTTTTAGCTATTTGGCTTCTTTGTTCTTCAATTCGCCCTTGCTGTTCCTGTTGCTTTTGCTCTTGGCCTTGCAATTGGTCTCCTATCAGAGCCCCCGTACCTAACCCGAGAGCGCCGCCCACCGCGGCGCCTGCACCGGGATGTCCAACGGCGCTTCCGATGATACCGCCTGCAGCCGCCCCTCCCAGCGCACCGATCCCAGTAGCTTTCTCCCTTGTGGTTAACGGAGTCGAACAACCCGGCAACGCGGCAACGAGCGAGATCAACAGGAGCCCTAAGAAAAACCACTTTGATTTGTTCTCCATTTCGAACCCCCTTTACCCAGTTAGTTGCGTCGTGACATCCGTATGCCTTTGCTGAGCTTGGTCAAAGAATCTTTTGCCGGCTCGTTCATCTCTTTCGTCCGCTAAGATCGGCGAGGAACCAATTGAAATCATTAAGAAAAGAAAGGCAAAACTCTCCCAAGCGTTGCCCGAAGTCTACCCGTAAAATTCTCCTTTCTATAAAGGCTCTTTCATTGTTAGACGTTTTTCAACGTCAAAGGTTCACTCGATTAATCGACATAGGTAAGCGATCGCTCGCTGTCCCTGTCACACCACCGTGCGTACGGGTCCGTACACGGCGGTTCGGCGGGTTAAGCTATCTAATGGCCGGGCTTTCAGCCTTGCACTGCGCCATAGGCGATTCGGTCCCTTCCCCAACAGCCCTCGGAGCTTCACTCCTACCCTCTGCCAGTAAGGCCAGCTCTAGCTGGTTTTTCTGCCGCTCGCCGCCCATGAGTCGCGCCGCTTACTTGCCACTCCCTTTAACCCCTTACTAGGACCGTTCGGGCCTTCTCCGCCTTAGGCGGATACTATGCCGTCTGCTGACTTCTGCCATGCGGTCAGGACACCTTGCGATGCCCTCAATCACGACTCCGTGACACATGACAGATCTCCCGAGGTAAGTTCGACCGCCTTCCGCGCACAACCGCCGGATTTACGCTTTGCGTCCTTGATGGATATGGACTTTGCGGTCAATTGCCCACTCGCCCAGCGCTCACGCCTCAAATCTGGTTCTTGTCCATCGGCTCGCGCCTTTGCTCCACGCTTCCTTCAGACCCCGCCTCACGACGACGCCCTTGCGCTTCGCTAACCCTTCTCAGCCTAAGGCTGATGGGTAAAGGACTCACACCTCCAAGCTGTTGAACATGCTCGGCACACAACAAAAAAGGCCCGGGTTCGTTAAAACCACGGGCCTTTGAATTTTAAATCCGGAGGCGTCCTACTCTCCCCCTATCCAGTTTTGAGTTACCGCCAAAGGACGGATCAGCCTCAGGCTGAAACTAAAAACCCAAAATTCAAAACAAGAACTGAAATTGTCGGCGCTGGAGGGCTTAACGACCAGCCTAATCAGTACTCGGGCCACATGGGTTCATAACCGGTCATGCCTTCCTCAGTGAGGGAGCGTTCTTCGTTGGGATCAAGCTTCTTCGCCTCTTTTAGAAGCGGACCATTATAGTGTTGCTCCGGGTGCCTTTTTTCCACGGCGAACTCTTTAATCATGAGTTTTCAGCTCCCGCCTTAGTCTTTCCGCGAGCCACATGCGGGCAAGCGTCGTCGCATCCGTCGTGCGCTGGCGGGCTAATCGACTCAAGACCGCCTTCATCGCAGGAGGAATACGCATATTAAGCTGCGCTGTATTGTCCTGAAAAAGAGCCTCTTGCAAGATTTGGTCGAGATCGGTGTGGTCCTCTACCAACTCGGAGACGCCCACATCCAGGCGATCAAAAACATCGTGACGCGTTGTCCAGCGGGTTATCTCTTCATCACTCGCCCCCTTATGGAGAGAAGGAATTTTGATGGTTTTCTTTTTCGCTTTCATCTTTGGAACCTCCGATAACGCCGTTTCTGCTTCTCCGTCATGCGGTTCATATGAAAAACTCTTAGATGGCCATCAGGTAAACCCCGATACACGATATGGAGATAGTCTCCTTCAAGGTTTCGGCCGAGCAGCTCATACACGTCTTCTAGCCCTCGCTGACTCCGGACCTTAAGATAGTAGCCCGCCAATACCGCATAAAAATCTTCTTCTGCGTAACCGTGACGGAAAGCCGAAGAGGCAAAAACTACATTGGCCACTATGATATTCTAGCAATTGCTATACAGCGAGGCAAGACCCCAAACAAAAAGCCCCGGGCTCGTTAGATCCACGGGCCTCTGAATTTTAAATCCGGTGGTTCGACGGGCTCACCACCCTGAGACCTGTCGAAGACAGTCGAACGATTGAATCCAAAATCGGCAATCCAAAATCTAAAATGGCGTCAGGCCCGTTTTCTCGCGGGATCAAAGAACGGCGGCTTAACCACAGTGCCCCTCACTTTTTTCCTTACGTGCTCCACAGTCACTTCCATAAAGAGCTCTGTTCCGGGCTGAGAAAACTTGCTTTGAACAGTGGCCAGAGCAACGTATTTCTTAATCGTCGGTGACCAGCCACCGGTAGTTGCTTGCCCTATTTGCTTGTTATCCCGATACACCGGCACCCCTCCCCTCCATGCGGCCGTTGGAAGCTGAGGGGCCAGGCCGGCCTCTTGATAGAGGTGCTCATAGGCGTCCCAGTCGATCTCCAGACCTATCAGTTGCCGCGCTGAACCGCGCCGCCTCTCTTCCAGCAACGCGCTGCGACCAACAAAGTTTTCCTTGTCGAGACTGACCGTCCAGCCCAAGCCAATCTCGAACGGAGAATGTTTCTGTGAAGGGATCAGGGCCTTTTCCGCGCTGGTATAGTCGACCTCAAGTAAAATGAACCCGGCTTCCAAACGCGCCATATCCAGCGCCAGCATCCCTGCGGGCGTAACCCCGTAGGGTTTTCCAGCTTCCATGAGACTATCCCAAAGCTCCTCCGCCTGGGTTGCGGGAACCCAGATCTCGTAGCCCAAATCGCCGGTGTAGCCTGTGCGTGAGATCATGACCCGAACTCTTCCGATATTAGCGAATGTGAAGCGAAAAAATCTTACCTGGGTAATGTCACCATCTAAGACCTGTCTCAGGATCTCACGCGAGGTAGGTCCCTGGAGAGCCACAGCGGCTACCTGCTCGGAGACATCTTGAATGTTTATGTCCATGCCGGTGGCATTGATCTGAAACCAGCGAAGACTCGGCTCGGCCAGATGAAAGCGAAAGCGGCTCTCTCCTAATCGGAACACAGTCCCATCTTGGATGACCTTTCCCTCCTCGTCGCAGAGACAGGTGTACATCGCCTGATGGAGAGCGCACTTCGCCGCGTCTCTCGTTATCACGCGGTTGACGAACTTGAGGGCATCATGGCCGCTGATGTCATATTTGTAGAGCGGAGAAACGTCGATAAGGGCTGCGGAATTCCTGATGGCGTGATATTCCTGGTCGTGCAGGACCGCATAGGAGCTGGCCACGAGGTAGCCGGACCAGACGCGCCAGTTGCGGCTGACGCATAAGGCCGAAGTGCGCGAATAAAATGGCGTCCCGATGGGCATGGGGTTGCGGGATTGACTTGTCCACCAAAATTACAAAAAATGGCCGCTGAAGCAAGGACGGGAGAAACATGCCGCTGAGATACGATGTGATTGTCATTGGCGCGGGCCACAACGGCCTGACCCACGCGGCTTATCTGGCCAAAGCTGGAAAAAAAGTCTTGGTTTTAGAACGCCGCCATATCATCGGCGGCGCTGCGGTGACCGAGGAGATCTATCCTGGTTTCAAGTATTCGGTCTGCTCTTATGTGGTGAGCCTCCTCAGGCCAGAAGTGATTCGGGAGCTGGAGCTGGCCCGGCACGGGTTGGAAGTGATCCCTCTGGACTGCACCTTCACGCCGCTGCCTGATGGCAACTACCTCGCTCGCTGGAGCGATCATGCCCAGACCCGCCGCGAGCTGATGCGCCACTCGCTGACGGACGCCGAAGCTTATGACCAGTTCGGCAAGCTCATGCACCAAATGGCAATGGCGGTAAAGCCTCTGCTGGCCATGGTACCGCCCGACCCCACCTCTCTCAACCCTCGCGAGCTTTTTAAGCTCCTACGTCTGGGCCGCCACTTTCGCAAGCTCGGAACCCATTTGCTCTACGACTTGACGAAGCTCATGACCATGAGCTCGGCCGACTATCTGGGCGAGTGGTTCGAAACCGAACCGCTCAAGGCCACGATGTCCGCAAGCGGCATCATCGGCACATTCCTCGGCCCCAGGTCTCCTGGAACCGCCTACGTTCTTCTCCACCACTACATGGGGGAGATCGACGCTGTTTTTCGCACATGGGGATGGGCGCGAGGCGGCATGGGAAGTGTAAGCGGTGCCCTCGCAAAAGTTGCTGAGAGTCATGGCGCGGAGATTCGAACCGAGGCAGCAGTAGGTCAGCTCCTCATTAAGAATGGACGTGCAACCGGAGTGGTGCTGGAGAGCGGCGAGGAGATTCAAGGCCAGGTGGTCTCCTCCGCCGTAGATCCCAAGCGGACCTTCTTGAAATTGGTGGAGCCCGTTCATCTGGATCCTGAATTTGTCAGACGGGTAAGCCAGATCAGGATGCGCGGCTCCTCTGCGAAGGTCAATCTGGCCCTGGATGCCCTGCCCAATTTTACCTCTCTTCCCGGAGAAGGCCCGCACCTTCGAGGAGCCATTTCCATCAGCCCATCCATCGATTATCTGGAGCGGGCCTATGATGACGCGAAGTACGGAAGCTTCTCGCGCCGGCCGTACCTGGACATCGTCATCCCCTCTATGATCGACCCCACTCTGGCGCCGCCCGGAAAACATGTCATGTCGATCTTCGTCCAGTACGCGCCGTATCACCTAAAAGAAGGAAGCTGGCTGGACCGGCGGGAGGAGTTTGGCGATACCGTCATCGACACCCTCAGCCAGTACGCGCCTAATTTGAAAGACATCATCCTCCACCGCCAAGTGCTAACGCCTTGGGACCTGGAGCAGGAGTTCGGGCTGACCGAGGGAAATATCTTTCACGGCGAGCTTACCCTTGACCAGCTCTTTTTCATGCGTCCCGTCCCTGGTTGGGCGCAATACCGGACTCCGATAAAGAACCTCTACCTCTGCGCCGCCGGGACTCATCCGGGTGGCGGCGTCATGGGCGCCTCCGGCAGATTGGCCGCTCTGGAAATCCTAAGAGATTGGAGAAAGAGAAAGATTTAAAGCGCGCCCGTACCGCGCACCGATTCGAAACCTCTACCTCTGCGGCTCCAGGACCCATCCCGGCGGCGGCGTGACCGGAGTGCCCGGACACAACGCGGCAAGGGAAATATTGAAGGATTGGCGGAAGATGAAAAGATAGAGCTTAGAACTCTCGCCAGAGCTTTTGGCGGCTGGTCACCACGAAAATCACATTAATAACAATCTTTTTTTCATGTGCCCAGTTAGTGGCAACCGAATTTACAACCATGAAAGCAAACTACGAAAGACTGGCACTGTTGCACCGCACGGTCACATACCCTTCGAGCTGACAACAAAATGATATAGAGGCCATTCGCTCAAAGCAGATTGGCAGAACTGCGCTCTAGGAATACCGATCTTCTTCTCGATCTGCTCCGCTGTCTGCTCCTCTAGGCGAATGATTTCCTCGTTTGGCGTGTCCTCCTTTATGTGGTGATTGCGAAACGTCTCGTTGAGGATTGCCAGACACTCGGGCCTGTATAGGCCCGCATTATGGGTTCGACGTAATCGTTCAAGAGCCGCCTCTGACTCGGAAAACCTTGAGTCGAGGTCGTCCTCGAAGTTGACTTTCCCTGTGTTTTTCTTGGGGACGAACCAGTCTTGATCGTAATCTATAAAGTCAACGTACAAAGGCATTTCTCGTGCAAAATAGGTATCGTGCGGCATGTCTGGTTCACCAGATTCGGGATCTGAAGACGGCCACCACCGAGTAACTTCAACATCCCAAAGTTCATTTACGTGAGTCATATTGCGCAGGTTAGGAAAACGAAGAACTTTGTTGTAGGCATGTTTCGCCACATGATTATAGAAAGCCCTGCAAAGCCCCTTCAAAACGTCCTGGTGTCGGGAGAAATCCAGGCGGCACGCGTCTAAGAGGATGTAGGATTTCGCCATCTCCTCGTCGGCCGTCGCAAGAAGGAACGATGCGCTTGGATAGCGAGCAGAGCATTCCAGCAGATCTACGTCCGCGATCAAGCGGCTTGAATTGACGACAAAACTTGACAGCCCAACCGATATGACTTTAAGTGTATCTAGTGACTTTCGCCGAAGAAAAAGATTCTCGAAAAGCAGATTCGCGGGCCTGGGTGGATGAGCATTTCGTTCGTGCATGGTCTGACACTTTAGCAGGCAAACCCTGAAGGAATCTAGTCGTGCCTTATTTGTTGAGGCTACTGCGGTTCCTGGTTGTCCTGGATCGGTCCCCAGTCTCCTTCGCAAAAATCAACCATTAAGCTCAGGGAGAAAATTGGATCATACAATCGTTATATCAACTATTTGAAGTTGGTTACCGTTGAAGTTAGCAAAACTAATAGGGAAGTCTGTCCATCTGGGATCAAGGATGCTTCGATAGTATCTGTACCAGTATCGAAACGGATTTTGTCTAATCGAAGCGCTGCTATGACCATGATTGTAATTGCCAGAGTTAGTGTACCACAACTTCCAATGAGGTGTGGGCCTATTGGGCAGTGACGTGATAATCAGATATTCTGGTGCTTCGGTAACACTCGTCGCCCAACTGAGATATGACTTCACATCCTCAGGGACTCGCGCGTCGCTTGAGTTGGGGCTTTCAAAATCCACCACCAAAATTACTTCCTCTTTAAGATTCCGAACAGCAATATCGGGCTGAAATTTTTTGATCGAGCCAAGATTAAAGCGCACATCCAGCTCAATCACAGCAGCATCGTTCAAACGCCAAGCCGCTTTAGCGAGAAGCCCCCAGGCCCTTGGATGGCAGTAGCAGTTTCCAGTCTTCACATAGTCATAGCTGTCGAAGAGTTCGGGAAGCGCAAGCGGACAACCAGCAAAAACCTCGCGGGCCTTTTCAATAAACTCCTTTCTAAGCGACATTGCCCTCACATTAGATCATCCCGAAATGTCTGAATGCCTCTTTTATGGACTCGACTTGCTCCCGTGGGCATGGGTTGCTTCTGTGGTTCTCCTCTGGCCTGTTGGGCGCGACTCCAGGCTCAAGCCCGCACATCTCTTTAACGTGAGCAATCCAACAGGTATTAACACTATAGCCGTACTTTGATTTCACGTAATTTTGGATCCGCTTATAGGTCGCCATAGTTGCTTTCCTTGATGGCTCTAACAGGAGCCTCCATTACATCTTTTTACTTACCTGTTGCTAATCTCTCCACTTCTTTGACCAAATATCTTTGGACCAACGAATCGAACTCTTCTAACTTTTCTCCGGTCACATTGAGGTCTTGATCGTATTCCAGCCTCACAAACCTAGGCATCCCTTGTTCGTCAAAATATGGCGGGCGGGCTATAGTAAAATAGGGATTCCTAGGAGCAACCAAGATCACTTTTGCTTTCCAAAACACTTCAATTTTTCTGAGGACATTGATCTCTCTTTCATAACGATACCATTCAGGATGGGAGCGGAACTTAACCTCAACAAAGAAAGGCTTTCCTGATTGATTGAGTATAATAAAGTCGGGGATGGCTCTTATTTGCTGGCCAACCTCGGTTTCACCATCAAAGGCATTTTCGATCTGAGTCAGATTTTGCAATATAGCTTCGTAGCCGAAACGATATACTTTATTGCGGGCACTTCTTAGCAACTCGTCAACCAGAGTCTCCGCCATCCTCCCTTTAAGGACATTTTCAGGATCCATTCCAGAGTTCCCATTTTCTCTCATATATTGGTCCCTCTTGTTCTTGAGGCAGCAAACCGTGTGCCGAAGGAGAAAGACTTGAAAGATCAGCTGCTTAGGGACCGGCAGAAGATGAGAAATGTCGCATTTTGGACAAAAATTGCAGGTTTTGTTACCCGGATGAACTCC
>Ga0105164_10002350_pt1 | contig 11730 bp, 10 predicted proteins | sample VDWuncwatermetaG_FD_89674 | JGI IMG/M metagenome (GOLD analysis project Ga0105164, IMG submission 89674) | Wastewater microbial communities from Netherlands to study Microbial Dark Matter (Phase II) - VDW unchlorinated drinking water | ecosystem: Environmental > Aquatic > Freshwater > Drinking...
GTTTTAAGATCAGGTAATAATGAAATTCCAATCACAAGTGGAATTAAAAGTATAGCAAGCGAAATTGCTGTCAATATGATACCAAGCCACAAACAGTTTTTTGCGCGTTTTGGATCATCATCTTTGATAACAAAGTAGGCAATTACTCCTCCTATAATATTAAAGAAAATAGGTAAAAGAAACCAAAGGCTACTCCTCCTTCTAACTTCCACAAATCAATTAGATAATTGCCAAATTTAAATCAGATTATTAATAAAATTGCCTTTTGACTAATATGATGACATATTTTCATGGAATTACATGCAACATGAGTAGCGTCTAATTAATGGCATTGATTTTACCAATAATGAAAAAAAATAACTAGTTCTAGTTTAAATTTAATTATAATTCAAGTTTGGAAAGAAGCTTCGTGGCTATACTAAATAATGAAAAAGCAATCACAATCAAAATTAACATTTCAATTTCAACAAAGTTACTGAAACTTCCAAAGATTCCAGCCCTTACCACATCTACTAGATAAGTAAGCGGATTAAAATAAAATGCAGTTGAAAGAACTGGCGGTGCACCTTCAGCCGGATAAAAAGCTGTACTTACGAATGCGAAGAACAAGAACACAGTATTGATCACTACGTTAAAACCCTCGCTCGAGCGAAGTCTTGTTGATATTATTGATGCTATAGAGCCAAAAAGAATCGAGCCGGTAACTGAGGCAAATACCAAAAGCGGTATGGTAAGAACATTAAATTCAGCAGATTTGAAAAATAGCGGATAACCTACAGCGGCAATGAGAGCAGCACTTATCAGGCCAACGATACCAATTGTGTAAATGTTACTCAAGATGTATTGCGATCTTGTGAAGGGACCCGCTAGGATCTGTTCAAACATGCCGTGTCTTCTATCGTTCCAAATTATGATGCCAGAGACAAGAGTGCTATTCATTATGTTAAAACCAATCATCCCAGAAGAGATGTAAGCAGGATAGTCTAATGTCTTGTTTCCAAATGGTACAGAATTAATTAATGCAGTATAAGCAAAACCTGCAACAAATATGTAGATTAAAGGAAAGATTACCTGCCAGATCAAAAATCCTTTGTTTAGTGAAATCGTGAGATTTCTATTTGTTAATCTAATCACTGGATGCATTAGAATTTTTCACAACCGTAAGAAATATCTCTTCTAAACTTGTGGGCACAACTGAAAGATCTTCTATTGCAATATCATTTGCAGTCAGAATTTGAAGGATCTTTAGTAAGACCTCTTCTGAATCATTTGATCGTATAGTTATGTTCGTGCCAGAGTTGAATTCTAGCTCATAATCTCTTACTCCAACAAGAAGATTTGGCAGGTCTTTCCTTGCCTCTTGCAGACGAACCTTTATTGTTTTTTCTCTCCCAAATTTATTTTTCAATTCATCCGGCGTATCTATGGCTATAATCTTACCTTTGTTTATTATAGCAATTTCGTCACATAGGTATTCAGCTTCGTTGAGAATGTGAGTTGTAAAAAATACAGTAAGTCCATCCTTTACCTTTTTTTTGACAAAGTCAAGGAGTCCTCGACGTGCTGAGGGATCAAGACCTACAGTTGGTTCGTCAAGGAATAGAAGTTCCATGTCATGCATAAACTCTCGAGCTACCTGTACCCTTCGTCTTTGACCTATTGACAAGTCTTCGTTTTTTCTATTCCTGATTTCCTGTAAATTAAAGGCTGAAAGTAGCTCTTCTAGTCTGTCCCTTCTTGTCTTTTTATCAACATTCCACATCATACCATATTTTTCAAGTGATTTTTCAACACTGAGTGTAGGTTCATAGCTTGGTTGTTGTAGAACAACACCAATCCTTTTCCGCACATCAAGTGGGTACCTTGTGGCATCTATACCAAGTATTGTAATTGTTCCACTTGTTGGAGCAATTAATGTGGTAAGCAGTTTAATTGTGGTAGTCTTTCCTGCTCCATTTGGACCCAAAAATCCAAAAATCTTACCAGATTTTACAGAAAGATCAATTCCATCTACTGCAACGATCCCACCATACGATTTTACTAGCGAATTTGCAACAATGCACGACATTAAGAATAGTTTTATTGTCCTACTAATTTAGCTAGTGAAATTTTTATTAATACACACTCTGTAACACCATGTAATTGTCGGAATTTGAGTCTCTTTTAAACAAACTGCTGGAGCTAAAGCCAGATCTTTCAAGACAGGATATACGAGAAATGATCCAAAAAAAGAAGGAAAAGATTGGTGCCGGTTATCTAACAGATCAAGGCGCACTCTTTCTTATTGCATCTGATCTTGGCATATCACTAAGCGAACCATTGAAAGTAGAGATGGGCCTAAAGGACCTATACGTAGGTGCAAAAGAGGTTACACTTGAAACAAGAGTGATGAATGTATACCCCTCAAAGCAGTTTTCCCGAAAGGATGGCTCTCAGTTTCTTTTGAGAACTATGACAGTTTATGATCAAAACTCAAGAGCCAAGGTCAAGCTGTGGGATGAAAAGGCAAATCTGCCTGGCATAGAGAATCTCAAACCTGGGGATCTGGTAAAGATAATCAAAGCATACGTAAAGTCAGACATGACAGGAAATCCGATTATCAACGTAGGGCAAGGTTCAAGTCTTGAGACTGTGGGGATGGAGAGCGATATACCATCTCTTGACTCCATAACTGAGGATGTCAGCCTAGTAAAGGAAAATCAGCAAAACTTGGTAGTTTCTGGCTCGTTAGATGGAAATGTCAGAATAGCTGAGTTCACCAACTTTAAGGGCCATCCAGCAAAAGCACTTCATCTTCGCCTGAAGGGCAAAGATGGTAGATTAGTACGAGCTGTTCTATGGAATGCGGACGAAAGCTCACTACCAAAGATGGTTATTCCAGGTGCAAAAACAAGACTTGTAGGTGTGAGGACAAAGAAGGGGCAGCAGGGACTGGAATTGCATGGTGACGAGGGAACAGTAATTGAAATCGAAGGGACAAAGGATGTCCAACCTATTGTTGTTAGAATTTTATCATTGACAAAAAATAATGCCGGAAGCATTTTGATTTTAGGTACACCGAAAGACAAAAAGCTGTTAAACATTACTGATATTACAGGCCTATCACAAAATTTCAATGTAGGTGATGTGATCGAATGCATGCCTACAAAAATGTATGGCAATGCAGTTACCTTAGAAGGAGATTCATTAGTAAGAAAAATTGATGACCAGAATTTGCCTTCTGTGTCTGATCTTAGAACAAAGATTAGAGATGTATATCCAACTGACAGCATTTATTGTATTGAAGCTATAATTCTCAAGGTGCCGGAAAGACGTGATATTCAGACAAGAACGGGGGAAACTGTATCGTTATCAGAGGTCTTCATAGAGGATGAGACGGGCCAGATTTGGTTAAAGGGATGGAGAAATCAATCAAGGATGTTGGAACAGTTTTCTCAGGGCGAAATAATCACGGTCACAGGAGTTACTGCAAGAGCTGGCCTTGAAGGTAGAACTGAGCTCTTTTTGACTCCCTTTTCAAGCATAACAAAGAAGAACTAAGAATCCCAAAAGCCTCTTGTTGTTACGTATTGCCTTTCCGCCTCATAGATCTGCTTGTATAATTCTTCTTCTCCCACCATATTTCTGAGAATTCGTGCACCAGTATCTGCACCCACCCCAAATCCCGAAAGTGTGATCAAGGCAATCTTTCCAAAGTTTTCTAAAAGTGATGATACTTTCCACGCGCGCATAAATCTTTGATTTTCTTCTAGAGAGATCTTTTTGCCCGCATGTTTTTTCTGAATTATCTTTGATAGATCATAATCAGAGTAATAAGTGGCCGTTATCTGACGAGATTTACAATATGGGCATGATAGTATGCCATTTACCTCCCTCGTCTCTACAACTCTTTCCCACCTCCCACATCTTGCGCAAATAAGTCTGTGTTTTGTCTTAAGCAGTCTTGTCTTAACAAGATCTAAAATCCCCTTGTCAATATTTGCCGGCGCTGCATAGTATTTGGCAGTGTGATCGAGTATCGGTTCTGCAAGCTTCGAAAATTTTTCTACCTCAATCCAGCGTATCTTAATTTCATTGGATTTTATTTTCTTCAACAAGTCCGATGTTTTATCGAGATCATACTTGTCATGAAATAGCTCTCTTAGTGCTTCCTTTGTAAGAGCGGTGTTTGAGTATTTTTCATAGATAAATCTAGCAGTCCTTTTTTCATAAATTGATTCTCTTCCCACAATACCAAATTTTTTTGCAACACACCATGTTCGCCAGTTAACATTATGGGTTCCTGAAAGGGATGCTCTTACAACTGTTAACAGATCATACTGGTCCCTTAGTATATCAAGCAAGTGTTGTTCCGATATTCTTCCATTAGAAGACAGCACTATTCTATAAGCATCTGACCTGGTATCAACAAGATAGCCCGTTCTTGCAGATAGCATGGTAGAAATCAGTGTAGAAAGAGTTGAGTTTATCTTTGTTCCAAAACAGCAATGCATCACTATAGTGTTACGAGTCCTAAGAGATTCTATTACTATGGTTTTTTCATTAGGAATTACCCCTTCTTTTATGCTTTCAATCACCTTGTTTGTTATGGAAGTGGAGGTTGTCTGGACTTTCGTTCTGAGCATGCCTACTTTACTTGCAGTCATATAATCAACTGGAATGTTTTCGCCTTCCCAATATGGTACATTAATTCCAGCTGATCTAATTGGTTCTACGTTAATTTTGAGTGCACTTTCATCCACGTTAAGAATTCTCCACTGTGAACCACGTAAGACAAATACATTTCCTGGATCTCCATAATCACCTACAAATCTCTGGTCGAGGCTTCCGATTATCTTCTTTGATACAGTATCAAATACCTTGAATTTTAAAATGTTTGGAATTGTTGACAGGTTTTCAAAATAATATCTGAATGCTCTACCCTTTTTCTTAAACTCCATTTTCTCTTTATCAAAAAACAAAATAGAGCTGGAGTTGAGGAGTTCAAGTACACTGAAAAGATCCTCTACTGTTGTTTTTCTAAATGGATATGCCTGTTTGATAATCTCTAATACACGTTCTACTGGTATGGTTCCAAATTGTATTGTCATTCCAACTATATGGTGGGCAAGCACATCAAGTGGACCGTCATGAATTACTTGATCCTCTATGGATTTTTCTTTGACTAGTTCCAGTATTGCACGTGCTTCAAATTCATCATCGGCATTGTTGGTTACAATAAGTCCTTTTGCGGATGAGACTCTGTTGTGCTTGCTCCTTCCTATTCTTTGTATTAGTTTTGAGACTTGCCTTGGAGAACCATAATGAATAACAAGTTCGACAGAACCAATGTCAAGTCCTAATTCAAGAGAGGATGTGCATACGACAATGCAGGGAGTACCCTCTCTTAGAGTTTCTTCGGTCTCCTCCCGTACCTCCTGCGAAAGTGAACCATGATGTAATTCTATTCGTATAGTGGTTTTCTCTCGTAGCACAGATGCGAGAAATTCTGATTCACCACGCGTGTTTGTAAAAAGTAAGACGGGTGAGTTGGGATAATTTTTTCCTACATAGTCAATTATAAAATCCGCTACCTCAGAAATTGTTCCGTCTATGTACTTAACTTCTACGTCATACTTTCTGATAGAATTATCTTGAATTATTTTGCACTTTCTTTTAGTACCGGCAACAAACTTGCCTCCCTCTTTGCTATTTCCTACAGTTGCTGAAAGACCTATCCTTGTAATCGGAAATTTTGAATTAATCTGTAGTCTTTCCAGACTTAGAGACAGCTGTGCACCCCTCTCGTTTCCTAGAAGTTCATGGACTTCATCTATTACTACCCACTCAAGTTCCGAGAGAGCTTCAAGTATCTTTCTTTGGGTTAACAAAATGACAATGGTTTCAGGGGTTGTGATAAGAACGTCAGGTGGTGAATCGTTGATTCTTTTTCGAGCAGACTGTGTGGTGTCACCATGTCGAATTTGTATAGTAAGATTTTCGTTTTCAGCATATCTTATTATCCTCCTAAAAACATCTCGATTTAGTGCTCTGAGCGGCGTTACGTATAACGCCTTTATCTTACCTGCTTTTTTTGATTTAGAAAGACGTGAAAATATTGGTATTACTGCGGTTTCTGTCTTACCTGAACCAGTTGGTGCGACCACAAGAGAGTCGATTTTCTGAAAAATTACCGGAACAGCCTTCTTCTGAATATCTGTGAGATTTTCAAAACCAAGGGAACGAAATTTTTCTACGATGGCGCGATCAAGTAGGGGGTTCTTGATTCTGTCTTGTTCTAGCTCGCTCATAAACCATCACCCCAACAAGTCCGGTTCCAAATAGAATAACTGTGATAATTGGAATCCAGTCAAAAATACCAGCCATAAACGAACTAACATTTTGGTGTGATAAATAGCTTAAGATACTTCTTCAAGTCCATGTGATGTTATAACGTAAGGAACTTCTTTTTTTGTGCCGAATGATGGAAAGATTTGTGCCAGGTACTTTTTACCAAACCTAGAAAGACGGATCTTTTTATGAGTGAACATGCTAATAGATCTATCCAAATTCTCCTTTTCTGTGCTTTCTGATTTTCTGGTCATATTTATCACAACTACAGGAACTCTCTTCTTTATAGTAACGAGTACCAGCTGACGCATATATCGCATAAACGCGATATGTTTCTCTAACGAACTAGACTCTTTTGAATATTCAAATGAGAAGAGATCGGTCACGTTATCAATTACAACAAGAGACAGGTCTTTAATTTCTAACATTTTGTCAAGATAATGCATCTGTTCCGCCGTGTTTGTTATCCGGCCCACCGTAACCCTGTCGAGAACTTTTGGATCCATGTCTTTTGCCCTAATAATCTCAAGCAGTCGTTCCGGCCTGAAATCACCAGTTGTGTCTTGATAAAATATTGTTCCATTAATGGTAAAAGAGTTTGCGCAAATCTGGAGTGCTAGCTGCGTCTTACCTGTTCCACTCGGTCCATAAATGTCTGTAATAATGCTATCTTTGATACCACCACCAAGAAGTTTGTCAAGTTTGTTAATGCCAGTCGAAATGATCAGGACTGTAATAAAATCGCAGAAATTAAAGAATGTTGGGTCACAATCCGATCGGGAAGGCTTTTATTCCCGATCTCAGGCAGTGCTTGACAAGTGATTTATGTTTGTCACAATCGTCTCCAAAAAGACCGCTAACAACTTTACAAAAGGGCATCAACAAGAAAGTCACAGTCAGATTAAAAAATGAAGTTGAATACAAAGGAAAAATGAACAACGTTGACTCGTATATGAATTTGATAATGACAGATGCTGAGGAGATAAGCAATGGAAAAGTCGTAGCCAATTATGGCAGGGTAATTGTTCGTGGAAACAATGTCCTTTTTATCAGGTTAGAAAATGAACTCTAGTTAAATCATGGTTTTAAAAATGGAGAGAAACTACCTCTTTACATCAGAATCAGTAACAGAGGGACATCCTGATAAGGTATGTGATCAAGTTTCTGATGCAATTTTGGATGAATTTCTCAGGCAGGATCCTGAGTCTAGAGTTGCGGTTGAGACAATGACAACAACAGGTATGGTAATTGTTGCAGGTGAAGTTGCTTCTAAGGCAAAGTTTGATGTGCAAGATGTGGTAAGAAAGACTTTACGTGAGATAGGTTATGATAACCCACAGTATGGGTTCGATGCAGACTCTTGCAGTGTTTTAGTATCTTTGCATTCACAGAGTTCAGACATATCTCAGGGAGTTTTAGCAAATGAAAATAAGGAACAAGGAGCAGGAGATCAAGGACTGATGTTTGGCTATGCAACAAACGAAACTGAAGAGTTGATGCCCATGCCAATTATGCTTGCTCATAAATTAACAAAACGACTTGCAGAAGTTAGAAAAACAAAGGAACTTCCGTGGGTCAGACCAGATGGAAAATCGCAAGTAACTGTAGAATATGAAAATGGCAAACCAAAAAGGCTTGAAACAGTTGTTATATCAACACAGCATTCTCCAGACGTAAGTAATGATCAAATAAAAAGGCAGATAATTGATAAGGTCATCAAACCCGTCTGCGGAAAACTTTGGCATGATAAAATCAAAATTCATGTGAATCCTACAGGCCGATTTGTTATTGGAGGTCCTCCCTGTGATGCAGGACTTACGGGAAGAAAAATCATAGTTGATTCTTATGGAGGCATGGGAAGACATGGAGGTGGTGCCTTTTCCGGAAAGGACCCATCAAAAGTTGACAGATCTGCTTGTTACATGTGCAGATATATAGCTAAAAATATTGTTGCTGCAGGTCTTGCAGAACGATGTGAAGTGCAAGTTGCATACGCAATTGGTGTTGCAGAACCCGTATCTTTAATGGTCAGTACCTTTGGTACAAGCAAGATACCAGAAGAACAAATTGAAAATTTGGTAAGAAAGCACTTCGATATGAGGCCAGCTTCAATAATATCTCATCTCAAGTTAAAAAGGCCAATTTATAGGAAGACAGCTGCATATGGTCACTTTGGACGAAATGAGCCAGAATTTAGTTGGGAACAAACAGACAAGGCTGAGATATTAAGGAAAAGTGCCGGACTTTAAGACTTCGTGATACGTTTTGAATTTTATACCAGTCATATTTCGCAATTTTTGGTGATCCCCTACAAAATCACCAACTAAAATATTTAGATCGTCTAGCCCAAACATACTTCTGGGATTATGTAATGCATCATAGTAGGCCTCTTGCAACGGTATTTTTTTTATCCTAACCTTTTTTCCCGACACTATATCCCTGAGAAAACGATTGTATGTTACAATTTTTGGACCTGCAAGATCAATAACTTTTCTTGAGAATTTCTTATTGAGTATGGACTGAGCAAAAACCTCCGCTACATCGTCGACAAAGATAGGTTGTATACGATAATTTCCCGATCCAGCAATTGTAATTGTTCCATTTTTAGTCTGTTTGACAAGAATTTGTGATAATGGATCGCCCCTGCCGATAATATAGGATGCTCTAAAAATTGTATAATCAAGACTAGATTCAATGATTTCATTTTCTGCTTTTAATTTAGAAATGAAATATCCAAATGACGTACTTTTGCTTACTCCAAGACCGCTTATGTAAATTATCTTTTTTATTCCAGCCTTCTTGCACAATTCTATCGCTCTTTTTGTAAGCAATACATTTACTTTTTCATAATCGGCACCAATCGTTTGTCTCCCCTTTCCAATAAGATGTAGAAGTGCATAACACCCCTTAAGTCTTGAGACAAGATATTTTTCAGAAAGGTCGTTTGAAATCACCGAAACTCCAAAAGTAATTAAAGATGATTTTCTTCTTCTCACAACTCCAATTATGTCAAATCCTTTTCTTTGAAGTGATTTTCCTATATTTCGACCTACGTAGCCGTTCGCTCCTGTCATTGCTAACTTAGGATGTCTTATTTGCATCGTCGAGTAAGATGGTTGCCGACAAATTAATCTTAAGGATATTGTATATAGTACTAGTTGAACTCTCTGGATTGTTATGAGATTTTAGGAATAGAAAAAGGAGCTTCTCAAAAGGAGATAAAAATGGCATATAGAAAGCTTTCATTAAAGTATCATCCAGACAGAAACAGGGACGATAAAGATAGTGAAAAATTCAAGAGAGTTGTTGAAGCATATCAATTTCTCAGACTCGAAGAAAAAAAGAGCTATAGAAAATCACAAGTAGATGTTGAATCTACATATGCAGAATTTTGGAAATTCCACGACAAAAAGGTAAACGAAGATTTTCAATTTTATAATGGAAGTAATTTTGCTGGATTTGGTCATCCTTTTGGTGTAAATGTTAATGAATCATATAGCCACAATCAAGAAAAGCCAGTTTCCCACGTAATGACCCATGTCTTGTTGTACGGCGGACTAGGTCTTATGTCACTGTGGATAATTCTTTCAACTATACTAAAATAAACTCAAGAAAGGTTATTACATAAAAAATCAATTTTCTTTGTGGAAACCGATAGCACGCCAAAGGGAAAGCTCAGAACAGGATTTACAACAGGGACTTGCGCAGCTGCAGCTTCAAAGGCTGCCATTTTAGCAATAATAAGCCAGAAAAAAATAGAACGTGTTGATGTAATTCTTCCTAAAAAAAAGAAGATTTGCATAAAAATAGCAAGCTGTAAGTTTGACAAAGTAAGTGCACGATCTTCAGTGATTAAGGATGCCGGTGATGATCCAGACGTTACACATGGAGCAGAGATAATCGCCGAGGTTTCACTTACAAATAAACCAAACCAGATTGAAATAGATGGTGGTGAAGGAGTAGGAAGGGTTACAAAACCTGGTTTAGGGTTGGAGATTGACTCGCCAGCAATAAATCCTACACCAAAAAAAATGATATTCGAAAATATCAGAGACGTAGGTGAAAATGTTCTAAAAAAAAATGGAGTAAGAGTGATAATCTCTGTTCCGAGCGGAAAGGAGCTTGCTCTTAAAACAGATAATCCTCGACTTGGAATCTTAGATGGCATCTCAATTCTAGGTACAAGTGGAATTGTAATTCCATACTCTACAGCCTCTTTTGCCGCATCGATTAGACAAAGTATTGATGTTACAAAAGCTATGGGTGATGATACAGTAGTCTTAACAACTGGAGGACGTAGTGAAGATTTTTCAAAGAATATTATCAATTTACCTGAACATTGTTTTATTCAGATGGGGGATTTCTCTGGATATACTATTCAACAATGCACAAAAAAATCGATCAAAAAAGCGTATGTCGCCGGTTTCATCGGTAAGTTAACGAAAATGGCTATGGGTGTTAAACAAACCCATGTAAAGGGATCAAAGGTAGATATGAGATTTCTGGCTCAACTTGCCCAGAAATGCAATGCATCGAACAAAATCACAGAAGAGATTAAAAAGGCAAATACTGCCAGACATGTCTACGAGATTGCCTTAAGCCACAATATTACAGGTTTTTTCGATATAATTTGCACCGAGGTATACAAACAACTTCGGAAACATTCTGAGAATAGAGTAGAAATTGACGTAATCATGTTTGATTTTGACGGTAAAGTGATTGGAAGATATCCTAGATAGTAACAGATATCTTGAGTTTTATAAAAGCCACTCTGTGGAAAAAGTTGCGATACTTGCAATTACAAAAAATGGAATTTCAATAGCGTTAACTTTAAAGAAACATTTTTCGTCCTGGAAAGTTTTTGCACCATCCAAATTTTCTAATAACAAAGTGAACATAGAATGGTTTGATGATTCTACTGCAGCAAGGGTGGGGGAATTATTCAAGACTAATGAGGCACTCGTATGCATATTTTCACTTGGTGCAGTAATCAGACTTATTGCGCCACACATGAAAGATAAAAAGACAGATCCGGCTGTAGTTGTTATTGATGATACTGGACAATTTGTAATAAGCACTCTCTCAGGACACCTTGGGGGTGCCAACAAGTTAACAGAAGAGATTGCGAATGTTCTGGGTGCAAAAGCGATAATTACGACTGCCGCAGACGTCAATAAAACCATAGCAGTAGATCTGGTAGGAAGGGAATTTGGCTGGCAAATAGAGGATGATTCAACAGTGACCAAAGTAAGTGCCTTAATGGTAAATGAGGAAAAAATTGGACTCTATCAAGATGCCGGTGAAAAGGATTGGTGGGCTCCAAAAAAAGAGTTCCCAAAAAATGTTACAGTGTATGATGGTATTGAAGAAATGAAAAAAGCAAATTGTAAAGGGTATCTA
>Ga0105164_10002352_pt1 | contig 11725 bp, 9 predicted proteins | sample VDWuncwatermetaG_FD_89674 | JGI IMG/M metagenome (GOLD analysis project Ga0105164, IMG submission 89674) | Wastewater microbial communities from Netherlands to study Microbial Dark Matter (Phase II) - VDW unchlorinated drinking water | ecosystem: Environmental > Aquatic > Freshwater > Drinking...
GTCTGGTTCCTTGGGAGAAAACCTTCCGGCCTGTGGCAATGGTGAAGAACGGGCCGAGGGGGACCGCCCCTCATCGGGAGCCGATGGGTCTCTACTTCTCTGCTCCCGAATGCTGCATTGCCCGTCTTTCTCTTGAGGAACCTCCAGTGTCGGACGTCTCCTCTCTTCGGAGCAGCACCCCCTCGGCCAAAGAAAAAGGTTGAACGATCCTCTCCCACCGGCCAGCCGGGAGGATCTTGCAGGACCGATGCACTAGGCGAGGAGTTTCAATGGACCACCACTCTATTGCATCGGGCCGGAAAGAGACTTTCGGCTGGCCGCTCTCGATGTACTGCACCATCGGCTGCGCTCGGAAGAGTCGCTCCAAAGAGCGGGTCCATCGGCTCATGTAAGTATCATGCCGCGATCGAATTGGACTCTTCGTTGACAGCAGTCCGCAAGATGGGATAATTTCTCTCCCAACGGTTGTTATCTATTTTCTTTAAGGCCCCAAGAAAGGAGTCTCTTCATGATTTTTGAAAGTCTGCGGGAGTTTGTCGAAAAACTGGATCAAATGGGAGATCTGAAAAAGATCGATGGAGCCGAGTGGAACTTGGAGATGGGGGCTCTCACCGAGCTCATGTGGGACGCCGGCGGCCCGGCATTGTTCTTTCAGAACATCAAGGGTTACGAAGGCGGGAGCAGGGTAGCTACCAATTTGTTCGCGACCCGGAAGAGATGTCTTTTGGGTCTGGATATGCCCCTGGATCTTAAAGAAGAAGAGGCCATTGAGAGATTCGAGAGGAGCCTGGCGGAGTGCCGGCCCATCCCCCCTCGCGTGGTGAAGTCCGGTCCGGTGGCCGAGAATGTGATCACGGGAGAGAAGGTCGATCTTTTGAAACTGCCCGTTCCCAGATGGCACGAGTTGGACGGCGGGAGATATATCGGCACGGGCTGCTGTGTGATTCAACGGGACGCGGAGGGCGGATATGTAAACATCAGAAGCTATCGGCTCCAGCTTCACGATGAGAAGACCACGGGAATCTATATCGGCGAAACCCACCAAGGGGGCATGATCCAAAAGAAATACTGGGAAAAAGGGAAGAGCTGCCCGGTGGCGGTTTCTCTTGGACCCGATCCGATACTCTTTCTGATTTCTTCCGGCGGCTTCGGGTTTCCCTGGGGAACATCGGAGTACGATATCGTCGGCCACATGAAAAATCGACCGGTGGACGTCATGATCGATGAATACACGGGCCTCCCGATCCCGATCCAATCCGAGATTGTTATAGTCGGTGAGATCCCTCCGCCGGGAGTCGAGAAGCGTGACGAAGGGCCGTTCGGCGAGTTTACCGGCTACTATGCCTCCGGCACGAGACCCGAGCCGGTGATCCGGGTGAAAGCCGTCTATCATCGCAATAATCCCATTTTGCTCGGCAGCCCTCCCTTGATGCCTAAAGGGCCGTCGGGCTACAGCTTCGCCCTGTCAGTCAAGAAGAGAGAAATCAAGAGGAGACTCATGGCTCGCGGCATCTCCGACGTGTTGGACGACTGCACGTTATCGATACCCGGCGTCGAGGTGATCAAAGTCAAACAGAAATACGCGGGACACGCCGCTGAAATCGGTACGGCCGCCCTGGAGGTCGCCGGATCCCGGATCGTCGTTGTAGTCGATGAAGACGTCGATGTCCGCGATCCCTGGCAGGTTCTCTGGGCGATGGGGACGAGATGCGATCCCGAAGTCGCGGTCAAGGTAGTCGACGGCTGCAAGACCCACACCCTCGATCCCGGGCTGCCTCCGGACAAGAGGAAGAAAAAGGACCTCACGGTCTCCAAGCTCATGATCGATGCCTGCAGGCCTTACTCCTGGGCGAAGGAATTTCCGCCGGTCAACCGCTGCAGCACGGAGCTGCGCCAGAAAACCCTGACGAAGTGGAAGACATTGTTTCAGGACTTCGAGGTCAAGGCGTGACAGGCCGTTGAAAAAGGCTCATCTGCCCTTCGAGAAACCCCCAGGCCGGAGGAGTTTTCACCATAAAGAGAAAGTGATTTAGATAACGAAAGTGTTGAAAGGGGGAACAGAATGGCGGTAGCAGTAAAGAAAACGTGGGATGATCAGCGGCTCAAGCGGGATCGTCTCGCGCAAGTGCAGGAACAAATGAAAAAAAGGGGGATCGGCGCCCTCTATTTATCCGACGGCATCAACCTGCGCTACATCCTTAATATGAAAATACCGGGCGCGGAGGTCTTTGTGCCGCCGGAAGGCGACGCCCTGGCTTTCATCCGGCCGCGGGACGTGGGCTATGTCCAGCTGCAGCATAAAAACATCCATGCGCCGCTCTACCAACGCTCCGCGGCCCGGGACGGCACCCACCCCGAGGAGGCGGAGCGGTTCGCTCAAGGGATTATGGACCTGATGAAGCAGCACAAAGTAGCTGGAGAGCCTCTCGCGGCGGATCACCTGGGGGTGCCGATCCTGCTTGAGCTGATCAAGGCGGGAGTCCGCTTAACGGATGCCCGGCCGGTGATCGAGCGCTCGGGAGCGGTCAAGACTCCGGACGAGGTGTTGATCTATCGCTGTCTCGGCCAGCAGTACACCCACGCGATAAGGGCCTTTCGCGACGCCATCCATCCGGGCATTACCGAAAACGAGCTTGCCGGCGTCGTGGTCTCCGCGTGGTACGAGGCCGGGGGAGAAGATATCGCCCAACTGAACGTTTGCGCCGGAGAAAACATGAACCCGTGGCGTCGCTGGCCGACCCAGCGCCAGGCCAAGGAGGGGGAATTCGTCGGAGTCGATCTCCACGGGCGCGGGCTGAACGGGCTTCGCGGCGACGGATCGCGGACCTTTTTCGTCGGCGATCGCCCCACCGCGGAGCAGCGCGACCTCTACCGCCGCGCGTACAACTATCTCCTGGAGACCATGGATATCTTTCGGGCGGGAAGGTCCTTCGCAGAAGTTGTCGAAGCGGCGCCCAAAGTGGAAGAGAAATACCAGACCAGGCTCTACGCCCTGAATATCGGCCACGGCGCCGGGTTGGGCTCCTCGGGATATCCGCATATCGAGAAGCACAAAAAGCCGCCGGAGGATACGCTGAAACCGAACCAGGTGATCGCGGCGGAATGTTATTTCGCTGAGGTGGGAAGCCCGCAGGCGGTCAAGCTCGAGGAAATGGTCCTGGTGCGCGATGGGAAGCCCGAGGTCCTGGCGCCGGATATGCCGTACGACGAGCGCTTTCTGTCGTAGACGGCGAAGGAGACGGAACGATGATTCGATGGCTGTCGGGATTCTTCCTCCTGTTTTGGCTTGCTCCGGCCGGCGCCCAGGAGCGCGCGTGGGAAAAACAATGGAATCAAATTCTGACCGGCGCGCGCAAAGAGGGCAAAGTGGTGGTGATGGGATCGGCGGATCCCACGGTCAGGACCGAGCTGCCGGCGGCTTTCAAAGCCAAGTTCGGCTTGGCCCTGGAATATATCGGCGGACGGGGAGGCGACAATTTCGTGCGCTTGCAGATGGAGCGGCAAGCCGGCGTCTCCACCGTGGACGCCGTCATGGCCGGCCTCAGCAATATGGTGGACTCCTACAACGAAAAAATCATCGGGCCCCTCCTTCCGGCCCTCATTCTGCCCGATGTCCTGGACCCGTCGAAGTGGAAGAAGGGGAAGCCCTGGTTTTTGGATCCCGAGGGAAAATATATCCTCCGTCTCTATAATTACGTCCTCTCCGCCGGTTATCTGACCATCAACACGCAATATGTGAAGCCGGGAGATATCAAGTCCATCAAGGATCTGCTCGATCCCAGATGGAAGGGAAAATTTTCGGTCTATGATCCTACGGTCTCCGGGACCGGCGAGATCGATGCGGCTCGCTTTTACGCCGACTTCGGTGAAGACTTCGTGAAGCGGCTCTACGTGGACCAAAAGCCGGGTGTCAGCCGCGACAAACGGCAGCTTGCGGATTGGGTGGCGCGCGGCACCTATCCGGTCTCCCTGGGCGTCGAGACCGAAGGGGCGCAGATGATGAAGCAGCAGGGCCTCCCCATCGAGGTGATCGGACTGCCGGACGTTCCGGGTTATCTGACGGCGGGGAACGGAACGTTGGCTCTCATCAACAGTCCGGCTCATCCCAATGCGGCGCGGCTGTTCGTGAACTGGATCGCCTCCAAGGAGGGCATGGAGGTCCTCGCCCGGACGAGAAAAAAACCGACCACCCGCACGGATGTGGATGAGTCTTTTGTCCTGCCTTTGGAGCTGCCACGGCCGGACCTTCGATATTTCGACACCTATGATTGGGAATTTACGATTACCACGAGAGAAAAAATCCGGAAGCGGATGGTGGAGCTGCTGAAATCCGCCTCGTAGCCCCGATCTGGACACGGACCGTGATCACCCTTTGGATGAGAGCCGCGTTATTCCTTCTGTTTCTGGTTGTGTCGTCTTCCCCGGCGGCCGGCCAGCAAAGAGGCTGGGAGACGCAATGGAGTCAGATCGTGGCGGAGGCCCGCAAAGAAGGCAAGGTCGTGGTCATGGGATCGGCCGATCCGACACTCCGTAAGGAGCTCCCGGCCGCCTTTCGAGCCAAATTCGGCGTCTCTTTGGAATATATCGGCGGCCGGGGCGGCGATAATCTCGCTCGTTTGCGGATGGAGCGCCGGGCGGGCGCTTATACTGTAGACGCGGTGACCGCCGGCATTACCAATATCGTCGATTATTACCAGGAGGAGATGCTCGAGCCTCTTCTTCCCGCCTTGCTCCTCCCCGAAGTGTTGGATCCCGCCAAGTGGAAGAAAAAGAAACTTTGGTTCATCGACCCGGGAGAAAAATATATCCTCCGGCTTTACAATTATCTTTCTTCCGGATTGCTTTACTTGAACCGCGAGCAGGTCAAGCCCGGGAGCTTCAAGTCGGTTCATGAATTGCTCGATCCGAAGTGGCGCGGCAAGATCTCGAGCCTCGATCCCACGGTCTCCGGGCCCGGCCAGGCGGAGGCCACCCGCTTCTATCTTCAGTTGGGCGAGGATTTCGTGAAGCGTCTCTATATTGGGCAGAAGCCGGTCTTCAGCCGGGATAAAAGGCAGATCGTGGATTGGCTTGCCCGCGGCATCTATCCGGTTTCGATCAGCGCGGAGACCGAATTCGTCGTCGAGCTGAAAAAACAAGGTTTTCCCGTGGATATGGTTTCCCTTCCCGATGCCCCCGGCACCCTGACCGCGGGAAACGGCCTCCTGGCCCTGATGAATCGGGCTCCTCACCCCAACGCGGCGCGTCTCTTCGTCAATTGGTTCGCGTCGAAGGAAGGGGCCAAGCTACTGGGCCACGCGCGCCAAAAACCGACGACGCGGAGCGACATCGATGAATCGTACGCGGTATCGTGGGAGGTGCCGAAGCCCGGAGTTTCCTATTTTGATCTTCACAGCTGGGATTTTACGATGAACATGCGTGAAAAGGTGAACGAGCGGTTGAAGAGCCTTCTGAGCAACCGATGAAAGTAGGGAATCCTGGATGCCGGGCTGGGAGTCTCTCTCAGGTCCGATGCAATGGACCTGTGCTACGCTTCGAACGAAGAAACGCTCGATGCTTTTCGCTCAGTGCATCGGCCCTTCGACATACCCCCAGCCCGGCGGATAGCCAGATCGCCTCTTTTGAGGCCCTAGGAGAAAAGGAGTTGAAGTGCCTTACCGCGACTTGAGAGAGTTCATCGCCGCCGCGGAGCGCATCGGGGAAATGCGCACGGTGGAGGGAGCGGATTGGAATCTGGAGATCGGCGCCATCGCCGAATTGAACTACGAGCGTCTCGGTCCGGCGATGCTTTTCGATTCGATCAAAGACCATCCGAAGGGCTATCGAATCCTGACCAACGCCATGGACAGCCTGCGGCGCTCCTTGTTGGCCCTGGACCTGCCGGTCGATTTGGATATGGATGGCGCGCTGGACGCCTACGAGAAAAGGATCGCTTCCTATCGGCCTGTTCCGCCGGTGGAGGTCAAAGACGGTCCTGTGTTGGAAAACACGTTTCGTGGAGAAGAGATCAACTTGTGGAAGTTTCCCACGCCGAAGTGGCACGAGGGAGACGGCGGAAGATATCTGGGAACGGGCTGCGTGGTCGTGATGCGCGATCCGGACAGCGGCACGGTCAATTTCGGTTGTTATCGCGTCATGGTGCAGGATGACAAGACCGCCGGATTATACATTACACCCAATAAAACCGGCGCGATCATCCGGCGAAAATATTGGGAGAGAAAACAGAGTTGCCCGGTGGCGGTCTCTTTCGGGCAGGAGCCGGTATTGTTTTTGGGCGCGGCGACTTTTCTGGGTCAGAAGCGGGGTATTCTTAAATATGATTTCGTGGGCCATGTGCGCGGCGCGCCGGTCGAGGTCGTGCGCGAAGAAGTAACGGGCTTGCCCATTCCCGCGACCGCGGAGATCGTGATCGCGGGCGAGGTGCCGCCGCCCGAAGAAGAGGCGCGGGACGAAGGACCTTTCGGGGAATGGACCGGCTATTATGCCTCCGGCATGCGACCCGAGCCGGTCATCCGAGTCAGGGCCTTGTATCACCGAAACGATCCCATAATCCTGGGAATGCCGCCGGAGAAACACCGCGGTACAGGCAGTCATTTCGGCTTTCCGACGCAGACGAAAAATTATGTAGAGCATCTCCAAAAAGCCGGTGTCGAGGACGTTCTGGGGGTTTGGCGCATCGCCATACCGGGAGTGACGGTCGTACAGATTCGCCAGCGCTATCCCGGCCATGCGATGAAGGCGGCGCTCGCGGCCTCGGGGGAGTACATGGGACGGTTCGTGGTGGTGGTCGACGAGGACATCAATCCCAGAGACCCGGAGGAGGTCTTGTGGGCCATTGGAACCAGATGCGATCCCGAGACGTCCATAACGATCCTCAAGGCCTGCCAGTCCAGTGTCCTGGATCCCCGTATACCGCCGGACCGGAAGAAAAGGGGAGACCTGACCAGTTCCCGGGGGATTATCGATGCGTGCAAACCATACGACTGGATCAAGCAATTTCCGGCAACCAACGTTGCAAGCCCCGAACTCCGCGGGAAAGTCCTCGAGAAGTGGAAGGAGTTGTTCCCGGAGCCGAAAAAATGATACCCCTAGTGCCGGGAGGATCGTTATGAAGCGGATAATCAGCTTGATCGCATTTTTGAGTCTGGCGCTCCCCGCCGAGGCGCAGGAAAAAGACTGGCAAAAACAGTGGAATCAGATGCTTGCCGAGGCGCGGAAAGAAGGGAAGGTGGTGGTGCAGGGCTCGGCCGATCCGGTGGTGAGGAAAGAGCTCCCGGAGAAATTCCAAGCAAGGTTCGGTATTCCGCTGGAATACCTGGGCGGCCGTGGCGCGGACAATTTTTCCCGCTTGTCCATGGAGCGCCAGGCCGGAGTCTACACGACCGACGCCGTGACGGCGGGGATGAGCAACATGGTGGATTATTACCAGCAAAAATTTCTCGATCCTCTGAAACCGGCCCTGATACTGCCGGAAGTCGTGGACCTATCAAAGTGGAAAGCCGGTAAACTGTGGTTCATGGATCCGGAGGAAAGGTATATCCTGCGCCTCTACAATTACGTCTCCTCTGGCTTGATCTTCATCAATACCCAGCAGGTGAAGCCCCAGGATTTCAAATCCATTCACGAGCTGCTCAATCCCAAGTGGAGAGGAAAGATCTCCGTCTACGACCCCAGGGTTTCAGGAACTGGGGAGGTGGAAGCGACCCGATTCTATCTAAAATTCGGCCCGGACTTCGTGAAAAAGCTCTACGTGGATCAGAAGCCGGTCATTAGCCGCGATAAAAGACAACTCGCGGATTGGCTGGCTCGCGGGACCTATCCGGTCTCCGTCAGCGCCGAGACCGAGTTTATCCTGGCGATGAAGGATCAAGGTCTTCCGGTGGAAGCGATAGCTCCGGATGATGCCCCGGGGACGCTGACGGCCGGCAACGGGCTTCTGGGACTCATCAGCAAGGCCGCCCATCCGAACGCCGCCCGAATCTTTGTCAACTGGATTACGTCGAAAGAGGGGATGGAGATTTTCGGCAATGCCCGGAAAAAGCCCACGACGCGCAAAGACGTTGATGAATCCTACACTTTGTCTTGGGAAGTCCCGAAGCCCGGCCTGAACTACGTGGATGCCTACACCTGGGAATTTACCGAGACCTTGAGAACCAAGACCAACGCGATGATGAAGGATCTCTTAAAGGGGCGCTGATCCCACGAGTCCTCCCAAAAGAGGGGAGGTTTCAATCGATGACACTGGATTCTGGAAAAAGAGGACGCACGAGAGAGAAGAAGATGGGGTTCGGTGTCCGCCCGGCGGTCCTGGTCGTGGATATGACCTATGCCTACTTCGATTCTGATTCTCCTCTGGGCTATGGGGCCGATTCAGGCTGGAAGGCGGTCGAACAGCTTCAGACGCTCCTGGCGGAGGCGAGGAAAAGGGACGTCCCGATCATCTATACGAAGTCGGCGCCGCTCAAGATGAAGAAGCAGGAGTTGAAAGGCTTGGGGAGGAAGCATACCCACTCGGAGGCGAGTGTGGAAAATTCTCGGATGGGGACGATCGTGGACGAGCTGGCGCCGGCGGAGGACGATCTGGTCATCGATAAGTTCAGGGCGAGCGCCTTTTTCGGCACTCCGTTGATCAGCTATCTCATTTTTCACCGAATCGACACGCTGATTTTAACCGGCACCTCTACAAGTGGCTGTGTCCGGACCACGGCCGCCGAGGCCTCTTCTTACAATTACCACATCATTATTCCCCAAGAGTGCGTTTTCGACCGGGAACCGCTCTGGCATGAAGTGACCCTGGCGGTCTTGGGCCAAAAGTACGCCGATGTGGTTCCTTCCCAGGAAGTCGTCTCCTACCTTCAAAAATTTCGGGAGTCTTCCGTCCTCGGATAAACACCACCCCAGAAACCCCAAGGAGGGATTTATGCGTAAAAGAACCGCTCTTCGGGCCTTCATGGGACTGGCCCTTTCCGTCCTCCTGGTCCAAGAGGCATTCTCCGCTCAGTTGAGCAGGTCAGCCGACGAAATGCTCAAGAAACTGAAACTCCCTCCGTCCATACTGGCGAACGTCGAGAAAGAGCTTCAGGTCCCGGCTGACTGGCTGGAAAAAGTCAAAGGCGAAGGGCAGGTGCGATTTCTCTCGACCCTGGAGCCCAAGGAAAGCAAAATCCTCTTCGGCGCTTTCAGGGACCGTTACCCCTCCATCCAGATCACAGCGACTGAAGCGAGCCGCGAAGACCGTACGGTCAAAACACTGGTGGCGTACAAAAGCGGCCGGGTTCTCGCCGACGTGCTGGAAGGCGTGGGCGGAACCTACTACATGTTCAAAGAGGCGAATGCCCTGGAAGACCTGCGCGGCATTCCCACGGTCAAGGCGCTGCCGGCGGGAACGAAAGATCCGGATGGCCTCTGGGCCGGGACTTACCGACTTTACTGGTGCATGTCCTACAACACCAAGCTGGTCGCGCGGGAGGATCTGCCAAGGAAATGGGAAGACCTGTTTACCCGCGCTCGATGGAAGGGCGGCAACCTGGCGCTCATTAATCGACCGAATCTATGGGTGTTGCAGCTCTGGAATGCTAAAGGGGAGCAGTGGACGAAGGGATTTCTCACTCGGCTCTTCACCGAGCTCAAGCCGCAGCTCCGTAAGGAAGGACAGAGCGCGACCATCGAGCTTTTGGGCGCGGGGGAATTTCATGCGGTGATTCCGTCCAATCCCGCGCGCACCTCTCAAAAAGCACAGAGCGGCAGTCCCGTGGGCTATTTCTGCCCGGAACCGGCCCCCAGTTCCGTCAACGAGGCGGTGATCCTGAAAGGAAGCCCCAATATTTACGGGGCAAAGATCTTTCTCAACTGGCTATTGAGCCGTGAAGGACAGCTCGCCCTCTTTGCCGCGCACGAAGGAACCCCGGTCCATAAAGACCTCATGCGCAAAGAGTTCATACCTTTCTCCGAGGAGATTCTGGGTAAGGAAGAGGCCTTCCGCGATCCGGGCCTGGAGACCGAGGTGCTCCCGAAGGTATTTGAGGTCTGGAACCCGCTGTGGCTGCGCGCCGGCGGCGCCGCCCGTTAAGGCTCTCAGGCCGGCTGTCCGCAGCCGGCGTTTTGCAAGAGTCTCTTGTCAGAGACTCGGTGGGGTGTAAGGTCTGACTTTGCCTGCGTCGATCTCCGCGACCCTTTCCGGATTCAGCGGATAACTGAAAGACTCGTTCCTGAGAATGAAATGCTGGCGGGCCAGCTCGCGTGCATACTGCAACGCTTGCTGATGCTCGGATGGACCGGCTTTACGCGCCAACCGGTCGAAAATGGATCGCCTCTGGTTGTAGTGCGCGAGCTCCTGCTGATAAATGACTTTAAAGGCCTGAGCCAGGAGGCGCTCTACCGGTCCGCCATTGATGACTGAGCCGGCGGCGGCAAACGCAACTCCGCCGCCGGGCGAGAAACCACCGACCTCTTTTACCAAAGGCGCGCTCTTTTCATACCTGTGGCGCACCCCCTCTAATTTGACCTGCTCCGGAGTAGCCTTCGCCTCCGTCGCTTTGAGCCGTTTTCCCGTGACGAGTTCCCGGATGTCCGCGAGGAGCCGATAGTGCTGGATCTCGTCGGCCATTTCATAGGCCTCCGCCTCGTACTCGCTCCGTTCCACCTCCGTGTCGAGCTTATCGTACATATCGATGAGCGCCTGCGCCTTGGGAGGAACGACGTGAATCTCTTTGTAGAGCTGGACGTCGAGCCAGGCGACCAGTTGCTCCTGCGGGCGGGGCTGGGAGAAAAAGGTGGACACGACTTCATAGTGTCCGCCCCAGTATCGGCTGAAAATGTCGTCAACTTCCCTGACAAATGAAAAAGAGTCCATGGATCGGTAACAGCCTCCGGAAATCGAATTTACGCCGAAACGCATTTCATGTCGGAAACGCCGGCGGGAGACTTGACGTCCAACTTGTTCCAGGAGTCCCCTCCATCCAGGCTTCCATAGAGCTCTCCAGTTCTCATCGCGGCATAAAGACGATTGGGATTGGCTTCGTCGATAGTGATCGCCTCGGCGAACTGCTTGCTGGTTTCCGAGAGCTGCCCGTTCAGCTTCTGCCAGCTTTTCCCTCCGTCTTTCGACCGGACCACCACGGACTCCGCGCCGGTGGGCCGCCGCCACTGGCTCGGTTGGCCATGGGCCAGGGTGGAGAAAAGCACATTGGGATCTTTCGGATGCATGGTCAGGGGAACGGAATATTCCTGGGAGAACTCAGTGGCCATCGGTGTCCAGTTCTCGCCGCCATCGTTGCTCATATAGAGGGCCCGGCCCTTGGTGCGACCCAGCCGGCAATCATGACCCCCGGTCGCGATGTAGAGAATATCGGTGTTTTGCGGATGGATCACAATGGTGTGCACGTCGCAATCGAGATCCTTGTTGAGAACTTTCCATGTGCCTCCGCCGTCGGTGCTTTTCAGGATGTAGCCGACCTGGAGGGCCGCATAAATTTTCTTGGAATCCTTCGGATCCACCACGAGATCTCTCAAGTGGGGCTCGACGGTCGGAACGGGATAGTCTACTGTCTCTACCCAGGGAAGTTTCCGGACCGATTCCACCCGGGTCCAACTCTTTCCCTGATTGTCGCTCAGATAAAGGTCGATGGGCTCGCCGCCCGCATAAAGAAGACGGGGGTCCTTGGGGTCGAGAGCGACACAACGGACCTTTCCGGGCCCGGGTTTGCCATAACAGGGTTTTGTCCAC
>Ga0105164_10002353_pt1 | contig 11725 bp, 9 predicted proteins | sample VDWuncwatermetaG_FD_89674 | JGI IMG/M metagenome (GOLD analysis project Ga0105164, IMG submission 89674) | Wastewater microbial communities from Netherlands to study Microbial Dark Matter (Phase II) - VDW unchlorinated drinking water | ecosystem: Environmental > Aquatic > Freshwater > Drinking...
GCCTCCCCTTCGCGGCCTTGGACAACCGCCGCGCGATGGCCCCGTCCAGGCCATACCCCGCCATCAGCAGGAAGTAGCGTTCCCCTGCTTTCCCCAGGTCGATCCTGCGGCGCTCCCCGTCTATGGCCGCTCTCACCGCTTCCAACGGCTTTCGCGGCAACCGCGTCTCCTTGGCCCAGATGTTCACCGTACCCGCCGGGATCATCGCCAGGGCCGTCTCGCTGCCCGCCAGGCCGTTGGCCGCCTCGTTGAGCGTCCCGTCTCCGCCGCAGACGAAGACCAGCGGCGCCCCCCGTTCCGCCGCCCCCGCCGCCAGGCCTGTCGCTTCCCTCGGCTGGCTCGTCTCCAGCCAGTCGACGCTCCATCCGCGCTCCTCCAGCCAGCGCCCCGCTTCCAGAAGCCGCTTGCGCTTCGGCAGGTTGTGGGCCGCCGGGTTCACGATGACCACCGTTTCCCTGCTGCCCCCGAAGACGTCATCCCGCATCTCTGTCATGCCACGGCCATGCTAAGGGCCGCCGGTGGTGACCACAAGTACGCCAGCCTTTATCATGGCTACGATACGGAGGTTGCCCCACGATGAAGGACAAGATAGGTATTAAGCGGCTGGACCACGTCTGCTGGGCCGTCTGGAAGCTGAACGACGCCCTACCCCTGCTCACCGAGCTGATGGGGCTGCGCGTCGTCGGCCAGTGGCGCAACGAGGCGCAGGGGTACGCCGGTGTCGCCCTGGAGGTGCCCGGCGGCAACGGCAGCATCGAGCTGCTAGAGCCCTTGGGCGAGGAGACCTTCCTGGCCCGCTTCCTCAAGGAGCGCGGCCCCGGCCTTCACCACGTCACCTTCGAGGTGGAGGACATCGACCGCGCCGCCGAGGCCATGACTCGCTTCGGCATCGAGCCGTTCAGGGGCGTCCAGCGCTCCCACGGCTGGGCCGAGACCTTTATCCACCCCAAGGACTCCGGCGGCGTCCTCTTCCAGTTCTTCACCGAAGAAGACCACCACCACGAGCACGAGCCGCCCAAGTAGTTGACCACCAACCCGGTCGGGACTATAGTGTAGTAGTCTACTACCGGGTTCTTGCCGAACAACTATGATTACCGCTAGAGCAGACCTGATGACGGTTCGCGAGGCGGCCAGAGTTTGCGGCCGCAGCCCCGAAACGGTGCGCCGCTGGATATGGGACGGCAAATTGGCGGCCGAAAAGCTCGGCAACCAGCTCTTTGTCCGACGCCAAGACCTGGAGGGCTTCCTTAGCTGCGATAGGAGACCGCGCCTCCGGCTGCCCACACCCCCCAAATACACCAAGGCCCAATTGCGGGAGCTTATGGAGCGCAGTAGGAAGCTGCGAGAGCAAATCTTCGCCGAGTGTGGTTATATCGACGTGGCGGAGGCCGTCAGGCGGTCGCGGGAGGAACATTAGGGCGTGTCGGGGTGGGTCTGCCTGGACGCCAGCCTAGCCCTGATGTGGGTTCTTTCTGATCCGCTCGCCGAAAAGGCAGAAGCGCTGTGGCAGCAATGGGCCAACGAGGATGTAGCCATGATGGCCCCTCCCCTCTTTCGTGCGGAAGTTACTTCGGTTATCCGGCAGTGGGCCTTTCGCGGCGTTATCACACAGGAGCAGGCAGAGGCCGCTCTACGCGAATCCCTCACCTGGCCCGTCACCCTCTGGGAGCCCAACGGCCTCCTGCAGGAGAGGGCTTTCGCTTTGGCTACCGAGCACAACCAACCCAAGGCCTACGACGCGCAATACGTGGCGGTGGCTGCCCTCCAGGGCTGCGAGTTCTGGACGGGCGATCAACGCTTGGTCAGAGCCCTGGCCGACAAGCTACCCTTCGTCAAATGGGTCGGCGATTACACTCCCCCATGACCCTGCTCCAGCCCGCCGAGGGCGACCTGAAGCTCAACGGCCTCCGCATCCACTACTTCGAGTGGCAAGGGCGGGGGCAGCGGCCCCTCGTCCTCATGCACGGCCTCCGCGACTTCGCCTACTACTGGCAGGATTGCGCCAACCGCCTGCTGGACGACTTCCATATCTACGCCTTCGACCAGCGCGGCCACGGCGAGAGCGAGCAGGCGCCCGGCGGCTACCTGGTGTGGGCGCTGGCCGCCGACCTGGCCGCCTTCGTGAGCGCCATCGGTGTCGAGAGCTTCGATCTCCTCGGCCTCTCCCTCGGCTCCCGCTGCTCCATGGCCTACGCCCGCGAGAACTGGCAGCGGCTCAAGCACCTGGTGCTCGTGGACATGGGGCCCCAGATGGCCAAGGTCGGCGCCCGCGGCCTCAAGGACGACATGACCGCCAAGGCCGACCTGCCGCCCAGTTCCTTCACCCGTCAGCAGGCGCTGGAGTTCTTCCGCCGCCAGTGGCCTACGCTCGATGACGCTTCTCTGGAGCGGCTCATCCAGAATGCCCTCGTTCAAGGCGAGGACGGCCTCTACGCCAACCGCTACGACCGTCGCCTGGCCGATATCACCACCAAGGCGGCCATACCGGAGATCGACTTCCTGTGGGACTCCCTCAGCCGCATCCAGCGCCCGACCCTGGTGCTGCGGGGCGAGCACAGCCCCATCCTGGACGGTGAGATATCCGGCCGTATGGTGGACTCCCTGCCCAACGGCCGCCTCTACGTGTTCAGGGACACGGGACACTCACTCCCCCGCCTGCGGCCGGAGAAGTTCGCTGCCGTCGTCCACGCGTTCCTCTGGGACGAGCCGCTGCCGGAGGAATGAGAGTAGGGGAGGGACGTAGGGGCAGCCAGCCGTGGCGACCTGAAGGTCGCCGCTACGCGCTGGCAACTTCGCCGCGCGTCCCGCGCTCATCCCTGGCCAGCGGTGTTCGGGCAAAGGACAGCCCGCAGCGCGCCGGGGTCGCTGCGGGCTATCAGTAGGGCTGGCAGCCCTTCCGAGCTGTCGCGAGTGGGAGGGTGCGGCCGCTCGGCTCGTTTTCTAGCTTGCCTGGCGCCGCTGGCGCCTGGAGGTGACAATCGGCCCTTGAATCCTGGGCCGAACGGCCTGTATGCCTACGCCGTCCCGCTGCGGCCGCTCACCCGGTTCGATGCCGGCCGGATCGACTCCAGCTCGGCCTCCTCGCCCAGCGCTATGAGCCACGAGGCGGGTCTAGGCGGCCTGGCCGCCCAGCCGCTTGCGCTTCTGGGCGACGTAATCCACCAGGATGTACTGGCCCAGCCTCTCCGGCGTGGTGTAGAACACGCGCCCCTTGTTCATCTTGGCGATCTGGTTCACGAACTCTTTCAGGTAGTAGTTGCGGTCCAGCATGAAGGTGTTGATGACGATCCCCTTGCGGGTGCACCGCCGCACTTCCTTCAGCGTCTCGCGGATGGTGATGGGGCTGGGCGGGTAGGCAAAGTACGAGCGGCCGTGTTCCAGGTGGGCTGTGGGCTCGCCGTCCGAGATCATGATCACCTGCTTGGTGCCGGCGCTGTGCCGGGCCAGCAGCTTCTGGGCCAGCATAAAGGCATGGTGCATGTTCGTCCCCAGCACCGACTCGTCCCAGCGCACGTAGGGCAGCTCTCCCGGCGTTAGCTCTCGCGCGTACGCCGAGAAGCCCAGCACGTACAGAGAGTCCTTGGGGAACTGCGTACTGATCAGGTTGTGCAGGGCCAGGGCCACCTTCTTGGCCGCCTGGAAGCTCCCCCGTAGGGCCATGGACCACGACAGGTCCAGCATCATGACCGTCGCCGTGGTGGTCAGCGCCTCCGAGCGGTATACCTGGAAGTCGTCCTTCTGCAACCGCACCGGCACCTGCGGCCCCTCCCGGAAGACGGCGTTCATGATCGTCTCGCCCAGGTTCAGGTGGAACGGGTCGCCGAACTCATACGCCTTGGTGTCGTCCGCCCGCTCGCCGCCTATGCCGCGCTCCCGCTGGGGGTGTTTCCCGTAGCCGGACTTCTTGAGTTGGGCGTATATCTCGCCCAGGGCCTTTTCGCCGATCTTGCGCACCCCCTTCGGGGTCAGCTCCCAGGCGTTCCCCTTGCGACGGATGTAGCCCGCTTCCTCCAGGATCTCCAGGAAGTCCTTGAGCTGCTTCAGCACCTGCGCCGCTTCCTCGCCCAGCAACTCGCGCAGCTTCTCTTCGTCGATCTCGTCCAGGTTGCCGCCGTACTGCGTGCGCTCCAACTGCTTCTCCAGGTCGTCCAGCCCCTGGAGGTTCTCCATAAGGCGCATCGCCTGCAGCAGATCAAGCTCTTCGTCCCCGCGGAACGGGTACTGGTTGCGCAGGTCCTGGTTGGGGTCCAGGATGTCCAGGTTTATGGCCAGCTCCTGCAGCTCCCTCTGTAGCGCCGGGTCCCCGATCTTATCCATCAGCAGGTCCTGCAACTGCCGGCGCATGTCCGCCGGCAGGCTGTCCAGCAGGCTCTGCATGGCCGCGATCCCCTGCTGCATCTGCTCGATGAGCTCCTCCAGGCTCTGCGGCCCCGACTTGTCGGGGAACAGGTCCCCGTACTTCTGCATGAACCCCTGGAAATCCGGCTCGCCTCCCGCCATCTTCTCCGACAGCATCTGGTTCAGGTCCCGCAGCATCTCCTTCATCCGGGCCATCTCTTCCGGGCTCATGTTGGCGATCTGCTGGTGCAGGTCCTTGAAGAAGCTGTCCATCAGCGCCTTCTTCAGCATCTCCATCAGCTCTTGGAACTTGGCCGCCGCCTCCGGGTCCATGAACTCGTAGTTCTGTAGCTCCTTTATGCGCCCGCCCACGTCCTCGGGCAGCTTGTCCAGGGCGTTCTTCTTCTTCTCGACGATCCCCTTCAGCGTCTCGGCTAGGCGTTGCTCCTCCTCGGCTGTGGGCTGCTGGCCCGATGGCTTGACGGCCTCCTCGAAGGCGTGCAGCGGGCTCTGGCCGCCCTCCAGTTGCCGGTTGGCGTCCTCCAGCCGGCGGTCCAGGGTCTCTCTCTCGAGAGACAGGACCTCTTCGAGCCGCTTCTGGATGTCCTCGAACACGGAGCTCAGGTTGTAGCGGTCCAGCGTCTGCCGGCGCTGCTGGCGCAACTGCTGTAGCAGGTCACGTAGTCCTTGCAGCCGCTGCCCCATGGGATTGCGCAGCCCCCGCTGCAGCAGGTTGCGCAGGGCGTGCTGCAGGTCCCCGAAGTTCATCAGGTCGTCCGTGAGGCCGGCCAGGATGTCCTCTGGGTCGAGCGGCGGGATATCCTGCGTCCCGTCCCACTCCGAGTAGCGATAGCGGAAGGTCATGTCACTTCGATTCCTGTACAGGCCATTATACGTTACGGGTGGCCGCGCCGTGACCCCGGCACAAGCGCAGAGGCCGCGGGAGTTTGTTTGGCACTTTCGTGTTTCGGCGCTGGGCGCACACAAATTCCGGAATTAGTATACTCCTCTTCCGGCCGGTTGATGGTCGACGAGAGGCGCTCTAATGTCACGCACGGGGAGGGCACGCTTGGAGCCCGTCCTTCGCCTGTCCGCCTGCGGCGGACGCTCAGGATGAGCGGGTTATGCAACGAGAAGTAAGGTACTGCACGACGGAGGACGGCGTCCGTGTCTGGCAATTCCGCTGGGATGAGGCTTGATGGAAGCGCCACCCGTTCAGTACACCACCACGAGCGACGGCGTCAGCATCGCCTGGGCCGAGGCGGGTCAGGGGCCTGCGCTGCTCTATTGTGCTGGCGCCCCGTTCTCCCATGTGCAGGAACTGTACGCACTCAGGGGGGCTGCGTTCGAGGCGGCCACCCAGTCGTTTCGCCTGGTTACTTTCGATGCCCGCGGCACCGGCATGTCCGAACGCGACGTTGCAGGCGTGTCCGCCGAGACGCTGCTGCTGGATGCCCAGGCGGTGATCGATGCCGCAAAGCTCGACCGCTTTATCGCGCAGGCATTTGGCGGAAGCATATTGGCGCTCTCGACGTGCCTTCGCCTCGCAACGGCGTTTCCAGAGCGAGTGACACACGTCGTTCTCGAGTCTCCGTTTCAGAACATGCGGGAAATAGCAGATACGTCCATGGGCAAGGCGGGTTTGGCGCTCGCCGAGTTGGACTGGACCGTGTATCTTCAGACTCTTGTGCGCGTCCTGGCCGGGTGGGACGCAGCGACCAGCGACTTCGTCGACTCGTTGGCCAAGGTGATTGGAGGATGGGTGGACCCGGCTGTCGGTCTCCGGTACGTCCGTGAATGGGAGACCGTGGATGTAGGCGACCTTCTGCCTCAAGTTAGCCAGCCGACGCTCGTCCTGAGGAATGACCCGTTCTACGTCCCTGCCCGCTGCTGTCAGCGCGTCGCGGCGAAGATTCCCGGGGCCCAGTTCCGGCAGTACTCGGACCCAACCTACGTGCAGCAGGCCGAGCTGATACGCGCATTCGTGGCTCAATCTGCACCTCCGCCGGCGCAGGAAGCGCCCGGCGCTTCGCCCTTCCGCACCGTCCTCTTCACGGACATCGAGGGCTCCACGGCGATTACCCAGCGGCTGGGCGACGCCAAGGCGCGGGAGGTGCTGCGGGAGCACGAACGCATCACCCGCGAGTGCCTGAAGGCCCACGGCGGGAGCGAGGTCAAGACCATGGGCGACGGGTTTATGGCCTCCTTCGGCTCTGTGACGAGGGCGGTGGAGTGCGCGATTGCGTTGCAGCGGGCGATGGAGGCCCTCACCCCTGACCCCTCTCCCGCTGCGGCGGGCGAGGGGCAATCAGTTGGGCCGCTGAAGATACGCTGTGGCCTGAACGCGGGGGAGCCGATTGAGGAGGACGGGGACCTGTTCGGGGCGACGGTTATCCTGGCCGCGCGCATCGCGGCGAAGGCGGAGGGTGGGGAGATTCTGGTGGCGGATACTGTGCGCGGTTTGTGTTCGGGGCAAGGGTTCCTGTTCTCGGACCGGGGCGACTTCGTGGCGAAGGGGTTCGAGGAGCCGGTGCGGGTGTTCGAGGTGAGGTGGCGGGAGGTTGGGGAAGAGACTACCTCGGGACAAAATCGCACTCCCCCTGCCGTTGTCGCGCTTCGGCTGACCAGCGACAGTGGCCATGAAGTCGAGCTGCTAAACAGAGGCGCTCGCGATCTATGGGATGTCCTGGTTGAGAATCACGAGCCTAGGCCAGAAGGGACTGATCAGTTTCGTAAGGCCATCGTCCCATTTCTTAAGGCAGGTGAAGCGAAGAGTGTGTTTCTCAAGGACGACGTTCACGACTACAGACTTTCGGGCTCCGGGTACGGACTGAGGATTACTTGGTCGGAAGGGGGGTCTGCTTCGCATAGCGCCCAATTCCGGGCCCATGAGCGCAAGAGGGGCGCGGATCTCGTCTGGGAGCCAAGCGGGTAGAGATGCGCTGGAAGCTGTCCCTGCCCCACCCCACCAGATTCCTTCGCGGAGATACGTGGCTGCCTCGTGCGGGTGCCATCTCGCTCAGAATGACATGGGAAGGGCTGAGGGGTTAGCCCCGGTACTGGTAGCGACCGCCGATCTTGTCCTTGTTCAGCCGCTTGTTGAGGTGCAGTCCTTCCAGCACGAACTCCACCGCCGAGGCTATCAGCGGCGGGCTCTCCTGAGCCTGCCCTGTCCGCCTTGCGGACTCCGATGTTTCACTCGGAGAGCTTGCCGAAGGGGCCCGCCCTGCCTGCCCGGCCAGGGAGGCTGTCGAAAGCGCCCCCAGCTTCTCGGCCGCCGCCTCCATCCCCTCTGTTTGCTTGCCCAGCTTGACGTACTCCGCCGAGGGCGTCATGTCCGAAACCTCGGCCGCGTAGCCGGACTTGAACCGCGCCACGATAGGCTCCAGCTCGCCCAGGCTGAAGTAGCGGTTGAATACCGCCAGGACCGCCCCCTGGATCATCCGCTCGACGATCTGCTCCTCGCGGCCGTCCTCCACCGTCTCGAACTCCAGCTTGCCGGTCAGCGCCGGCAGCACGTACGGCAGGTCGCTCACCCGCGGCACCACCTCCGTCTCGCCCAGGCGGATGGCCCGTCGCATGGCGTTGGCCAGCAGCGCCTCGTAGTCGGCGATGGAGGCCCGCACGGATACGCCGGAGCGCTGGTTGACGTCCGGGCTGCGCCGGGCCAGCCGCGTGATCTCGGCGACGATCTCCTTCATGTACGGTGGCACGCTCACCGGGTGCTCGCCGTCCTCCTCGAAGTGGGAGCGCTCCTGCTCCATGATGGCGATCTCCGCCTCCACGTTACGGGGATAGTGGGTGCGGATCTGCGCCCCGTAGCGGTCCTTCAACGGCGTGATGATGCGGCCGCGGTTGGTGTAGTCCTCCGGGTTCGCCGAGGCGACCACAAATACGTCCAGCGGCAGCCGGATGCGGTAGCCCCGAATCTGCACGTCCCGCTCCTCCATGATGTTCAGCAGCCCCACCTGGATGCGTTCCGCCATGTCCGGCAGCTCGTTGATGCAGAAGATGCCCCGGTTGTGCCGGGGGATCAACCCGTAGTGCACCGTTAGCTCGTCCGAAAGGTAGCGCCCCTCGGCCACCTTGATGGGGTCCACCTCCCCGATGAGGTCGGCGATGGTAATGTCAGGTGTGGCCAGCTTCTCGCCGTAGCGGCGCTCGCGGTCCAGCCATGCGATCTCCGTGTCGTCGCCCTCCTCGGCGATCAGGTCGCGACAGCGCCGGCAGATCGGCTGGAAGGGGTTGTCGTTGATCTCGCAGCCAGCTACGGCCGGGATCTCGTCGTCCAGCAGGTTCGTCAGCGACCGCATCAGGCGCGACTTCGCCTGTCCCCGCTCTCCCAGAAAGATGATGTCCTGGCCGGACAGGATGGCGTTCTCCACATGCGGGAGCACCGTCTCCTCATAGCCGATTATCCCGGGGAAGTGCTCCTCCCCCTTGCGGATGCGCTGCATCAGGTTCTTGCGCATCTCCTGCTTGACCGTCAGCACCTTGTAGCCTGAGCGCCGCAGCTCTCCGACCGTCCTTGGCTTCTGGTTCACCACTCTCTCCTTCGCCTCCCTGTTCCGTTATCCCAGCCTTGAGCCCGCCCGACTGGCGGCAGGCTCGTCGAAGCTCCGGCGGCCCCTCCGCCTAAGGCGGATCGGGGCCGCGTCACGCTCCTCGCTCTGCCAGAAAACGAGCCACCTCGTCTCTGGCGAAGCGGGGGACCGTCCTTGCCTGACCGTGCCCCTCTATTATAACGCCCTCCTCCGCCCTGACCAGCCTGCCTATCCTGCGAACCGGCACGCCCGCCTCCTCGATCGCCCTCACCGCCCGCTGGCAGTCCTCTTCGGCGACCGCTATCAGCAGCGAGCCCGAAGCCAGCAGCCCCAGGGCGTCCAGGCCGGCCGCAGCGCATATGTCGCGCGTCAGGGGCAGGACCTCGATGTCATCCTCCCGCACTCGAACTCCCAGGCCGGAGGCCTCGGCCATTTCGTACAGCGCGGTGGCCAGGCCCCCCTCCGTCGGGTCGTGCATGGCGTGGACCGTTACCGCCCCGCAGGCCGACATCGCCTCCCGCACGACGCTGATCCCGGGACGGAAGATGTACCCCTTCGCCTCCTCCACCAACTTCGACGCCAACCCCAACTCCACTAGCGCCGTCCCGGCCTCCCGGGCCAGCACGGCCGTCCCCTCTATGGCGATGCCTTTGGTCAGGAGCAGCGCGTCCCCCGGCCGAGCGCCCGTGGGGCGCACCAAACCCTCGCGCTCCACCTCCCCCAGCAGGGCGCCAACCACGATGGGTCGCTCCAGCCGGTATGTGATCTCTGTGTGTCCGCCCACCAGCTCGATCTCCAGGCCCTGGCAGGCCTCCAGCACCTGGCCGAATATCGACTCCGCCAGCTCTGCGGCCGCTCCCTGTGGCAGCAGGATGGTAGCCAGGAACCAGGCCGGCCGCGCCCCCATGCAGGCCACATCGTTGGCGTTGATGTGCACCGCGTACCAGCCGATGAGCTCCGTGGCAAAGGTTATCGGGTCGCTCTTGGCCACCAGCAGGCGCGGCCCGCCGGCGTCGATGACGGCGGCGTCGCGCCCGATCCCCGGCCCCAGAATCACGCGCCCCGACTTGTCGGGGCGCACCTTGGCCAGCAGTTGGGCCAGCATCTCGTTGGGCAACTTGCCTACTTGAAGGGGAGCCGCAGACCTGCGTGCGCTTGCCGTTCGCCCTGAGCGGAGTCGAAGCCTGTCCTGAGCGAAGCCGAAGGGGGCCATACCGGGGTCAGCGAAGCCTGCCCTGAGCGAAGTCGAAGGGGCTGACGGAATCGAAGCCTGAGCGCTCGCCGTGCGCAACTCATCTTTCCCGGAGAACGCCTTCGTCAGCCGCTTGAGCCGCTCCCAGTTGGACTTGATCAGCGCCTCCTTCTTGGCTCTAGACCAGCCTTTGACCTGGCGTTCGCGTTCCAGGGCTTGCTCGCGGCTCGGGAACGCGTCGGCGAAGACCAGCCGTACGGGTCGCCGGTTGTGAGTGTACCCGGGGACTAGGCCGCTGTAGTGCTCCGCGATCCGCTTCTCAAGGTCCTCCGTATGGCCCACGTAGTAGGAGCCATCTGCGCAGCGGAGGATGTAGACGTAGAAGCTCACGTTGTCGCGTCCAACCAGTAGAAGTTCCTCTTGCTCATAATGCCACGTCTGGGCCCAATCGCGCTCACCCTTCGGCTCCGCTCAGGGTTCGCTGATGTGTTGGAGCTCCTTCGACTGCGCTCAGGACGAACGGAACCGTACATCACATATGCGTCAAGAGATGGCCTCTGTCCCTTTTTCCGAGGAATTCTACCACACCGGCTGCCACGGCACCTTCGACTCCACTGAGGGCATGATTCGTTAGCGCCGTTCGTCCCCTTCGGCTCCGCTCAGGGTTCGCTGGTGGTGCTCGTCCTTCGACTGCGCTCAGGACGAACGGATTGACGTTGGCTCATACCGCTCGCATTTGCCCGCCGCGTCCGGCCCGATATACTGAACACAGGTCAATCACTCCCAACCGAAAGGCGCCTGGCTCTGTTCGGGATTGAAAACGCTCTCCTCGACGTCGCCACCAACATCTACGATGCCATCCAGTGGCCGGGGGTCGTCTTCCTCATGGCCGTGGAGAGCGCGGCTATCCCCTTCCCCAGCGAGATCATCATGCCCCTGGCCGGCTGGATCCTGGTCAAGGACAAGGGCCTGGGGGAAGAATGGCTGCTGCTGGCCGCCTTCTACGGCGCCCTGGGCAACACCATAGGCTCGCTCATCGCCTACTACGCCGGCGCCTGGGGCGGACGCCCCCTCCTCTTGCGATACGGACGTTACGTCCTCATCACCCCCCGCGAGCTCGACACCGCCGACCGCTGGTTCCAGCGTCACGGCGAGCTGGCCGTGCTCGTCAGTCGCGTGCTCCCGGTCGTCCGGACGTTCATCAGCGTCCCCGCCGGCGTGGCCCGCATGAACGTCTGGCGGTTCACGTTGCTGACCTTCGTGGGTTCCTTCCCCTGGTCGTTGGGCCTGGCCTGGGGCGGCTTCCTCCTGGGCGAGCACTGGCAGCGCCTCAGCCACTGGCTGCGCCCCGTGGCCATCCCCATGGCTATCGCTCTTCTTCTCCTGGTCGCCTACTACTTCTACCACCGCTTTCGCGAGCTGGCCCGTGCTGAGCACGCTGCCCTCGGCGAGGAGGAGCCGCAGGCGGCCGGCACGCCGCCCGGACGCGGCCCCCTGAGCCGTCCCTAGTCCCCACAAGGGCCTGAGGTGACGCGGCGATCGCATCCACCGAGCCTTCTACGGAGGGCAACCCTCGCCGCACCACTTGCGCTCGTGCTGCTCGTTCTGGCCGCCTGTGGTGGCGGCGGGGCGTCCCCCTCCCCTACGGCCA
>Ga0105164_10002354_pt1 | contig 11718 bp, 10 predicted proteins | sample VDWuncwatermetaG_FD_89674 | JGI IMG/M metagenome (GOLD analysis project Ga0105164, IMG submission 89674) | Wastewater microbial communities from Netherlands to study Microbial Dark Matter (Phase II) - VDW unchlorinated drinking water | ecosystem: Environmental > Aquatic > Freshwater > Drinking...
GATGAGCAGCGCTACAGAAGCTCTTTAACAGTTAGCGATTTTTACTCACGCAAGTACCGTAAGACTTCTTGTATACCAGCCGTTGTGTGGTGCTTTGGTTTCGACATGCCGAAGAATCACGCGAAAGCGGCATGTTGGTATGAAAGCATGATGCCAATATTTGTTAGGGCTGAAGGTCAGGCTACCCTTCAGAACAAAGTACAACCTTTGCTCGATGTGTCCAACAAAGCACAGAAACTACTTCTAGGAAATGTGCTCTTTGCGTTGATGGCAATAAAAAATAAGGATGGTTATTACGAGGTGCCAAAGTGGTATAGAGGACACGGATTTCAGCAGAAAGAACTTTTTGGCAAGGAAGAAACGGAGATTCTTGATAAGAAAGGACGGCTTCATGAAACAGCGATGGACAGTTTGTCTTCCATCGCTGCTGGCTTCTGGGGCTTATCAGAATCCAATTTCTATTCAGTATTGAGCGGCATCACCAATTCACCTGATCTGGAAGACACCACACTCGCACCGTATTACAAAAAATGGTTAGCAGTTGTCAAAGATGTAGCACTAGGCCGTTTTGACGATTGGGTGATTGCCGCTGCCATTGAAGACCAAAATATGTGGCGCGTAATTGAAGCTCGGGAAAATCTGATGAACGGGCTCAGTAACGCCAAGCCGATGCAGGCGTTGCGAGATCTCATCAACCCCCAACTCGCCATCAAAAAGCGCATGGCAAAAACCGGAAAAAGCAGGTAGCCCAAACTGATGCAGCACCCGTCGAATTATCTTCACAAGGAGCACCCAAATAATGAATAGAAAATTTTCTTTATTAAACGACCACGATGCGGATGTGATGCGCCAGTGGTGGCAGGCTTTAGATAGCGAAAAGCGCGGTAGCCCGACAATCAGCTTGTTCAATGCTTTGGGTAAAAAGGAATTGGCCGAGTTACGTCGCGCCGAAAATTTAACAGCCATCATGCTTAACCGCGCTTATCGGTATCTGGTGCAGATGAGCGGCAAACACGATGGGGAAGGTTTGGCGCTTGCGGCGGGGATACTGGCTCACGTAAAGACCGATGCGGGCGACGGGCTGTCGTTGGCGCAGCGCATGGGCACAGCCAAAGTCAACTCAAATGATCCCCGCGTATCGCCATTACGCTTTGAACGCTTGCAAACCACGCACGATGCGGAAGACTTTTTAGTCACTGCCGTCCGGCTTATCAAGATAATGGATGGCACATTAGACGTGCAAAAGCTTGCCGATGATGTGCTGGTCTGGGCGGATGAAACCCTCAACGAGCATCGCCCGTTCAAACTGGCAGATCAATTACGGGTACGTTGGGCAACCGATTACTACCTTGCCGGCAAGCATCAGCAATCTGCTGTAACTGTTGCACTACCCTAAAAAACTACCCCCTCTCTAAAAAGGACCATCATCATGACGCAATTTATTCAAATTCATGCACTCGTTTCTTATGCACCCGCCAACCTTAATCGTGACGATCTCGGTCGCCCCAAAAGCGCCCGCATGGGCGGGGTAATGCGGATGCGGGCTTCCTCGCAAAGTCTCAAGCGGGCTTGGCGCACATCGGAATTATTTCAGCAAGCTATGGCGGGTACGATAGGCACACGCACCAAGCTCTTGGGCAAACAGGTGTTGGCAGATTTAATCACTGGCGGCATAGAAGAAAAGAAAGCCAAGGAGTGGGCAACTGCTATTGCGGCGGTCTATGGCGCGGTTAAGAAAGACAAGCCAGAAGAGATTGAACAATTAGTGCATGTATCGCCGGAAGAAAACGCCACTTTAGCCAAATTGGTAAAAACCCTGATTCAGGAAAAACGTAAGCCCGAAGAGGCAGAGTTGGCAGCCTTGCTGCATGATAATAAGGCGGTGGACATTGCGATGTTCGGACGCATGCTGGCATCAAAAACAGAACGAAACATCGAAGCCGCCGTTCAAGTCGCCCACGCTATTTCAGTTCATGAAGTGGTGACGGACGATGATTATTTCACCGCAGTGGACGATCTCAATAAAACTGATGCAGGTGCAGCGCATATCGGCGAAGCCTATTTTGGTGCAGCCGTTTTGTATCTTTATGTTTGCATAGACCGCGATCAACTCAAGCGCAATCTTGGTGGCGATGAAGTGCTGACAGCGCGTGCAATCAAGGCACTGACGAAGTCTGTGCTGACAGTTGGGCCGACAGGAAAACAAAATAGCCACGCCAGCCGCGCCTACGCGCATTACGCGCTGATCGAAAAGGGCACACAGCAACCTCGCCAATTGTCGCTGGCTTTTCTCAAGCCTGTCAGCGGCAACAACTACCCTGAAGATGCCACGCAGGCATTAGTCAAACTGCGCGCTAACATGGACAAGGTTTACGGCACATGCGCCGACAATCACAAAGATATGAATGCCTACAGTGGTGAAGGCAGCGTCGCAGAGCTGATTAAATTTGCCGCAGAGGAGTAGTCACTATGCGCGACTATTTAATCATGAGGCTGTATGCGCCGCTTGCCAGTTGGGGCGAAATCGCGGTGGGTGAAATGCGCCATTCGGCATCCTACCCCTCGAAATCTGCCCTGCTGGGCTTGCTTGGTGCGGCCATGGGTGTGCGGCGTGAAGATGAATTGGCGCAGGCTCAATTAAATGCAGGCTATGCCTTTGGGGTGAAGCTGTACTCGGCAGGTTTTCCGCTGCGCGATTATCACACCGTGCAAGCACCACAAAGCAAGACCAAAGAACGCTATTACACCCGACGCGATGAATTGATGCGCGGTGAGTTAAACGCACTGCTCACCGAGCGCGAATATCGTTGCGATGCCCTGGCTGTGGTGGCGGTAGCGGCTTTAAAAAACTCCCCTTTGACTTTGCTGAACTTGGTCGGGAAGCTTAAAACACCGCATTTTCCGATGTATTTGGGGCGCAAATCCTGTCCTCTGGCAGTGCCATTGAATCCGCAGGTCAATACGTTTGCTTCCCTGAAAAATGCGCTCGATAGTTTAGATGAAGTGGTGCTGCCGGGCACAGTATCCGTCAAACAAATGGCCTATCTGTTGCGCTTGGATAAATCGCCGCGCTATTACTGGGACGAGTCCCTGCATGAAGTTGCCGGAATGCCTGCTGACATGACGCTTGTCCGAAACGATCAGCCGCTGCATCGCGGAAGGTGGCAGTTTTCACCGCGACGCGAGCATCTGCACTTGGGCGGGGGAGGAGCAACATGAGCCATTATTTTTCTCGTGTGCGGATTAAGCCTGGTGCACTTCGATCTGTGTTGAAGCAAACAGGTGATGCTTATCGGGAACATGCTCTGGTGTGGAAGTTGTTTCCCGGCGATGACAAGCCGCGTGATTTTTTATTTCGAGCGGATGCAGATGAACAGGGCGTACCCATCTATTACATTGTATCGCAACGCTCACCAAAAGCATTTAGCGAAGCGTGGCAGGTACAAAGCCGCGCTTATGATCCGCAATTGAAGGAAGGCCAATGCCTGTCTTTTCATCTCCGCGCAAATCCGACGGTTACTAAAAAAAGTAATGATGGGAAATCTCAACGCCATGATGTTGTGATGCAAGCTAAAAAACAGTTATTGTCAGAACACGGCTTCAGCAAAGAAGCAAAATGGGTAGACTGGAAAGATGAAAGTAAAAAGCCGCTACTCTACGAATTGGTACAAAAACATTGCGCTGCTTGGCTCAGTGGTGTGGGGGGCAAAAATGGCTTTGAAATCTCACTAACGGCTGATGATGAACCGCAGCACAAACTGCAAATTGATGCCTACGAACAAAGCAAAGCGGTCAAGCGCGATCACAATATCCGTTTTAGTACCGTGGATTTTTCAGGAGAGTTGCTGGTGACTAATCCGGCGTTATTCCAGCAAGTGCTATTTAACGGCATCGGCCACGCCAAAGCCTTCGGTTGTGGCTTGTTGCTGGTGCGCAGAGTATAATTTTCGGAAGAATTTTGGAGGCCAAAAATGATGGACGAAACCAAGCTTTTGCAACGCATTACCGTTGATCCGAAAATTTTTTCCGGCAAGCCGATCGTCTGCGGACGCAGGCTGGCGGTTGAGCATGTGTTGGGGATGCTGGCGGCGGGGGATACGCCACAAACCATATTGGAAGGTTACCCGTGGTTGGAGCCTGAAGACATTCAGGCCTGTCTGGTGTATGCGCGCCGTTTGGTCGGCCACGAACGCATTGAAACGCTTTATCTGGAAACCGGTACGTGAAGCTATTGCTCGATACTTGCGTATGGGGCAAAGCGCGCGAAGAACTGGTTACCGCCGGTCATGACGTGATTTGGTCGGGCGCATGGCCGCAAGATCCCGGCGACGAAGAAATTCTTGCGCTTGCTCACCGCGACGGTCGCGTACTGGTGACACTCGACAAGGATTTCGGCGAACTTGCCATCGTGCGCGGATCGGCGCACAGCGGGATTCTGCGTTTGGTCAATATTTCAGCCAGGCAGCAGGCCGCCGCCTGTTTGCGTGTGATCGCTGCACATGGTAAAGAACTGGAAGCGGGCGCTATTATCACCGCCGAATTGGGTAGATTAAGGGTGCGCCCACCTGTTGTTGTGAAATAACAACTCGCTCTGCCTGGCAGATTGCCCCGTATATGGCCGACCTCCTCCCACCGCTCAAACCCATACCCATCAAGGAACGCCTCTCCATCCTGTTCATCGAAAAAGGCCATCTGGATGTTCTGGACGGCGCGTTTGTCATAGTGGATAAAAGTGGTGTGCGAACCCATATTCCTGTCGGTGGCGTGGCCTGCCTGATGCTGGAGCCGGGTACGCGGACTTCCCATGCGGCCGTGGCGCTGGCAGCGCGGGTGGGCACGTTGCTGGTGTGGGTCGGCGAAGCGGGCGTGCGTTTGTATTCGTCCGGCCAGCCGGGCGGCGCGCGGGCGGATCGCTTGCTCTATCAGGCCAAGCTGGCGTTGGATGATACTTTGCGGCTGAAGGTGGTGCGCAAGATGTATGCGATGCGTTTCGGCGAGGAGCCGCCCGCGCGGCGCAGCGTCGAGCAGTTGCGTGGTATCGAAGGCGCACGCGTGCGCGAAACTTACAAACTGCTCGCCAAGAAATATGGTGTCGTATGGAAGGCACGCAATTACGACACCAGCGAATGGGAGAAAGGCGACCTGCCCAATCGCTGCCTCTCATCTGCAACATCGTGTTTATATGGCGTGACTGAGGCGGCGGTGCTGGCAGCAGGTTATGCGCCAGCGGTCGGCTTCATCCACACCGGCAAGCCGTTGTCCTTCGTTTACGATGTGGCGGATATCTACAAGTTTGAAACGGTGGTGCCGGTGGCGTTCAAAATTGCCGCAAAATGTCCGCGTAACCCGGAGCAGCAGGTGCGCCTCGCTTGCCGCGATGTATTTCGTGAAAGTAGGTTGCTCGAGCGCATCATTCCGGGGATAGAAGAAATGTTGTCGGCTGGCGAAATCGCCCCGCCCGCAGCACCGGAGGAATCTGTACTTCCGGCGATTCCCAACGCAGAAGGATTAGGCGATGCTGGTCATCGTGCTTGAAAACTCCCCGCCGCGCCTGCGCGGACGTCTGGCCATCTGGCTGCTGGAGATTCGCGCGGGTGTCTATGTCGGAAACTACTCCACAAAGGTGCGCGACTATATCTGGAACCAAGTGGAAAAAGGTATCGAGGATGGCAACGCTGTGATGGCGTGGCGCAATAATTCCGAGGCCGGTTTTGATTTTGTGACGTTGGGAAATAACAGAAGAATTCCAGTGGAGTTGGATGGGGCAAAATTGGTATCCTTTCTTCCCGAACAGGTGCAAGACGCTCTCTAAAAATTTGGTAGAATTTTGGTTCGTTGAATTTGGATAGAAATTCAACGGGATGGAAGAAGTGTGTTCCCCACGCACGTGGGGATGAACCGGATCGCGCCGATGTCAACATGACGATTTACGAGTGTTCCCCACGCACGTGGGGATGAACCGGGTAGCGCGGCTTTGGTGCAAGGAAATAACCTGTGTTCCCCACGCACGTGGGGATGAACCGCGCGGTTGGTGCTGGCAGGAGGGACGGATAAAGTGTTCCCCACGCACGTGGGGATGAACCGCCTCAACAAACGCCTTTTTCCGCGCCGCAGCCGTGTTCCCCACGCACGTGGGGATGAACCGATTATCTTCGTGAGATTCTCTGTTGCCGATGTGTGTTCCCCACGCACGTGGGGATGAACCGTTATCTCGACTGGGGCGTAAAGATGGTGTCGCCGTGTTCCCCACGCACGTGGGGATGAACCAGACGCGCTCGAAGCCGCCGAAGCTTCCGCGCTGGGTGTTCCCCACGCACGTGGGGATGAACCGCCATTCAACCCTCTCAACTCCGATTTTTTTAAGTGTTCCCCACGCACGTGGGGATGAACCGATCGCGTCACCATGCTCCCGGCGACACTGGTGCGTGTTCCCCACGCACGTGGGGATGAACCGCCGTTCCGGTTCGCACCTGCTTCGCGCCCGCGGTGTTCCCCACGCACGTGGGGATGAACCGCTACATTAGGCAATAGCTTTTTACCCAAATACGTGTTCCCCACGCACGTGGGGATGAACCGACTTTTTTCTCTCTCTCGCGCGGCGTTTGTGCGTGTTCCCCACGCACGTGGGGATGAACCGCGTGACTGGTTCTGAAATTGTTGCGGCCAACAGTGTTCCCCACGCACGTGGGGATGAACCGCATTGGCTGAGAGTCAATGGCAGGAAACTTGCGTGTTCCCCACGCACGTGGGGATGAACCGCGCATGGCGGAAATTATCGCGCCGCTGCTCATGTGTTCCCCACGCACGTGGGGATGAACCGCCGCGAAGCCGCGATCACCATCCCGACAGACGGTGTTCCCCACGCACGTGGGGATGAACCGGGTCTGGATGGGATGAAGATTTGCTGGAGGTGGTGTTCCCCACGCACGTGGGGATGAACCGCAAGCCGAGATCGCCGCGCATTTGGATTTATCGTGTTCCCCACGCACGTGGGGATGAACCGGCTGTCCAACCAACTCAGGTCAGCCAAACCACGTGTTCCCCACGCACGTGGGGATGAACCGACAGGGCAGGCGTGGTTGAGCGCGCATTACGGGTGTTCCCCACGCACGTGGGGATGAACCGCGTTATTTAATCCACCATAATCCGCCCGGCGCGTGTTCCCCACGCACGTGGGGATGAACCGATGCTGTGTTTGTCGCTGTACAGTGCTGCCGGGTGTTCCCCACGCACGTGGGGATGAACCGGGACGATCTAATGAGCGCGACACGGATAGGTAGTGTTCCCCACGCACGTGGGGATGAACCGGTGCTGGTGCTCGGTCTCGGCGCGCCACCGCAGTGTTCCCCACGCACGTGGGGATGAACCGAATCGAACGATTTTGCCGGGCAATACAGTCTCGTGTTCCCCACGCACGTGGGGATGAACCGCTGTCTTGACACCGCGACACCTCTACCCATCCGTGTTCCCCACGCACGTGGGGATGAACCGCTATCAACACGCTGGGAGCGCCTGCCGTTCCTGTGTTCCCCACGCACGTGGGGATGAACCGGGTCAAGCACCCTCCGTGGAGTGCTGCCCAACCGTGTTCCCCACGCACGTGGGGATGAACCGCGTGGGAAATACCCTTTCATCGCTTCGAGAGCGTGTTCCCCACGCACGTGGGGATGAACCGCATGGACAGCGTTTGACGATGCCTCAGACAAAGTGTTCCCCACGCACGTGGGGATGAACCGTGGTTGCGCTGATTGCGGGAAAACTCAAATTGGTGTTCCCCACGCACGTGGGGATGAACCGGAATCGTGAAGCAGCGCAACGCCGCCAACAACGTGTTCCCCACGCACGTGGGGATGAACCGGAACCTGCCATGAAAATTCTCATCATCGAACCGTGTTCCCCACGCACGTGGGGATGAACCGTTGACCGTAGCACTAAATGGGGAAATCCGTTCGTGTTCCCCACGCACGTGGGGATGAACCGGTTGCTGCCCACTCAAGTTGCTGCGTCATTTTGTGTTCCCCACGCACGTGGGGATGAACCGAAATGTTGGAGTCACATCGCCGCGCTGGTGTTGTGTTCCCCACGCACGTGGGGATGAACCGTTTGGCAGATGTTTTTCGCACGCGGGCATCGTGTGTTCCCCACGCACGTGGGGATGAACCGGTCGCGCGGAGTTCCCACTGCCGGGGAATAACGTGTTCCCCACGCACGTGGGGATGAACCGCCTATTTTTGGCGGGGGCAAGCAGTGATCGTCGTGTTCCCCACGCACGTGGGGATGAACCGCTGTTCTGATTTGTGATAGCGGTTTTCCGTGGTGTGTTCCCCACGCACGTGGGGATGAACCGAATCGAACGATTTTGCCGGGCAATACAGTCTCGTGTTCCCCACGCACGTGGGGATGAACCGTTCGCGTTGGAAGTTGGCCTCAAATTTTTGGAGTGTTCCCCACGCACGTGGGGATGAACCGACCCATGCACCCTGATTGGTTGAGGTCGTTACGTGTTCCCCACGCACGTGGGGATGAACCGCCATTCAACCCTCTCAACTCCGATTTTTTTAAGTGTTCCCCACGCACGTGGGGATGAACCGCACTGGCCGCGATTGTGTGGAGGCGATTTTGGGTGTTCCCCACGCACGTGGGGATGAACCGACCATCAAACACGTCCTGCCACGAATTAAACGGTGTTCCCCACGCACGTGGGGATGAACCGCTCCAGTTGCCATGATCCGAACTTGCCTTCGGGTGTTCCCCACGCACGTGGGGATGAACCGATTTAAGCTCGTTCACTCGCCCGCTCACCACGGTGTTCCCCACGCACGTGGGGATGAACCGTTTTGCGCGCACCTGGTTCTCGGTCAATCCGAGTGTTCCCCACGCACGTGGGGATGAACCGAGACAGAATCCATCTTCTCCGGGGCAGCAACTGTGTTCCCCACGCACGTGGGGATGAACCGTTTCTGATGGCGGCCTCGGCAGGCGCAGCACTGTGTTCCCCACGCACGTGGGGATGAACCGAAATGTGGCTCGCCTACTGGGGCGAGATGTACGGTGTTCCCCACGCACGTGGGGATGAACCGAATTTGCGCGCAATCCACGCCCACGCCCTTCAGTGTTCCCCACGCACGTGGGGATGAACCGCCGCAGGGGTGTCCTGCGGTTAAATTTTAGGAGTGTTCCCCACGCACGTGGGGATGAACCGCCGTCCCAACAAACGCCCGATCATGTCCGACCGTGTTCCCCACGCACGTGGGGATGAACCGGATGGCGGCTTTCATCGCGCCGGTGATTTGGTCGTGTTCCCCACGCACGTGGGGATGAACCGGGTGCAATAGTTGTTGCACCCTTAGCCGTAAAGTGTTCCCCACGCACGTGGGGATGAACCGATTCGGCTATTTCCCCGCAGCGGGCGAATAAAGTGTTCCCCACGCACGTGGGGATGAACCGCAGCGCAACGCCGCCAACAACGGGTGGATCACGTGTTCCCCACGCACGTGGGGATGAACCGAAATTTATCCGCCGCCTGGTAGCGCGCACGGAGTGTTCCCCACGCACGTGGGGATGAACCGAATTCCCCGACGGCGTAACCGGCGCGAACACCGTGTTCCCCACGCACGTGGGGATGAACCGTCAACAGACCGTCGGACAAGTGACGATGACCCGTGTTCCCCACGCACGTGGGGATGAACCGTTTGCGTGAACGTGCCGGTGGCGAGGATGCAGGTGTTCCCCACGCACGTGGGGATGAACCGGTGTGGTACACGACAGGCGATTCGCTTGCTGAGTGTTCCCCACGCACGTGGGGATGAACCGTAATAAGCCGCGATGGCCGCAGCCGGCGTGGCGTGTTCCCCACGCACGTGGGGATGAACCGGTGAGTCAGCTTGTGCTTGTGGTCGTTGTAATGTGTTCCCCACGCACGTGGGGATGAACCGACGTTGAACGAGGTGAACTTGAACCACAGCGAGTGTTCCCCACGCACGTGGGGATGAACCGCTAACCGGCCGCCGGAGCGAAGCGGAGGGCACGTGTTCCCCACGCACGTGGGGATGAACCGGTGTAAACGCCGGTGGCGGTGTTGACCGAGTAGTGTTCCCCACGCACGTGGGGATGAACCGCTGATGCCGCCGATCAAATCGGACGGCGACGGGTGTTCCCCACGCACGTGGGGATGAACCAGAGCTCCGCGAAATGGTAGAGACGATGCCCCCGTGTTCCCCACGCACGTGGGGATGAACCGAATAAAAAGCGGCTGCGCACTGCAATATGAATGTGTTCCCCACGCACGTGGGGATGAACCGCCGTCGAGACTGGTGCCCGCGTCGATGGCGGTGTGTTCCCCACGCACGTGGGGATGAACCGCGATACATCAACTGCCCGTTGGACATCTCCATGTGTTCCCCACGCACGTGGGGATGAACCAGGCAGGGTGACGCCAAGCACGTTTTTGTAGAGGTGTTCCCCACGCACGTGGGGATGAACCGAATCTCTATCTCGCGCTTGGCTTCTCGCAGCAGTGTTCCCCACGCACGTGGGGATGAACCGCCGAGATCGAATCAACGTCAACCAGTTTAATAGTGTTCCCCACGCACGTGGGGATGAACCGGCGTACGCTACCCGTCCGCCCAATGTCTCGAAGTGTTCCCCACGCACGTGGGGATGAACCGCGAGCTTTCCGGCGCGAGAGAGATTTGCACGAGTGTTCCCCACGCACGTGGGGATGAACCGATACGATTCGGCTGCGCGGCCGTGCAGAAAAAGTGTTCCCCACGCACGTGGGGATGAACCGATACTCGTCGCCTTCGGTGATTTGCGGGACAGGTGTTCCCCACGCACGTGGGGATGAACCGTTGCGTACATGTGATCGGACATATTGCAAAAAGTGTTCCCCACGCACGTGGGGATGAACCGCAGATCAGATCGTCGGCTTTGACCCTGCGCTTCGTGTTCCCCACGCACGTGGGGATGAACCGTCGTAAACCGTCTGCACGATGCCGCCGCCGTAGTGTTCCCCACGCACGTGGGGATGAACCGCCGTATCTGGGGTGTGTGAGGGAGCTACAATTTAAGCGCGTCTGTTGATAAAATTACGGGCGGATGGTGGGTTTTAGCAGCGCAGATAATACCGCTGTCACCGTGGCAAGCACGGTGACAGCTTTCGGTTCTGCCAATTAATTTTTCGACTGTCATGATGGAGGTTGGCGGAAAACGCTGGTGCAGTGGTGATCGGCACAGTGGGGGTGCTGGTGCTGGCAAAACGCCATGGCAATTCGAAAATCATTTAGGGGGACATTGCGTAGAGTGCGTCATGCGCACGACAGCGTGTAGGGCGCAATTATGTGCGTAGCCTGGTATTCTGCGGAAACCAATGGGCATTGCGCCGCATATAGCGGTGCTTGGTGCAATGCGCTTCGCTTATTGCGCCCTATAGCTCAATGCGCGTGGTTATGTCCATCGTGACCGGGTTTTTTGGGCGCGGCTTTGTCGGCTTGCGCGGCAGGTTCAGTTTGAGTTGTAAGAGGGGGGGGAGACGGCAGCGGCGATTGCGCCGCTGCCGCTGCGGGGGCAGGAGGATATTGGGCGGGCGCAACGTGATCTGTTTTTGGCAAGGACTGCACCCCCAAGCCATAACGATAAACCAATTCTCCGCCATGCCAGGCGGTAATCACCAGCAACGTCACCGGCAACAACAACGCGCCGACAAACATCCTGTGCAAA
>Ga0105164_10002355_pt1 | contig 11715 bp, 12 predicted proteins | sample VDWuncwatermetaG_FD_89674 | JGI IMG/M metagenome (GOLD analysis project Ga0105164, IMG submission 89674) | Wastewater microbial communities from Netherlands to study Microbial Dark Matter (Phase II) - VDW unchlorinated drinking water | ecosystem: Environmental > Aquatic > Freshwater > Drinking...
GACTAGCACCTCCAAGAGGTCGGTCTCGGTCACGATCCCGACCAGTTGATTCCCACTCACCACCGGAAGACAGCCGATTTTCTCGCTGACCATCACCCTGGCCGCCTCGCGGACGGTCGTGTCGGGGGAAGCCGTGACCAGTTTTCGTGACATCACTTCCGCGACCTTCAACTCGTCCATGAACTCCTCTCGCTCACTTGTCGTCAACGGCGACTTGGAGGAGGGGGCCGCCTGTCGAAGATCACGATCGGTGACGATCCCCACCAGACGCTTGCCATCCATCACGAGCAGATGGCGGATCCGGTGCTGGTCCAGAATCCGCCTGGCCCTGCGAAGCGAGGCGTGCTTGTCTACTGTAATCAGTCCCTGGTTCATAATGTCCGAAAGTTGTGCCATCTGTCTTCCCCTACCACAGGGTGAGCCCCCCGGGCCGCTTGCCGACTGAGATCCGCCCCACCTCTTCCTGGGACAGCAGATTGATCACAGAGATGTCATCCGAGCCGGTGTTGGCCACAAAGGCGTACCGGCCATCGCCTGAGATCACGATGTCGTGCGGACGGGTCCCCACCGGGAAGGCCGCCACCACGCAGCTGGTCCGCGTCGAGACGACCGACACGTCGTTGGAGCCCATGTTGGTGATGTAGATGTAGCCCCCGGAGGGGGTGATGTCGGCATCGCTTGGCCCCTTCCCCACCGGGAAGGTCGCCACCACCTGCTGGTTTGCTAGCTGGAGTATGCTCACGTTATTCGAGCCCCGGTTTTGGATATAGGCAAAGCCTCCGCCGGGACCGAAGATGACATGGTGTGGGCCCTCGCCGACGGGAATCCGACGCAACACCTTGTGGCTTCCGACCTCGATGACCGTGATGGTGTTCGAACCGCTTCCAGAAACCAGGAGATACTTCCCATCGGTGGAGATCGCGACGGCATACGGCCTCACGCCGGCCGGCAGCTCCGACGCCACCACATTCAAGGAGAGGTTCAACACAGCGACAGTGTTGGAGCGCTCGCTAGGGACATAGGCGTGGCCACCGTCCGGGGAAATGTCGATCTTTGTGGGGAGTTCTCCCACCGGGATCAGGGCGACCCTCTTCCCGGTGTCGACCTCGATTACGGTGACGCGGCTGTCCAGGCTATTGGTCACATAGGCATACGTCCCGCCGTACCCGAAGACGGTCTGGCCGCCAGGTCCCGTAGCATTGGGCACCACGGTGACGACGGAGTTCGTCGGCAACGCCAGAATCCACACCTCTCCGGAGCGACCGCAGCTCACGAAGGCATAACGCCGATCCGGGCTAATTGCGACATGCTCGGGGCCGGCGCCCACCGGGATGGTGGCCGCCACCTTCATCGCCTCCACATCGATGATCGAGACCGTATCCGAACCCTCATTCGCCACATAGAGCGCCTGTGTGCCGCGGACGCCTACCCGATGCGCGAGCGCGCCAGAGACGGAGAGCAGCAGCCAGGCCGTGGCCAGGAGGCCGATGTTCACGGCACGTCCGCTCCCTCTCATGCCACCGCTCCTTTCTCCTCCCCCAACCCACGTTCTGGAGCGCCTTGATTCATCTCCGCTGCGAGTTGCTTACTGGGCGCAAGGGCAAGCCGGACAATCTGGTCGAGCTCTTCAAGGTCAAGCGGCTTCAGGAAGTAATAGAACACGCCGTGCTGAAGGATCTGGCGACCCGCTTCGACGGAATGGTCGCCGGAAAGGACAATCACCGGCAGGCGAGGCCGCATCTTTCGAAGAATCTCAACCGTTTTTGCCCCTGAGGGGTCTTGGATTGAGATGTCCAGAAAACCAGCCCAACGCTTTCCTCAGCTACGACCAGTAAGGCATCGCTGCCCCTCTCGACGGCAATGACCTGATGGCCCTGACCCGAGAAGCGTGCCAGAAGCTCCTGCCTGGCCAACGGCTCTGGTGTAGCGACTAAAATTATCCGATGATTCGCCATGCCAGTCTTCCCCGAATTCCTCGGATGACCATACAGAGCAATGCCGGTGCCAATGATCCAATGCCGCGCACAACAGGGAGTTATTGCGATAACTCCCTGAATCTATTAGCTTACGTGTAGAGACCCCGGCCAACCAATGGTCGAGGAAACGGACACCTCTTTGTCGGACAGGGAAGAGCTGCCCCACCTCTAAACTGAGCGACGGGAGTAACCAATTGAAAACTAAGGAATGGGATTCTGTGACAGACATGCCCCAATGAGAAACACAATGTCCCGGCCGATGGGAATGCCGCAACACCCCCTTACTGCGAAGAGATGAATGTCATCCCTTGTCAGGGTGCGGACGAGGCTGGCAGAATCGCCTACCTTTATTTCATCGAAGATCCGGTTCTGGATATATTCCATGGAGCGATTCCTCCCTTTTTCACACCCTGGGCTCGGCCGCTCCCAGTCGTGCTCGTGCGCGCCAGATAGGAGCAATTCATAGCCCACCTGCCTGGTCCCGCCGCCCTTGAAGACAAATGTCGCGGGCCAGACCTCCCAGACTACCCGGTGTCGGCGCACAAGCCCCTTGAGCCTTTCCACCTCCCCAGAAGAGACCATTGTCGATTCCTGCTCTTGAGTCTCTCGCAACGGTTCCATTGTGAGACACCTACCTTTTCACTGCCGTGGCTGGCTTCGCCTCGCCTGACCTCTGCGCGAGCCAGTCGCCGATGGTCGGCCAGAGGTACTTAAGCGCCCCGGTCCCGGAGACGATCCCCACATGGCCGCCGGGCAGCATAACGAGCTCCTTGTCGGCGCTTGACACCAGCTCGTTCAAGACGGAGGCGGACTCCGGCGCGCAGATGTGATCCATCTGGGCGACGATGTTCAGCAAGGGACAGGTGATCGAGCCAAGATCGACTCGCTCGCCGCCCACCGCGAGGCGATTCTGGCATAGGAGGTTTTCCTGATAGCAGGCCTTGACGTATGTCTTGAACGCTTCCCCAGGGAACGCCATGTTATCGTTCGCCCAGGTCTCCATAGCCACAAAGACCTTGACGAACTCCTCGTTCTCGATCTTCTCGAAGAAGGTATGCCACTTGGCAAGGTGGCCCATCGGTTTCAGCATCTGGAAGCCAATCTGCATGAGAGCGGGCGGCACGTTGCCGAAGGTGTCAACCAGCTTATCTACAGGGTAGTAGGCGGCGTCCGTCCAGCGGCTCAGTAATCCACCGTCTTTGAAGTCGATCGGGGTGGCGAGGTTAATCATGTTCTTGATGGCCTGCGGGCGGAGCGCCGTGTAGATGGTCGTCAGTGTCCCGCCCATGCAATATCCCAAGAGTGAGATCTGTTCCGATTTCGAGCGCCGGGCCACCTGTTTCACGACACGATCAAGATACTCCGCGATGTAGGCGTCGAAGCTGATCACTGCATCTTCGTCGCCCGGCTCGCCCCAATCCAGCATGTACACGTCGATCCCCCTTGAGAGGAGATACTCAACCAGGCTGCGGGCCGGCGTCAGATCGAGAATGTAATACCGGTTAATCATCGACGGCACCATCAGCAGCGGGACCTGATAGACCGGCTCGGCCTGCGGCTCGTAGCGGAGAAGGCGCAGCTTGTTGCGCCTGTAGATCTCCCGATCGGGTGTCGCTCCGATTTGCACACGCGGCGGCTCAAGGCACATCTGCAGTAGCTTGAGGGCCCGCCGTGCGGTCTGCTCCACCTCACGGTGCCATCCGCTAAACATCATTTCTGCGGCTTCCATCAGAAACTTTCTTTCACCCATCACGAGGTGGCATCAAGGCGTGAACATGGCGTCCAACTTGCTCTTTTCAATAAAAAAGATCGTGCAATCACAGCGGCCACACGTACTGCAGGAGCAGCGGAGCTCGTAATGCTCAACATCGGCCTCGTCCAGCATCTCGTGGTAGGCATGAATATCTTTAGAATAGACCGCCCTCGCTAACGAATGGACCTTGAGTCGGGCTACATCTTCCCGCGAGAGAGCGAACGAGCACCCACAGTTCGGGCAGGTCATCGTCGCGCGCATGTTTGCCACCTCCTGCTTCAAACTCTCTCCTGGCCTCGTTCCTCCTGCGCACCGCCCAACCCCATGTACTCCAGGAGCGCCTCAAGAAGATCTGTTTCGGTGATGATCCCGACGAGACGCCCCTCTTTGACCACTGGCAGGCCTCCGATTCGGTGATAGATGAGGAGCATGGCCGCATGCTCTAACGGGGTTTCCGGAGTCACGGTGATGACCTCCTGCGTCATCGCCTGGCCGACCCGAATCAAATCCAGTAGCGGGTCGCCTTCGAGGCGGGGCTGATCTGGCGGGTGGGGGAGGGAGGCTTGGCGGATGTCCCGGTCGGTGATAATACCAGCCAATTGCTCCCCCTCCAGGACAACCAGGTGGCGAATTCGGTGGCGGTCTAACAGGGCGCGAGCCTCAGCCAAGGTCGCCGAGGGGCCAACGGTCACGGGCGCAGCGCTCATCTTCTGGCCCACAACCCCTTCGACGCGTCTCACGAAAGGGACCCCGGACTTGAGCATTGCAGGAATCGTGGGACGAAACACGTCCGAACGAGCAGCCATCGGCTGTTTAGGCGGCATCACCACCGCCTCACCTTCCAGGACCATCTCGCCCCGCTGGTTGACGCAGGTGGTCTTCAGCCTGGCGATGTTCTTCTCCGGCAACAACTCTACGACCTCTGCCCTGGCAGTAATCATGTCTCCAATTCGGACCGGCCTCCTGAACTTCAACTCCTGAGAGAGGTAGATCGTCCCGGGCCCCGGCAACCGCATCCCAAGGATGGCAGAAATCAGGCTGGAGGTTAGCATCCCGTGCGCTACACGTCCGTGGAACGGGGTTGCCTCGGCGAACGCTTCGTCGGTATGAGCGGGATTGAGATCGCCGGTGACCGCCGCGAAAGTAAAGATGTCCCATTCGTCGTAGGTCCTTGAGACCTCCGCCGCCATTCCCACCACCAGTTCACTCATAGGTTTGCCGCTCATCGAACTCCTCTTGTTCCCTGCTCGCACACGGTGCCTCGGACCTATTTTACCGTCACCTTCCCCCGCAACTGATGCGGGGTGCTCGTCTCTGGGGAGAGGTAAACGATGTACTCATAGACCCCTGGCTCCGTGAAGGTGGCCTTGAATCCAGCCTTGGTGGCCTGAAGCAAGACCCCCTTCGGGGTTGGTGACGTGAATTCCACCTGTGCATTCAACTGGCTCCTATCCATCCAGGTCACGGTGGCCCCTTTCGCCACGGTTACGTTCGGGCTCTCGAGGGTGTTTCGAAAGATCAGCACATTCTCGGCGGCAGCCCACGCTGCGAAAAGGGGCAACGCGATTACCACTGCCGCGACCACAACTGAGAGATGTCTCTTCATGTCGGGACCTCCTTCTTTGAGAGCATTGCCCTGGGGTTAAACTGCGATAGATGTCACTCACCACGACCCACAGGAGCGGGCTGCCGCTGAAGCTCCCGGCCTCTCCAGACCTCGAAGATGACCGGATAGACGATGAGCTCGAGGATGAACGAGGTGACGACCCCGCCAATCATGGGGGCGGCGATCCGCTTCATCACATCGGCCCCGGCCCCGTGGCTCCACATGATCGGAAGCAGCCCCATCAGGATCGCCATGACAGTCATCATCTTCGGCCGGATCCGTTTCACCGCCCCCTCGCTGATCGCCTCCTGGAGATCTCCGATGGTTCGCATGCGCCCCGCGTTGCGCCATTTCTCGTACGCATGATCCAAGTAGAGGAGCATAATGACCCCGGTTTCGGCATCGACCCCGGCCAGGGCGATGATCCCGACCCAGACCGCCACACTCAGGTTGTATCCCAGCAGATAGATGAGCCAGAAGGCGCCGATCAGGGAGAACGGCACGGCCAGCAGGACGATGAACACCTTCGTGACACTCGCCGTGTTGAAGTAGAGGAGAACAAACACGATCAGGAGGGTGAGCGGGATAACGATCTTCAGACGTTCCTTGGCCCGCTCCATGTACTCGAACTGCCCGCTCCAGAGCAGGTGATACCCCTGGGGGAGCTTCACCTTCTCGGCGACGACTCGCTGGGCGTCGGCGACGTAGCCGCCGATATCCCGGTCCGCGACATCGACATAGACGTAGCCCACCAGCTCGCCCCCTTCGCTCCGGATCAGGGTGGTCCCACTCGAGAGCCTGAGATCGACGAGCTGGGCCATCGGGACCTGCGCGCCCGTTGGGGTCGAAACCAGCACGCGCCTCAGACCGTCGATGTTGTCGCGCAACCCGCGGAAGTAGCGGACGTTGACCGGGAACCGCTCTCGCCCTTCGATCGTCGTCGTCACCGTCCTGCCGCCGATGGCAGTCTCGATCACGTCCTCCACGTCGGCGATGGTGAGGCCGTATCGCGCGATCTCGTCCCGCTTGATGTCGAAGTCGAGGTAGAAGCCTCCCGCCACCCGTTCAGCAAAGACATTCCGAGTTCCCCGGACATGCTTGAGTGCCGTCTCGATCTCCTGGCCGATGCTCTGGATTGTCTCGAGCTTCGGCCCGAGCACCTTGATCCCGACAGGGGTCCGAATCCCGGTGCTGAGCATGTCGATGCGGGCCTTGATCGGCATGGTCCAGGCGTTGGTTACGCCGGGGATCTGGAGCGCTTTATCCAGCTCGTCGATCAGCTTCTCGACGGTCATCCCCTTCCGCCACTCCTTCTCCGGCTTCAGGTTAATCACCGTCTCGATCATCTCCAAGGGCGCCGGGTCGGTGGCGCTGGTGGACCGCCCCCCTTTGGCGAAGACCGACTCGACCTCCTGGAAATGCTTGATGATCCGGTCCTGGACCTGGATGAGCTGGGAGACCTGGGTGATCGAGGCGCCGGGGAGCGCCGTCGGCATATAGAGGAGCGTCCCCTCGTAGAGAGGTGGCATGAATTCCGAGCCAAGCTTCAAGAAGACCGGGATAGTGGCCGCCATGGCGAAGAGCGCCATCACGAGGACGGTCTTCTTCCACCTGAGTACCATGTGGACCACCGGCTGGTAGATCCAGATCAGGAATCGATTGATCGGGTTCTTCTCCTCTGGCTGGATCTTCCCCCGGATGAGGAGAACCATGAGGAGCGGCCCGAGCGTGACCGCGAGGAACGCGGCGAAGAACATGGAGAATGTCTTCGTATAGGCCAGGGGCCGGAAGAGCCGGCCCTCCTGCGCCTCCAGGGTGAAGACCGGCAAGAAGGAAACGGTGATGATCAGCAGCGAGAAGAAGAGCGGGCGCCCCACCTCCTGGGCCGCCTCGATCAAAAGCCGGGTCCGGTCGATCGGACGTCCCTCCCGCTCCCACTCTTCCAGCCGCGTGTGGGCGTTCTCTACCATGATGATGGCCGCGTCGATCATGGCGCCGATGGCAATAGCGATCCCGCCCAGCGACATGATGTTGGAGCCGACGCCGATGTAGTACATCGCGATGAACGACATCAGGAGGGCAACCGGAAGCGTGAGGATTGGCACCAGGGCGCTCCGCAAATGAAAGAGGAAGACGATGATCACCAGGCTGACGATCAGACTCTCCTCGATCAGCTTTTCCTTGAGGGTGGCGATCGACCGGTGGATCAGATCGGATCGGTCGTAGGTGGTGACGATCTTGATGCCCTCCGGGAGCGATGGGGCAATCGACTTGATCTTGTCCTTGCCCCGCTGGATGACTTCCAGGGCGTTCTCCCCATACCGGATCACGACGATCCCGCCCGGGACGTCGCCCCCGCCGTTCAGCTCGGCGACGCCGCGGCGGATGTCAGGCCCCAGCCCCACCCGGCCGATGTCCCGGACGAGGACCGGTGTGCCGCGTTCGTCGGTCCCAACAACAATCGCTTCGATGTCTTTGAGGGACTTGATGTAGCCCAACCCTCGAACCATGTACTCGCGTCCGGAAAACTCCACGACCCGGCCTCCGGTGTCGTTATTCCCCTTCCGGATCGCCTCGATGACCCGGTCCAGGGGCAGCTTGAAACCCAGAAGGGTGGCGGGATCGATCGAAACCTGGTACTGCTTGACGAAGCCCCCGACGCGCGCCACCTCGGCCACGCCCGGCACCGCAAGCAGCCAGTGGTGGACGTACCAGTCATTCAGCGTCCGAAGCTGGGCCAGATCGTGCCGCCCGGTCTCGTCCACCAGGGCGTATTCGAAGCCCCACCCGACACCGGTGGCGTCGGGTCCAAGGACCGGCGTAACTCCCTGGGGCAACCTGCCTTGCACGCCTTGCATATACTCGAGGACACGGCTCCTGGCCCAGTACAGGTTGGTGCCATCCTCGAAGATGATGTAGACAAAGGAGAGGCCAAAGAAGGAGAAACCGCGAACCGCCTTGACTTTGGGGGCCGAGAGCAGAGAGGTGACGATGGGGTAGGTGACCTGGTCTTCAACCAGTGTCGGGCTCCGCTCCGGCCACTCGGTATAGACGATAACCTGGACGTCAGACAGGTCGGGGATCGCGTCCAAGGGGGTGTTTCGGAGGGCCCAAATCCCCCAGGTGACGGCGAAGAGCGTGAAGAGACCGATGATGAATCGGTTGGTGGCGCTCCACTCGATCAGCTTTGAGATCATCGACGCTCGCCCCCCACACTCACGTCATAACTCGCACTTCGTTTCTTGCACCGGGCGCAGCAAGCAGCGCCCCTACACGCTCGCACTTCGCACGTCACTTCTTCGGGCCCATTTCCATTCCAGGCATGCTGCCCATCCCACCGATGGCGGCTTTGAGCTGGCTCTCGGAGTCGATCAGGAAGTTGGCGGAGGTTACCACCCTCTCGCCAGACGCAAGCCCGGCGAGGACCTCGGTGTAGCCGTCCACCCGAGCGCCCACCTTCACATCCCGAGGCTCGAAGGTCCCCTGCCCCTTGTCGATGAAGACAAGTTGCTTTGTCCCGCTGTCGAGGATCGCCTCATCGGGCACGACGAGTCGCTTGCCGAGCGGGATTTTCAGTTCGACGTTGGCGTACATCTGCGGTTTCAGCTTCCAGTCCTTCGTGTTGGGGAACTCGAAGCGCACCTTCACCGTCCGGGTCTTCTCCTGCAGGACCGGGGAGATGTAGGTCACCTTGCCACGGAAGACCTCTCCGGGGTACGAGGCGAGCGTGATGGTGGCTTGCTGGCCAAGCTTGACCAGTGAGACCTCGTACTCATAGATCTCACCCTGGACCCAGACGGTGGAGAGGTCCGCGACCTTGTAAAGGTTTTCGCCGGGCATCACCTTCTTGCCCCTGAAAACCATCTTCTCAATGACCACCCCATCGATCGGCGAGTAGAGGGTCAGGGTCTTGCGTGGGGTCCTAGTTCGCTCTAGGGTGGCGACCTCCTCGTCGCTAATATCCCAGTACTGCAACCGCCGCTTCGAGGCATTGACCAGCGTATCTGCCCCTGACGCGATATCGGGGAATCGGCTCTTGCTCAACGTCTCCTTTGCCCGCAATGCCTGCAGGTACTCCTCCTGGGTGGAGACGAGATCCGGGCTGTAAATCGTGAGGAGAGGCTGGCCCTTCTCCACCAGCTCCCCGGTAAAGTTCACTAGGAGGCTCTCGATCCACCCGTCGATCTTGATATTCACGTCGGCGAGGCGCCGTTCGTCAAACTCCACCACCCCGACCGTCCGGATCGTTCGCTCGATCGATCGGTATCCGACCAAGCCGGTCCTCAGACCGATCAACTGTTGCCGCTCCGGGCTGACCATCACCGCTCCGGGAGCCATCTCCATTTCACCAGCGGCCTTCTGCTCGCTCTGCGCAGCCGGCGCAGGCGAAACCTCGTGCCCGGCGTGCTCTCCCTTGCCCGGGGCCTGGGCGACCGGCTCCCGGGGAGGCGGTGTGCCGCCGCCCGACCGCTCCTTGAGCCGAATGCCGCCGGCATACCACACAAAGAAGACCCCTGCAGAGGCGGCGACCAGGACGGCCCAGGCAATGACCCACTTAACCCGATGCGTCTTATTTTCCATCTAATGTTCCCCCCCGTCTATCGAGGCGCCGATAACCCACTCCAACCTGGCAAGGCTGGCTTGGTACTCTCCCAGCGCCCGATAATATTCTTTCTCGAAGTTGAACAGCGTGAGTCGGTTATCCAGCAATGTAAGGAAATCGACCTTGCCCACCTGATATCCTGCAACCGCCGAGTCCAGGGAGAGTTGGGCCTGAGGGATCAGGCCGGTCTGGAGAAGCTCAATGAGCTTGCTCCCTTTCTCAATATCGGATACCAGCTCCTTGACTAATGAGAGCACCTCGTTCCTGGCCGCCTGATACTGCTCCCTGGCAGAGTCGATCAGGGCCGACGTCTCTGCGACTTGCCTATCCTGTTTGGTCCTGAAATAGAGGGGAATGTTAATAGAGAACCCCGCTGAGAACATATCAGATCGGTTGACCAGGCGAGAGTCCTCCCGAAAGCCATAGGCCACGCTCATCGTGAGGTCCGGGAAGTATTTCTTCCTGGCGAGGGCGTTGGCTGCTTTGCCCCGTTCCACCTCCTCCTGTAGCGCTTTGAGCAGAGGCCGGTTCTCCAGGGCCTTGGCCTGTAGCTCCTTCAGATCCAGCCGCAACTCGTCCTTGAGCACCTCCTCTGTTCGGCCGAGAGGCGTCTGGGGGGACCGACTCAGGATCGCATTCAGCTTGGCGCCAGCGGCCTGACGGCTCTGCTCCGCCCGGATCTGCTCGTCCAGGAGTTTTGAAAGCTCCACCTGGGCCTTCAGGACATCTTGCTGGATCCCTTTGCCGACGCTGTATTTCGTCTCGGCGATCTTGACAAATTCTCTGAGCAGCTCACGATTCTTCTCCACCACCTCCAGCGCACGGTCGATGGCGTACAGGTCGTAGAAAATCTCCTTGACCCGGCGGACGATCTCGTTTCGCTTATCCCGATACGCCTGGCCGATCGCATTGGCTTCCCGCTGAGCAACGTCCCTTCGGAGACCCAACTTTCCCGGGAATGGGAAAGCCTGCGAAAGGCTGAACTGCTTCATCGTCATGTCGTCCTGGGTGAAGGAGAAAGAATTGGTGGGGAGGTTGACGATCTCGAAGCTCAGCATCGGATCGTCAAGCGACCCCTCTTGGGGCGGTCGTTCTTTCGCCGCCTCCCACTTCTTCCCCTCCGCTTTGATGTCTGGATTGAGGGCGAGAGCCCCCTGGATAAGGGGCTGAAGACGGAGTACCGCCTCCTGCGTGGAAGCCGCTCCTCCCAACGCAACGTCCGTGAGACTTGCGACAACGGCGACGAGGAAACCGATGATCAAAGCCCTGGCCATCTCTTCACCTCCTGACTCCTCGTTGATCTACCAGCGAACAGATTTCAGTCCTCAAGATACATGATGATAACGACCAGAGAGACACCCGTGTCTCTCTGGGATGGGCTTCGGTCACTTCACTGTGACCGTCCCATGAAGGATATGAGCCGGTGGCTGATGAACGTAATACTCGTAGGTCCCTGGCTTCTCGAAGGTCACCTCCGCGGTCCCCTCGATCAAGAACTGAGGTCCGTCGGGGGCTGTAAAGGCCACGTGCGTCCTCACCATGGAGGCGTTCCTCCAGATCACATGATCTCCTCGATTGATCGTGATGTGGGCATTCCTAAGGGAGTTCATAAGCACCACCACCTCTACGTGATCGGCGAATGTTCGAGGGACCGCGATCGCGATGGCGGCCAACAGAGTGACCGCCAGAACAACGAAGCTGCGCTTTGCCATGTTTCTCACCTCCCTTCTTTCTATTTGTGGTCGGCGGAGACGTCATTCTCCGCTTTTCGCCGGCC
>Ga0105164_10002356_pt1 | contig 11715 bp, 11 predicted proteins | sample VDWuncwatermetaG_FD_89674 | JGI IMG/M metagenome (GOLD analysis project Ga0105164, IMG submission 89674) | Wastewater microbial communities from Netherlands to study Microbial Dark Matter (Phase II) - VDW unchlorinated drinking water | ecosystem: Environmental > Aquatic > Freshwater > Drinking...
ACGGTTGCTTTTACCACCCTCTTCAAAAGTTGGGGGGACCGGCTCATTGCCCTCGATATTCAAGAGGATCTTCGGCAAGGCCTTGAAAAGATGCTCCGGGATCTTCGGCTTGCGACCGCCATTGTGAGTGCTAACGACGCCATCCGCTATACCGTGAGAGAAAGCGGCGTGAACAATAACTACATCTTTTACCTGTATCATCCGTCGGACACGTGGCCTCCTCTCTACACCCAAAGTGTCTATCAACTCAGGAAAGCGCCCCTTTCCGGAGGGATCAACGGGACGTTTACGTATGGCGCAGGTTCCATTTATATGAAGGAAGTGAAGCCCCCGCCTGTTTCAGACCTTTCAACGCTGGGAACCGTCGTCACGATGGACCTCACCGTTTCAAAATATAATGAAACGTTCCACCTCCTTGAAAAAATAAGACCGAGAAACCTGTGAGAGAGTTCGGAATGCGGAATTCGGAATGCGGAGTGGTTTTGATCCTTTCTTTTATTATTCTTGTCACGATGGCCTCCATGGTTGGAACGTATCTTTTCACGACGAGTATCGTCACCAAAAGCGCGGGATTTGGAGAAGTCGATGATAAAGTCATCGCTCTTGCGGAGGCGGGTCTTCGCAAGGCGGTCTGGTATCTGATGACACCGATCCCCGTCGGAAGAGGGGAGAACTGGACTACTGCCGGGACGACAGAATCCTTGGGGAGTGGAACGTACACGATGGTCGTCGCAGGGTGGAACTTTGCGCTTGCGGCAAACGGCTCTACGGCTTCTGCATCCTCTTCTTCTGGTGGAAATCCGCCGAGTCGTGCGATCGACGGAAACGACACTACTTATTGGCAATCTAGAGGCGGACCCCCCCAAACGATCACAGTCAATTTTCCGTATACCCTCACGATCAATAAAATCCGTTTTCTCGTCCCCGCAGGGTTTCAAACGCCGAGAAATTATACGTGGCAGGTTTCTCCCACCGGTTCGACCTATACCACTATTATAACAGTCACAAACCAGCCGCCGAATATCAGAGATATCACCCATACCTTCTCTATCACTGTGAATCCTGCAGCGGCTGCCACCAGATTTCTCATGCTCTCTGTGACTGCACTGAACAACGATGGAGGGGGCGCTTCACGTGTGAGGGTTGCTACAATACAAGTCATCGGAAGCAAAATCACTTCTACCGGCACGATCGGCTCGCTGAGTCGGACGGTGACGCAAACTGTAGTGGCCGACGACGGATCTCCTCAGAATCAGGTCGCTTTTTATGAACCCGATTGGGTTGAACAGTAGATGACATTTAAGACAGAAAAAAAGAAACGCTCTATTGTGGGCCTTGATATCGGCTCCTCTTCCATCAAAGTGGTGGAACTGAAGGAAGGGGAGGGGGGGAAATTTTCTCTCGTAAGAGCGAAGCGGGTGGCGATTGACCCAGCCGATCCCGACGGCGCCGCCAGGGCTCTTAAAAAAGCGTCGTGGGGAGTTCCTTTAAAAGGGGAGGTACTTGTTTCAATGATTACGGACCCGCGGGACTCTTTTCATAAACTAATCGTTCCCCACATGCCGCGCTCGGAGCTTCGTGAGGCGATTCCTTGGGAACTCAAAGATCAGCTTTCCCTCGACATGAAAGACGCGGAATACGATTTCGAGATTTTACGGCCGATGGAGGAGGCGGGGGTCAAAAAATACGAAGTCTTAGTCGCCGTTTCGCCCAAAGAGACGATTCGGCGGCACCTTGCTCTTTTACAAAAAATTGAAGCAGTTCCTACGCGACTGATTCAGGGCCCAACCGCCCTGGAGGCTGTTCTTGAAAAGTGTGAGCCTGCGGGCGCGCCGATTGCTGTTTTGGAAATGGGTCAGTCCAATACGGAACTCTCGATCTATCGGAAAGGCGCCCTTCAATTTTCAAGAAGATTGCCTGTTTCAGGGGGCGATTTTACGAAAGCCCTTTTGGTCCCCATACAAGCCGGCCAAGAAGCGGTCTCTTTAACCCGTGAAGAAGCGGAACGGATTAAATGCGAATACGGGCTTTGTCAGGACGAAACGCTCACTTTACCCGATTCCCCGGTCCGCCCCTCCCATATCCTCCCGTTGGTCCGGCCTGTCGCAGAAAGGCTTGCTTCCGAACTGGAGCGCTCCCTCATCTTTTATCAGGAAAAGTCCGGCGGCGAAAAGATCGCGCGGCTCCTCCTTTTTGGAGGAGGGGCATCGCTCAAGGGCCTTACGGCATTTTTTTCGAACGCCCTCGGGATGGAGGTGGTGACCCGCAACCCCTTTGAAAAAGTGCCAATGAAAGGTCCTGTGGAACGGGTGATTCAGGAGGCACCCCTTGAATTTACCTTAGCGCTCGGTGCTGCGTTGAGCGGCGAGGGGGGGGTCAATCTCTTGCCTCAGGAAATCAAGGAACAGACCCAACGCCTGGTGTGGCAAGCCACCCTCAAAGGGGTCTCGATCGGTGTGGCGCTTTGTCTTTTCTTCCTCTATAGTGGCATGCGGATAGAGCTTTCAAATCACAATAAGAAAATTGCTGTGGAAAAGCTCTACCTCTCGGCCCTGGGGCCGGCCTTGGAAGAGGCGAAGCAGAAAGTGCTCTTGGGGGATTTGTTAAACCGGGAGCCTTACTGGGAAGATTTTTTCAGGGAACTGAGCCACCTCCTTCCGGAACAGGCGTATCTTGAAAGTCTCACGATGGATCAAGGATCGCTTTCGATGAAAGGACTGATTGTGGCGGGCAAGGAGGACGCCGAGCGGCTCCTTTCAAATCTTCTCTACAGCATGGAGAGGGGACTGTTCCATAACGCCGCCCTTGTGGAGACCGAAAAGCTCGGGGAAGGGAAAGGCTCTTCCTTCAGAATTCAAGCGAAGCTCGATCAATGAAATTACCGAAACTTTTTTTGGATAAACGGAAGAAGGTTTTTGTAAGCATCGGGGCCCTCATCGGCCTTTTATTCCTCTTCTGGATATACCTCCCCCTCACCCTTCACTTAAAGCAAAAAGGAGGGGAGCTCTCAAAGCTCGAGGCCCAATCCGAAGCGGCCAAAGAAACGATTCTTTCCGCGAAAAGGATTTATCAAGAGACCCTATATCTCCCCAAACAAGAAGAGCTTTCTTGGGTCATGGAGGAGGTGACCGAACTCGGGAAAACCCTCGGGATTGATTTCCGCTCCATCCGGCCGGAGGCGATCCAAAAGGATGCTTCCGGTTATTCCTTCATGCCGGTGGAGATGAAGCTGGAATCTTCCTATAAAGAGCTTGGCCAGTTTATCGGCTCTTTAAAGGGTCTCAAAAAAGGTTTCGTGACGGTAGAGCAGTTCGACATGAGCCGGGATGCAAAAATTTTTCCGAAATTGAGCAGCAGGCTTCTTGTGAAAATTGTTTTACGCCCTTAAGAAGATGGATAAAAACAAAAGAAACTTCATTTTTTTGGGAATTGCGATTTTGGCGATTCTCTTTGTGTGGGGATCCGCCGCAAAGAAAAAAGAGACGCGGGCTCTTCTTCCAAAACCGGCCATGACGGCGAATGTCTCGCAAAGAAACGTGAGAACGCAGTTCTCGGATTGGGGGAGGAACCCTTTTATGCTTTCTGGGGAACTTTCGGAAAGCGTCCGGGGGCTCCTATTGGACGGGATCGTCTGGGATGAAGCAAAACCTTATGCCATCATCAACAATCAGGTCCTGGGCATTGGGGGCACGATCGGCCGAAACCGCATCACCAAAATCACAAAGACCGCCGTGTTTCTCGAAGAAGACGGAAATGAATTCTCCATGCCGTTAAGGAACGTCAAAGAAATTTCCTCGCCGTAATCTCCTCAAAAATTTCCTTAAAAAATTTTACTTGACAGCCCGTTTTCGTTACGGCATGATACACCCCTTAGTTTTAATTCCACTAAATGGGGGTTTAGTGGAGTTAAACAGATCAAAAGTTAATTTTGGGATTTATCATGCGGCTTCCGACCGTTGTGATCCGAAGTGACATTCTCGAATCGTGGCTCACCGTCTCCGATTACTCCAAGGCCCGTTTAGCTGGGGAGTTGGGCGTCTCGAAGGGGCGTATCAGCCAGCTTCTCACCTCCCGTGAAGAACCTTCCGCACATCTTATCGCAAAATTAATGACCCTAACCTATCTTCCCTTTGATCGTCTTTTCATGATTGTTCATGATACGAATCCCCGTGTTACGTCTGGTCGTTTGTCAAACAAAACCCAAAAAACAATAGCGGCCCCCGCGTGGGGAGAGTCTCGACCCCACGCCGTAAGCCGCAGTCGCGGGCCGTCATCGTCCCTGAAAGGAGCTCCATGAAAGTCCTAGAATCGCGGTTACTCTTTTTTGTTGCAGCACTCTTCCTCATCACCAGCGCCCCCTTAAGCTATGCAGCGAAGGAGTCGGCCATGGGAAAAGATGGAACGGTCACGATCGATGTGAAAGATACCGACATCAGCCGTGTGCTCGACGCTTTTTCGCAGCAGACCGGCTTGAGTGTCGTTGTCGGGAAAGAAGTGACGGGAACGATTACCGTCCGGCTCTTGAGTGTCTCGTGGGACCGGGCGCTTGAATCGATCCTCAAACCCTATGGGTTTGGGTATGAGCGGAGTGGCGACGTCATTGTGGTCCTTCCGCTTGCAAAGATTCAGGAATTGAACGACGCCCAGCCCGTTGCCTCACGCGTCTTCCAACTTAAATATCTCGATGCCGGCGATCTCGCGCCGGTCATCGAAGCCCAGATTTCCCCGCGCGGAAAAGTTCAGGTCCTTGAAGAGACCGGCCAAAAAGGGTGGGACTTTGGTGCCTTCGGGGCGGCCGGTGGAAGCTCTCAGGGCTATCGGAGTGGTAGCACAGGAGCGAGTGCGGGTGCAGGAATGTCTCGGCGTTCTTATAAAGGATCGTCGGAGAGACGGTCCAAATCCAAGCGGGTCGTGGTCACCGATATTCCGTCGGTCCTCGATCGTATCCAGATAGTGATCGACTCGGTCGATGTTGTCCCACAGCAGGTTCTCATTGAAGCCCGTTTCATGGAAGTGGATCGTGACCGGTTGAAGGACCTCGGTGTGGACGTCGGAACCGGTTTAGGTGGGGCGAGCACTGCCGCCATGGAATTTGTCGACGTCGATAAGACAAAAACCGGCGCCGCCATTTTGCAATTAGGAACTCAATCCCTTGGTGCGCTCGCATCCCCCGCCGCGTTCGGGGCCAAAGCCACGGATATCAGTAAGACCGCTCCTTTTAATACCGGTTCAAGCCTTGAATTCCGGAAACTAAGCGGGGCGCAGTTTGACGTCCTCCTTCATGCCCTCGAAGAAGATATCCATACCAATACCCTTTCAGCACCGTCGATTTTGACGCTCGATAATCAGGAGGCGAATATCCTCGTCGGGACGCAGTATCCGATTTTGACCTCAAATGTTACTGGGACCACCTCCACGACCACCACCACGTCGCTCGATTACTATCAGGATATCGGCATCCAGCTCCGCGTGGTTCCGCAAATTTCGGCCGATGAACATATCAATATGATTATTCATCCGGCCGTCACCTCGTTTTCAAGTACGTTAGCGGCAAAAAGTCCTACCGGAACGACGCTGGCGGAATACCCCATCATCATCACCCGTGAAGCGGAGACGCAGATTTTGATGAAAAATGGCGAGACGATCGTGATTGGAGGTTTGTTAAAGGACGTCATGACCAAAGGCTTCCATAAGACCCCAATCTTGGGGTCTCTCCCTTTGATCGGGCTTGCCTTCCAGCGCCGGACGAACGATCTCGAAAAAATAGACCTCCTTATCTTCATCACGGCAAAGGTTGTGAAGGAAGAGGAAGCGGGTGTCACGCAGGTTCCCCCTGTCTTTACACCGGGCGAGCCGGGACCCAAAAGCAAGATCAAATGGCAAAAGGATGCAGAAATGGCACCGTCAGAGACAGAGGCGCCGCAGGCGCAATCCCAATTAGAACAACCGTCGGGGCCGTCTGCAGAAAAGCTTTCGCAAAAACATGCGCAGGAACCTGTTTCTAAAGAAGTGCTCAAAGCGCTTGTGGCAACACCGGAGCGTAATAAAGGTTACGTGATGGGGAAAGTGGAAGCCGCTGAATAGGTGTACGCCTAAGGTTAACGGTTTACGGTGTACGGTTTACGGTTGGTGGATTAATCCGTACACTGTAAACAGTAAACCGTAAACAGTAAACAAGTATCTTAGAGGGTAAATGGAACAGGCATTCGGTAAGAATAGGCTCATCGGTCAGGCCCTCCTCGAAGAAGGCCTGATTAGCGAAGAGCAACTTGCCCAACTTCTCGGCAACCAGCCGAAGCAAAAACAACGGCTCGGCGAGTTTGCGGTGAAATCCGGATTTTTGGCGGAGCCCGAACTTGCAAAATTCCTCGCCAAATTTTTCAACCTCCCGTACACAGCACTTTCAGACGATGAGGAACTGGATCTGACCGCAGTCGAACTTGTCTCTGAGACCCTCGCCCGCCGCTATTGCCTCATTGTGACGCATAAAGAAGGGGACACCTTGACCGTCGCGATGGCCGATCCTCTGGATGTGCGCGCGATCGATGCCATTCGTGCCGAGACCGGCTCCCGTGTCCAAAAGGTTGTGGCAAGCCGCTACTCCATTCTTCGTGCCATCGACCGTTCCTATCATGCCGCCTCGCGCATTGCCAAATCGATGGACCATCTCCTTGCGGGAGAATCGACTCAGGAAGAAGCGGTTCAGCTGGAGCAGTACAGGGACTCGACGAGTGAGGCGGACCAGCTCAAACATGAGGCCTCCGACGCGCCGGTTATCCAGTTTGTGAACCTTCTTTTAATGCGCGCCATTCAGGAGCGGGCAAGCGACATCCATATTGAACCGGAAGAACAGACGGTGACAATCCGTCTCCGCGTCGACGGACAGCTTCGCGAGGTGACCGCGCCTCCTAAGCATATGTTCCGCGCCATCACCACCCGCATCAAAATTTTAGGGAACTTGGATATTGCCGAGCGCCGGCTCCCGCAGGACGGCCGGTTCAAATTCAAAGTCTTTGATAAAACGATCGATGTGCGTCTCTCATCCCTTCCGACGGTGTACGGCGAAAAACTGGTGCTCCGTATCTTGGACCGCGCCACCCTCATTCTGAATATGACATCACTCGGTTTTGAACCGAAGATGCTCGAGACATTCAATAAAATCCTTAAGCTTCCGTACGGCCTCGTGATCCTCACAGGCCCGACCGGATCCGGGAAAACCACAACCCTTTATGCGGCGCTGAATGCCATCCGGACCCCGACCAAAAATATTGTGACGATTGAAGACCCGGTCGAATATCAACTCGCAAAAATCAATCAGGTGCATACGAAACCGTCCATCGGGCTCACGTTTGCGGCGGGGCTCCGTTCGATTCTTCGTCAGGACCCGGACATTATCATGGTTGGAGAAATCCGTGACCGCGAAACCGCCGAAATCTGCATCCGTTCCGCCCTCACAGGCCACTTGGTGCTATCCACACTTCATACCAACGACGCCGTCTCTGCCATTAGCCGCCTTACCGATATGGGGATTGAACCGTACCTTTTAACTGCGTCAATGTCACTGGTGATGGCACAGCGGCTTGTCCGCCGGATCTGCGAGGATTGCTCTGCGCCATGGGAACCGCCGGAGGCACTTCTCGCCCGCGTCAAAAAAGCGGCGCCGGATAAGGGCGCATGGAAATTCCGCCGAGGCATTGGGTGCAAAAAATGCGGGCAGAGCGGCTATTTCGGGCGTGTGGCCATCTACGAACAGTTTGTGATCAGCGATAAAATCAAATCTCATATTGCAGAAGGCGCCACGATTCGCCAGGTTAAAGACGCAGCCGAGAAGGAAGGGCTTCAGACCCTGTTTCAGAGTGCTTTGAACAAAGTGCGCGATGGGATGACGACGCTGGATGAAACCTTTAGCGTCTGCGCCACCCAAGCGGAACTGATGGAATAGGAAGAAGTCAAAAGTCAAAAGGAAAAAGGTAAAAGTTCAATTCAAAATTTAAAATTTTTAATTGTAATTTTGCCTTTTGCGTTTTTACTTTTGAATTGGATAACGTCATTTAAAACAACTTGAGAGGTGACCATGACTGTTGACAATGAACTAAAAGAGTTAATTGATATGATGCTTCAGAAGAACGCCTCGGACCTTATCATGACCGAGGGCCAGCCGCCTATCCTTCGCGTCGTCGGGGACCTTTATCCCGTGAAGGGAATGGCGATAATGACCTCGGATGCCGTGCGCCATTTTGCCTACGGGCTTTTGAATGAGGAACAGCAGAGGCGTTTTGAACTGAACCTTGAAATTGATGCCTCCTTTGGGCTGAAAAACATCGCCCGCTTCCGTTTGAATGTGTTTCAACAGCAGGGCGCGATCGGCCTCGTCATCCGGATGCTTCCGAGCCAGATCCCGACGATGGAATCCCTCGGTGTCCCGGCCATCGTGAAAAGGTGGCTGAATGTCCCGCACGGGATCATCATCACGACCGGCCCGACCGGGAGTGGCAAATCAACCTCTCAGGCCGCGATGATCGGGTATCTGAACCAGACCAAGCGTTATCATGTTGTCACGATCGAGGACCCTGTGGAATATACCCATACGCACGGGACCTGTGCGGTCGAACAGCGGGAGGTCGGCCGCGACACAAGGAGTTTTGCAGAGGCCTTGAAGCATGTCTTCCGCCAGTCTCCCGACGTCATCATGATCGGGGAGATGCGTGACCTCGAGACCTTTGAAGCGGCGATGCAGCTTGCCGAAACCGGCCACCTCGTTCTTGCGACACTCCATACCGGAGACGCCACGCAGGCGGTCAGCCGAATCATCGACGTTTTCCCGTCGGACCAGCATCAGCAGGTCCGAGTGCAGCTTTCACTCACCTTAATCGGTGTCCTTGTCCAGCAGCTCGTTCCCAAGATTGATGGGTCAGGGCGTCTTTTGGCGACGGAAGTCATGGAAGCGACACCGGCGATCCGGAACCTGATTCGTAAAAACGATCTTCAGCAGATGTATTCCGTCATCCAGACCGGCTCCAACGAAGAGATGGCGACGATGAACGATGCGCTCTTACGCCTTTTCCACGAAGGGAGAATTTCTCTGGAACAGGCGATGCTCTTCACGACGCGGCAACGGGAGTTGGAACAGCTCGTTGAGCGGGAAACCGCGAAGCGCACTTCGCGTAAACGCTTCGCCCAGTTTGCAGGAGTAGGGAAATAACAGAATTTAAAAGTCAAAAGTAAAAAGGTAAAAGTTCAATTTAAAATTTAAAAGTGGAAACGACGACAAAAGTTTACGATGTCAAAAAACGAACTTATCTTTACGCCTTAGAAGTGGTGAAATTTCTTAAGGACTTGCCTAACGACTACATTGCACAGACGATAGGGAAGCAGTTGTTACGATCTGCAACTTCTGTTGGAGCGAATATCGTTGAAGCGCAAGCCTCAAGTTCTAAAAAAGACTTTGCTAACTTCTATAGCTATTCACTCAAGTCAGCGAATGAAAGTAAATTTTGGTTTGGACTGCTGAAAGATTCTGGAAAAGTCTCTAGCGAAAAAGTGGGTCCGTTGTTAAACGAAACAAACGAACTCGCAAATATTCTGGCGTCTAGTATTTTGACACTTAAAGGCCAGTAAAAATTTTTAATTTTTAATTGTAATTTTGCCTTTTGCGTTTTTACTTTTGAATTAGATAAATGAGAGGGTCGAATGCCCAGATTCACATATATTTCTAGGAACCAGGAAGGCCAAAAGGTCACCGCGGTGGCTGAGGCGGAGTCGCGCCAACTCCTTTTAAGCCAGCTTAAAGATAGGGGCCTGACCGTCGTCGAGATCCGGGAACTTGGGGACCGTCCGAAGGATACCAAGGGAAAGCACCGGAATATGCCATGGCACCGTCTTTCCCTAAGGCCGATCGATACGGGCGAGCTTGCAATCTTCTGGCGGGAGGTCGCGACGATGGTTTCGGCAGGGCTTCCGGTGGTGGAAGCACTCGAATCGATCTCCGTTGAGATGGAACATGTCCGGCTCCACAGTGTCCTGACCGATGTCATCAGCAGCATGTGGGAAGGGTTCAATTTTTCGCAGAGCATCAAGCGGCACCCACGGGTCTTTTCTTCGATGGTGGTCGCTTTGATCGGTGCGGCAGAGGAAAGCGGTTCTTTGGCCGAAGTTGCCGACCAGCTTGCGACTTACCTTGAAAACCGTGACCGCCTGACCCGCAAAGTCCGTGCGGCGCTCACATACCCCATTTTCCTTGCAGGATTTTTCCTCGTTGTAGTGGCTATTGCGACCTTCTGGGTGATCCCGCTCTTCCGCGAGATCTACGAAGGGTTCCATGCAAAACTCCCACGCCTGACCGTCGCCGTCTTTGCGGTGAATGCCTTTATCCTTCATTATTTTCCGTGGATTGTGGCCGCTGCCATCATCTACATCGTCGCCATTACGCTTTGGGTCCGTAGCAAGACAGGCCGTCTGGTGGTTGACCGGGTGAGCCTCACCACTCCTGTTTTCGGGAAACTTTTACAGCGCGCCGCAGTCGCACGATTTTGCCGCAGTCTTTCCATCCTCCTTGCCGGAGGAATCCCGATTAATCGCGCCCTTGAGATGGCGGAGGAGACCTCCGGAAATAGCGTCGTCGCCAAAGCGATCCACGGAACCCGTGAGGAGATTCTGAAGGGTGGGAAGATTGCCACAAGTCTCAAACAGCACTCTATTTTTCCCCAGATGGTCATTCGGATGGTGGCAACAGGGGAGGAGACCGGAAACTTGAGCAAACTTCTTCTTAAAGTTGCCGATTTTTATGAGGCAAGGGTCGATGCCACTCTCACCACCATCAATGCGTTGATTGAGCCGATCATGATTATTGTGATCGGCGGCTTTGTGCTCGTGTTCGTGCTCTCGATGTATATGCCAATCTTTTCACTGGCCCGGTCGATGCACGGATGATTAGAAAAGTTAAAAGTCAAAAGGAAAAAGGTAAAAGTTCAATTCAAAATTTAAAATTTTTAATTGTAATTTTGCCTTTTGCGTTTTTACTTTTGAATTGGATCAAAGGATGGGGCTTTTTGAAATAACGGACAGATAAAAGGAGGAAGGAAAGATGAGAAGGAGTCAAAGTCAAAAAGGGTTCACGTTGATCGAGTTACTGGTTGTGGTCATCATCGTCGCGGTGTTGGCAGCGGTGGGGATTCCGCTTTTGACCGGGAATGTTGAACGAGCTCGTTTGTCTGAGGCAGATGCTGGTCTTGGGACTGTTAGGACAGCAATGCGTGCCCGACTTGCTGAACTAGGATCATACCCAACCATAGCAGCAGGTACACTTGCATCTGCCGCAAATCTCGGAATCAGTCCACCTGTAGGCACTAGACCTGGCGACTTAGATGGACGATTCTTCTCTGATGCTAGTTATACAGTTGCCTCTCCCAGGGCTGGAACCAATACTTTTTGCGGCAACGCCAGCGGAGCAGTTAGTGCAGCACCGAGGGCAGCTCAAGTTGTAGCTCTTGCGCGTTCAATGGATGAGCTAGGCCATATTCACGACGCAGCTAACTGCGGTGGTAGCGTCATCAACTAACGCTGTCATCTGACATGTAATAAATAGGGGACGGGTGTTCATGCTCACTAATTAGGTAACCTTATTTAGGTAAATCGGGACTAAGTCCATCACCTGCCGAGACCTTTCACCAAGGGAGTCGGGACCAAGTCCCGCCTTAAAAAGGGATAGGTCTAACC
>Ga0105164_10002358_pt1 | contig 11707 bp, 8 predicted proteins | sample VDWuncwatermetaG_FD_89674 | JGI IMG/M metagenome (GOLD analysis project Ga0105164, IMG submission 89674) | Wastewater microbial communities from Netherlands to study Microbial Dark Matter (Phase II) - VDW unchlorinated drinking water | ecosystem: Environmental > Aquatic > Freshwater > Drinking...
ATTATAAGGAGCTGCGCTACACCGCGCTGGTACTCGGTAGCGTAGTAATTATGAAAATGTTCCTTATCGACTTTTCTTCTTATGAAAATTATTGTTTAATTTTTAACAGGCGATTCCTGACCTATCTGTTTTTAGTCGCTGGTATGCTTATCTCAGCGTATAATTACAGGAATAACTCGGATAAGCTGCTTATAGGCGAACGGAGAACGGCAACGACCTTGATTATTTTAGCAGCTTTGATCTTATTGTTTGATATTACAACTGAGGTCGATTCTTATTTTATTATATTGGCGCATGTTAAACACAGAATTGCGCAGCCGCCGTTTGCAGTGTTGTCATCGTCGACATTTCTTTATAGCCTGAAACAATTCTCCATCTCCGCGCTCTGGGGCGGATATTCTTTTATTCTTATTCTTATCGGTATTTTCCGGAAATTCAGGGCTTTACGATTGATGGCGCTCGTTTTGTTCATGCTCACGATCCTGAAGGTGTTTATGCTTGATATCTGGGCGGTTGGCCAGCTTTGGCGGATTCTGTCGTTCATTGTTTTGGGTTTGGTACTGGTAGTCACGTCATTTTTTTACCAGAAATATAAAGACGAATTGATAAGTTTCGTCAAAGGATAAAGGAGTCGGAGATGAAAGAAAAAATATTATATGCGGGCGCTGTTTTAATTATCCTTTTTTTGTCCATTCCGGGAATTGATGCTCAGGCTGATTTTAAGGTAACGCAGTGGCCATATTACCGAGAAATAGATACAGCGCTGATGAAAGAGGCAGGGAACTATCGCCTTCTGCTCGATGGGCCGGTATACGATGCTTCCCAGGTTTCACTGTCCGATCTTCGCTTGATGATCAACGAGCAGTTTGAAGCGCCGTATGAAATTGTTACTGTGCGGGGAAGAAACGAAACGAAAAATATGGCCTCGAAGATACTTGAGAATATTCATGGTGCGGATAATTCGAATATCGTTGTTTTCGACCTGGGCGCACAGGCGCGGCGGAACAATAAGATAATGCTCGAGATAACCGAACGCAATTTTGGCAAAAAGGTGGCCATTGAGGGTAGTAATGATAGGTTGTCCTGGACTATTCTGACGAAAAATTCTTATATTTATGACTTTAGCTTTGGCGGAGAGCAGGCGCGGCGTTATGGAGAGATTAAATGGAATCAGGCGGTTAGCTCTAAGTATATGGTTGATTTTTCTTACAACGCTTCTTCGCGCGACACAGCGGTAGCATATCCAGAAAGCAATTTTCGCTATCTCAGAGCTACTCTTTCTGGGGCGAAGGGCGAAGACCCGATTACCATAACTGCAGCGAATATTATCAGCTATTATGAGTTACCCGCGGAAGAAGCGCTGTATAACTGTGTCATACAAGAGAACAAGATTGATGTCCAGGCTAAAACCACGCAAGCGATTTTGGATTTTGGTGCGCGAAATATTCCTATCGAGAAGGTAAAGATAGAAAGCGACGGTTTCAATTATTATCGAACCGTCTATGTGCAGGGGAGCAATGATCTTAAGGATTGGTCTACGTTGGGTAGCGGGGAAGTTTTCGATTATAATGTAGAGAATTTCAAAGACGCTAAAAAAGAGATTAAATTCCCTGAAGCCAGATGCCGGTATATAAAACTAACGATCATGAACCAGGACAATGTTCCTATAAATGTTGTTTCTGCAATAGGCTATGGGTTGAAGCGATATCTGGCGTTCCCGTTTCAGAAAACGGGGACTCTGCGGTTGTATTACGGCAATCAGCGCGCGCCTATGCCCGGTTATGATTATGCGCGGATTGCCGGGAAGGTTGATTTTGCGGCAATACCGCTGGTGCAAATGGCGAAAGAAGTTTCCAATGCAGCATATGCCCCGGAGAAGATCAGTCGTCCCTGGACCGAAGAGCATCCTTATTTCCTCTGGATAGCGGTGATCGGGACCGTGATAGTTCTGCTATTTTTGGTAGCTTCCATGATAAAGAGAATAAGGTCAGGTTGATTATTAACGGTAATTGCATTGAAGAATATCCGGGAAAAAGCGAATTAAAATTTAATAAATAAGAGGTTAGTATGGATCCGCGGAGAAATAAATTTGGATTTTTTGCTCTTGTTGCCACTCAATTTCTCGATGCTTTTAATGATAATGCGTTTAAACTTTTAGCGTCGTTATCTGCGGTTACGCTCATTTCGCAAAATCATTCAGGGTATAGCCATCTCTCCCTGATCACGACGATATTTGTCCTGCCTTTTCTTCTTTTCTCTACTTATGCCGGTTATTTAGCAGATAGATTTAATAAAAGAAGAATTATTATCGTCGTTAAGATTGTCGAGGTATTGATTATGGCGCTAGGTTTTTTCGTTCTTTCAGCCGGAGATATGCTGGCAATGTATATAATACTTTTTCTTATGGGTATACAAAGCACTTTTCTCGGACCTGCAAAATATGGCTTGATACCGGAGATCTTGAGTGACGAGCAGCTATCCGAAGGTAATGGTGTCATGCAGATGTGGACGTATATTGCCATTATTATTGGCGCATCCTGCGGTGGCTACTTATTCCATATTTTTCATAACAAGATACAGATGGCAGCGCTTGTATTCATGTGTATTTCAATTACAGGTGTTGTTACAAGCATATTTATCCCAAAAACCCAAGCACAAATGATAGACCGGAAACCGGAATGGAATTTTATCGGCGAATTAGTGCGGAATATAAAAGTCATCCGTGCCGATCGAGCGATACATTTTTCAGTGCTTGGCCTGGTATATTTTAGTTTTTTTGGCGGCATGTTCCAGATGAATATCCTTGTATATGCGAAAGAATTACTTCATACAAATGAACTTTACTCCGGGCTTATATTGGGCGTAGTCGCCTTGGGGTTGGGTATAGGTAGCATGCTGGCCGGCAAGCTGTCGGAACATAAAGTTGAATTTGGGCTTGTTCCTGTCGGGTGCTTGGGGCTAAGTTTGTTTTCGGTAATTTTAGGCTTAACGTATTCATCTTTATACAAGAGCCTCTTTGCGCTTTTTGTGCTGGGAATCACGAGTGGTTTTTACATCGTTCCGTTAAACGCGCTGGTTCAGCAAAAAAGCCCCGTGAATAAGCGCGGCCTGGTTTTATCTACACTGAATTTTTTAAGTTTCTCAGCGCTTCTTATTTCATCAGCAGTTCTGTATTTTCTTTCGACAATATTAAAGTTGAATCCTGCGGCAATTTTTATAGTTATGGGTATATTAACGCTGGCTGTTTCAATTCCCGTTTTTAGGATACTCCCGGAGGCTTTTATAAGGCTGGCGAATTGGGTTATGGCGCATACGTTTTATAAAGTTAAGAAGGTGGGGGTATTGAATATTCCTAAAGAAGGCGGGGCTCTTCTGGTGTGCAATCATATTTCATATGCGGATCCAATTATAGTGCTTGCTTCCATGCAAAGGCCGGTGCGGTTTATGGTTTTTAGGCCTATTTATAATAATCCAATCATTAACCCTTTTTGCCGTATAACTAAAGCCATTCCGATAGCCTTTCATGATAGGCCAAAAACTATTATTCAATCTTTGGAGGAGGCCAGGGAAGCGATCAAACAGGGGCATCTGGTATGTATATTTGCTGAAGGAGGGCTTACCAGGACCGGCAATATGCTGCCTTTTAATAAAGGTTTTGAATTTATAATGAAAGGCACGGACGCGCCCATTATCCCCTTAAACATAGACAGGATATGGGGTAGTATTTTCAGCTATGAAAAGGGCAAATATATATTCAAATGGCCTAAAATTGTGCCTTATCCGGTGACTATTTCAGTTGGCAAACCGATGCCCGCTACATCTAAAGCCTACGAAGTACGGGCCGCTGTGCAGGAATTAGCTGCGGATGCGTTTCAGTATAGGGATGTCGACCACAAAAAAATTCACGTTGCTCTTGTTGATGAAGTAAAAAGACACCCCTTTAAATTTTGCATGGCAGACTCATTAGGTATAGAGCTTAATTATGCCAAGTTATTGGCCGGCATCATAACGCTCAGCAAAAAAATATTTCCCGCAAAAGACGACCGGGTATCAAATGAAATGATAGCTGTACTATTGCCATCATCATGTGCAGCTGCTCTTGTCAATGGCGCTATATATTTTGCTGGAAAAGTACCCGTCAATCTTAATTTCACTGCCTCCCGTGAAAGCATCGAATACGCGGTAAAAATCTGTTCGGTAAATAAAATCATCACATCAAGGCGGTTTCTAGACAAGATAAATTTTCCCGTCGCGGACAATATGGTGTTTATCGAAGACGTAGCCTCAGGTGTAAAAAAACTCGAGAAGATGCTGGCGCTCATCTTGGTCATTGTCTGGCCAGCATTTTTATTAAAGAGGGTTTTTATCAGAGGCGATAGAAAGAATATTTATGATGTAGCTACAGTTATCTTTTCAAGTGGAAGTACGGGGCAGCCTAAAGGAGTAATGCTAAGCCACGCTAACATAACCTCAAATATTCAAGGGTTATACCAGATATTAAATATCCAGCCAAATGATGTGGTGCTTGGCGTTCTGCCTTTTTTCCATTCGCTGGGGTTTACGGGTACGCTCTGCCTGCCGGTTGGCTCGGGGATGGGGGTTGTTTATCATGCCAATCCTCTTGATGCAGCTACGATCGGTAAGCTGGCAGAGCAATATAAGGCAACGATTATTATAGGCACACCGACATTTATATCTGCTTACACGCGTAAGTGTACCAAGGAACAGTTTAAATATTTGAGATTTGCCGTTGCCGGTGCGGAGAAACTTAAAAAAAGCATAGCCGACGCATTTTACGAAAAATTTAATGTTATACCGCTGGAAGGGTATGGGGCAACTGAGCTTTCTCCGATCGTATCTATTGGGATACCCGATTATATTAGTGAAGAAGAGCATATAAAACAAACAGGATATAAGGAGGGGACAGTAGGGCATCCGCTTCCCGGTGTTGCTGTAAAAGTGGTTGATCCGGATACCTATAAACAGCTGCCTCCGAATACCGAAGGGCTTTTGTTGGTGAAGGGTTCCAATGTAATGCTGGGTTACCTTAAAGATGATGCGAAGACAAAAGAAGTAATCAAAGACGGATGGTATGTGACCGGTGATATAGCTAAAGTAGATGATGATGGATTTATATGTATAACGGATCGGCTAAGCCGTTTTAGCAAAATAGGCGGGGAAATGGTTCCGCATATTAAAATCGAAGAACTTATACAGGGGATTATAGGTGCTAATGAGCCCGCTTGTGTTGTGACATCGGTAGCTGATGAGAAGAAGGGGGAAAGGCTAGCGGTGCTTTATAAAGGCGATCTAAACTTAGATGACATTTGGAATAGGTTGAATGAAGCCGAGATTCCGAAGCTTTGGATTCCCAAAAGAGAAGCATTTTATAAAATAGAAGAGATTCCTATTCTTGGGAGCGGCAAAATTGATCTCAAACAGGTAAAAGAACTCGCAAATAAACTTTCTGAATCCGAAAAGGAGCAATAATATGATCGAAACAGGTACTTTGACTACTCAAGACAATGAAAAAATAGCCTATCGATCATACAGGAATGGTTTTGATAATGTTACAGTAATCGTGCATGGGTTTTTTAATAGTAAAGATTCCGTGTTATTAACAGAGCTGGCAGAACATTTAGCGCATAAGGAAGACGTGTTGCTGTTTGATTTTAGAGGGCATGGCGCAAGTACAGGCTTCTTTACCTGGATCAGCAGGGAGCAAGGTGACCTGGAAGCAGTTTTTAATCATATCAAAAATGAATACAAAGCAATAAATGTTATAGGGTTTTCAATGGGCGGGAGTGTGAGTATCAACGTTATTGCTAAGGGGCAAACGCCAATCAATGCCCTTATATGCATAAGCGCGCCAGCCGATTGTTCTAAGATAGATTACAAGTGGTGGAAGCTTGATCTGGAAAATGATATCTGGTATTCGTTATTTACAAAAAACGGCACAAAAGGAAAAGGTGTAAAGCCTGGGCCATTTTGGTTAGCCAAAGAAAAGCCGATCGTAAATATCAATAAATTAAAATGCCCTGTCCTCTATATACATGGAGATGGGGATTGGGTAGTTGATGTTTGGCATTCTAGGAAGCTATATGAGAATACTGTTGCGGTTAAAAAACTAGTAGTAATTAAGAATGGTCCACATGCCGAATATCTCATGAGAAAGCACAGAGATGAATTATTTGGGCAGATCGATGCGTGGCTGAATTGATTAGGATTATCCGGCAGAAGAGCTAAGTAAAAACACTATTATTGAGATAGGAATTCTTTGTCCGCCTCCCAGAGGCTGGGTCAGATAACCGGCAATTATTCCGTCAACTCTCGACGGTAATATCCATAATTCTCGTCGACAATTATCTAAAAACATGCTATGATCTTCTTAACAATCAAGGAGGAGATCATGGCCTATCGAATAGCAGACCGCGGACAAACTACCTTTTTACCGCCTTCAGTAGAAGATTATATAAATCCAGATGATCAAGTAAGGGCATACGACGCTTTCGTGGAAGCGCTGGACTTTGGAGAGTTAGGCATAGCGTTGATTCCAGGTGGAAATGCCGAGGAGTATTATCCGAAGATGTTGATGAAAGTTTTGGTCTTCGGCTATGCGTACGGTATCCGGAGTTCGCGTAAGCTGGAGCGCGCCTGTTATCATAACCTAGCGTTTATCTGGTTAACCGGTGGGCTAAAACCGGATTTTCGGACGATCGGGCGGTTCCGCAGGCATCACCGAGAGGCATTAAAGAAGGTCTTAAGGCAATGCGTGCGTATGTGTATTAATCTGGAACTGGTCGAAGGCAACGCATTATTTATTGATGGGAGCGGAATCCGTGCAAACGCTGGCATTAAGAATAACTGGGACACCTTGCGCTGTAAGCGGCATATCCATAATCTGAATGAACGAATCGAACAATTGGTGAATGATAACGCGTACGATGATCTTCAAGAAGAACAGCAGGAAAATTTGATCCAGCTTAAAAAAGAGCTCCGGGACAAAGAGAAGCTTAAGGCTGCGGTAAAAATATTCGCGCAAGAGACTGGCCGAGCTAAATTTAATACCACCGACCCGGACAGCGTAACAGTCAAGTGTCGTCAAGGAGTACACGCCGGATACAAGGCTCAAGTTGTTGCTGATGGCAAGCACGGTCTAGTGGTGATGGCAGAAACGGTGAGCCATAATTCTGATGTCAATCAGCTGAGCGGACAAGTTAAGCAGGCGAATGATGTTTTGGATAAAAAACCTGTTTCAGTATGCGCAGATGCAGGATATTATAGCCTTAATGATTTGATTAAAGTAGATAGCGATATTCAGCTGGTTGTTCCGAGCCGAAAAACGATGAGTCAAGAACGCGGGCATAAAATCAGTCCGTTTGACAAGGATTCCTTTACTTATAATGAAACGAAAGATGAATATATTTGTCCGCAAGGAAAATCGCTACGATTCGTTGGAACGCATAAAAAAGGACAACGGGCCTATCGAATTTCTGACGAGAGTTGTCGAACATGCGTCTATTTTGGGGTTTGTACCACAAACAGCGCAGGGCGATCAATCGATCGTATGGAACACGAAGTTTTACAACAAAGACTTTCGACGGTTTATAAAAGTCCACCGGGAAAAGCGATTTATCGGATGCGTAAGCAGATAATTGAATTGATCTTTGGGCATTTTAAGTTTAACCTTGGCGATAGTTAGCTCCTATTGCGGGGCAGATCTGGAGCAAATGCGAAATTGGCGGTTTTATCTACAGGGTTCAATATTGTGCGCATGATTACTATATTGGGTGGGGTTCAGGCGTTTATTAGGGGCATGCGAACCGTTAGTAGTTGAAACGTCTGTGTAGTGTTCGAAAAGTGAAATATTTTTAAAAAAATAAACCGATGCCGACTAGGAACAAATTATTTACGTTTTTAGTTATTCCGTTTGACCCAGCCTCAGAGGAGCGGACATTTTGTATTCATTTACCTCTCAAATGGTTACGTCAAATCTAGCCAAAAATGACCGGACAAAATCGGACAAAAAATCACTAATTCTGTCCAGAAATTGAGATTTACGTGAGGAATTACCTCTCTAAATCCAGAAAATTCTTGATATAATAGGGTAATAGCAATATAATACGGCTTGTAAATACGGAGAGGTTTCTACTCGGCTCATAAGAGTGGGACCCCAGTATTTTGCCTCTCGACGGGAGAGGCAAACGAATGATAGCGCTGATTCTTGAATAGGATCAGCGCTATTTTTATGTCCTAGGAGGTTAAAGAGTTAGGGTATTATTCCCGTCGATGGAAGTTGTGACTTTTACATCTGTCTCTTTGTGGCTTAGAGCATCAGTAAATCTGCCGAAATAATCTCCAAATTATGCCAAATCCTCTCGTAGTTTATGAGCGATAGTTTATGCTATATTCGCGCAATAATGCGCCTATTTCTATTTTGAATTCTGCCATAAACTAGAAAATAGGTCAGTTTCTCGAGGATAAACTAGAGAGGTTTGGGTAGACCTTTCGAACATTTATCTCCAACATTTATCTCTGACCGGCTTGACAATGGCCAGCAATTCTGTATACTGGCATTGATTGATTTATTCTCACGAGAATGTCTTATGTTAAAGGCAGGCGTTTCCTTAATCGGGACGCATGTGGTAAAATTACTTGAGGAGATTAAAAAGAATAGATTGTTACCGCAAGCAATCACAGCAGACAATGGCCCTGAATTTATTTCCAAGAAATTGGATGTGTGGGCATATTATTATGACGTGAAGCTTGATTTTATCCGGCCTGGCAAACCAGTCGAAAATGCTTTTGTGGAAAGCTTTAACGGTAGGCTTAGAGATGAATGCTTAAATACAAATATCTTTAATTCGTTGCTAGATGTACAGGAAAAGCTTGAGTCGTGGCTCAAGGATTATAATGTTATTCGGCCACATAGTGGGATCGGGAATTTGCCGCCGGCGAAATTCGCCGAGCGGTTTAATAACCTGGCTTCAGAAGGCAAAAATCTTAACCTAGAAGCGGTACAGTTTTAGGGGGACCCTCAGTTATACCCAGGCACAATTGATTTAATGACGATATCTTGCCAATAATAGAACATGTTATCGGAACAGCTCACCTTTGATTATTCCATACCAAAAATACTGCTAATTAAACTAAGTGGAGATTGGCGTATTTCCGCGGGACTTGTCGCGGTAAATGAAGTTACTTCACAACTTATTAGCCATCCGGATATTATTCAAATTAATTTTAGTGTTTCAAAAGAATTAAAATGGGACAGCGGGTTAATTTCTTTTTTGCTTAAGTTGACCAGGGAGTGTGGACAAAAAAATATTACTGTCGCTGGCGAAGGGCTTCCACAAGAAGCGCAAAAACTGTTGGCGTTGGCTTTAAAGGTGCGTGAAAAAAATATTCTTATCCAGAAGGCACCTGAGTCATTTTTGGAAAGATGGGGAGAGAGAGTTTTACAAATTGACGAAAATTTACGTTCAGGGCTTGATTTCTTAGGGGATATCGCGGTTTCTTTTGGCCGTCTGATTACAGGTAAATTATATTTTCGCTGGGATGATTTTATATTCATCGTGCAGAGATGCGGTATTGATGCTTTACTGCTTGTTTCTTTGATAAGCCTATTAGTCGGGATGATCCTGGCTTTTGTGGGTTCGATCCAGCTTAAAATGTTTGGAGCGCAAATTTTTATTTCCGATATAGTAGGTATTGCCATGGTACGCGTACTCTCAGCGGTGATGACAGGTATTATTATGGCTGGCCGCATTGGGGCATCTTTCGCAGCTGAGTTGGGGATGATGCAGACCAACGAGGAAATTGACGCATTTAAAACCTTAGGTATTTCTCCAGTGGAGTTTTTAGTTGTTCCGCGTATTTTGGCGCTAGTTATAATGATGCCGATTTTAACCATCTACGCGGATTTAATGGGTGTATTAGGAGGCTATGTGATTAGCATGGGGTTACTGCATCTTAATGGGGCAGAATATTTGAGTCGTACTCAAGGAGCGGTAAAACTTGGCTATGTGTGGGTGGGGCTTTTGCATAGTTTTGTTTTTGGCGTGATTGTCGCTGTTTCTGGGTGTTGGCATGGGATTAAATGTGAAAGAAGCGCTTATGGCGTGGGAACGGCAACTACTTCGGCAGTAGTTACGGGAATAACTGGAATCGTAATTGCCACGGCGATTATTACCTTTATGTGTCAGATTTTGGGAGTGTAGCTTATGGATTCAAAGGCGCAGACAGTGATTGAAGTGCGGGATCTTGATTTAGAGTATAACGATTACGTGGTGATGCGCAATCTTAGTTTTAGCGTGAATAAAGGTGACATCTTTATTGTCATGGGAGTAAACGGATGCGGCAAGAGTACTTTGCTTAAGAGTTTGATTGGCCTAAAAGCGCCGACTAAGGGTAAGGTTTTATACAGCGGAAAGAGTTTTTGGGATGAAGATGAAGCAGGCCAACAGAATATTATGCGGCGCTTCGGAGTTCTTTATCAAGGCGGGGCACTCTGGAGTTCTCTGACTGTAGGCCAGAATGTCGCGCTACCTTTGCAGTTGTATACAAAGCTATCTCGCCAACAGATACAGGAGGTGGTAGCGTTTAAGCTTTCGCTAGTTGGGTTGGACGGATATGGGGATTTTTTTCCTTCCGGAATTAGTGGGGGGATGCGTAAAAGAGCCAGTTTGGCGCGGGCGATTGCCCTTGATCCGGATATTATTTTTTTTGATGAACCATCATCTGGGCTTGACCCCATAAATGCGCGGATGCTTGATGATTTAATTCTTGAATTAAGAGATGGTTTAGGCGCGACGCTGGTGGTAATTACGCATGAACTCGCTAGTATTTTTGCCGTCGGAAATAATTCCGTGTTCTTGGACGCGGAAACTAAAACGATGATTGCTACCGGTGATACGAAAAACTTGTTGGCTAATTCTAAGGATCTTAAGGTTATGCAGTTTTTAACTAGAGGGGCAAAAGGTAAGGAGATTAACGGATGATTAGAAAAGCGAACAAAACAGTAATTGGTTTATTTGTAGTGGGAGGCTTGGTATTGCTGATGATCGGAATACTAGTTTTTGGTTCGGGGTTACTTTTTAAACGCACGATTAAATTTGTTTTATACTTTGATGGTTCTATTAAGGGACTTTCCATAGGGGCTCCGGTTATGTTTCGGGGAGTTAGTATTGGCGCAGTGAAAGATATCAGCCTGATTTATGATACAAAAGTTGGAACGATTATGCTTCCGGTAATTGTCGAGATTGAACAGGACCGTATTAAGGGCGCTCCCAATTTTGGGGAATGGGGCGGAGATAAAAAGATGATTGAGCTTGGTCTGCGGGGAAAGCTTGAGATTCTTAATTTTTTAACTAGTCAGCTGATGATTTCATTTGATTTTTATCCAGATAAACCCGCTCAACTTCGCGGTATTCTGAAAACTTATCCAGAGTTGCCCACTCTGCCGATCTCACCGGATATTTTTGAACTGATGAATCAGATACCGATTAAAGAAATTGCCAAGAATTTAGAGGCGACGGTTAAAGGGCTTAATTTATTGGTAAATTCAAGTGATTTGCAAAAAAGTTTTTATGAGTTGCGCAATATTTTACAGGAGACTAAGCAGACAATGCGGTCATTGCGCCTACTTAGTGAATATTTAGAGCAGCATCCGGAAGCAATCTTAAAAGGAAAGGCAGGAGAATAAAAT
>Ga0105164_10002359_pt1 | contig 11702 bp, 6 predicted proteins | sample VDWuncwatermetaG_FD_89674 | JGI IMG/M metagenome (GOLD analysis project Ga0105164, IMG submission 89674) | Wastewater microbial communities from Netherlands to study Microbial Dark Matter (Phase II) - VDW unchlorinated drinking water | ecosystem: Environmental > Aquatic > Freshwater > Drinking...
GCAAAGTCCAGCGCCCGGTTCTGGCTGTCGAGCGCGCCTTGCACGTCGTTGGCCCGCAGCTTTCGGGACAGTGTGGGCAACAACACCACGCCGATGGCGACACCGATCACACCCAGGGGCAGTTGAAAGAGGCGATCGGCATAGTAGAGAAAGGCGACACCCCCGGCGATGCCTGAGGCAAGTGCCGTGGCAACGGCAAGATTGATCTGGGTGACGCCGCCCGAAATGATGCCGGGGATGGACAACAAGATGACGCGCTTCACGTCTGCCGTCAGGCGTGGCCAGCCCGGCTTGACCTTTGCTCCCGCCCGCTGCGCCGACCACATCAGCAACAGCATCTGCACGATGCCGGAGAAGGTGACACCATATGCGAGAAAACGCCCGGTATCCGGCGTGTTGCCAAAACCCAGATACCAGGCCGCAAGCGTTACCGTGATGACTACAATATTGAGCAGGATCGGGGCCGCAGCCGCAGCCGTGAAACGGCCAAGGGAATTGAGGATGCCGGAAAACAGCGCGGTCAGAGACATGAGCCCGAGATAGGGAAAGCTGATGCGCGTCAGTTCGACGGCAAGGTCAAAGCGCGCTGCATCATCATGGAAGCCGGGTGCAAAGGCGTACATCAGCCAGGGCATGAAAATCATGGCGATGGCACAGAACAGCACCATCCAGTTCAGCAGCACCGACAGCATATCGCGGGCGAAGGCAAAGGCCTTCTCCTGTCCTTCGCCTTCCACTTTCCGCGCAAACTGGGGCACAAAGGCATTGTTGAAAGCGCCTTCGGCAAACAGCGCCCGAAACAAGTTGGGCAGGCGCTGCGCCACAAAGAAGGCTTCCGCCACAAAGCCGGTGCCCAACGTGAAAGCAATCAGCTGGTCACGCACAAAGCCGAAGAGGCGCGAGAGGAGTGTCAGGCCTCCAACCGTCGCGGCGGATTTCAGGAGGGGCATGTCAGGTTCCGGTTTTCACAGCTTCAACCGCAGGATTGAGAACCCTCATCAGGCTCTTTTCAATCTGGTCGTGGCGGGTGGGATTTTCGATTTTGGCACCGGTGAGGTCGGTCACATAGAATACGTCGATGGCTTTTTCGCCAAAGGTTGTGATGTGAGCGGAGGCGATGTTGAGGTTCAAATGGAACAGTGCATCGGTCAAGCCATGCAGCAGGCCCACCCGATCGAGCCCGTTGATCTCGATCACCGTCTGGCGGTTGGACGAGGTATTGTCGATGATGACGCGCGGCGCTACCGAGAAGGCTTTCATGCGCTCGGGCATGTCGGGCATCTTGGTGAGGACTTCCTTGAGGCGAATCTGGCCCCTGAGTGTACGCGCGATTGTGTTGGCAACGTTTGCAGCGCGACGGGTTTCATCTGCCTCCTGCTGGAACTCGCGGCGGAGCAGGATCGTGTCCAGCGCCATGCCGTCAGCGGTGGTGAAGATTTGCGCCCCGATGATGTTGGCATTGGCTGCCGCACAAGCCCCGGTGATAAGGGCGAGGAGGCGCGGATGATCGGGAGCATAGATGGTGATTTCGGTCACAGCGGCAAAGGCGTCACTTTGCGTTTCGGTGATCACGTCGCGTTCCGGTGCCTTTGAAATGAGAGCGTGGTGGCGGAGCTGCTGCGCCAGCGGCACGGTCAGCCAATAGGCGTCATAGTGCCGTGCCAGCTCCTTCTTGCGGCGGCCTTCATCCCAGTCCGGAAAGTTATGGGCAAAGGCGGTTTGGGCGTCTGCTGCACGTTCCTTGCGGGTGACGGAGGTATGACCACCTGTGAGGACCGGTTCGGCTTCTGCATAAAGCGTGCGCAGCAGTTGACCCTTCCAGCCATTCCAGACACCGGGGCCCACGGCGCGAATATCGGCGACGGTGAGGATCAGCAGAAGCTTCAGACGCTCAGGGCTTTGCACCAGGCTGGTGAAGTCGAGAATGGTCTTGAAGTCGTTGAGATCGCGCATCTGGGCCGTCTCACTCATCAGGAGATGGTGGCGGATGAGCCAGGCGACGGTCTCCGTCTCGGCCTCGGTCAATCCGAGGCGCGGGCAGATGGCACGTGACAGACTTTCGCCGACGATGGAGTGATCCTCCGGCCTGCCTTTGGCGATGTCGTGCAACAATGCGGCCACATACAAGGCGCGGCGAGATGTGATGGTGGGAAAAATCTGTGATGAAAGCGGATGATCGTCTGAAAGGTTCTTTGTTTCAATCTGGCGCAGCACGCCAACCGTGCGGATCAGGTGCTCGTCAACCGTATAGTGGTGATACATGTTGAACTGCATCATGGCCACAACCTTGCCGAAGTCGGGGATGAAGCGGCCCAAAATGCCTGCTTCGTTCATCATGCGGAGCAGCACATCAGGTTCTCCCGACGCGGTGAGGATATCAAGAAATAGGCTGTTGGCATCGGGCGATGAACGGAGCTTTTCATCGATGAGGCGCAACGAGCCTCGCACCTTCTTCAGTGCATCAGGATGGATTTCCACGCCCTCGTCGGCGGCAATCTTGAAGATGCGGATGAGATTGACAGCGTCATTTGCGAACACGTCTTCGTGGGTGGCATTCAAGCGCCCGGCATCCAGACGGAAATCCCCACTGCCGATGATCTTGGTCTTGCCGCGCGGTATCAACCGGCCAATCATGCGGGCAAGCGAAGGCGGTTCCTTCAGGTGTCTGGCTTCCAGGCTGGCGCAAAAAATGCGGGTGAGATCGCCCACCTCCTTGGCCACCAGGAAGTAGTGTTTCATGAAGCGCTCGACATGCTTCAACCCGGCATGGGCCTTGTAACCCAGGCGCTCTGCCAGTTCACCCTGGCGGTCGAAGGAAAGTTTTTCCTCGCCACGCCTGGCGATGAAGTGCAGGTGGCAACGCACCGCCCAGAGAAAATCTTCGGCCTTCTGGAAGCGGCGCAAATCTGCCCGCGAGAAGGCGCCCTTCTCCGCCAATTCTTCTGGGGAATTGGCATCAAACAGGAACTTGGCAATCCAGAAAAGTGTGTGAAGATCACGCAGGCCTCCCTTGCCATCCTTGAGATCGGGTTCCACCGCATAGCGGCTTTCGCCTGACTTGACGTGGCGCAGGTCGCGTTCCGCCAGCTTGTGGCCGACGAAGTTGCGGGCTTCCTTCTGCAGGATGCCGCTGCGGTATTGCGACTTCAGCTGGGCAAAGAGGTGTTCGTCACCGCAAATGAAACGGGCTTCCAGCACAGCGGTCATGATGGTGTTGTCGGTCTTGGCGAGCTTGACGCAGTCCGCCACGGTGCGTGTGGCATGGCCGACTTTTTGGCGGGCATCCCACAGGGCATAGAGGAGGAACTCCACCACTTCGCCGACCCGCGGATTTTCGATGGATGGGGTGAGGAAGAGAAGATCGATATCAGAGCCCGGCGCCAGCGTACCTCTGCCGTAGCCACCGACAGCGACGATGCTGAGCGGCAGTGCGCCTGACTTGTAGACATCAGCACGGGCGAAATCAAAAAGAGAGCGGATGATGTGGTCTTCAGCATTGGACAGCGCAATGGCGCAGGCTGTGCCATTGCCATCGGATTTGAGCGTGGCTTCCGTGACGGCGCGAACCTCGCTGAGGCAATCGCGAATTAATTTGGAGGCGGCGGTGCGAATGGCCAGAGGTTTCTGGTCCGGCATGACTGTCAGCCGCTTGAGCGCGTTGTCAAACGCGCCCAGTGCGAGGGGTGAAGAATCAGCTTTCAAGATGGCGTGTCCTTGCCTGAAAGCGCCTTCAATTCATAGAGAAAGGCAAGTGCGTCCCTGGCGGACATATTGTCGGGCTCAAGCTCGGCAAGGCGTAGGCGCAACATGTCCGGTTCTGGCTCAGCCGAACGTTCTGCCTTCGCCGCCAACGAGAAAAGCGGCAGATCGTCGGCAAAGCCTCCGGCGTTTTCCCGCAGCGGCTTTTCATCACGCTGCTGCTCGAGATGCCGCAAGACTTCAAAGGCCCGGGCAATGACAGGGGCCGGAAGCCCAGCCAGCTTCGCGGCCTGTATGCCATAGGAGCGATCGGCCGCGCCGCGCACAACATCGTGGAGGAAGACGATTTCGCCTTTCCACTCCTTCACCGCCATGGTCATGGTGGTGAGGCTTGCAAGTGTTTCCGCAAGGGCGGTGAGTTCGTGATAGTGGGTGGCGAACAGGGCCCGGCAGCGGTTGGCCTCGTGGAGATATTCAAGGGCAGCCCATGCAATGGAAAGACCATCGAAGGTGGCGGTGCCACGGCCGATTTCATCAAGGATGACGAAAGAACGCGGCGTGGCCTGGTTCAGGATTGCGGCCGTTTCCACCATTTCGACCATGAAGGTCGAACGTCCACGGGCCAGATCATCCGCCGCGCCGACGCGGGAGAAGAGCCGGTCCACCACGCCTATGTGGGCCGATGCCGCGGGCACAAAACTTCCCATCTGGGCGAGGACGGTGATCAGGGCGTTCTGGCGCAGAAAGGTGGATTTACCCGCCATGTTGGGACCGGTGAGCAGCCATACGCGGGCGGCCTCGCCGCCAAGGATGCAATCGTTGGAGGTGAATTTGCGCGCGGCCGCATTGGCGAGCGCTGCCTCCACCACAGGATGGCGCCCGCCAACAATCTCAAAAACCGTCGAGCTGTCAACTACTGGGCGCACATAGTTTTCGTGCACGGCGAGTTCAGCGAGGCCGGCGCTGCAGTCAAGATTCGCCAGGGCCGCCGCCGCATTTGAAATCAGCTCTTTCGCCGCCAGCACCTTGGCGACGAAACTCTTGAACGTGTCGAGTTCAATGGCAAGGGCGCGGCCGGATGCACCAGCAATTTTTTGCTCGAGCTCTTCCAGTTCCGAAGTCGAAAAGCGCATGGCGCCCGCCATGGTCTGGCGATGCTGGAAGCGGGTTGGCAAATGCGCTGCCGCAAGGGCGTCGGCCTGCTGGGCGTTCACTTCGATGAAGTAGCCGAGAATATTGTTGTGCTTGATGCGCAAGCTGCGCAAACCCGTCATTTCCGCGTAACGGGACTGCAATGCCGCGATCACTTGGCGCGTGTCATCGCGCAGGGCGCGCTGTTCGTCGAGCTCGCTCTGAAATCCTTGCGCAATAAAACCGCCATCACGGGCGAGATGGGGAAGCTCCGCTGCGAGCGCCGACTGCAGTTCTTCGGCTAGCAAAAAAGGTGCAAGAGCAAGATGTTGCAAGTCACTGCCGAGTCGGGCCGGAAGCTGCCGCTGTGGCTCGATTACCTGCAAAATCTGACGTGTGGCAATAAGCCCGTCGCGCAGCATTGCGAGGTCACGAGGACCGCCACGATTGCCAGACAACCGGGCAAGCGCGCGCTCGAGATCAGGCAGGGAAGAAAGTTTCTGCCGCACGTCTTGGCGAAGTTGCTCCTCGGTGAAGAAAAAGCTGACGCCATCAAGCCGGGCGGTGATCCCCTGGGGATCCGCCAAGGGCTGGCCGAGCATAGCCGCAAGCCGTCTGCGCCCTGCCGCTGTCACATTGCGATCAATGGTGGCAAGCAGGCTTCCCGCCCGTTCGCCAGAGAGTGTGCGGGTCAATTCCAGATTGGTCCTGGTCGCGGCATCGATCATCAAACCAGAGGCAGGATTGTCCTGCCGGGGAAATCGCAGATGCGGGACATTGCCAACCTGGGTGAGATGCAGATAATCAAGGAGCGCACCCAGGGCCGCCACCTCGGCGCGGGCAAAACCGCCGAAGCCCGCAAGATCGGCAACGGCGAAGTGCTTTCGCAAGCGGTGGTCCGCTGCCACACTGTCAAAGCGGCTGGCGGGAAGCGGTGAAATCGCTGCCCCTGATTCCTTGGCCAAACGGCCAAGCAAGGCATCATCCAACGCCGCATCGGCGATTAGAAGCTCGGTTGGCGCAAGGCGTGCCAGGTCGGCCGCAAGGCGGTTGCGGTCCGTTGCCGCCACGGCGAAGTCTCCTGTTGAAATATCGCAGCACGCCAGGGCCAGTTCGTCTGCGCCTTTGAGCCAGGAAAGCGCAACCAGGTGATTGACCGCTGCCACATCGAGAAGGGTTTCCTCTGTGATGGTGCCGGGCGTGACCAGGCGGATGACATCGCGCTTCACCACGGATTTTGCGCCGCGTTTCCGGGCTTCCGCCGGATCTTCCATTTGTTCGCAGAGTGCCACCTTGTAACCAAGGCGGATGAGTTTTTGCAGATAGTGGTCGACGGCGTGAACCGGCACGCCGCACATGGGGATATCATCCCCCTGGTGCTTGCCGCGCTTCGTCAGCGCAATGCCGAGCGCTGCCGAGGCAGTTTCGGCATCAGCAAAAAACATCTCATAGAAATCGCCCATGCGATAAAACAAAAGGCTGCCGGGATGGGAGTTCTTAATCTCCAGATATTGCGCCATCATCGGAGTTGCGCCCAGGTCAGGCACTGTTGGCGGTTTTGGCGTGGGCCCGTGCATGGCGACCATATCCTGCATTTGTCCGGGGCTGTCACGCGCCGTTTTCATCTTGGTGCTGGCGCTTCCCGACAGCCTGACGTAATTGATACAGACAATTCACCTCCGGCAATTCCTGGAACATTTCATGGCAACTCCTCCGCGCAAGTCCCCCCGTCGCCCGACCATTTCGGACGAGGAAGCCCTCGAGTTCCACCAGCGCGGCAAGCCGGGGAAGCTTGAGATCAATCCGACCAAGCCCATGGCCACCCAGCGTGATTTGTCGCTGGCCTATTCACCCGGTGTTGCCGTACCGGTGCGGCGCATCGCTGAAAATCCCGACTGCGCCTATGACTATACCACCAAGGGCAATCTTGTGGCGGTGATCACCAACGGCACGGCCATTCTCGGACTTGGTGATCTGGGAGCGCTGGCGTCCAAGCCGGTGATGGAGGGCAAGGCTGTGCTCTTCAAGCGCTTTGCCGATGTCGATTCCATTGATCTTGAAGTGGACACCAGGGACGTTGACCAGTTCATCGGTGCGGTGCGCTATCTCGGACCGTCCTTCGGCGGCATCAACCTTGAAGACATCAAGGCCCCCGATTGCTTCATCATCGAACAGCGCCTGCGCGAGATGATGGATATCCCGGTGTTCCATGACGACCAGCACGGCACGGCCATCATTGCCACGGCGGCGCTGATCAATGCCCTGCAACTCACCGGCCGCTCACTCAAGGATTTCAAGCTCGTCTGCAATGGTGCAGGGGCGGCGGCGATTGCCTGCGTGGAGCTTGTGAAATCACTGGGCGTGCCCGGACACAATGTCCTTCTCTGTGACTCGAAAGGGGTGGTTTACAAGGGCCGCACTGACGGCATGAACCAGTGGAAATCCGCTCATGCAACTGACACGCCGAAGCGGACACTGGCGGATGCCATGGACGGCGCGGACGTGTTTTTTGGATTGTCTGTCGCTGGCGCGCTGACGGCCGACATGGTGAAATCCATGGCCAAGGATCCCATCATCTTCGCCATGGCCAATCCCGATCCCGAGATCACGCCGGAAGATGCCCACAAGGTGCGCAATGATTGCATCATGGCAACGGGGCGTTCGGACTATCCCAACCAGGTGAACAATGTTCTCGGTTTTCCCTACATTTTCCGGGGGGCACTTGATGTCCGCGCCCGCACCATCAACGAGGAAATGAAAGTTGCGGCGGCGCGGGCGCTGGCCGAACTGGCACAGGAAGACGTGCCTGATGAAGTGGCTGCTGCCTATCACGGTTCGCGCCTGACATTTGGCCGCGAATACCTGATCCCTGTGCCGTTTGATCCGCGCCTTATTTCGCGCATCCCTGTGGCTGTGGCAAAGGCGGCGATGGAAACGGGAGTGGCGCGCCATCACATTGCGGATCTTGACGCATATGCCGCCCAGCTTTCGGCCAGGCTTGATCCGATCGCCGGCACCTTGCAGAATGTCTATGGCTATGTGCGCGGCAAGCCGAAGCGTATGGTGTTTGCCGAGGGCGAGGAAGACCGGATGATCCGCGCCGCCAATTCCTATGCGGCGGCGGGCCTTGGCACCGCCATCCTGATCGGCAGTGACAAGATCATCGAAGACACGTTGCATGCCTCCGGCATGGAGTTGAACGAGAACGTGGAAATTCTCAACGCCCGTCTTTCAGACCGCAATGTGGAATTGCCAATTATCTCTATGGCCGCTTGCAGCGTGAAGGTTTGCTTTATCGTGACTGCCAGCGCCTTGCCAACCAGGACCGCAACGTGTTTGGCGCCTGCATGCTGGCGCTTGGCGATGCCGATGCCATGGTCACCGGCCTGACACGCAACTATTCACAGGCCCTCGACAACGTGCGCCGGGCGCTCGACATTCGCGAAGGACACCGCCCCATCGGTGTTTCCATGGCGCTGGTGCGGGGACGCACCGTCTTTATTGCAGATACCTCAGTGCATGAGTTACCAACAGCGTTGGAACTTGCCGACATCGCCCAGGAAGCGGCCGGTGTTGCCCGCAAATTCGGCTACGAGCCAAAAGTGGCGTTTCTCTCCTACTCCACCTTTGGCTATCCGCGCGGCGAGCGCGCTGCCTATGTGAAAGAGGCCGTGGAGATTCTGGTGAGTCGCAATGTCGATTTTGAGTTTGATGGCGAGATGGCGGCAGATGTGGCGCTGTCGCGTGAAGCGATGGCGCTCTATCCCTTCTGCCGCCTGACCGGGCCCGCAAACGTGCTGGTCATGCCTGCGGCCCATTCGGCATCGATCTCGACCAAGATGTTGCAGCAACTGGGTGGCGTGCAAGTGATCGGCCCGCTGCTCACCGGAATCGCGGGCTCGGTGCAGATTGCCTCCATGTCGGCGACGACCAATGATATCGTCAACCTGGCGGCGATTGCGGCATTTGACCTGAACTGGTGAGCGTGGTGATCAGGCTGCGGGCGCGCCGAAATGCTTGTAGTAGCGCGGCTTGATGGCAGCAACGGGCAGCACGATCAGGATATCTGTTGTATTAAAGTCGTGGTCGATCACCGCTCCTTCACCCACATGGCAGCCAAGGCGCACATAGCCCTTGATCAAGGGCGGTAGTGATCGCAGGGCGTTGCGTTCGTCGATGGCTTCCGGGTTGCGCCGGCGCATGGTGGAAAAGCGCTGCGGCAAGGCTTCAACGCGCCACTCCGCGGGGGCTGCGACCTTGTGCGCCAGGTACGTCAACGCATCAGCGTGGGCCTCGGGGTCAGTGCCCGCGAAACTGGCGCAGCCGATCATCACGTCCACGCGGTGTTCGCGGACATAATTCCATATCCCCTGCCAAAGAAGTTCGGCCACCGGCTGATCGCGCATGTCAGCGCGCACACAGGACCTGCCCAATTCGAGAAAAGCATGGTCGGCCTTGCGGGCAAGGAGTGGGGCGATGTCAAATTCGCCGGCAGAATAGAATGAATCAATGGGCGCGCCTTTAGCCTGGCGCAGGAGGCGATAGGTTCCGACCAAGTCGCCGTCCGGGAGCTGGAATTCCCCACCTGCGTCCTGGGTTTCCCGGACAACAAGCAGGTGGTCGCAGGCCTCATCGAAGCGGTCCTGGTCAGGCACTTCGCCATTGCCCCTGAAGACAAGGTTGCGCAGGCGCTGGGCGGTGTGGCGCTCCTCGTCATCGCAGGCAAGACGTGCCAAGAATCCGGATTTGCGCGCAAGGACTGGAGCCATGGCTGTCCTATTAGTACGGATCCATCTCAGTTCCATGACAATTCGAATGTGACGTCAAGCGGCGCGTTTCTCCGCCAGGCGGGCCACCGCATTCTCAAGATCGTGGCGATCAAAGGGTTTGGCGAGGTGGCCATCCATGCCGGAAGAGATACAGGCTTCGACGGCTTCCGGCCGCGTGTTGGCGGTGAGGGCAAGGATTGGCAAGCGCCGTCTGGCAGGGTCTTTGCTTTCTGCGGCGCGAATGAGGACGGCAGTTTCCGGACCACCCAAGCCCGGCATTTCCATGTCGAGCAGCAATATGTCGAAGGGCTTCGCCATGCTGATGACATGCAAGGCTGCTTCCCCGGAATTTACTGCCGTCACCCGGTGGCCTGCCTTTTCCAGCATGGTGCGAGCGATGACGGTGTTGACGGGCGTGTCATCAGCCAGAAGGATGTTGAGCGACACCACGTTGCGGGCCCGCGTGGCAATGGTTCGGAGCTGGGCTGCCGCCGTGCGAATGAATTTCGAGTCACGCGAGGTCAACTGCTCAACAAGGGTCGAGCAGCGCACAGGCTGCATGAGATATCCTGTCAACGGTGCTTTCAGGAGATGTTGCAAGGGGCGGCGCTCTTCCGGCGTCAAGAGAATCCAGATTTGCGGCAGGGGCTTGCCCTTGCGGGACAATTTGCGGGCTGCGGCAAGAAGGGCCGGGCCAGAATGGGAATCACACACCAGCGGATCAAGGGTGTTTCTCAGCAGGTCTTCATGGGACAGATCGGACAATTCCAGGGCATGGGTGATTGCGCCACCCTGCGATGAAACCTGGCTGGCAAAATGGCTGGCAGAAAAAATTTCGGAGAGCAGCAGTCGGAAGCGTCGGCCCTTGAGTGCCATGCCATCGCGTTCAACGGCATCTCGTGCAACCATGCCAGGCAGCGTGACCGTGAAACAGGTTCCTTCGCCCGGCGTGCTTTGCGCCTTGAGACTGCCACCCAGCCCCTCGACGATGCGCTGGCTGATAGCCAGGCCGAGTCCGGTGCCACCGAAACGGCGGTTGGTGCTGGCATTGGCTTGTTCATAGGGCTTGAAAACACGGGCCAGTTCCTCTTCGGTCATGCCGATGCCAGTGTCGCGAATGGCGAAGAACAGGCCAGTGCCGGAATCGCGGCTGACGTGAATGGAGACACCACCCTTTTCTGTGAACTTGATGGCGTTGCCTGCAATGTTGAAGAGGATCTGGCGCAGCCGCATGTCGTCGCCGCGCACCATTTGTGGCACGTCCGGGGTAAAGAGTGAAACGACTCCAACACCTTTGGCGTGGGCCCGCGGTGCCAGCAGTTCCGTCACATTTTCCACCAGAGCCACGACATCAATTTCGGTGAAGTCTTCCTTGTGCAGGGCCTCGGATTTCGCGCCATCCAGGATTTCGTCAATAATCGACAAGAGGATCCGGCCCGAACCATGGGCCGTGCCGGCATAGTTGCGCTGTTCGGGCGAAAGTTCGGTTTCCAGCAGAAGACCCAACATGCCGATCACCCCATTGAGCGGGGTTCTGATCTCATGGCTCATGGTGGCGAGGAGGCGCGATTTCTCCTGGGCCAGTTCTTCCGCCGCGTTGCGGGCGGTTTGCTCCGCCGTCAGTCCTGTCCTCAGCAGCCGTAGCCGTTGCAACACTTCGCGATGCAGGAGAACATAGGCCAACAACGACAGGACAATTGCGCCCAGCAACAGGGTGGCGGCGGCGAGCAGCGGTTGTGCCTGCATGGTCCGCGTGACTGTGGCAATCAACCCAAGGGCCAACACCACTTCCAGAGCGGTCACTGCAGCGACACTCAGGCTGCGCCTGCGCGGAATGCGGGTGTCGCGTTTGGAGGAAGAAAACCGGGGCATGGCCGACCTTTAGACGGAGAGTCTTGCCAAAATCCTAGGCGATGGATTCAGGGTAAAATTTCAATAAATTTTGGAACCCTGATGCGCTGCGATGGATGTTCATGCCGCCGGGCGCAGGCTTGCCGGTTTTTGCCGGTAGCTCAAGGCTTCGGCGAGATGAAGGCGCGAAACAGCATCGCGGCCATCAAGATCGGCGATGGTGCGGGCAACGCGCAAGACCCGGTGATAGCC
>Ga0105164_10002362_pt1 | contig 11698 bp, 10 predicted proteins | sample VDWuncwatermetaG_FD_89674 | JGI IMG/M metagenome (GOLD analysis project Ga0105164, IMG submission 89674) | Wastewater microbial communities from Netherlands to study Microbial Dark Matter (Phase II) - VDW unchlorinated drinking water | ecosystem: Environmental > Aquatic > Freshwater > Drinking...
AGCCCGGCCCGCGATAAGAATCTATGCTGGACCGATTTGCCTTGTCATAGCTTGATTTAAATATAAAAGGCACTTTAAAATGTTTTGCTATATTTTTCAACGCCTCCGCGTGCCTCATTGTCAATTCTTCGGATTCGATAACGCACGGCCCGGCTATTAAAGCCAAAGGATTATCAGCGCCTATCTTTATATTATTTATCTGTATCTCTTTTGTCATATGTCTTTCCTTAAAGCTAACAAACTTTTCACAATATCGACATCGGCCTGCGTATCAACACTTTTTGTCTCGTATTTTGTCTCTATTACCTTTATCTTGTAGCCGTTCTCCAAAACCCTTAACTGCTCCAGCTTTTCTATCTGCTCCAACTTTGACTGCGGCATATTTGTAAACGAAAAAAGAAAATCTTTTGTATAGGCGTAGATGCCTATGTGTTTATAATGGCACTGGGTCAGAAAACCGCCCAGAGGCTCCCTGTTATAAGGTATAGGCGCGCGCGAAAAATATAACGCGAAACCTTCTTTATCCAGGGCCACCTTCACAATATTCGGGTCATGCACCTCTTTTTCGTCTTTAATCTTTTTTGCCAATGTCGCCATCACCAGATTGTTATCCTGTAAAAGCGCCATCGCCAACTCATTTATCATAGACGGATGTATCAAGGGCTCGTCGCCCTGTATATTTACGACTACTTTAACATCCAAAGGATTGACGATTTCGGTAACGCGGTCTGTGCCGCTTTTATGGTCAACCGAGGTCAAAACGGTTTTCGCCCCGAAACGCCTGGCGACATTTGAAACAGTTTCATCGTCGGTCGCTATTATAACGTCATCCAGCGCCTTTGCCTTTTTTGCGCTTTCCCACACATGCTGAATCATCGGCTTACCGCATATATCAAGCAAAACTTTGCGCGCTAATCTGGTCGAACCTAACCGTGCTGGTATTACGCCTATTGCATTCATTTGTCTCCTCGATTTTACGGTGGGGACACTCTGCAGGGACTCCGCTTTTTTATATTAATGTCCCCGCAGGGTGTCCCCAAATTTTGCTATAATTTCTTTTTGGTTTACCGTTGCTACCCCAACTTTACCCACCACTATGCCAGCTGCAATATTAGCGATCTTCGCGGCGTCTAATAATCTTGCCCCGCAAGCCAAGGCAAGGGTAAAGGCGGATATTACGGTATCTCCTGCGCCGGAAACATCAAAAACTTCCTGGGCAGCAGTAGGTATGTGTGTGATCTTGCCGCTTCTTTCAAACAAACACATCCCCTTCTCTCCGAGCGTAATCAGGACGCTTTCAGATCTAAGGCGCTTCAGCAATTTCTTGCCGGCAGCGCGCAATGTCGTCTCATCAATTATTTTTATTCCTGCGGCTGTCGATGCCTCATAATTATTAGGCGTAAGAGAGGTAACGCCCTCATAATACGACAGATGCTCCTCTTTGGGATCAACTGTTATAACCTTTTTATGTAACTTCGCCGCCTTGATTATCGGCTTTAGAATGTAAGGCGTTATCACGCCTTTGCCGTAATCCTCTATAACAACAGCGTCAACTTCAGGTATTATTTTTTCGGCATAAGAAATGACGTCTTTTAAAATTGACGGCGACATACTATCTGTCTTTTCCCTGTCTACCCGCACAACCTGCTGATGGCCGGCGATTATTCTTGTCTTTAAAGTAGTCGGGCGGCCGGGGTCTGTTATGATGCCTTCTGTCGTCACCCCTTCCTCTGACAAAAGTTCAATCAATTTTTCTGCGCGCTGATCACTGCCTACTACGCCTGCGATATACACACTGCCTCCCAAGGCCCTCACGTTATTTGCCACGTTGCTTGCGCCGCCTGGCATATACGATTCCCGGTCGACCCACACAACAGGCACAGGCGCTTCCGGGGAAATGCGCGAAACGCTGCCCCAAACGAATTCATCCAGAATCAAATCGCCTATGACAAGTATTTTCGCTTTATTGAATTTTTTTATTATCCTTTCCATACTTTTGCCTTTTTACTTTTAACTTTTAACTTTTTTCTATTATCGCCTGATATAACAACGGTATCATTATCTCGTGATGGCCTGTTATCGAAATACCTTTTCCGCCTGACATTGTGGGCCTTTTTACTACATTCTGAAAAGGCCTGTACTGATGCAGCATATCAAAATTCGCGGCAGTGAAATTTTTTACGTCGTTGCCCAGATTTCTTGCTACGTTAAGCGCCTTCAAGAACACCTCCGGCAGCACAACGGCAGAACCTATGTTTACAATCACGCCGCCGTTTCCCAGTTTCGCTACCTCGCTTATAAATATATGAAAATCCTCCAAAGACGCCCTGCCTAAGCTTGCCCCGTCGCAGGAGGGATGCTGATGCACTATATCAGCGCCTATCGCCACATGCACGGTAGCGGATATTCCTTTTTTTTGCGCTGCTGCCAATATTGACAAATCCTTATACTCAAATCCGCTTTTACTGATTGCCTCGCCTATTGCCCTGCCCATACCGGTATTTGCTGTTGCAGCGTCTTTAACAGCGCTGTTTATAAATTCCGCTGTCTCATGAGCCATACCAAAAGACCCGTCTTCCAGGGCCTTGGCAACATCCTCGGAAGTAAACCCGACCATGGCAATCTCCGAATCATGCACAACGCCTGCGCCGTTTAAAGCAATCGCTGTTACTATATCTTTTTTAATGAGGTCTATTAAGAGAGGGCTTAAGCCGCATTTGATAACGTGCGCGCCGAACATAAATATAACAGGTTTGTTATTTTTCCTGGCGCTTACAATGGCGTTAACCAAGGCCTTTAATTCAGAGGCAGCCAATATACCGGGCAGGCTGTCATAAAAATCTATGAACTTGCCGCCTTTTTTACAGGTTTTGGCAAAATCTCCGCTCTTAACCTTGCTGGGCCGCTTTTTTAGAGAGTATGTTTTTATTTTTGTTATGTCTATATTAGCCATATTTGAAAATATTTTATCAGCCATTCTCTTATATGTCAATTGTTATTCCACGCCCACTAACACGGCTGTGACGGTCCCGACAATCGGCGCATTTGCCTTAGCTACCAGAGGGATGCGGTTTTCATCAGTGCCGAACCATATCCAGAGCCTGCCTTTTTGCAATTTCTTGCCGTCGCCCTGCCTTGTTGCTACCGGCTCAACCTCCAGCGATTCCACAGGCCCTATTCGGTTAATATTCATCAAACCCTTGTCTACAATACGTATTTCCAATTTCCAGTTCTGTTCATCCGCGTGCACATTTATGGAAACATTTTTTGATAAATCTATGTCCTGAACACGAAAATAATAAATAGCGCTTAGATCATCCTGGGTATTTTCCTGCGTTTTAAATTCTTTTATTGAACCGTTGCGCAATGACTTGTAAACCGCCTTACGCGCCTGATGATCATAGTCTATCATTTCGTACGAACGGTACCTGCCCTCTGACTGTTTCTTGATAAACCTCAAACTGTATAACATTTCCTTATCTATATAAGAATGAAATTCATCTTCGACTTTGTAAATTTTAGAAAGGAACGCGTTGGACTTAACGGTTACGACAATATGGTAACAATCCTTTCCGTTCACCTGCGCCATTTCTTTTACGTTAAGGTACGCAAGGCCTACCGGTATGCCCATCCACCTTATCTCATAGCTTAAATTTTCGCCTACGCGAAACGCATGTTTACCGGCTATAGTGCCGGACAACGCGCGTTCCTTGCCGTTTAAGCCTGCGGCCCTGCTGAAATGAAAGCTTGTGCCGCAGCCGGATATGAATAAAATGACAAATATCAAAATCCAAATGACAAATGAATCCTTAAATGAAAAATATTTAAATATTGAAAGATTTAATGATTGATTTGGTTTTTGGATTTTGGATTTTGTCATTTTAAAAAAACTTTCTTGCGGCATTTAAGACCTCTTCAACGTCGACACAACCCGTATCTTTCTGTAAAATCACGGCCTTCTGGTTAAGCGGCCTCCAGCGAGAAGGCCCTAACCCTGGTTCGTTACAGCCGAATATAATCACGCTCGGCGTTCCCGCAACAGCAGCCATGTGCGCGGGCCCTGAGTCAGGCGATATGAAAAATTTTGCCCTTTTTAAAAGCGCTGTTGTCTGGGGGATAGTAAAATCACGCATTAATACCGGGCTATTCTTCATTTGCCCCTTCATTAAATCCACGGGCTCAATGTCATTTCCAACGGCGAACACAACCGCCTTATATCCTGTCTGGGTTATTATCCTGTCAGCAGTTTCGGCAAACCTTTCAACAGGCCAGCGCTTTGAAGGCGAATCCGCATTTATATGCATGCAGAAAAAAATATCTTTTCCTGTTATGCCGTTATTTTTTAGAAAGGCGTCGGCTTTACCTTCGTCCTCTTTGCCTGCCGGTATATACGGCACGAGGCCCTGGCTGTTAAAATTTATGCCGGCCTCTCTTGCGACGTCCAGGTTGTATTCTGTTTCATGCTTTAGGCCCTCTGGTTTTACATAACGCATCCTGTCGGTCAAAAGCCAGCTCGCGCGCCTGTCATATCCGACGCGTTTCGTTATCCCTGCCAGAAACGCGATCCAATTTACGCGGTTCGTGGAATGCAATATTAACGCCAGGTCAAAATGGTATTTTTTTAATCTCCTTGCGAAAAGAATTGTAGCCAGAATAGATTTGTGCCGGGCATCTTTGTCGTATAAAATAACCTCATTAAGATACGGATTGCCCAGGACAATATCTTTCGTATAAGGCCTTGCCATAAAAGCTATGAACGCTTCCGGATACGCCTGGCGCACAGCCTGTATAACAGGAGTTGAAAGTATCACATCTCCTATGCGGTCAGTCCTGATAATTAAAATTCGTTTATAATTCATGCTTTAAGTATGTTTTTTGCCGCCTGAAAAACCTCATCCGCAGTAATAGCATTCATACATTCGTCATTTTTTCTGCACAATGCTGACTGGCACGGAGAACAATCTATTTTTTTATTTATAACCGCATCCCGCGGGCCGGTAGGTCTGTATTTTCCCGGATCAGTCGGCCCGAACACAGCCACTACAGGCGTCTCTTCGGCCCATGCGATGTGCATCGGAGCGCTGTCATTGGTTATCAATAAACTCGATCTTTTCAGTATCCCGGCAAGCTGCTTCAGGTTTGTTTTTCCGCATAAATCTATCATACCCATGCCTGCCTCCTCGGCGATTTTCGAGCACACTTTGCAATCCTGCTGATCTCCGACTAAAACAACCTTATATTTAAGTTCATGAATAATCCTTTTGGAAACCTCCAGAAAGCCTTCCTTATTCCATTGCTTGGTATGGCTTCGCGCGCCGGGCGCGACTGCGACTATATTTTCGTCCATGGACACGTTATTTGACTTCAGCATCTTTTTAACTTCCTCTTCCAATTCCGGCGATACCCAAATCCTGGGCCTGTATTCTTTATTGGGCACATCTGTAAGAACCTGCCTCAATTTCCACATATGCTTATCTTTCATGTGCCTTATGTAAGACGGGGCCTTCTTAAAGATAGGCGTTTTTTTCTTCGCGTACAGTAAAACGGCAGCATAGTATCCTTAAAATCCACCAACAGGTCGAAATCCTCAGCCCTTAGTGTTTTTATCAGGGCGAGTTTCCTGCCCAAAAATGAATCCTTTCTGTAAGTTATGATCTTTTTAAAATAAGGATCCCCCTTAAATAAGTCCGCGGCGCGCGGCGAGACCATAAGTGTAATTTCCGCGCCCTGAAAATTTTCCAGAATAGCCGATAACGCCGGGGTTGTCAGTACAGCGTCGCCTATATTGCTAAGTGTAATAAAAAGCACTTTCATAACACCTCGATAATTAAAATCCAAATTACAAATCAATCATTTAATATTTAAATATTTTAATATTTGTTATTTAAAGATTCATTTGGATTTTGGATTTGGGATTTTGTCATTAAGTTTAATGCCGCCTCAAAAACTTCCCTTGGCTTTATTGACGCCATGCACCTGTAATTCGCGCAGCTGTCGTCATAACACGGAATGTCGCAGCCGGCACCACTTTTCTGTAAAATTATTACTTTTTTAGGATCCGCCTGATACGGGCCGGTAATCAAAGGCGATGTAGGCCCGAAAAGCGCTATTACCTTCGCGCCGACGCTGACCGCTATATGCAAAGGGCCGGAGTCATTCGATATAACGAGATCAGCCTTCTTAAACAGCGCGGCTGACTGTTTTATGGTAGCTTTCCCGCACATAATTATAACGCCGGAACCTGCCTCCTTGCTTATGTCCTGCGCCAGTTCCAGATCCTTTGCCGCCCCGCTTATCACTATCCTGGCCCTGGAAGATCGATTAGACATAAACAATTTTCCCAGCGCTATAAAATAATCTTTCGGCCATCTTTTCGGCAGCCAGTTGCCGCCTGGGTTAAAAACAATTATTTTTTCGCCCGGCGACACCGCGCTCTCTTTCAGAAAATTTTCCGCCCAATCCGAATCCGCCCGGCTTATGAAAAAATCGCAGCCTTTAGCGTCAATCTCCAACCCCGCGCCTCTTGCCAGCCCTAAATAAAATTCAGCCCTGTGCTGTAAAGGCATATCTTCAGGCTCTATCGGCTTAGTCAATAGAAACGCCCGTTTAAAGGTACGGTAGCCTATCCTGCCGGGTATTCCTGCCATAAAAACCATAAAGGCCCTTGTAAACGACCTGTGCAGCAAAAATGCCGTGTCAAATTTGTATTTTTTCAGCTGCTTTACAAAATTTATATTGCCCCGCAGCACTTGTAGGGGCGAACACTGTTCGCTCCCTGCATCATAAACGATTATTTCATTTATATTCGGATTGCCTTCCAATACCTCTTTAACCCGCGGCACTGCCATGCACGCTATATAGGCCTTTGGAAAATTATTCCGCACAGCCCTTATGAAAGGCGTGGAAAATAAACAATCGCCCAGCCAGTTAACTTCGACAATCAGTATGCGATTAGCGTTCATTCATGCCTTCTCTTTTTCGCTCAATGCCTCTTTATAGAGAGCTTCAACCTTCTCGGCCATTACTTCCAGGGAAAATTTTTCTTTGACCATCTCTTTCGCGGCAGAGGCCATGGCTAGCGCTAAATTTTTGTCCGATAATAATTTGGCAATCGCTATGGTGAGCGCGGGAGGGTCTTTTGACGGCACTAAAAAACCTGTCTGCCCGTCCTTTATTAAGGAATAAACGCCTCCCACATTTGAACCGACAACCGGAACGCCGGCAGCCATTGCCTCAAGCACGGAAAGGCCCAGGCCCTCCTGTATGGACGACAGGACAAAAACATCCATTACGGATAACGGCAGGCGCGTGTCGATAGTAGACTCCTCTATATATGTACACCTGCCCAAGCCATGCTTCATTACCATGTCCACGAGCTCTTTTTTAGCCGGGCCGTCGCCTATAATAAGGATTTCCAGGTTAGGAAATTGCTTTAACAATTCTTTTGCAGCCATAAGAAGGTATTTATGCCCTTTCACCGGAGAAAGCCTTGCTATGATACCCGCCACAGGCCCGCTTTTTATGCCTATGCGCGATTTGTAGGCTTTTTTTTCTTTTTCGGTTACAATCGTATCGAATTTTTTTATATCTATACCGTTGTTTATCAAATAGACCTTTTCTTTTTTTACTTTCAAGTCATTTACAAGGTGTTCCCTCACGGCATCGCTTATCGCTATTACCTTTTTGCCCCAAAAACCGAAAAGCTTCCTTCCGAAATGAGGCCTGAAAAAACCATGGCATGTGGATATATAAGGAATGCGTGTTTTTTTGTAAACCATCCACGCCAAAACCTGCGTCACCCTTGTCTGCGCATGCAAGACATCCGGGCGCCAGTCCTTAAATGCCTTAGTCAGCCTGATGCGCGATTTCCACAATAAAGGGCTCAATTCTGACTTTGTGCGTATGTTAAGCTGGATGTGCCCAACGCCGTAATTATCCAGTTCGGATAACAAAATCCCGCCGTTGGAGGCTATCCTTACATCATGGCCCCTGTCTTTCAATGCCTTGGCCAGCGATATGCAATATATGCTTATACCGCCGAAATCAAGATGAGTGGTTAATAACAGTATCTTCATATTGTACTACGACAAAATTTATCCACTGCTTCTACTATTTCATTTATATCTATCTGTTTTATGCATTTAAGTTTTTTGCAATCCGGCTTGTAGCACGGGCTGCATTTTAATTCTTTTTTTATAATAATAACATTTTCCGAAGGCGGTTTATGCCTGTCCGGGTCAGTCGGCCCGAATACGGCGACAACAGGCGTCTTGACAGCGGCCGCTATGTGCATCGGCGCCGAGTCAGTGCTGATAAAAACCTTGCATCTTTTAATAAGGGCGGACAATTCATTTAGCGATGTTTTTCCCGCTGCGTTTATAGGCTTTGACTTTCCGCTTGCTTCGACAACCCCCGCCAGCTCCTGATCGTGCCTCGCGCCTGTCAGCACAACCCGCATATTTCTTGCGGCCAGCTCGTCGCATAACTGCGATAATTTATCGTACGGCCATCTCTTTGTCTGCCATCTTCTGCTTCCGCCTATGTTTATCCCGATAAGAGGCTGATTTTCCACCAGCCACTGTTGATTTAAAAACGCGCCTACAGCTTCTTCATCGCTTTTTGCCGGCCATACCTCAAGCGCCTCATCCTTAAGCTCTATGCCAAGGGTACCTAATACCCTGAATTGATGCCTAACCGGAGGCATAGGCGCCTTTGAATCTTTTACGCGGTAATTAAGCAGAAACCCGAATTTTTTGCCGTATCCGAACCTTTTCGGCGCCATGCTCAAAAAACTTAATATATGGCTTCTTCGGCTGTTCTGGAAATCTATCACAATGTCAAAATCGCGCTTCCTTAAATCATCTGCCAATTTCTTAAAATTAGAAATACTCTTTTTTATAAACGGTTTATTGTAAATTATTAACTCATCTATATACGGGCAGTTCTGCAAAATCTGCCGTTCCTCTAACCCCACCAATACCGCCATATAGGCCTTTGGAAATTTTTGTCTTATAGCGCGCAGGCTTGGGGTCGCCAGGATAACGTCTCCCACAGCGCCTATCTTAATAACGAGTATCCTTATATGGTCCAGCGCCTCCTGATAAATGGATAGAGTTTTGTCTGACATGGCCTTCACCGTAAATTTATTCTCAACATCCATCCTCGCCTGCTGCGCAAGCCTTTCGCTTAAAGCCTTGTCATTAAAAATTTCCAGCATGGCATCAGCCATCTGGTTAGCATTATAAGGCAACACAAGCAGCCCATTCTGCCTGTCTGTAATTATATCCGTAACACCGCCCACCTTCGTCGCCACCACAGGCACGCCTGCTGCCTGCGCCTCTATTATAACCCTGCCAAAAGCTTCGCGGCCTACGCTTGAAAGGGCCAGTAAATCCATTTTAGATAAAAGCGAAGGCACATCCTCTCTATCGCCTAAAAACTCCACAGATTCCGAAATTCCCATGTTATTCACCATGGATTTAAGGCGTTTTAAATATGCTTCCTTGCCCAAAGGAGGCTGCCCTACGATGACTATTTTTGTATCAGGCATGGATTTTATAACCCTTGACGCGGCCTTTATAAAAAACTGATGCCCTTTTATAGGCGTTATCCTTCCTATTATACCTATTGTCTTATTTTTGTTTGTCCTTCTTGAAGGCGGCAAAAATGAAAATTTATCGATATTCACTCCGGGCGACACAAATCTAACCCTTGATAACGGTACTCCGAAATCTTCTATCATATGCCTTGCTACTATATTGCTTATACATATAACAAACCTGCCCCAGGATATCGGCTTTGAAAAAATATGCGTGCTGTAGTAACCATGGCAGGTTGTTATATAAACCGGCAGGTGGGTGCCGGCATTCCTGGAAACAAGGGAACGCGCAGTTATAAACGCTATTATCGCAGGCACCCGGCTTCTCGCGTGTACTATATGAATATCCTCCGCTTTCAGGATTTTCTTTAATTGCTTTACGCATTTCAAAATAGTCCATAACGATTTCTTATGAACCGGCAAAGCATAATGCCTGGCGCCGCAGTTTTCCAGCTGTTTTACCATGGGGCCGCCGTTTGAGACAACAATTATCTTGTGGCCCTGGCGTGCTAAAATTTCGGATAAATCCACAACGGTTGTCTCGACGCCACCGACCACCAATTCCGGCAGAATCTGCAAAATATTCATATCAGTTTTTTCACCGCCTCGTAGACTAAAGCCCCGTCGTTTAATCTCTTGACGGGCCTGGTATCATTCAATGTTTGCTCTATCGCTGATTTTATATCACCGGGTTCGCATAAAACAATATAACCTTTACTACTTAGATTTTCCAAAAATTTGGCATGTCTGGCCTGCCCTGGCCAGGCCGGGGATTTTCGTTTTCTCGTTTTCAATTTAAACACTATTGTCTTACTGCCGGAGCTGGCTGCCTCTGAAACCATGGAAATAGATTCGCCTGACACCACTGTTATGGCGCTGGAATTTAAAATCTCATTCACTACGCCCGGCCTGTTATTTTCATTGGCTATCACCAGAGATTTGCAATTATTTAATTTCGCCAGCCGATTTTTGATTAATGCTTCGATATTTTTCGGCGTACGGCGCGAGGTAGTTGCCGATATTGATGCATTTGTTCTTTCTGAAAAAGATACAACGCCATCTAAAACATCTGCCATATTAGATTCTGTTAAAACAAAATCTTTATTATCCCCGCCTATCAATAACCCGATTTGTAGAGACGCGATTAATCGCGTCTCTACAGCAGATTTACCCGCCATATTCAGCGCACCTTCCGTTACTACAACATTTTTCAAGTTTTTCGGATTATCGTGCCGCGGTATCAGGCATAAATCAAAATTCTTTACAGGCAAAATGCCGGGTTTCATAATCACAACGCTTTTAGCCCTGTTTTCTATACACAAAAATTTATTGAGCGCGGATGTAGACGAACCGCAGGATATGACAATATCCGCATAATTCGATATAACGCTTTTATACGAATCCACAGCCAGGCAAAACCTGACGCATTTCATACATCCCTGGCATCTGGATGAAGCAAATAAATTACAAAACGTAAGAACTGCCTTATGGAATTTGCTCTTATATTTAATTTCTACAACTTTCTCTTTATATATCAAATCATCTACCTGGCGCACCATTCTTAGCAATTTAACTCTTTCGTCGCTCTCTGCTTTCTGAAATACAGCCATTTTTATCTGGCTTGCCGCTGCCTTTGCCTGATTCAAATGGCCTGCCTTGCCGTCGCTTAATATCAACACACTTCGCGAAGGCGTAGTCTTCCATCTTTTATGAAGCCAAAGCCACTGGCCTGGATATTCCGCTATGTATTTTTGAAGCACATCTGTAAATTTCTGCAAGCTGTCTTGTATGTCATTATAAGAATCGCCTGACTTTTGCGTATCGATAGGGCGCTCAACCACTAAATGGTAAAACGGCCCCTCTTTTCTGGCGCAAAAATTAGGCAGCACAACGGAATCAAATTTCAACGCAAAAGCCGCTGCCCCCTGCGGGGTTGACGCAAGCCTGCCAAAAAAATTCACAAGCACGCCGCCTGCGCCGCCGTCCTGGTCGCTAAGTATTGCTACAACCTTATTTGCCTTAAGCGCGCTTATTATCCCGCGGGTGGCCATGCCTTTTTCTATAACCCGCCTGCCGAAACGCTCTCTGTACCTATTGAGC
>Ga0105164_10002363_pt1 | contig 11690 bp, 11 predicted proteins | sample VDWuncwatermetaG_FD_89674 | JGI IMG/M metagenome (GOLD analysis project Ga0105164, IMG submission 89674) | Wastewater microbial communities from Netherlands to study Microbial Dark Matter (Phase II) - VDW unchlorinated drinking water | ecosystem: Environmental > Aquatic > Freshwater > Drinking...
CATTGTTTCCTGAACGGGCACTCGCTGCATTTCGGCCTTGCCATGCACACTGTCGCGCCAAAATCCATCAATGCATTGTGCCAGTCCCTGCTCTTCCCCTTTGGCACAAGCTGGCTTGCAAGAAGCTCGATCTTTTTTTCCCATCCGGTGTTCGCCTTGCCGATGAACAACCTGAACAGCACCCGTCGAACATTCGTGTCAATCACCGTGACCGGTTTATTCTCCGCGAACGCCAGCACCGCGCTCGCCGTGTACGGGCCGATGCCCGGCAGCAAGTGCCATTCCTCGATGGTGTGGGGAACGGCGCCTTGCTCGATGCGTGAGCTGAGCTCACGCGCCGCGGCGAGCAGGTTGATGGCGCGACGATTATAGCCGAGGCCGGACCAGAGCTTGAGCACTTTCGCGGGCGACGCGCGACTAAGGTCATGAGCAGTCGGGAATTCATCAAGAAACGCTTCATATTTCGGAATGACGCGGTCAACCTGCGTCTGCTGCAGCATGACCTCCGAGACGAGAATCTTGTAGGGGTCTGTGGTCTGGCGCCAGGGGAGGGAGCGCTTGTTTGCTGCATACCACCTCAATAACGTTGTCTGGAATTCTGCTGTCTTCATGAGAAGAGAAAAAGAAATGAAAGATATAAATCTGTCTATGCCTTCCCCAGCGTCTTCTTGCTCGGATCCCATTCAATCGGGCAAAGTTCTCCTGTTTGTAAGGCTTTCACGACACGCAAAGTCTCGCCAACACTCCGGCCAACGCTGAGGTCAGAGACGACGATGTAGCGCAAGACGCCTTCCGGGTCGATGACGAACGTACCGCGATAGGCGATGCCCTGGTCTTCCTTGAGCACGTCGAATGCCCTGCTCCAGCTATGTGTCGTGTCCGCGATAATCGGGAACTTGACCTCAGGCAGGTCGCGCTCTACCCATGCCTTATGCGAGTGCGCGGAGTCGGTGCTCGCGCCAAGCACGACAGCGTTGAGCTGCTTGAACTCTGGTTCGCGCTTGGCGAACTCGCGGATCTCGGTCGGGCAGATGAAAGTGAAGTCCAATGGATAGAAGAACAGCACCACCCACTTGCCGCGATAGTCGCTCAGCTTGACGTGCGTGAACTTGCCTGCGGCGTACGCCTCTCCTTCTAATGCTGGAACAGCTTGGCCGATTTGTGTCATAGATAGCACCCCGTACTAATTGTTGGTTATGAGAATAGCATAAAGGAAGCGATGGCGTTATTTAAGCTTTTCCATAGAAGTGAGGAAAAGCTTAAATAACGCCGCTCCATCGATAAGCATATGGCCGAAACTGAAAAGACATTCGCTCTTCTGAAGAAAGCGTATCCCAACGCCAAATATTACCTCACCTTCACCACCCCGCTCGAGCTCATGGTCGCCGCCATCCTCTCCGCTCAAGTGCGTGATGAGGTCGTCAACGCGAGCACACCCCTCTTGTTCGAGAAGTACAGGAAAGCCGAGGATTTCGCGAAAGCCAAGCCGGATGACATCCTGAAATTCATCAGCAAGATCACCTTCGCAGGCAACAAGGCGAAGAACATCGTCAATGCCTGCACGCTTCTTGTCGAGAAGCATCACGGTCAGGTTCCCAAGAGTGCCGAGGAACTGACCGAGCTGCCGGGCATCGGACGGAAGACCGCGAATGCCATCCTGCAGAACGCCTTTGATATTGTAGAAGGCGTCGTGGTGGACACACACGTCATCCGCGTCGCGGGTAGGCTCGGCTGGACCAAGCACGAGGATCCGGAGAAGATCGAGCAGGACCTGATGAGGCTCTTCCCCAAGAAAGATTGGAAGAGCGTCCCGCACCTGCTCAAGGCGCACGGACGAGCCATCTGCATTGCGGGCAAACCCAAATGCGTAGAGTGTCCCGTGAAACAACACTGTCCGAGTTTTGCAACATTCTATCCAAAGGAAGCGAAGGCAGGGAAAAAGTAGGAACGGAGGAGAGTAGCATGAAAATTAGCAAACTAACGCAGGAGATAGTGAATGATATATTTCTCATTCTCCGCAAGGTGCATGACAGCCACTGGAAAGCGTCGCAACTGAATGATGTGCTCGATCATCTCGAAGCGGATGGCGTGTACGAGTTCAAGGCGGGCACGGTGGAGAAGCACATGTGGACGTGCCGTCTTACGCTGACCAAACTTTCTGGCGACCAGCTTCGGTTTGAGTACCACATCAACAATGACCTGCCAAAGACCATGCGGACACGGCAGGAAAAGATGAAAGCAGAGTTTGACCAGAAGTTTACCGAGTATCTTATGGTAAGGAATCTTGACTGATCCGCAACGTTTATAAATGAACCGGTGTTCTGCGACGCTATGGGCAAAAAGTACAGGATCGTCTACGACCGCGAGAACTGCATCGGCGCGGCAGCGTGCGCCGCCGTCTCTCCAGACTTCTGGCAGATCGTCGATGATGGCAAGGCTGACCTCGCCAAGGCCGAGCGCAAGGAGGAGAACCGTGTGCAGGAGCGCATCATCGACGAATCAGAGCTGGCCGCCAACATGGAAGCGGCGAAATCATGCCCGGTGACGGTGATCCACATCTTCGATCTGGAGACAGGAGAGCAGCTAATCTGATCTCGAGAACACATTTCATTTCGTATTCATTTCTTCATCGCTTTTATCTCTTCCAGATATTTCTCCGCCTCCATCGCTGCCTGGCAGCCGGTGCCCGAGGCGGTGATGGCCTGCTTGTAGATATGATCCTGCACATCACCGCAGGCAAAGATGCCTGGAACATTCGTGCGCATACGCCGGTCAGTTTTCACAAAGCCCTTCTCATCCAGATCGATGACACTCTTGAAGATCGCCGTGTTCGGCTCGTGACCGATAGCAAGAAACACGCCATCGCAAGAGAAGTCCGTTGTTTTCCCGGTGGCTATATTCCGCAGCTTGACGCCGGTGACCTTTTTTCCGTCCCCGAGCACCTCGACCACCTCGCTATTCCACGCCATCTTTATCTTCGGATTGGAGAAAACACGGTCCTGCATGATCTTGCTCGCGCGCAGCTGGTCACGTCGGTGGATGATGGTGACCTTGCTGGCGAATTTGGTGAGGAAGAGGGATTCCTCGCATGCACTATCCCCTCCACCGATGACGATGACTTCCTTATCCCTGAAGAAATACCCATCGCAGGTGGCGCAGCTCGTCACGCCCCGACCGCGATATCTCGTCTCGCTCTCGATGCCGAGCCATTTTGCTGATGCGCCAGTCGAGATGATCACCGTCTTTGCTTGCAGGGTTTGCCCGTCGCCTGTCTTGATCTCGAACGCATCGTTTTTGTGCGCGAACGCGGTCACGCGCTCGCTCAGGAACCGCGCGCCGAAGCGTTCTGCCTGCTTTTTCATCAGCGCGATGAGATCTGGTCCAAGGACGCCGTCAGGAAAGCCAGGAAAATTCTCCACCATCGTGGTGAGCATGAGCTGTCCGCCTTCTTCCTCGCTTCCGGTGATGATGAATGGATCGAGATTGCCCCGCGCTGCGTAGATGGCAGCGGTCAGGCCGGCGCATCCCATGCCGATGATGACAAGATTTTCCATGGCAAGAGAAGGCACTTCAGCGTGTTATTTAAAGATTTCCTTTACGAGGGAAGAGAAAGAGAAAAAAAAGAATAAATTAAATGCGTCTTTATTTGCTTAATCGTGCAGGCCTTCGGGTGAGCTTTGCGGGCTTGTTCCCTCCACGGAATGAAGCTCTTCCTGCTGATCGCATATTGCGGGACCCGACTCTTTTTGTTCGTAATGTTGGCATCATACCACCTCGATTAGGTTGATTCTATTTAAACGGCATAATGACTATATAAACTTTACTATTAGCGCATCAGTGATGATGCCGTGTCCCGTATCGCCTCAACGAAACTTATTTATACAAACCCTCTCTTTAAAAGGCCATAAAAAGAGGGTATAGGGCGTATGGCTGAAAAACTGAAGCTGACGAAGTCGCTGCAGCTCTTCCAGGAGAGCATGAAGCTTCTGCCCGCCGGCACGAGTTCTAATGCACGATTGTGGAAGACCGCCTGCCCGATCTACACGCCATGCGCAATCTTCATCGACCGTGCCAAAGGCTCGCATATCTGGGATGTTGATGGCAATGAGTACATCGACTATCGCCTCGGCTATGGCCCCATCATCTTAGGCCATGGCTATAAGAAAGTGTACCGGGCCGTGCACAAGGCGGACAAGAAAGGCGTCGTGTACGCGCTCGGCAACAAGCTTGAGGTGGATGTCGTCCGCCGTATGGGCAGGATGGTGCCCGGCGTCGAGATGGTGCGCTTCTCCAACTCAGGGACCGAAGCCACCATGAGCGCCGTCCGCATCGCACGCGGCTATACGAAGAAGGAGAAGATCATCAAGTTCGAGGGCCATTACCATGGCGCGCATGACTACCTACTCTTCTCGACGGACTTCCCCTACGACGCGCCGAAAAGGCCCATCCCCTCTTCCTTGGGCATCCCGCGCAGCATCTCGAAATTGGTCCTCACTGAAGAATGGAACAATTTCGAGGCGATTGAGCGCACGGTGAAGAAGCACCATAAGGACGTGGCCGCCATCATCACCGAGCCCATCATGGGCAATGCCGCATGCATCATGCCGCGCGATGGCTATCTCAAGCACCTGAAGGAGCTGTGCGAACGCTATGATATCCTCCTCATCTTCGATGAGGTGAAGACCGGCTTCCGCCTCGCGCCGGGAGGGGCGCAAGAGGTATTCAAGGTCAAGCCACATCTGAGTACCTTCGCGAAATCGCTCGGCAATGGCTATCCGATCGCGGCTGTCGGCGGGCTGAAGGATGTCATGGAAGTCGTGGGACCGGGTAAGGTCATGCATGGAGGAACATACTCGGGCAACTCCATCGCGCTCACCGCCGCTAATGTCACGATGCAGATATTGTCGGATGAGGATGTCTATAGCCATCTCGAATGGTATGGGAAGAAACTCATGCGCGGCATCGCCGGATGCTTCGAGGACCACAGGATCGATCACATCGTCCACGGCTATCCGGCCATGTTCCAGTTCCTCTTCACTCGACGGGAGCGCATCAACAATTACCGTGACCTTGCCGCGTGCGATTTCAACCTGTACGCGAAACTGCATTACGAGCTGCTCAAGCGCGGCGTGATGATCGATGAGGACAACGGCGAGGTCATCTTCACCTCCTACTCCCATTCCAAACACGATCTCGAGCGTACGCTTGACGCCCTCGATGATGCCATCCATGACGCGCTCATCCAGCGAAGCCCGCTCATTCCGGCGATGACTGCCGCAACACCCTCATGAAACCGAAGATTATCACACCACCGCCAGGCCCGAAGGCAAGACGCATCATCGCGAGAGACAAGAGGATCATCTCTCCTTCCCTGCCTCGCGTTTACCCGTTCGCGCCGCATCATGGCGCGGGCGCGAATCTCTGGGATGAGGATGGTAACCGGTATATCGACTTCAATTCTGGCGTGGCGGTCATGAGTGTCGGATATCGCAATCCCCAAATCTTGCACGCCGTGCAGCAGCAGCTCCCAAAATTGACGCACAACGTGCACATGGCGTATTATCCCGAACTGCCGGTCACCTTCAGCGAACATCTGGTCAAGCTGCTTCCCAAAGGCCTTGACCGCGTCTTTCTCGGCAATAGCGGAGCGGATGCGGTCGAAGCCGCGATGAAGCTGGCCCGCTACAACACGCGCCGGCGGTATTTCGTCGCCTTCACCGGCTGCTTCCATGGCCGGACGTACGGCGCGGTCAGCATGACCATCTCCAAGCCAGTCTATCAGGAAGGCTTTGGGCCATTCCTGGACGCAGTACACTCCCCTTACCCGTATGTGTACCGCCATCCAAGCGGTGATGCGGAAGAGTGCGTGACCGATTGCATCGACAAGCTCGAGAAGCTCCTCAAGAAGATAGGGCCGAAAAACGCAGGCGCCATCTTCACTGAACCCATCCAGGGTGAAGGCGGCTATATCGTGCCGCCAAAATCCTTTTTCAAGGAATTGCGACGCATTTGCGACCGTCATGGCATCCTCCTGGTCGACGATGAGGTGCAGGCAGGATGCATGCGGACCGGAAAGTTCCTCGCTATCGAGCATTTCGGCGTCAAGCCGGATATCGTGTGCCTTGCCAAGGCGTTAGGTGGCGGTCTGCCGCTCGGCGCGATGGTGGCCAAGCGCGAGCTTATGCGATGGCCGCGGGGAAGCCATGCGAGCACCTTTGCCGGCAATGCGCTTTCCTGCGCCTCTGGACTTGAAGCCTTGCGCATCCTCGGCGACAAGCGATTAGGAAAAAAGGTCACGAAGGATGGTGAGCATGTGCGCAAGCGCATGCGCGAGGTGCAGGATGATCACGAGATCCTTGGTGACGTGCGCGGCCTTGGCCTGATGGTCGGCCTGGAATTCGTGAAAGACAGGAAGACGAAGGCGTTCGCGACCAAAGAGCGTGATGCCATCGTGCAAAGCGCGTTCAAACGCGGCGTGCTCGTGCTGCCAGCAGGACATTCTTCCCTGCGCATCGCGCCTCCCTTGATCATCGAAAGGGAGGATCTCGATGCGGGACTGGATGTCCTCAGTGATGTCATCAACGATGTCTCAAAAGGAGGACGGCGATGAGGATCCTCATCCTCGGCGGTGCGGGAACGATGGCGGAGATCATCGAGCGGGACCTGCTGGAGAGCGATAGCGGCATCCAGCTTGTGCTCGCTGATCGGGATAGGCGACAACTGCGGCAACGTGCAGCGCTCCTCCACCGCGGAAACTATCATGCGAAGATACACCTTGCGGTGATGGACATCAAATCGCCACGTTTTTCTCAACAACTGCGCAAGACGAAAGCGGCCATACTCATCAATGCGACAGGGTATATGCTGAATACGATCGTCATGGACGCCGCCATCAGGGCGAAGATGCACTATATCGATCTTGGCGGGCTGTATTGGAAGACGCGCGAGCAACTCAAACGACATAGCAAAGCGAAAGCTGCTGGCGTCACCTGCATACTTGGCATGGGCGAGACGCCGGGCACGATGAACATCCTCGCGCGACAAGGGGGGATGTCCCTCGATCGCGTGACACGCGTCGATATGCGATGCGGCGCCGTGGTCGTGGATAAACAGAAAGAGAAACAGCAACGCGCATCATGGTCTCCACCATATGCCATCCAGACGCTGATCGATGAGGTGACCGGCTCTCCGGCCATCTTCCGCGACGGAAAGATGCGCTTTCCCCCACCATTGGACAAGCGCATCAAGTTCGAGATGCCAGCCCCAATCGGAAAGACAGAGGGATACCATACCCTTCACTCGGAACTCGCGACCTTGCCTTCCTATTTCAGGAAGAAAGGGCTCAAGACGATGGATTTCGCCTACGCTTATGACCAGGAATCGCTGGACGTCATCATGTCGTTGCATAAGGTGCAGATGACGAGCAAGACGATGATCAAGGTCGATGGCGCGAGCATCAGCCCATACCAGTTCCTCGGCCTGGTCGACAAACAGCTCATCCCGCGCCAGGATCGCGACCTGCGGGATGCCGAGGCGATCCGCGTCGATCTCTATGGCACAAAGGACGGGAAAAAGGCAAACGTGACGATAGACATGATCGCTGGTTATCATCAGCATTGGAAGAAGAGCGCCGGCAGCGTCGGCACCGGCGTTCCCGCGAGCATCATCGCGCAGTACCTCGCAAAGGGATGGATCGACAGGCCGGGCGTCTGGGCGCCGGAAGATGTCGTCGAACCCATCCCCTTTTTCAAGGAGCTGAGCAAGCAGGGCCGTGGCATGAGCGTGTATGTCCGGATTAACAACGGGGCACGCCGTCGGCTGAACTAGGAGGGATACCTATGACAAAATCAAAATCAAAGAAGTACCAGATGTTCATCAACGGAAGATGGGTGGACGCGCACCATAAGGAAACGCTCGACATCATCAACCCCGCGACGAGCGATGTCCTCGCTTCTGTCCCAAAAGGCAGCAAGGAGGACGTCAATGCCGCGGTAGAAGCTGCACGTTCGTCTTTCGCAAAGGGTGTCTGGAGCAGGAAGACGCCGGCAGAGCGCGCGGGTGTCCTGTGGAAGCTCGCGGATCTTCTGGAATCTAGGCTCAATGAATTCGCCTCGCTGGAGAGCATGAACCAAGGACGCTCACTCAAGTTCTCCAGGGAAGCAGACATGCCGGTCATCGTGGATAATCTGCGCTTTTTTGCAGGAGCGGCGCGCATGCTTGAGGGCAAGGCCGCCGCGGAGTACGCGGGCACCGGCACGAGCTTCATCCGCCGCGAACCTATCGGGGTCGTCGCGGGCATCGTACCGTGGAATTATCCGCTGCTCATCGCGGTCTGGAAGCTCGCCCCGGCGCTCGCTGCAGGCAACAGTATCGTGCTCAAGCCGGCAAGCTATACCCCGTTGACGCTGCTCGAGCTGGCCAAGCTCACCGAAAAGGCAGGCGTTCCGGCCGGCGTGCTGAATGTAGTTACGGGCACCGGCGAGAGCGTCGGCATACCGCTGGTCGAGCATCGTCAAGTTGACATGATATCGTTCACTGGCGATACCGCGACAGGGAAGAAGGTCATGGAAGCCGCGGCGAAAGGGATCAAGCGCGTGCATCTCGAGCTCGGTGGCAAGGCGCCGTGCATCATGCTGCCGGACGCTGATGTTTTCACCGTCGCTGATGGTGTGACGACCGCGGGATTCTGGAATTCAGGACAGGATTGCACCGCCGCGACCCGCCTGTTTGTCCCGAAAGAGCATCACGATGCTGTGGTCAGGAAGATGGTCGAGTTGACGAAGAAGAATTTCAGGCTCGGCAATCCGCTCAAGCCATCCACGGATATCGGCCCCTTGATAAGTTTCCGTCATCGCGAGCGCGTCGCCGGCTATGTGAAGGCTGGCGTGCAGGAAGGCGCGAAGATCGCTGTCGGCGGAAAGGAACCGGCAGGACGGGAGTTTTCCCGCGGCGCCTTTTTCGAGCCCACGATCATGACCGGCGCCATGCAGCACCATCGCATCTGCCGGGAAGAGATCTTCGGCCCGGTGATCGCCGTGCAGACGTACACCGACCTTGACCAGGCGATCAAGGACGCGAACGACGTACCGTACGGCCTCTCCGCGAGCGTGTGGGGAAAGGACATACGCACCTGCATGAAGGTCGCCAATGAGCTGCAATTTGGCACGGTCTGGATCAATGATCACGGCATTCTCACATCTGAAATGCCGCATGGCGGCTTCAAGCAGTCCGGCTTCGGCAAGGACCTGAGCATGTACAGCCTCGATGAGTATACAAATGTGAAACATGTTTATGTGGATATGCTCGGGCCGGGCGAGAAGAGCTGGCACGGCGCGGTGCATAAGGTGGGGAAGTGATGCTTCTTTCTTTTTCACTCTCCCACCATTGAGGAGAGTGAAAAAAGAAAAAATGAGGCAAAGGTTTAAATAACTCCTCGTATTACCATGTTCACAATGGCACCGAGTGATTATCTTTGGCGTCGGTAAATCTGGTTTCTTCAATATAGTTTCATCTCTCGTCGTTAAGGTCGCTGATGGCTTCTGGCGATAGCGCTGTCGCCGATTCTCTCTAAAAACATTCAACGCTGACTTGCTTCCGCAAGATCAGCTTCTGCAACGAAGAAAAAATTATGGAGGAGATACTTATGACACCAAAACAAGATGTAGCGGGAGCGCTGGCTGGAGAGACGATTACCACCAGTTATAGAGGCATAGAGTTTGAAGGAGATTCACCATCCGTGCAGCATTATGGGGAGCGACGGAAGACCTTGCATCACTTTGGAGAGAGCTTGACAAGACTCCGTGAGCGCGGATTCGAGCGTCATCCGCGACCAGCAGAAGTATATGGTCTGATTATCGATCGACTCGAGGGAAAACTTTCCCCCATGCAACTCCAGCTCTATGCGGATATATTTGTCCCATTCGCTCTACGGTATGGATCGGAACATCATCTTTATTGCGGTGAGTTCCTCAGTCTTGCCGTCGATCTCGAAGCGGATGGCATCCAGACCTACCTCGATCCAGAAGGGCTTACGTACCACAATCACTATGGTGGGTACTACACGAAGGGTCCGAATTTCACCTGCGCGGAATCCCGTCGCTTCCGCATTGTGGGGAAACGAGATCGCGGACCGCTTGGACTTGAGGAGATGGAGAATTCTTTCGTCGAATACATCTGCGGAAGACGCTATGAAGAGCTACCTATTGAGATGCGTGAAGGCCCGAACAAGATCCGTATTTTTACCGGACTCGGCGTTCTTCCTGTCAGCTTCGGCACGGGCGCGAACAAGCCGACAGGCATATATGACATAGTAACATTTTACGACAGGGGATCGAGAGGGGTACGAGAAGCGCAGGAAGAACGGAGATTCACTATACCCTCTCATTCACGAGACTTTACCTGGTGATGTATGCCATCATCAGTAGAGATTGGATAATGGAGGGAGAGAATAATGAAACCAATGAAACTCATCGGCATGATCCATCTGGACGCGCTGCCGGGCTATCCGCGGCATCCGGGAATGGATGCCGTCATCGAGCATGCGCTCTATGATGCAGAGCAGCTCCAGCAAGGAGGGATCGATGCGATCCTCATCGAGAACACATACGATGACCCGCATCAAAAGGTCATGGCTGCAGAACAGCGCGATGGATTCATGCAGGCAGCGCAGGAAATCGCGAAAAAGGCAAACGTGCCTCTCGGCATCTGCGCGCTCTTCAATGATTACCGTGCTGCTCTGGACATCGCAAAAGCCATCGGCGGGACATTCGTGCGGATTCCTGTATTCACTGAAGCGGTAGTCGCCGCTTGCGGCATCATTGAAGGAAACCCGTATGATGTGATCACGCATCGGAAACGCATCGGGGGAGAGGACATAAAGATATATGCCGACGTACATGTCAAGCACGCCGCACCGCTGGCACCAAGACGCATCGAGGACAGCGCGCGTGACGCGCTTGGTTATGGCGCAGACGCGCTGATCGTGACTGGTCGGTACACCGGTGATCTCCCTGCAGAGAAAGATGCCTTTACCCTTCGCAAGGAGTTTCCGGAAGCGCAACTCATCATCGGCAGTGGCATCACGAAAAAGGCATTTGCCCCCTCGTTTTTCTGTGGTGTCCGTGAACTATTCGTGCCCGGCATCCTAGATGCAGCGATTGTCGGGACGTATCTCAAAGTTGACGGAAGAGTACAAGCGAGTCGCGTACAGGATGTCCAGGAAGAAATACGATTCTATGTACAAGTAGGAATCAATAGGGAACATCCGCTTTACGGGATCCATCGTATATGGTAAGGATTGTACGTAAGAACATGAAATGATATGAAATATAAGGAGGAATGAAAATATGGAAGAAACAATTAGAGAACTGATTGCGGGACATGACCAGCCATACCAACAATACCGGCAATTGACACGGATCGATAGCGCATACGGTCAATGGCGTTCTCCTTCCTAAGTTTCAAGGACGCCTCGCAGAACACATTCCCTTTTGCGGGGTCGGCTTCGGCAAACGTGGCGTGCCTATTGATATGCTTGCAATCTATTCCCTGAAAGCATATGCGCCGCGTTTCACCACACTAATTGTCGATGAATTCGCTCGTCTCAATGGGAGCGAGGAAGAAGCGGTCGAAGATGGAAAACAAAACGTTATAGGCTGTTTTGCGGCGCTTGACCGCGTTTATGGCTTACG
>Ga0105164_10002364_pt1 | contig 11686 bp, 13 predicted proteins | sample VDWuncwatermetaG_FD_89674 | JGI IMG/M metagenome (GOLD analysis project Ga0105164, IMG submission 89674) | Wastewater microbial communities from Netherlands to study Microbial Dark Matter (Phase II) - VDW unchlorinated drinking water | ecosystem: Environmental > Aquatic > Freshwater > Drinking...
ACTCGCCGCTCCCGAGGAAGTCGCTGCTCGCTATCCGCTCGCAGCTCCGTCCATCAGCGTCGCGGCTCACTTCGACTCCACCCATTCTTCAAAAACTGCCGGGGGTGGGAGTCGAACCCACACGCCCTTTCGGGCAACGGATTTTAAGTCCGTATTGTCTGCCAGTTCCAACACCCCGGCTCGACTCGTACACGTTGCGCGATTCAAATTCAAATTGGAGGCGCGGATCGGAATCGAACCGATGTATAAGGGTTTTGCAGACCCTCGCCTTACCACTTGGCTACCGCGCCATAGTCCGCCGTCGGCGACAGTGACACCGCGGCGCTCTCCCTAGGGTGTTCAGGGATTCGTGGAGCAACGGGCCAGATCAAATCTCGCCGTCGGGTTGGTAGGTCACCTGGCCGCCGGCACGCAGGACATTGACGCCATCCGGATGGTTGCCGTCTTTATCCTCCGCCAGCGCTTCGGTGGACTTGCTCGCCGGCGACAATCCCGCCTGGTACTCATAATCCCCCGCGGAGGGAGAGGCCGGCGCGGCGTTCGGGGACGAGGGGCACTTGAACACTTCCAGGTCGTCGAGGTACCGGTCGTAGAGATCGTCGAGGCTCGCCGGGTACCGCTCGTTGTGATCGTCCCGGTAGGCGGAGATCGCGTAGAAGATCTGTTTCAGGTTGTTCTGACACTTCGCGCGCCGGCCCTTTTCCCGCACCTTCATGGCCCCCGGCGCCAGGAAGCCGATCAGAATGCCAATGATCGCGATCACGACCAAGAGCTCGATCAGCGTGAAGCTCTTGACCCCTTGCCGCTTAAAGAGTTGTGGACGTGCCATCCTTTTCACCGTACCAAAGTCTTCCGATTTCGTCAAGAATCGCGCGGGCCAGCTTCGGCTTGGACACCTGTCCGAGCCGCTTCGCCTCCCCCGAAGCCCCCAGGAGGAAGGCGTCCACCGTGCGCCGGCCGAACGGGCTGGTCCCCCGCCGTTGGCGGGGTCTCGCCTGCGGCATCGACTGGCCGACAATGAGGTCCAGCCGCTTCGCCCGCAGTTTCCGGGCCGCGCGTGCCTGTGCCGTCTTCGCGTCCGCCGTTTCCAGCGCGAACCCGACGATCACCTGCCCGGGCCGGCGCGGCAGCCCCCCGATGATATCCGGCGTCGCGGTCAACGTCAACCGCAGGGTGCCTGTCCGCCCCAGCTTCTTCCGGGACCGCCGCGCCGGCTGGAAATCCGCCACCGCCGCGGCCATGACCAACGCGTCCGCCTTGGGCAGCTCGCGCCGCAGCGCCTGCTGCATCTCGCGGGCCTGCTCCACGCGGATGATCCGCGCTCCGCGCAGAGGCGGCAAGTCGGTCGGCCCTGACACCAGCACCACGCGGTGGCCGCGGGCCAGCGCCTCGCGGACCAGGCATTGGCCCATGTAGCCGGTCGAATAGTTGGACAGGAAGCGGACCGGGTCCAGCGGCTCCCGGGTCGGCCCGGCGCTGATCAGCACCCGCCGGGTTTCCCGCGTGCGTGCGGAACGCTTCACGCGTTACCGCCGCCGCTTGGCCCGCAGGGTGCGGGCCGGGGCGCGCCGCGCCGGCCGCGCGGCAGGCCTGGGCCGCGAATTGGTCCCTGCCGACGCGCGGGCCGGCGACCGAGGCGGCACTATCCTCGCTGCCGAGCGAAGCGAGCGCAGCGAGCGCAGCGAGTCCCGATCTTGGGACGAGGAAGTGTCGCGCCGCGCTGGCGGCGCGACCGCCGGCAGCAGTTGCACGACCGTCTGGACGATCTCGTCCACGTCGGCCAGGTGGCCGATGGCCTCGTAGCCGCAAGCCAGTTGGCCGACGTCCGGGCCGACGAACCGGTAGCCCAGCTTCTTCAGGCGCACGACGTTGGCTTGCACCGTCGGATGCTGGTACATGTGGACGTTCATCGCCGGCGCGATGAGGATCTGGGCCCTGGTCGCCAGCGCGATGCAGGTCAACAGGTCGTCGGCCAGCCCGTTGGCGAGCTTGCCGATCACGTTGGCGGTCGCCGGCGCGATCAGCAGCAGGTTGGCGCGGTCCGCCAGCGTCGTATGGATGACCGGAAAGACCTCCCGCGCGAACAGGTCGTCGTGCACCTGGCGCTCGGACAGCGCCTGGAGGGTGAGCGGCGCGATGAAGTGCTCGGCCTCCTTGGTCAGCACGCAAGTGACCCCGTAGCCGCGTTCTTTCAAGCGCCGCACGAGATCCGCGGCCTTGTAGGCGCCGATCGAGCCGGTCACGCCGAGGACGATTTCTTTGCCGTTCATGACTTCTTCTTGCCGCCGACCTTGGCCACCGCCCTGGCGCGCGGCTTGGCCTTGCGCTCGCCGGCCTCCCCGTCTTCCTCCTGGGCTTTGTAAAGGATTTTGCCCTGGTGGATCTCCTCGAGCGCGATGCTGGTTACTTTCTTGAGGTCCCCCTCAATGAGCTTCGGGGCGCCCTCAGCCAGTTCCTTCGCCCGCCGGGCGGCGACGACCACGAGTTTGTAGATGCTGCCGCAGCGTTTCAACAATTCGTCGATTGGTGCCTGTCGCATGTCCCCTCCTTCGCCTCACCGCTTCCTTCGAATCCGCTCCGCCATGATGATGGCCTTCAGCTGCGCGATGGCGTCGCGCAGCCGATGATTGATAATCGCGTAATCGTACCAGCGCGCGCAAGCCAATTCGCGCCGCGCGGCCGCCAACCGGCGCCGGATCGCGTCCGGCGGATCGGTGCGCCGCTTGGTCAGGCGCGCCCGCAGCGCCGCCAGCGACGGCGGCAGGAGAAACACCAGCACCGCTTGCGCGCCGTACTTCCGGCGGACTGCGCGGGCCCCCTGCACGTCGAGACTCAGCACGACGTCGCGCCCGCGCGCCAGGGCGCGCTCCACCGGCGCCTTCGGCGTGCCGTAGAACGCCTCGTGCACCCGGGCCCATTCCAGCAGCTTCCCGGAAGCGCGCAGGGTGCCGAAGGCAGGCGCCGAGACGAACCGGTAGTCCGAGCCGTGGCGCTCCGACGGCCGCCTGGGCCGCGTCGTCACCGACACGGACCGCACCAGCCCAGGCAGTTCGCGCAAGACCGCCTGCACGACGGTGGTTTTGCCGCCACCCGACGGGCTGGACACCACGAAGAGCCGCCCGTCCCGCCTGTGGCGGGATCCCGCCCCCCGGTCATTCTGCGGGCGGTGGCGCGCCATTAAGCGTCCCCACCGGCCAGACGCTGCAGCACCGTTTCCGGCTGCAGGCTGGAGAGGACCACGTGGTCCGAATCCGTGATGATCGCGGTCCGGGTGCGCCGGCCGTTGGTCGCATCGACCAGCTTGCGGTGCCGCAGCGCTTCCTCGCGCAGCCGCTTGACGGGAAGCGGGTCCGCCGCCAGGACCGCGACAATGCGGTCCGCCGCCACCGCGTTCTCGAATCCAACGTTGACGAGCTTCAAACTCTGCCCTTACTCAAGATTCTGCGCTTGCTCACGGAGCTTCTCAATCGCGCCTTTGATCTCGACGACGCAGCGCGCGATGACCGCGTCGTTGGCTTTCGCGCCGATGGTGTTGGCCTCACGCACCAGTTCCTGCGCGATGAAATCCAGCTTCTTGCCCACCGAGTCGCTCCCCCCCAGCGCCTCGCGGACATGACTCAGGTGGCTCTCCAGCCGCACCAGCTCTTCGTGGATGTCGGTATCCTTGAGGATCGCCAGCGCTTCCTGGATCCTCGCCGACGCCGGGGCCTTCGCGCCGCCGAGCAGCGACTTGACGCGCGCTTCCAGCCGGCGCTTTTGCTCGGTCATGCTCTGCGGCAGCCGCGCGCGGATCTGCGTCATTCGCGAACGGATCAGCGCCGCCTGGGACCCGATGTCTTTCAGCAGCCGCCGCCCTTCCGCCCGGCGCATCGCCAGCAATTGCTGGACCGCGTCCTGCACCGTCTGCCGGATCGCCGGCCAGAGGAGCTGCCGCTGCGCCTGGTCGTCGACGACACCGACCACGTGCGGCAGGGCCAGCAGCTGTTCCAGCGTCACGCCGCCTTTCAATCCGAAGCGGCCTTTCAGTTCCAGCAGCCGCTCGTGATACGCCTGCGCCAGCGCGTCATCGACGACGACGCGCCGCGTGGAGACCTTGGGCACTTGCACGTTCACCGTCGCCTCGATCCGCCCGCGCTTCAGCCGGCCGCGGATCAGCTCCGCGACCTGGCCTTCCAGTCCGACGAAGCCCTGCGGGAGGCGCTGCTCGATCTCCAGGTACCGGTGGTTGGTGCTGCGCAGCTCGACGGTCACCGCGCCGGGCGCGATCGCTTTCGTGACGCGGCTGTACCCCGTCATGCTCTGTAGCATTAGAGTCCCCCACGCCTTGCCCGCGTCGTTCGCGACGCGGTCTTCTTCGTCCACCACGGCAGCGGCCGCAATAATTCCTCCGGCCGGAACCAGAGCATGATCTCGCGCTCAGCCTCCTGCGGATCCGACGACGCGTGGATCACGTTTTCCATCACCCCGCCGGGCATGTTGCGCCCCAGCGAGCCGCGAATCGACGACGGCTCCGCGCGGTCCGGATTCGTGGCCCCGGCCAGCTGCCGCACGCGCGCGACGGCGTCCGGCCCGGCGTACACGAACGCCAGCACGTGCGGCACGCCGTGCAATTCCCCGCACAAGAGCTTCAGCAGCTCCTCAAAAAACGGCTTGTCGCGCAAATGGTTGTAGTGCTCCTCGGCGAGCCTGCGGCTGACAGGCATCGCTTTCGCGCCGACGAGCTCAAGCCCCAGCCGCTCCAGCCGTTCCAGCACCAGGCCGACCTGCCGGCGCTGGATCGCGTCCGGCTTGATCAGGACGAGCGTCGCTTCGTCGGCGCCCGCGTTCGCCATGCTGCCTTACGCCGATGCTCCCAGCGCCTGCATGATCCGCGTCAAATCCTCGGACGAAAAATATTCGATGACGATCCGGCCGCCCTTCTTGCGGCTGATCAGCGACACCTTCGTGCCCAAGACCTGGCGCAGCTCGTCCTCCAGCGCCTTGAGGTGCGGATCGCTCGCGCCGCGCCGGCGAGACGGCTTGGGCTGCCACCGGCTGACCAAGTCCTCGACTTCTCTGACCGACAGCTTTTCCGCCACCGCGCGCTGGAACAGCTCCAGCTGCCGCACGGATTGCTCAAGACCGAGCAGCGCTTTAGCGTGTCCCTCGGAAATGCGCCCGTCGGCCAGGGCCGCCTGAATTTCGCCGGGCAGCTTCAGCAAGCGCAGCCGGTTAGCCACCGTGGCGCGGTCCTTGCCGACCGACTCGGCCAGCTGCTCCTGCGTGTAGTGAAACTCGCTGATCAGCCGGTCGTAGGCCTTGGCCTCTTCCAGCGGGTTGAGATCTTCGCGCTGCAGATTCTCCACCAGGGAGAATTCCAGCGTCTCTTGCTCGCCGAGCGCTCGAATGATCGCTGGAACTTCTTGCATCCCAATAGCTTGTGCAGCTCTCCAGCGCCGCTCCCCGGCGACCAATTCATAGATGCCGTGGGCAACCGGACGCACAATGATCGGCTCGATAATCCCGTGCCGCTTGATCGACGCTTTCAGCTCCTCCAATTGAGCTGCGCCGATCTTCTGGCGCGGCTGATACCGGCCAGGACGGATCTGGTTCACGCGCAGCAGCACGAAGCTGGGGCTGGCCTGCGCCGACGTTTCGATGATCTGTGCTAATCCCTTGCCAAGCCGTTTCTCCATGCTACCCCTGTGTGTTCTGTGGCTCCACCGCTGGGTTGCCCGCGGGTTCTGGCGATCCGTTTCCGTTCGAATCGGAAAGGATTTTACGCGCCACCTCGTCGGCCAGCGCCGCGTAGGCCTGTCCGCCCGGCGAGTGCGGATCGTAATGGCTGATCGGTTTTCCAAAGCTGGGCGACTCGGCCAGCCGCACACTGCGCGGGATCGTGGTGTCGAACACCAGCTCTTTATAAAACTTCCTGACTTCCTCCGCGACTTCCTTGGCGAGGCGAACGCGAAAATCCGCCATCGTCAACACCAACCCGAAGACCGACAGGCTCGGATTAGGACCTCGCTTGACCAGCTCGATCGCCTGCATCAGCGCGTTGAGCCCTTCCAGCGCCAGATACTCGCACTGCACCGGAATCAGCAACCCGTCGGCCGCGACAAGCGCATTGACGCTGATCAATCCCAGCGACGGCGGGCAATCAAACAGCACCACATCGTACCGGTCACGGATTGGCTGGCAGAGCCGGCGCAGGATCGTGTCCCGCTCCGGCTTCTCGGCAATGGTCAGCTCCGCCCCGGCAAGGTCCATGCTCGACGGCACCACATCCAGCCCGGCCACGGACGACGGCTTTGTCAGTTCTTCCAGCGCCGCGCCCTCAACCAGCGCGTCATAGACGGTGCGCTCAATGCGGTTCCGATTTACGCCGCTTGCAGCGGTGGCATTGCCCTGAGAATCCAGGTCGATTAAAAGGATTTTTTTGCCGGAGAGAGCGAGGTAGGCGCCGAGATTGACCGCGGTGGTGGTTTTCCCCACGCCGCCTTTTTGGTTACAGATGGCTATCGATTTACTCATACATGTTCCACGTGGAACTTAAGTCCTATGTAGCCAGATTGTACTGGGTTAGCAAAGAAAATCAAGCGAAATTATGCGTCTTTTGCACAGCTGTGCATAGGCTGTGTATACCATTCAGAGCTTCGCGACACGGTACCAGAAGATAGAAACCAGGCTGTTGGTCAACCAGTATAATACCAGCCCTGACGGCACCTGGTAAAACATCACCCCAAACATCACCGACATGAGCGGACCGGAAAAGATCGCCGTTTGCGGCGTACTGGGAGACCTAGCCTGCGACAGCTTAGTCTGAACAAACATCGCGCCAGACATAAGAATCGGAAGGATGTTAAGATTGAAGCCTCCGATCCTGGCCAGCCTGTCTGGCAAGGAGAGATCGTCGATCCAGAGGAATCGCTCTCCTCGCAGGCCGGTTGTCTGGGAGATTGCTGACCAGAGGGCGAAGAAAATCGGCAGCTGGAGCATCATGGGGAGGCAGCCACTCAACGGGCTGACTCGATGCTCACGGAATAGCGAGAACGTTTCCTGGTTCAGCTTGGTCGGATCCGAAGCGTGCTTCTTCTTGAGCTGATCAATACGCGGCTGAAGTTCCTGCATCTTTTTCATGGAGCGCAGGCTGACTAATGTAAACGGCGACAGCGCGCAGGTGATCGACGCGGCCAAGACGATGACCGCGACGCCATAGTTGCCGAACAGCCCGGCCAGTCCGTTCAGCGCGACCATCAGCATCAGGCCGATTTTTGCCAGGAATCCTCGTGGAAACGCCTGTTCGAAGCCTCCGTCCCGCATATGGAAGAAATCCCTCGGACCGGCATAGGCTTTCGCGTGGTAAGCGCCGTGATTGAGAACAGACTCCACCGATACGCTGATGATCCCTCGTTCGGTCGGGAGGAGCGTCGCGGTGGCTGGGCTGTTTTCGTCTGGCTTTAGGGATTGGCAGAAATACCGTTCGGAAAGCGTGATCAGAGATGTTCCACGTGGAACAAGAAGCGGTTGTCTGACCCCTACGCTATAGCGGAGGTAGTGTCGCTGAAATTGCGCCGTCTTCTTGGTGAGAAAAATCGCTTCCAACATATTGTACCGATTGATGGTTGGATCGCTACTGTTCCATGTCAGCACAAACTGGATCGGGATCTGTTGGTTTTTGGCAGGAGAGGTGATGTCAAGAGAGACAACAGCCGTCTTTTGGTCAAGCGAGGCGCGGAGTTCCATTGGACCATGCTTGGTCGTCCCTGTCCACTTGGCTTCGTTCGTGGTAGACGACGCGAGTTTCCAGGACGGGAGCTCTCCGGAAACGCGGACCAAAAGAACAGGGTAGCGGGTCCCGAATTTCAGATACGACGCTCCAGAAGTGTCCTTGAACCCTTTGAGCGTAACGGCCTTGATGGCAGCGGATTGTTTGCCAAGGTCAAGCTTGAGAAGATGGGATTCCAATGTAATAACTTCTTCGTTTTCAATGTGTTCTGGAAGAAGCGCCTCCGGACCTTTCGGTGCATCGGCGACCAGGCCGGCTTCAGGTATTGGATGGAGCGCCCTTTGTTGCGCGACCTGACGGGAAAGCGTTTGGGAGTAGAGCACCAAGAGGACAGCGGATAAGGCGGAGGCGATCCACACGCGACGCTCAATATTCATTCCGGAACCGGGTCATAGCCGCTCTGGCCGCAGGGCCGGCAGCGGAGCAGCCTGGCGGCGGCAAGATGCCCTCCGCGCCACGCGCCATGCTGTCGGATGGCCGTCTCAGCATAGACCGAGCAGGTCGGCACGAACCTGCATGCACCTAATAGTAATGGGGACAATAGCTTACGATATGCCTGGATGAATGCGGTGGTGATTCGGACCGAAAAGGAGGGGGGGCGTCTCATTGTTTGAGGAGGATTCCCAGCCTGGCCGCGGCGTTCAACAATTCTTCTTGAAGTTTTGCCACTGACAAACCCTCGAGCTGCCGGATCACCACCAGGAGATCCCGGCCCGCAGCGAGCCGCGCCTTGCACTGCCGGTAGGCGGCGCGGAGCTGCCGCTTGGCGCGGTTCCTGGCGACGCTGCCCTTGAGACCCCGGCGAACCCGGAGGCCCAAACGCGTGGCGTGCGAGTCATTCGAGACGGCGCCGACGGCGAGCAGGCGGCCGCGTGCCCACGTTCCCCGTCGACGGATCGCGTGGAATTGCTTGGTGAGATGGAGCCGTTCACGAGCCGGAAGCCTGGCGCCGCTCAGGCGGGAATCAGTTGCCAGCGGCCTTTTTGTCGACGGCGGTTCAGGGTTTTTTGCCCTCCCCGCGTGCTCATACGCCGCAAAAAACCGTGGGCGCGCTTGCGCTTCAAGCGCGAAATCGGACGCAGATGTTTTTTCATGATCAGCCGTATTATACGGGTCCCGACGCTGCGAATCAAGTGATCTCAGCTTGACCCTGGAAGTCTCCCTGGTATAATAGCTGATCTTTCGACCTGTGCAAAAGGTGTGCAAAGTGTGCAAAAATGCCGGGTGAGTGGCACAACGCCGTCGAGCAGCTCCGGACGCGCCTTGGAGACGAGGTGGTCGGACGCTGGATCGCGCCGCTAAAGCTGCTCTCCACTACCGACGACGCGGTCGTGCTTGAGGCCCCGAATCTCTTTTTCCGGGATTGGGTCACCACCCACTACGCGTCGCTCCTGCAGGAAAGCCTCTCGGCCAAGCGCCTCACGATCAACGTCGCGTCCGGCCCGCGCCAGGAGGCCGGCTCGCTCCGTGAGATCATCTCTGCGCGCGCCGAGTCCTCGGCGCCCCCGGCTGTCGCGCAGGTCGAGCGGCCAACGCGCCCCGGCAAAGCCCCGGAGACCGATGGGGGCCTGGGCGGGAGCGCGCTGAATCCGAAGTTCACGTTCGGCCGGTTCGTCGTCGGGCCCAGCAACCGGTTCGCGCACGCGGCCTCGCTGGCCGTCGCCGAATCCCCGGCGAAGGCGTACAACCCGCTGTTCATCTACGGCGGCGTGGGCCTGGGCAAGACGCACCTCATGCAGGCGATCGGCCACGCGATCTCGCAACGCTCCGGCGGGGCGAAGGTGTGCTACGTCTCCAGCGAGCAGTTCACCAACGAGCTGATCACCGCGATCCAAACCCGCACGACCGCGCGGTTCCGCGAGCGCTTCCGCACGGCCGCGGCCCTGCTGATCGACGACATCCACTTCATCGCCGGCCGCGAGTCGACGCAGGAAGAGTTCTTCCACACCTTCAACACGCTCTACGACGCCCACGGGCAGATCGTCGTCTCCAGCGACCGGTCGCCGAAGGACATCGCCGGGCTGGAAGAGCGGCTGGTTTCCCGCTTCGGCTGGGGGCTGGTGACCGATATCCAGCCGCCGGACCAGGAGACGCGCATCGCGATCCTGCGCAAGAAGGCGGAGGAAGCGGAGGTTGCGGTGCCCGGCGAGGTGACGGACTTTATCGCGAAACAGATTACCGCCAACATCCGCGAGCTGGAAGGCGCGCTCATCCGCGTCGTGGCCTACGCGAAGTTCTTCTCCAAGCCCCTCTCGGTCGTGATCGCCCAGGAGGTCTTGAAAGACATGGTCGTCGAGGTGGGCGCGCGCCTCACCCTCGAGTCGATCCAAGAGCGGGTGGGGGAGTACTTCCAGCTGTCGGCGCGGGAGCTGCGGGCCGCGAGCCGCCAGCGGTCCGTGCTGTACCCGCGGCAGGTGGCGATGTACCTGTGCCGCAAGCTCACCGATTCGTCGCTGCCGGAGATCGGCCGGGCGTTCGGCGGCAAGAACCACACCACGGTCATGCACGCGATCGAAAAGATTGAACAGGAGATTGCCCAGGATTTGAACAAGAAGCGCCTCATTGAGCAACTGGAGCGGACCGTGAGCGCCCGTCGCTGATGCCTCCCACGGGGCGGGTGTGCACAGTCTCCACATCCCCTACGACGACGGCGACGAACGTTCTTTTTCTTTACTAAAAAGAGAAATACGTAGTAGACGCCCCAAATGTGGACAACCTGTGCATTGACAATAACCGGATAAGGGGACAATGAAACTGACGATCGAGCAAGGACAGTTGTTGCGCAGCCTCCAGATGGTCGAGCGCGCGGTCAATGAGCGCAGCGCGCTGCCGGTGCTGGCGAATGTGTTGCTGGAAACCACCGAGCGGGAGCTGGTGTTGACGGCGACGGATCTGGATGTCGGTGTGCGCTACCGGCTGCCGTTAGGTGAGCCAGCCGAGCAAGGGGCGGTCACGATCCCGGCGCGCCGGCTCACCACGATCGTCAGGGAGCTGCCGCCGGAGCCGATCCTGGTGGAGGCGAAAAGCAACCATACCGCGACGCTGACCTGCGGGGCCAGCCGGTTCCGCATCCCCGGATTGCCGCCGGAAGATTTTCCGATTTTTCCGGCCGTCGCGCAGGCTAAGGCCGTGACCATTTCCCAGCCGGCGTTAAAATCCCTCGTCGGGCAGACGGCATTCGCCATGTCGATGGAAGAGACGCGCTTCATCCTGAACGGCGCGCTGGTGAAAGCCGGCAACGGCGCCGTGACCCTGGCCGCCACGGATGGGCGCCGGCTCGCGGTCGCCAGCGCCGCGGCTGCGGCAAGCGCGGGGGAGCCGTTCAGTGTCGTCGTGCCGGCCAAGACGATGCGCGAGCTGGGCCGGCTGCTGAACAGCGACGAGGACGCCCCGGTCAACATCGCGTTGCTGAAGGACAACCAGTTGTTTTTTGAGTTCGGCGCGGTCACCATGATCACCCGGCTGATCGAGGGCCAGTTCCCGCCGTACGAAAGCGTGATCCCGGCGCCGGCGCCATTGAGCGTCACCTGCAGCCGGGCGTTGTTGACCAGCGCGGTCCGGCGCGCCAGCCTGATGACGACGGCGACGTCCCAGGCCGTCGTGTTCGAGCTGGATAACGGCAAGCTCGTCGTCGTGAAGGAGTCTGCCGACGTCGGCAGCGCCCGCGAGGAGCTGGAGGCGCGCTACACCGGCGGGCCGATGTCGATCGCGTTCAACCCGGAATTCTGGCTGGACGTCCTGAAAGTCTTGGAAGGCGACGACGTGACCATCGAGCTGACCGGCCCGGACAAGCCGGCGGTGGTCCGGTTGCCGGACTTCGTATACGTCGTCATCCCGATGAAGCTGGCGTGACGTATGAGACGCCAGGGCCGGGGCGCGCCGAAATCCATCGCCGAGCTGCTGCCCCAGGTCATCCGG
>Ga0105164_10002367_pt1 | contig 11681 bp, 6 predicted proteins | sample VDWuncwatermetaG_FD_89674 | JGI IMG/M metagenome (GOLD analysis project Ga0105164, IMG submission 89674) | Wastewater microbial communities from Netherlands to study Microbial Dark Matter (Phase II) - VDW unchlorinated drinking water | ecosystem: Environmental > Aquatic > Freshwater > Drinking...
AATGAAGGTCTTCCCGCGCCTCCGCCATCCGCGCCGCTTCCGTCGTTTGCTCCCCGCACCCTGGTGGTAAGCGAAATTGCGTGGATGGGGGACGGCGAATCCTCAAATAATGAGTGGATTGAATTGTATAACAATGCCACTTCCAGCGTTGATCTTACAGGGTGGACATTGAAGGCGGATGACGGTACGCCAAGTATCCCGCTCTCCGGAAGCGTTGGCGCAAATAGATATGTTCTCCTCGAACGAACTGGCGACGACAGCGTCAAGGGTATTGCCGCGGATGGTATCTACACGGGAGCGCTCGGAAATACCGGCGAAGCGCTGGTAATAAAAGACGGGGCCGGAAATGAAATTGATCGCGTGAGTTCTTGGTTTGCAGGGGATAATACCACCAAAGAAACCATGCAGCGCATAAACCTAAGCGGTGCGGGAAGCGACGCGGCCAATTGGCTGACCGCGCCGGCAACTCCCAAAGGGAAAACGCCCCTATGCTCGGCAAAGACGACTTATCAGCCGGGGGAGAGCATTGCAACAGACACGGTTTGGTGCCCGAGTGTCGGCACGTACACGATTCTCATCGGGCCGCATACCCTGCCTCAACCCGTTGTTCTTTCAAGCGGAGCAACGCTTACCATCCTTGCCGGAACAACCGTATCGTTTGCTCCGGTCACTCCGCTTTTCGTGCCTCCTTATCAGTTCCCTTACAACGGCAAAAGCGCGTTTCGCGTGGAAGGCAAGTTAAGTGCTCTTGGCTTCGCCTCAAAAAAGATCAATTTCCTTGTGAGCTCCACCCTCAATGGATTTAATCTTAGCCCTTCCTACGCGACCCAGCCCTGGGAAAGCGGCTTCCAATTTTTCCTCGTTTCCCTTGAATCCTCGGGCGGCGCCGCGCTTGATTACGTCGCCATGGATGGAAAAAGCAGCCCGGAAATAAGTCTGCTCAACGTAAAAACAGGCGACGCCGGTATTACCCATTCGGAATTCACCAATGCGTTTATGGGGATAAGTTTGCAAACAGCCCTTGCAAAAGAACCGCTCATACAAAACAATACGTTCAAAAACTTTTTGTTCACGGTTCCGCCAAATCAGGTAGGATTTCCTGTCGTGCTCGGGGCAACGCAGGCGCGCATTGAGGGAAACACAGGCCAGAATAACGCAAACAACGGTGTGCTCATTGCCCCTAACAGCGTTCTTACGGGAAATATCAGATGGCATGGAAACACTTCCTTCCCGTACATGGTAAAGAACAACAGCGGGCCGCTTGTGCCCGCAGGCTCCACGCTCACCCTTCACCCCGGGGCAAATGTGGAGATGTCCATTTTTACGGTAAAGGGCACTATAAAGGCGCTGGGAGAGGCGGGCAATAAGGTGAGATTTACCTACAAAGGGGGAAGCGGATTATTGGGGAGCGCGTCCGAAGGCATTCTCATTGACGGAACAGCGGAAAGCTCGTTTCTCCATACGGACTTCATTGATTTCGGGTTGATAGACGTTTACGCGGGCAGTGGAAGCGCGAGCGTTGCGGGAATAAAGATTATCAATACGGTGCAAAGCACCTCAACTCCGGCCGTACTCTTTGACGACGCCTCGTTTCGCAATGTCTCAAAAGCAACCGACTCAAATGATTTTGTGGCGCTTCTCATCGACAGCGCAGGGGTGAAGATTGCGAACTCGCATTTTGAAGAATACCGCGGCTCGGAGTTTGAACGCGTTCAAGGAGGGTATTCAAGCGGCACCGGGGCAATCTTTTTGAACAACGCCACGCTCGAACTGGCAAATTCCGAGCTCAAAAACACCGCCGTCGGAAACTTCATCGCGGTAGGGAAAAGAGGCACGAGCGCGTTCATCAACACCGGCAACACGCTTACCGGATTTACACTTGCGACGTATCCGTGAGGAGATTGAGAAAAGTCAAAAGGAAAAGTGAAAAATGCAAAACGACAGCGCAAAAGGAAAAACTTTGAGACAGGGGATGATGCAAAAGCGCTTCTCTCCAAGTTTTAAATTTTATCTTGTCATTTTGCCTTTTGCGCTTTGATTTTTACCTTTAGCTTCGCTGCCCTTGGCTTGCGCCCGATTCTTGTGCTATACTTTGGGCATGAAAATTTCAGAGAGAATACTGCATTTGTTCGTTTTTCTCATTCTGTTTACCCCTCTTTTGGTGGTTTCCGGGATGTTTTTTCCTTTTGTGGCGCCAAAGATGCTTGCGCTGGAAGCGCTGACGCTGCTTGCCGGGATTGTGTGGCTGTATCTTTGGCATAAGAATCCTCTGAAGTATGAGCCAAGGGTGACGTGGCTTGGATTGGCACTCTTGGGATATGGGGGAGTGATGTTTTGTGCCGCGGTTTTTGGAATTAACTTTTGGCGCAGTTTTTGGTCGGTGTACGAACGCATGGATGGGGTGTTTACATGGTTTACGTTTGTTCTGCTCTTTTTTATTCTCTCCGCGCTCTACAAAAAGCGCGAGGACTGGGTGTGGATATTTCGCGTGAGCTTGCTTGCAAGCATTATATTGGAATTGAAGGCGGTCAATTTTTTTGTTGCTCCCGAGGGAGGGCTTGCCCTTCCCACCTATGTTTCCGGCTCGTTTGGCAATCCCTTGTTCCTTGCCATCTATGCCATTGCGCACGCGGTTATCGCTGTTCTGCTTTGCTGGTTTCTCAACCCTCCGCTTGAGCGCAGGAGCGATTTACGCACATTTCTGAAGAACAGGTGGGTGTGGTTTTACGGGTTTGGTTTTTTTCTCAATGTACTGACGTTGACCCGTACCACGGGCAGAGGGCCGATGGCGGGGTTTCTTTTTGGCATTATCGTTTTTTCAATCCTCTATGGGTTTTATGCAAAGCAAACGCAAAAGCGCTTTTTGAAAGGAGTGGGAATAGCGTTGATTGTATTGGCCCTGACGTTCCCTTTGTGGAGGAACGGGGACACGTTCTACCGCATAGGTTCTATTGGGTTTCATACCAGCCCTGATCGCTTGATCAATTGGAAAATCGCCCTGCGGGCGTTTGAGAGCCGTCCTCTTTTGGGATGGGGATCAAATAATTACGGCATTGCGCAGAACGAGTTTTATAATCCGCATTTATCCTCGATCACCCAGGAGGGGTTTGACCGGACGCATAATAAGTATCTTGAGGTCGCGGTTGACGGAGGCATCCTCGGAATAGTAAGTTACGCGGCAATTTTTGCCGTCGTCGTTGTCGCGCTCCTGGCACGAAGAAAAAAAGAGCCCTTTTTGAGCGCTCTTCTCACCGGCTTTTTTGCCGCATATCTTCTCCAGAACATTACGGTGTTTGACAGCGCGGGTTCGTATCTGCCTTTTTTTTTGTTTTTTGCCTTTATCAGCGGAGAGTTTCTTTTGCCTCTGCGGTTCCGGCCGAAACCCAAAAGCTGGCTGGTGGTTGGCGGATGGCTTTTTCTCGGGGCATTTTTTTGGCAAGGCGTATGGCAGCCGTATGCGGCAAATAAAGTGTTTGCCCGCGCCCTCTTGCTTTCGGGCCGGCAATCTCCCCCGTACCAGGAAATCATGGACGGATACAAAGAGGCGCTTTCTTATCAGACGTTTGGCGACCACGAGATGCGAAATCGTCTCGGAGCGTTTCTCGCAAGCCAGCAAAGCCCTCCGGCCGCGTTTCTTGATTTTGGTATCAGCGAATTGCAAAAAGAGATAGCAATGTCTCCGGAGGAGGTTTTACTGCGGGTTCTTTTGGGCAAGCTTTATGAGAAAAAAGCGGTGCCCCGATTGCCGGACGAGAAAGAGAATCTTGCGAAAGCCGAGGAGTCGCTTCTCAAAGCGATCGCGCTTTCACCAGCTCGTACTGAAAGCCGCCAGCACTACATCGTGTTTCTCGTAGACCACAACCAAGAAGAAAAAGCCCGCAACGAGGCGGAAAAAATAAAAGCCCTGGATGCGGAAATTTACCAAGGCCAGCTCGTTCAAACGTACGTTGCATTCAGCTATTATATGGAAGGGAATATGGCAAAAACCTACGATATTCTCCACGACATCATAAACCACGGGGGAGGATTCAGCAGTGAGCGCGATCTGCTCCTTTTAACGCGCGTTACCTTTGAGCTCGGCAAGCGCGACGAAATGGTGCATTGGTATGAAAAATTGGTGGATACCTACAAAGATAATCCCGTATATCGCATGTATCTTGCGGCGGCGTATAAAGAAGTCGGCAAAAAGGAATATGCAAAGAACGAAGCTCTCAATGCCGTGCGCCTGGACCCCAAACTTCAACATGATGCGGATGTGTTTATCAAATCGCTTTAGCGAGTTCGGTTCTTGCGCCACCATTCTGCGATCATCGCAAAGAGGCATGCAAGGAAAAGAGCAAGGATGCCCGCGCTTATTGTCATAGTCCCGATTCGTTTTCCGGGAGGAATTGGAGAAACATTTGCTTCTCCGTTTTGTTTTGATGCCTCGGAAATAACGGGGAGTTCGGTCTGAAGGGTTTGCAGGCGCTCTTGCAAACGGTCTTGTTTTTCGAGCACGGTGTTGAGCGCGTTGAGATACCCTTGCGCCGCAAGGCCTTGTCCGTCGAAAGCAAAGTTGGAAGACGAGAGACGGTCAACCACTGCTTGGAACGAGGCAAGGTTTTTTTGATTTTTTTCGAGCGATTGCTTGATGATGTCGATTTGACCATTGAGCAAGGCGTTTTTTGTTTTGAGCTTTTGCTCCAGGGTTGCCGCGTGACGGTCGAGAATTTCTTTTACGAGGCGATCGGTTTTTTCTTTTACGCTCGCGGGAGACGATCCGATTACCGCAAAAGAGAAGGTTTTCTCGTTGCTGCTCTTTGCGGTACTCACGTCTTTATCCGTGACGAGCGTATCAATGATTTGGTTATAGGTCTCCAGGGGTTCGTCTTTGATGCCCCCGATTGAGAGAACGGCATTTCCTTGAAATGTCGTTTTCACCGAGTACACCCCGAGGGAAAATATTCCCAGCGTAACGATAAAGGTAAATCCCAAGATGCCTTTCCAGTGACTTAAAAGGGCGATTGCCCCTCTCTTGATATCGAGTTCGCGGTATTGGTAGGTTTCGTTCAAGGTTTCTTTTGGCATATATAAGATTGTAGGTTTATTTTTTAAAAACGTCAAGAGGGAGCAGTGTCAGGCGCGTGGCGGAAAAAAGGACTATGAGGAGGAGAAAAACAACAAGTTTTTCTTGCGTGTTCAGGAGAAGGGCAAGGATGCCAAGAAAACCGCTTGCGGCAAGGTAAAGGAAAAGAATAGTCCGTTTTTTGAACCCTTTTTCAAGAAGCCGGAAATGCAGATGCAAGAGGTCGGGTTTGAAGGGAGAAGCTCCTTGCTTGAGGCGCATGGCAATAACCCAAATCGCGTCCAGAAAAAACGGAGCAAGCACCAGGCTTAAGGTTGCCAGTTTGGTGCCGGCGATTACGGTCTGGGTTCCCAAGAAAAGACCCAAGAAAAGAGCGCCTGTCGTGCCAAGGAAAATTTTTGCCGGAGGAATACTCGCCATAAAAAGGGCAAGAAGCGATCCGGCCATAATAGCATTGATAATCGCCAAGGGCGGTTGGTTGACTTCGCGGGTAAGCGAAAGAAAGAAGAGCGCTCCCACGGCCATCAGACCTACTCCTGAGGCAAGTCCGTCAAGTCCATCCAGCCAATTGAATGCATTGATGGTGAAAAGAATCCAAAGCGAAGCCGCAGCAATTCCCAAAACGCCGGGCAGCGTAATCGTCCCTCCGAAGGGATTACGGATAAATGCTATTGTCATGCCCGCAAGGATCAAGGGAATAAGAGCAGCGATCTGAAAAAAAAGTTGGAAGACCCACGATCGCTCTTTGGTATCATCCAGAAGCGAGCCCGTAAAAAGGATCAGACTTGCGGCAAAAAGGCCCCAAAGCAGAGGGGACAGGGCAAGAAGGGGATGGAGAAAAAAAATGATCCAGAACGAACAAAAGAGTGCAACGCCTCCAAGGCGAGATACGTTTCCATGGTGTGCATCGCGCAAGCGTTTGCGGGGAAAGAGGCGATAACGCTTCGCGGCAAAGATTGTCGCTTCCAGAATGATTCCCGCGAGAACAAACGAGGCAAAAAACGAAAGAGCAAAAGAGGGAAGCATGATCAGTTGCTATCAAGGGAAAGGAACATTATTCAATGAGTTTTGTAAGCTCTTGTTTCAGAAGCGTGCGGTCGTGATGAAGGCACGCCCTGAGGTCTTTGAGGCGTAGGATAAGTTCTTTGCGCTCCATTTTGTGGTTTGATTTTGCGCGGAATATTTTTTGGTACCGTGTCGCGCTTACGCCTTCTTCGTCGGTGAGCAGGACCTCTGCGATGCGTTCGCCCGGGCGCGGCTTGCCGTAGACGATGGGGACATCTTTGTTGGGCTCAAGGCCGTGGAGGCGGATAAATTCTTTGGCGAATTCCACGATCTTTATCGGTTTTCCCATATCAAGCACAAAAATTTCGCCCCCTTCTCCCAATGTCGCCGCTTCCAGTACAAGCAGTGCGGCTTCGGGCGCGGTCATGAAAAATCGCGTCATTTTTGGGTGGGTGATGGTAAGAGGAAGACGACGTTTGAGCTGCTCTTCAAAGATCGGAAGTATGGAGCCGCGGGATCCCAAAACATTGCCGAAGCGAACCGAAACAAAGTGCGTGCGGCCGGGCTCGTTTAACGAACTCACGATCATTTCCGCGAGTTTTTTCGTTTTGCCCATAACGGAGACAGGATGGACGGCCTTATCACTTGAAATAAGGACGAATTTTTCCACATTTGCTTTGAGGGCGGCTCTTGCAACGCAAAGAGTGCCGAACACATTGGTTGCGATTGCTTCTTCGGGGAACGCTTCCATGAGAGGGACGTGTTTGTAGGCGGCGGCGTGAAAGATGATGTGCGGTTTTATTTCCTCAATGAGCATTTCCATTTTCATGCGGTTTCGTATGTCGGCAATCGAGGGAGTAATGGGGAGCGCGGGGTGGTCGAGTGCCAAAATGCGCGCGAGGTCAAAGAGGTTGGATTCTTCGTAGTCAACGATATGGAGAGCCCGCGGAGAAAACTTTGCGATTTGGCGGCAAAGTTCCGATCCTATGGATCCGGCGGCTCCGGTGATGAGAATGCGTTTGTTGTGGACGAAGGATTCTATGGCTTGTGTTTCAATTTTTGTCGTTTTCCTTCCCAGCAGATCTTCCACGCGCACCGGGCGAAGCTGTTCAACGCTTAACTTGCCGTCCAGCATTTCATACATCCCGGGAATGATTTTGATGTCGGTGATTTGGGCTTTTTTCGCAAGAGTAATCGTTTTCCGCACGGCTCCGTTTTCGTTTTCCGGAAGCGCGATAATAATGGTTTGAACTTCGTATTTCGCCGCCACGGCGGGCAGATCGTCAACCGGACCCAGAACATCAACGCCGTGAAGAAGCGTCTTCTGCTTTTCCGGAGCGTCGTCAAGAATGCCCATGAGCGCATAGCCGTTCCTTTTGCTTCGCTGCATGATGCGTATCAGCTCGTCCGCGCTCTCTCCTGCGCCGATGATGAGAGCGTGTTTCATTTGATCCCCTTTCTTTCTTGGTTCAAATATAAGAGATGTGACACGTTTTGCCGCTCGCAGGAATCCGAGGAAAAGGAAAAGGAGGGCGTGATGGATGATAATGATTGAGCGGGGAAAACTTCGGAAGAACGGATGTCCTTGGAAGATCGCGTATGCGATGAGAAAAAGCAAGCCGCTTGCCGCGCTTACTTTAAGGACTTCGATGACTTCGTCCAAACTGACGAACGCCCAGGTGAATGCGTAGAGCCGTCTCCAAAAAAGCAGAGGAACCGTCAGGAAAAAGGAAAGTGCGATGTAAAAGGGAATGGAAGGTTCGTACACTGCCGGAATGCTCCCGTCAAAGCGCAGCATAAAAGACAAGAGCATGGAAGCGGCTATGATGACAGTGTCGGCAAGGAGAAATGCGAGCGTTTTTTTCAGCCGATGCCGTTTTGTTCTATTTCGCCAGAAAGATCTATTTCGCCAGAAAGATCTATTTCGCCAGAAACAAACTTGTTTATCGATAAAATTCACGGATCGCGTTGGTTACATAGTTGACATCTTCGTCTTCCAGTTCCGGATACATGGGGAGGGAAACAACTTCTTTGCAAATGGTTTCCGTTTCGGGAAGAACAAGTGAGTTGGGCTGTAAAAGCGGTTGTTTATAGTTGGGTGTTTCCCATGAGATTAAGGTTTCCACACCTTTTTTTGAAAGAAAGGCAACGAGCTTATCGCGTTTTTTTGCACGAATGACGTAGTTCTGATACGTGTCAAAAAAACGCGGGTCTTCAAAATGAGGCACGACAACTTGGCTGACCTCTGCAAGGCCTTTTTGATATAGGTTTGCAATGGCCTGTCTTCGGGCTATCCATTTGGGAAAGTGGGGGAGCTTGACGTTCAATATCGCCGCCTGAATATTGTCCAAAAGAGCCGTGTGGCCATGGAGATAAAATTTTCGCGTTTTCCTGTCCTCGCCGTTATAGCGCAGAAGCTGTATCGTATGCGCCACCTCCGCGTCGTCGGTGGTTACAATACCGCCGTCGCCAAAACACCCGAGTGACTTGAACGGATACATACTGAAACATCCGGTAACGCCAAACGAGCCCGCCATTTTCCACGAGCCGTTTTTCATTTTCATTTTTGCGCCAAGCGCTTGCGCCGCGTCTTCAACCACATAGAGCTTGTGTTTCCGTGCGATTGCCATAACGGCTTCCATATCGCTTAGCCGTCCGTTGAGGTGCACGACTTCAATGGCTTTTGTTTTTTTGGTAATCGCCTGCTTTATCTGCGCCGCGTCAATCGTAAAATCCTTGCCCACATCAATTAATACCGGCGTTGCACCGTGATGTGCGATTGCGGAAATGCTTGCCATAAACGTATGCGCCACGGTAATGACTTCATCTTGCGGCTTGAGCCCCATTGCCGCAAATGAAAACGAAAGCGCGTCCGTGCCGCTGTTAAGGCCCACCGCATAACGCGTCCCCACCAAACGGGCGATGCGGCGCTCAAACATCTCAAGGTCCTTGCGCATAATGTAATCGCCGCGCGCGAGCACATCGTCGAGAATTGCAAGATATTCTTTCCGGTAGCGCTGGTAGTGTTTTTGGGGGTTTACGAATCGTACGGTGTAGGGCATGATATAGGGAAAATTAAAAATTAAAAGTGAAAAGTGCAAAGTTGAGGTGTAAATTTTTTCAAAATTTACTCGTATATAGACATCACACTCAAGGAAGATATCTATGGTAGATGTCACATATCTATAGAGTGCGTTTTTGAAATGTGACCTCTATAGGAATCCGGAACGAAGTGACGGATACCATAACTTTTCACTTTTGACTTTGAATTTTTACCTTCTTGAAGGGGTTAAGAATTTTTCCTGAACCATTGGCGAAGCCGGCGAAATCCCTCCTTGATTTCTTCGGGCCGGCAGCAAAAGGAGAGGCGCAGATGGCCTTCGCCGCCGGCCCCGAATGCCGCGCCCGGGATAACGATAACGCGCGCTTCGTAGAGGAGTTTGAGTGCAAGGTCAAAGGAAGGGATTTTGAGATTCTTTGCTTTGGGGAATACATAGTAGGCGCCCATGGGCGGATGGTAGGAAAATACCGTGTTCATGGCGTCGAGCTCTTCGCAGACAAGGTTTCGGTTCAGCGTAAATTTTTTGGCAAACTCCTTTACCGAGTCCTGCGGCCCTTCAAGAGCGGCAAGCGCGGCTTTTTGGGAAAGAGCGGGAGCGCAAATGGTAAGCGCGTCGTGCACCTTGAGCATATGATCCAAAATGCCTTCGCAGGCAAAAGCATACCCGACGCGGTAGCCGGTCAGGGCGTACCGCTTTGAAAAACTGCCGCAGAGAATAACGCGATCGCGCATGGTTTCAAACGACGCAATTGAGATGTGTTCTTTTCCTTCGTAGGTAAGAAAATCATACGTTTCATCGCTGATGACGATCAAGTTGTATTTGCGGGCGATGCGGGCAATGGATTCCAGATCGCTTTGATCAAAGAGCATACCCGTGGGATTGGACGGATGAGAAAAGAGAACAACCTTTGTTTTTTTGGTGATTTTTTTTTCGCACGCGGCCGCATCAAATGTCCATCCGGCTTTTTCATTGAGCGGGGCAAATACGGGGACGCCTCCGAGCTGGAGCACTTGTTCGCTGTAGGAAGCAAAGGCGGGGGAAGGCAAAAGCACTTCATCTCCCGGGTCAATGGTCGCGGCAAGAGCGCATGCTACGGCCTCCTGACATCCTGTACTGACCATAATTTCCTTGAACGGATCAACAGAGCTGATGTGTTTTGTTTTTTCAAGGTTCTTTGCAATGCTGACGCGCAACGCGGGTATGCCCGGTTCGAGCGTGTAGCGAGCCGTGTCTTTTTCTCCAAGCGCTTTTCGCAGAGCGCGTTTTATATAGGCGGGCGTGTCAAAATAGGGGATACCCTGGCCGAACGAAACAATGTCGCCGCGGGTCTTTTTCGCAAATTCGTCCGCAAGAATGGACATTTCCTTTATCGGGGAAATGACAATCTGCCGCACGCGCTTTGAAATGTTCTGCGTCCGAAACGTCTTTCCCGCGGCCTCAAGAGCTGATTTTGTCGCCATGAACCAAAATTCTACCGCAAAACCACTGAAAAAGAAAGGTTGACTGTTTTCCGTAAATAATGTATTGATATTTCAAGCTTGCGCATAAACATTTTGCCAAAGGGGTAAGGCCATGACACATGGAGAGATGGCGAGCTTGAGGAGAGGCGATTTCGTCCGCGAGAAAGGTCAGGTTGGGCTTTCTTTTGTTGTATGGGAGAGATGGTACGCGGGTTGTCGTCCTTCGCGTCATATACATCACGACCCCGGAAGGGTGGATTTGGGGTGGTTCGCCACTCAGAAAAATCAGTTATCTGAGGCAGGGGGCGGTTGTTTCTAAACCGTCTTCCGGGAGTTATGTTGTTTGTGACGTGTATCAAGATCACGTCACAGCAGTCCAGACTCGCGAGATAAGTGACCCGCAAGATTGGAATATTGTCGATTTCATCAGCCCCGAGTGACACTTTGCGCAGTAGCAGTACATACAAAAAGCCCTCGGGAGCTTGGATGCTTCCGAGGGCCAAGGATTTTTGAGACAGTCGCTCCAGTTTTTTTATGCTTGTCCGATCAGTACTTGCGCTTTTTGCGCTATTTTTTTTGCCGTGAGGCCGTATTTTTCGCGCAGGAATTTTTGATCGCCGATGAAGCGGGAAAACGTGTCGGGAATGCCGATGCGCAGGAAGGGTTTTTGCGCGCGGTGCTCCGCAAGGACTTCGGCGACCGCGCTGCCAAGGCCGCCTATGATGCTATGTTCTTCAATCGTGATAATTGCTTTAGTTTCGCCAGCCGCTTTGATTATCGCTTTGGTATCCAGGGGCTTGAGCGTGTGCATGTTAACGACGCGTGCGTGCGTGCCTTTTTTTTCAAGTATGGTTGCCGCTTGGAGCGCCTCCGTCATCATGGCTCCAATCGCAATCAACGTTACGTCATTCCCGGGTTTGATGAGAATGGACGTTCCAATGCTAAAACGAGGGGGTTTTTGGTAAACTGCTGGGTCGCCCGCGCGGTTGAGGCGCATATAGCAAGGCCCGGGCCGTCGCGCGATTGCTTGCGTCGCAAGTTCGGTTTCCAAGGGGTCTGCCGGGGCAACCACCGTCATATTCGGAAGCG
>Ga0105164_10002368_pt1 | contig 11679 bp, 8 predicted proteins | sample VDWuncwatermetaG_FD_89674 | JGI IMG/M metagenome (GOLD analysis project Ga0105164, IMG submission 89674) | Wastewater microbial communities from Netherlands to study Microbial Dark Matter (Phase II) - VDW unchlorinated drinking water | ecosystem: Environmental > Aquatic > Freshwater > Drinking...
CCATTGATAAAACTACCTTCACATCCCGGTAACGCCAGATAACAACACCCGCAACAGCAATTAAAACTAACAAACCAACGAGCATAACATTGTTTAAGAACTCTCTCCCTAACGTTGGAGAAATTGTATCCAGCTTTACCACATCTAACTTAACCGGAAGACTTCCCGTGATGATTACCGTCTGCAAGCGCTTCATATTTTCTAACGCACTCGTAACCGCTTCTTGCTCTGTTCTTCCCGTTCCCGAACCGGATATCTGTACGTTTGTCGTCGCTTTTCCCCGCAACTCGGCGCCGATCTTTAAACTATCTACTTGCACATCATCAAGATACAACGCCAGATCCTCAGTCAGGTATGCTTCCGAACCAGTCGTTGACAAACCCAAGTTCTTCGTAATCGCCGCTTGCCTCTCCGCCGCTTGCGGACTAAGAGAGATACTAAAAAAGAATCGACAATTATATCCCTCAGCCGCTTTACTACAGCCTTGGCGCGAATCTATCCCCGCACATTCAGCACTGCGACAGACGTAGGTGATGTCTTTCTTCCCACCCAAGAAAACACTAGCATTACCAATCTTTGCTTCAAACTTACCCTGATGCGCCAGTAAATCTTTAACCTCGTTCTCCGTTACACCGGCGATCTCAATCAGAATATAATTTGTCCCACTTAAGTCGCTCGACTTTCGCACGATAACATCGCTTAATCCATAGACATTTAATCTTTCTTTCAAACTATTTACCGTCAAATCTAATTCGTCACTAGACACCTCTTGAGCCGGACGCAGAAGCACCCTTGTTCCCCCTTCTAAATCCAACCCTTTTCGTAAATTGCTAGACGGGGCGGGATAGACTTTCAGACCGAGATCAACACTCCCATCCGCACCTGCTTTTGATAACGCAGTATATGTCTGCTTCGTCGTTTGAATTCTCACGCTGTCATTCAAATGTAAACTCTTCTGTATCGTATAAAATTCCGTGACAGAATTAACCTTCTGATTATTCAACGATAACACTTTTTCTTTAGCTAACGGTTGTAATTTTGGAGAAGGATTAGAGATTCCGGCACTAGCCGCAGAAGAATTATGAACAACACTGCGAATCGTCACCCCTTCACTAGAACCAAAATGGGGCTGAATCGCCACCAGAGAAAGAACAACAAAGATCAGCAGCATAATTACTCTCCAATTGGTGAATAGTTTCTTAATTGCTGCCATGTATTTTTCCCCGCTTTTCTTTTCTCTCCAGATAGAGACGCAACATCGCCACATTCTGAATCCAGGTCATGACCATATCTACGAGCAATCCGATAAATAAAATCAGCATAATCTGTTTAATTACCGCTGATTGGACAAAAAAGAGAGCTACCACAAACGCCGCCACTGCCGCCCAGATCATCGTCATCCCAGTTTTAATCGCACTATACGTTCGTTCCATCACCGTTCCTTCTTTACGTTTTAAAACACGGGTTGTCAGCAAAATATCCGTATCCACAGAATAGCCAATTAACATTAAAAAAGCCGCAACTCCCGCCGTGCTTAATTTAATCCCCGTGAGATTAAAAACAGCCAATGTCACCACAATATCGGAAAAAGCCGAAGCAATCACCGCCATACTCGGAATAAAAATGCGAAATGAAATAAAGACAACAATTCCCATCAACACAAACGCTGTTAATAACGCGTATAATGTCTCTTTGAAAAAGCTCTCCCCTAATGCCGATCCAATAACCTCAACACTATACTGGTCTTTCTGCACTGGTACAACTTTTAACACCGCCGAGACGAGAAGATCAATCGCATCTTTGTCCTGAATATCAGACTCCACAATCAGCGCCGTTGTTTCTCCTAACGAGCTCAGCGTCTGCACAGAAATATCCGCATCCGGGAATTGAGCATGCAATTGTCCTTGAAGTGCAGTTGAATCGACATTTTGGATTGAAAATTGAGGGCTGGACGTTAACGTGATTGATGAACCGCCTTTCAACGTTATACCCCGATGAACAAAATCACCCGTGGTTGCCGTCTGTATCCCAATTTGGACTAATGCCAGAACAACAAGAAGAATCGGAAACCATAATATCATCTTGTATTTATCTTCATAAACGCGACGAACTTTTTCTTTCAACGTGGAAACCATAATTAATAGGAGTTCAACGCGGTTGATATATAAATATTGTGATGAAATTATTATTATGATCCAGAAGTCTTTCCAAACATTTATAAATCTCGGAATGTTAATTTCATCGTGGATCTAATCCGCTTAAGAGGGGTGACGAAAGAGTACAGAAAAAGAGTCGTTCTGGGTGATGTTAATCTTACCATCGAAGAAGGTGATATCTACGGTGTCATTGGTCAATCAGGAAGCGGGAAGACTACTCTTCTTAATTTAATTGCTGGATTTATTGAACCGACAGACGGTGAAGTTGTCTACTATCCCGAAGGAACTAATAACGAGAAAAATCTTCATCGCTATTTTTCTCAGATCAAACGAAAAATAGGCTATACACCCCAACACATCTCTCTCTACCCCAAGCTCACTGTAAAAGAAAATCTCTGGCACTTTGGTCGTCTCTACAACATTGATGAGCAAACTCTCCAGGCAAACATTCGCAATCTTCTCAACTTTACTCATCTTACTGACTTTCAAGATTTCCTCGCTGAACAATTATCGGGGGGTATGCAAAAAAGGTTAGATCTTTCCTGTAGTCTCATCCATAAACCACGCTTGTTGATTCTCGATGAGCCAACATCAGACTTAGATCCCATTCTCCAAAAAGAGATTATTCACCTTTTGCAAGAAGTGAACAAACAGGGAGTGACGATCATTATCGCCTCGCATCACCTTGATAGCATTGAAACCATTTGCAACAAAGTAGCGATCATCCATCAAGGAAAAGTCCATAGTCACGGACTTCTTGAAGATCTTAAAAAACCCTATTTCAAAGATCATTTTACGATTCGCGTTGGCTCCGTCGGGCAGAAACAAATGCTCATCACAAAACTACAAGCACTTCCCGTGAAAAAGATTGTTGACAAAGGCCACACTTTGATCATTTATCCCTCCAATGTCCAAGAAACGATGCGTAGTCTGTTGCAGATTATCAAAGAAGAAAATTTGTATCTCCACGACTTAGATATGCGCCGACCATCACTCAACGAAATCTTTGAGAAAATAACGACTGACGCAACAAATTAGATTTTCATCCTGTTTAACATATCCCGTTTAAAAAAGAGGTGTCTACCATATGGCCGCAATCTGGCTCCTAACCAAAAAGAACATCAAGCTTCTCATTCGCGCCCGCTGGTCAGCGTTGATCATTATCTTCGCACCATTATTATTAATCCTCCTCCTAGGATTATCCTATAACACATCTAACAATTTTGGCATCATCGTGGGTGTTTATTCACCGCAGTTTAGCGATGATGTCAATGCTTTTACCAATCTCCTCAAAGAAGAACAATTCACGATCAAAGAATATCACGATAACGTCAGTAGTTGTGTTAACGACATTAAAAACGGAGAAGTACACACCTGTATCTCTCTCCCTGAAAATCTTCACGTTGAAGATAACAGCAAAAAAGAAATCACGTTTTATGTTGACCCCAGTAGAATCAATCTGGTCTGGATGGTCCAAGAAACCGTTAAGAGTAAATTTAACTTGAAATCACAAGAAGTGTCTCAAACAATCACTCAAGACATTCTCAGCCGCGTCGGAAAAACGAAAGAAGACCTCGGCACAAAACAACAAGACGTGGGCACAATCAAAGACAAAACCGCCACTGTTACTGAAAACACTGGAACAGTCAAAAACAGCCTCTCGGCATTAGATCTTCAGGCTCCCGCAACGGTCTATGATCTTGGTGATATTAACAATCTTACGACCATACTCACTGCCAGCAAAGATAAATTGACCCTTGCCATCACCGCCGTAAAAAGCGCCAACCTCGATGAAAACAAATCAAAAGAAATCTTGGCCGCACTGAATGCCGCCGCAAATAGTCTCGATAAAACTATTTCTTCATTTGGCGATGGCGGAACCGGACAAGCAATTTTGAATATGCAGAAAGATCTTGATACGGCCAAAGCTAAACTAACTGCTGCCTCCAACGCTGTCAGTACTTCTACCCAGACCTTAACTACTTCCGCAGCCGCCTTGGGAGAGTTGAGTTCAGCGTTAGAATCATTAAAAACATCACTCAGTGAAATGCAAAACCAACTCGATGCCCTGAAAGTGACCGATGCCAACACGATCACCTCTCCGTTTGTCACAAAGATTGAAAAAGTCAGTGGTGAACGAACATACTTAAATTATCTCTTCCCTGCACTCTTAGTCTTGGTCATCATGTTCAGTACACTTCTCCTTGGAACAACCCTTGTCATGATTGAAAAACATAGTCCCGCCTTTGTCCGTAACTTCTTTGTTCCCGTCAGCAAGTTCACGTTTATTGCCTCAACTTATCTCACCAATCTCGTTCTGATCATTATCCAGATTCTCGTTATTCTTGCCATCTCTCTCTTCTTCATCAAAGATGCGCTAGGATCTCTTGCTCTCGTGGCGTTGATCCTCTTCCTTGGAGCTTCTGTGTTTACATTTATTGGAATGGTTGTCGGTTACATGTTTATGTCGGAAGAAACAGGTATACTCGCCTCCATCTCTTTGGGCAGTGTCATGCTCCTCTTCTCAGGGGTCATCTTGCCTCTAGAAGCAGTACCGCCACTGATCCGTATCGTTTCCAGTTTCAATCCCTTTGTCTTAACAGAAAAACTAGTTCGCGAAGTCTTCCTCTTCGGTGTGCCGTTGTCACAGAATATTGCAGAATTAAGTATCCTTGCCGGTTACGCCATCATCCTCTTCTTTATCATCTGGATATTTGAGACCATCTTACATAAACATCTTGTCGGAAGATTCATGCACAAACATCACGTCTTTCATCGTCAACGAGAAAAACGACTGAAGAATATTTAAAGTAGATTACTTTAATACTTGTGATGAAACATCAACAAAAAGCAAAAGTTATTGCCATTAGCGGTACACCTGGCACGGGAAAATCTACCCTTGCCCAATATCTCCAACGACACCTTCTCTGGCGCAGACTTGATCTGCATCATTACTACAAACAACTCTCGACCGGCTACAATCGAAAAAAACAGTGTTATGATCTAGATCTTAAAAAAGTAGAGAAATTAGTTCTAAAAGTAAGAGATGAAAATTCTTCACCGCTCGTCATTGATTCACATATATCCCATCACCTCTCCCCTAAAATAATTGATCTCTGTGTAGTCCTAACCTGTTCCAATCTTCAAAAACTAAAGAAGAGACTGCAACAGCGAAAATATTCCGCACCGAAAGTGAGAGAGAATCTCGAGGCCGAAATATTTCAGATCTGTCTAACCGAAGCACAAGAAAATGGACATCGCCTTCTTGTTTTTGAGAACATTCAACAGAAAGATTTTTCAAAGATGGGACGGAAAATTAGGAGGTCACTCCAATAATCTATCTCCACTTCAGATAGTTTAGTTTCGCTAACTTTACAATCTGCCAGCCGTCCTCAAAGCTCCCCATGATATCCACTAATTCTTTGAGTGTATTATTAAAATCACAACGCAAAGTGTGACCATCATTCGCCTTCAAATGTGTGCTCTTAGTGACATCCAATAAATTTCCCTCAGGATCAAACTTGGCCCACGGAGTATACTTACAACCAGAACGAATATCTACATAACCAGCACAACCACTCAAAAACAAATCCCCGCCCCGTACTCGATGATACAATGAAAATTCCCCGTGAACTGCTCTCTTGTGCTGATTTTCAAAAGTGACATGATGCTTCCCATCATGAAGCCAATAGCGTAGTGTAAAGCCCATAATCTCGCGAAGTACACTCACATCATGAATTAAGTGGAATGTCGCATAGGTATCAAATTCATCACTCAATGCCACTTTCTCAACAATACTGCGATACCATTGTTCATGCCCCTGCTTCACCCGCTGCAACGTCCAACTCGACGGATTGAACTCTAGATCATTACCTAACAAATGAGGACGATCACAACTAGGGATGCGATCGAAACCAAAAATAGTGTTTAACACCGCCGGATCGCCCCTTGTCTTCCAGCCTTCAATATAATCATATAAACCCGCCTCTAAGTCGGCAAACGGTTTAATATCAATCGTCTTCAATGAGGACGGCTTTCCCGTAACCGGATCAGGCCCCGGAATAATAAACGGCAACCCCGCCTCTGAAGCATACACTTCTAACCCTATTTTCTTTCCACCAACACAATCCATCACTAGCTGTTTGTTTTGCCGCTGTCCTGGTTGCTGTAGTATTCGCAACCGTTCAAACTGCGGTTGTTGATTATCGGGTAAAACATATAACTCATAATCCATTAATTCTTCTGGTTGAGAACGGACATCTCTTGTCAACAGTTGGTCGAGGAAATTCATGCTGAACAAAGAGACATTTCTCTTTTTAAAAGAACTTTGCAAAACAATAACCCCAATATGAGCAACACGTTTATATATCACTATCTCTTCTATAATCTCATGAACAGAGAGGTGAAGGGGATCTTAGTATTTGCGGGATTATTACTTCTCGTTCTCGCCGGATTCTATATTTCTTACATCTCACTGAAAGATAATTTACCTGTCGGCGAATCATTTGCCTCATTTGTGGGAAATGCCATGAAACAATTTGGACCGCAATCCGCAAAAATAGATAATAAGTTGGTTCTCACTAAGAAAGAACTTGAAACACAAACAAAGAGATCCGAGGCCGGACAAATGGTGCAGAGTATTATTGCGATGGATAGCTGTTTTAAAACTGGTTGTTATGATACGGATGGAGGAGTAAACTTTAACATTAAAGGGATGGTATACGTCCGTAAAGGATACCAAGATACATTTGTACAAAAATATCCAGTCAAAACAATCGACGGCAAAAAATATCAATGTATTCCTACAGACGATTATTGCAAAAATAATTATGTCGTCGAACAAAGTTGTGGAAACATTGCCGACCCATTAAAAACAACACTGCAACAATGCCCCTGTGGTTGTGCTAACGGTGTCTGCACACCTTGCCAACCAGTAACCACCCCAGATCTTATTGTCAAATCCATCGCTAAAAACGCTTTGAGCGAACAGTGCCTCAATAGTTTCACATTTACCATTTGTAACAATGGCGACGCCGACTTGAAAGACACCTTCACTTTAACCGTAACTTCTAACAAAATCGTACGTGAATATGAAGTCAAACAAAGCAATGTCGAAAAGTTAACCGCCGGATCCTGTGTTGACATTAAAGTGCCAGGCCTGTTTAATGTTGGCAGTTTTGGTTACGCTCTTAATGTTAATGCCGACGTAACTGTAACTCTCGATACAACAAAAAAAATTGATGAAAAAGATGAAACCAATAACGAAGCAAAAGAAACTGTTTTCACGGGTACTGCTTATTATTATGACCAAGATACGACTTGCGACACGTTTTGTTTCGAAACCGATGTAGGACAAGATTACAATACTCTTGGAAAGCTAACCTATAAGTACAGTGGTGATACCAACGACAAAGAAGACTTATGCTCTCCCTACGATCTTAACGGCGTTGAATTATTTGAACAATATTGTAAACTACCCATCATCATGAAGACAAATAAAAAATTTTCCAATCCTTACGCTCAAGAAACCTATAACTGTCTTGACCAAGTAAAAAAATGTTCTGCCGGACAATGTGTTCCTTTAAGTGTAACCTGCGAAGATGCCTACGGTAAAGAAGGCCCTTGTCTACAATGCCTTGATTATGAGGGTAGTTCAAATCCCGATCCTGCTAAATATAAAAATCTCGGCGACAACTATGATGCTGAAAAAGATATTGATCCTTTTGTCAAAGGAAATCTTGATTATACCAGTATTGACAACAAGAAACAAAACTTTGTCGATAAATGTTTAGAAACAGATTTCGGTCCAAGTAAAGAAACTCTAATTGATTATTATTGTGACTCTTATGACAAATATCCTCTCGTAGAAAGCAAACAAATCAGCTGCTACCGCTTAAAAACTGCCGCCGGAAAAGGTCATGTTTGCAGCGAGGGTAAATGTGTCCCTACAGATATTGATTTTGAAAAATGCGAAGGACCAACCACCGATAAAACAGATCCATTTGTTGCCGACACTGTTACGGAAACAAAACTATTAGGAGAAAAAGATATTCAATCCGATTGGTGCAGCAGCGACGACAACGCTGTTGAATTTTATTGCGACGGAAAGTATCTTACTTCAAAATCGACCAACTGTGATGCCCTCCTTGATAAAAACGGCAAAGGCGCATCCTGTGTTAGTGGAAAGTGCGTCTTTTTCGATGCCTCATTAATGAGCTGTACTGAAAATGGAGATATTGGTTTGGACACTAGCGTTGCGGGGTACACCCAATTTGTCACTGGCTACGGCAAACAACACAGTCAATCAGATGATTGTCTTAATGACGATACTTTAATTGAATCATATTGTAACGGTAAAGAACCGATCATTGTCCCTCATTCTTGTAAAGATGATGGAAAAACCTGCAGCAATGGAGCATGCAAAACTAGTGATCTCACAAAGATGAGCTGTACGGATACGGAAATAAAAAATGGAAAAGTAGTCATTGATAAGACTTCTTATGGTGAAGTCTTTGGTTCTGACAAGTTTGGCCAAGAATATAACGCTCAAGACAAATGCGCCAGCGAAGATTCCGTAGAAGAATGGTCTTGTAATAGTAAAGAAGCAAAAAAGGAAACCCTCAAATGTGATAGCGGAACACTCTGCCAAGAAGGAGTCTGTCTGTTTGCTGACGAAAGTTTAAAGAGTTGTAAAGTCGACCCAAACAATAAAAATAGAGTATTGTATAGCGATAAATTTGGTATCCCACAAAATAAAAAAAGTCAATGTCAACAATGGCTAGGTCCAAAAGCGATTACTGCCGTCAGTTGCAATGGTGTAGAACCGATAAGCAAAGATGATTCTTGCCAGGAAGGATTTGAATGCAAGGGTGGTAGTCAATTTGGAGCAACTTGCGAAAAAGTAGATTATAGTAAAGTCAGCTGCGTAGAAACTGCAACAGGAGCCATAACTATCGATAAGTTTGGTGATGGAGGAAGTGGAAATAATTATTGTTCTCAAACTAAAACACTAAATAAAGCAACCTGTGTCAACAATGAGATCGTCTTCAAAGACACACCTTGTCCCGCGGGACAAGCTTGTAACGGAAACATTAATAGTTGCGCCGTAGTTGATAACACTAAACTCAGTTGTAAAACAATTAGTAATGAAATGATAACTTATACCGATGGATTTGGAAATGAATATACATCCACGCCGGGATGCGCTTCTAAAATTTCAATGGCTGTACCTTACTGCGACGGAAACAAACCAGCGGACCAGCCTAAAATAGAATTCTGCAATGCCGGAGAAGAATGTAACGACAATACCGCTCAATGTCAAGCCGTAGATTACAGTAAAGTCAGCTGCAGCGGACCAACTCAGCCAAACTTTGATAAGAAAGAGAAAGTTATTGCTTTCGACCAATTTGGCCAACAAATCTTCTTGAGTGAAGACGGACAACAGTTTAATGAAGATCTTTGCATCAAAGATGTTGAACCATTCCAACCGGCAAATACCATCGCCGAATTCTGGTGCGAAGGAACAAAGATGCAATACGAAGCGCTAGAATGTCCTTCAGGCAAGACCTGTAAAGACGGTGTCTGTGTTTAACTTTTTATCAAAAACAATCTATTCTCCAAAACCAGCAAACTTTTATAAATCAGCTTCTGTATTTCAACATCTATAATGGCTCTCACCGTACAACAAAAACTGCACATCAAAAAAATCGTCAACGAGCTCAAGCAATATAAAGCTCCACACACTGAATTCGTCTCTGTTTATGTTCCTGCCGGCTACGATTTAACAAAGATCATTCAGCATCTTGCCGAAGAACAGGGCACCGCCTCAAACATTAAATCAACCTCCACTCGTAAAAATGTGCAAGGCGCATTGGAGAAGATGATCCAGCACCTCCGCACCGTTGATAAAACACCACCCAACGGACTTGCCGTTTTCTGTGGTAACATTGCCGCCACAGAAGGGAAAATTGATATGAGAGTCTGGAGCATTGAACCACCCGTGCCGCTAAATATCCGCATCTACCGCTGTGATAAAAACTTTGTCACGGATATCTTAGAAGACATGATGGTCGAACACATGGTCTATGGCTTTGTCGTCTTTGATCGACGAGATGCTACCCTTGCCTTGCTCAAAGGTAAGACCCTTATTCCACTCAAGAAAACCCACTCTGAAGTCCCGGGAAAGTTTAAAGCCGGAGGACAGAGCGCTGCTCGTTTCGCCCGTCTTCGAGAAGGCGCAATCAGAGATCATTTCAAGAAAATTGCCGAATACATGAAAGAACAATTTCTTCCTCTTGGTAATAATCTTAAAGGGATTATCCTCGGTGGACCAGGAGTTACCGTTAACGATTTTGTCAATTACGATTTTCTCACCGGCGATATCAAGAAAAAAATTATTGGCACAAAAGATCTCTCCTACACCGAAGAGTTCGGCTTACAAGAGCTCCTTGATAAATCAGAAGACTTGTTGGCGGGAGAAGAGGTTGCCCAAGAAAAGAAAGTCATGAACCACTTTTTCATGGAGTTTCGCGATAATCCTAAGAAAGTGACCTATGGTGAGAAAGAAACCCTCCGCGCGTTAGCCATGAATGCCGTTGATTTACTATTATTATCTGAAAACTTACCGGAAAATACTATTTTTCAATTAGAAGAAGAAGCGCAGAAAGGGGGCGCTAGCGTTAAAGTCATCTCCACCGAAACACGTGAAGGCTCGCAGTTAAAAGATCTTGGTGGCATTGCTGCGATATTGAGATTTGAAATGGAGCCGATTTGATTTTACTTTTTTCCAATCATAATCCCCACCAACTCCCCTACCACTTTCTCTGCCAAATATTCTTCTCCAATTCTATACGCCGCAAAAACCTCCGTTGCTCCTGGCCACAACGGGCCTATTAACTCCCGACAACGTGCGATTGATCTCTCGAAATCAAACGTCACGATCGTCGCACTGCCATTTTGCTGCAGAGAAACACTTTCATACAACGGAATTTTCTCTTGAGAAATATCTTCTAATCGACAATACAACTCCGAACAGCGTTGATGATACTCTTGATTCCTAATTTCTCGCTGCAAGTAAAGATCCAACGGAAAATGATACTTTCCAAATGGCGCGGAGCTGTGGGCATCAGCTTGAAACCGTGAAAAACCTACTCCCGCCGAACGATAAAGATGGACAATAATCTTTTCCTCCTCCAGAAGTCGAGAAAGATAACTCGTCCACAACTCGCCCGTATCCCGATCTAAAGACAGATTCATACTTCGATCTCAGAAAAGGAGAGCTTAAAATAATTGTTTACAGGGAAACATCCGTGAATTGATACTCAAACAGAGTTCTTCTTATAGAGAACTTTGAAAAATAGTGGTTTTGGCAAATAAATTATCTAAAAGTGCCAAAATCACGACTATAGCTAACGACAAAAATACTTGTACAAAATGTCGTTTGCTTATAGTAAATGTGTTAGGTTTTGGAATATCATTCCACACATTTACTAATAGTAATTGTGAACCGATAGTTCGAAAGATA
>Ga0105164_10002370_pt1 | contig 11669 bp, 13 predicted proteins | sample VDWuncwatermetaG_FD_89674 | JGI IMG/M metagenome (GOLD analysis project Ga0105164, IMG submission 89674) | Wastewater microbial communities from Netherlands to study Microbial Dark Matter (Phase II) - VDW unchlorinated drinking water | ecosystem: Environmental > Aquatic > Freshwater > Drinking...
TGAATCGGGTCAGGTCCGGAAGGAAGCAGCCACAGCCGCTTACTGCAAGTGCCGGGGGTCAGGCTCGCCACCCTTCCGTTTTCAGGTCTCTGGGTTTTTCGGCGGATTACTTCGCCGGAGCAGCAGGTGCGGCGGCGGGGCATTGCGCAGCATCTCCCTTCCCAGCCAGCAACAGGAACTGTTCGAACGGCCCCATATTGCTCATGGCTTCCCCCTTGGGACCCTGGAAATTGAGGCGCCCGAACATCATGGCGCGCATCGGCCCATATTCGCCGGCGCCCATTTCCTTCCAGCGCGTGGTCTCGGCCCACATCACATAGTCGGCATCTGTCTCCAGTTTTGCCGTTTGAACCAGTCCGCCATAGACACACTTTGCCTTGCCGTCCACCAGTGAGACACGCATTTCCACGCGTGGACTGGCGGGGCAGTCGGAACGGTAAATCTGCATGACCTTGAAGCCACGCCCTTTGTGGTTGTTGACCCATTCCGTGACGACCAGGCGCTTGGTCAGCACCTCATTGTTATTCCAGCCTTGGCAGGCCTCGGCGGCCCATTCCGGCGACAACAGAATAGGTGCAGCCTGAACCGAACCGGCCAGCATGACCGCGCCGAAAATTAACCCGTTTAATTGTTTTTTCATTATTCCTCCTTGAGTGTGGAGCGATCAAATTAAGCAATATTCGCGACCGCGTCCAATCAACTGTTCTGCGCAGGACATTAGTTTATTTTTGGTGACCTGCCGACGGCAGGAAAGCGCGGCCATTTTGCCGCTTGCTGGTAATGACCCGGACTCCTCCCAAGCCACAAAGCTGTCTCGCAAATCGCCTCGCCTTCATCTCGCGTCCTAATGGATTATCTGGGTTAAAATCGCACCATGAGTTATCAGGTACTGGCGCGCAAGTGGCGGCCTAAAAATTTTTCGTCTCTGGTCGGCCAGGAACATGTGGTGCGCGCTCTGACGCATGCCCTCGATCAGCAGCGTTTGCACCACGCCTACCTGTTCAGCGGCACGCGCGGCGTCGGCAAGACCACGCTGGCGCGCATTTTGGCCAAGGCGCTTAACTGCGAAACCGGCATCAGCTCCACGCCCTGCGGCGTGTGCAGCGCGTGTACCGAGATCGACAGCGGCCGTTATGTCGATCTGCTCGAAGTCGACGCCGCCACCAATACCCGTGTCGATGAAATGCGCCAATTGTTGGAGAACGCCGTCTACGCGCCGACGCGCGGCCGCTTCAAGGTGTATGTCATCGACGAGGTTCATATGTTGTCGAACTCCGCCTTCAATGCCATGCTGAAGACGCTCGAAGAGCCGCCGGAGCACATCAAGTTTATTCTCGCCACAACCGATCCGCAGAAAATCCCGGTGACGGTTTTATCGCGTTGCCTGCAATTCAATCTGAAGCAGATGCCGCCGCAGCACATCGTGGATCACCTCTCGCGTATTTTGGCCGCTGAGGAGGTGGCGTTTGAACCATCCGCGCTGTGGCACCTGGCCAAGGCGGCGAGTGGCAGCATGCGCGATGGACTGAGCCTGCTCGATCAGGCGATTGCACACGGCGCGGGCAAGGTCGAAGAAGCCGCCGTACGCGATATGCTGGGGACGGTCGACGAAGATTATCTCTACGCCGTGCTGGACGGGCTGATGGCGGGCGATATCAACGCCATGCTGGCAGTGGCGGACAACATGGACGAACGCAGTCTCTCCTTCGATTCGGCTTTGCAGGAACTGGGGACGCTGCTGCATCGCATCGCGCTAGGCCAGTTTGCGCCGCAAGCATTGGCAGATGATATCGAGCGTGCCAAGCTCGAAGGTTTCGGCAAACATTTCGACGCCGAGTTTTTGCAGCTCGCCTATCAGATGGTCACCCATGGCCGCAACGACTTGATGCTGGCGCCGACCGAATACGCCGGTTTCAGCATGACGCTGTTGCGCTTGTTCGCGTTCCGGCCTGAAGTGCCAGCGGCGCAGGGTGATCTGGGGAAAGTTGCGCTCAGGAAGGCGGCGTTAGCAACGCTCGCGCCTGCTGTCACGACGCCCTCAACGAAAAAACAGGCCGAACCTGCCATCCCGTCTGCGCCTGGCGTAGTGACAGTCCGAACGAACGATGACTGGGGGCAGATACTCTCACGGCTCAAGCTCGGCGGCATGGTGCGTGAGCTGGCCCAACATTGCGAGTTGACCGGCATGAGCGACACCTTAATCAACCTGCGCCTCAGCCAGACACACCGCTCGCTACTGCTCAACAAAGCGCCTCAGGACAAACTGCAAGCCGAGCTTCAGGCGCACTTCGGGCGCCCGCTCAAGCTGATGATCGAAATTGGTGAGCCGTTGGGAGTCACACCCGCGCAACGCAATCACAGCGAGCAGCAGGAGCGGCACAATCACGCGGTGGCGGCGCTGGAACAAGACAGCTTCGTGCGCGGCATGATCGATACTTTTGACGCGACGCTTAACGAATCTTCAGTCAAACCAATTTAATTCCAATCCTATTTCATAGGTGAAACTGCGTTGGCTTCCTCGCTCACTCCTTGTCGTGCCAGGTGCACTGTCTGCGTCGTTCGCTCGTTGCCGTCTTGTTTGACCTTCGAAATAGAATTGGAATAACCCTCAGGAGAAGCTCATGATGAAAAGCGGAACAGCCGGCCTGATGAAACAGGCGCAGCAGATGCAGGAAAAAATGCAGAAGACACAGGAGGCTTTGGCCGCAATTGAAGTCGAGGGCCAGTCGGGCGCGGGCATGGTCAAGATCGTCATGACCTGCAAATACGACGTGCGGCGCGTGATGATTGACCCGTCGCTCGTGGGCGACGACAAGGAGATGCTGGAAGACCTGGTCGCGGCAGCGGTGAATGACGCCGTGCGGCGGGTCGAGGCCACCACGCAGGAGCAGATGGGCGGGCTCACCGCCGGACTCAGCTTGCCGCCGGGAATGAAGCTGCCGTTTTAATGAGCAGTCTCTCCAGCCTCGACGAACTGATCGAGTCCCTGCGTTGCCTGCCCGGCGTGGGACCCAAGTCGGCGCAGCGCATGGCCTATCACCTGTTGCAGCGCGACCAGCCGGGGGCGGGACGCTTGTCGCGCGCGCTGGATCAGGCGCTCAAACTGATCCGGCATTGCGCGCGCTGCAATACTTTTACCGAGGAAGAAATTTGCGCGCGTTGCGCCTCGCCCAAGCGCGACCCGGCTCAACTATGCATCGTGGAAATGCCCGCCGATTTGAACATGATCGAGCAGACTCATGCTTTTCGCGGCATGTATTACGTGCTGATGGGACGCATCTCGCCGCTCGACGGTATCGGCCCGCGCGAACTCAATCTGGATCGCCTGCTGGCGCGGGCCTGTGATGGCCTGGTGAAAGAAGTCATCATCGCCACCAACTTTACCAATGAGGGCGAGGCGACGGCACACTATATCGGCGAGATGCTTCGCGCGCGCAGCCTCGGCGTCAGCCGTATCGCGCGCGGCCTGCCCGTGGGCAGCGAACTCGAACATACCGACGCCGGCACGCTGGCGCAGGCTTTGCTTGAACGACGTCCGTTGTAACGGCTACAGACCCTGCTGCCCCGTAATTTCCCCATAAGCAGGGGGTGGAACGCTTTTAATCACCCCCCCGCTTCCGTTATAATCCAGCCTTTACGATTTTGGTTGGATAGTGAGCCATGAGTGATGAAGTGAAAGTGGATTGTACGAGGCGGCGGCTGCTGATGGCGACGGCCACGGCGGGCGGGGCGGCGACCATCATGACCATGGTGCCCTTCGTCAAAAGCATGAGTCCGTCGGAGCGCGCCTTGGCGGCGGGCGCGCCGGTCGAAGTGGATATCAGCAATCTTGGACCGGGAGAGATGAAGACCATAGAATGGCGCGGCAAGCCCGTGTGGATCATCAATCGTACCCCGGAAATGCTGGCCACCTTGCCGAAACTCAAGGAGAAGCTCGCCGATCCCCTGAGCGAGCGCAAGCAGGATGAGCTGACGCCGGAATACGCACGCAACGAGCACCGCTCGATCAAGGAAAAGTACTTGGTAACGATTGGCATTTGCTCGCATCTGGGCTGCTCGCCGACTGAAAAATTTGTGCCAGGCGCTGAGGGTGGAGTGGCGGTCGATTGGCCGGGCGGTTTTGTCTGTCCCTGTCATGGCTCCTATTTTGACTTGGCAGGGCGTGTCTATAAAGGCATGCCTGCCCCGGATAACCTCGAAGTCCCACCGCATAAATATCTGTCTGACACCCGCCTCATCATCGGCGTAGATAGCGAGAAGGTTTGAGATGAGTTCGTTAATTGCCTGGATTGACGAGCGGTTTCCGCTGACCTCGACCCTCAAGCAACATCTCTCGGAGTATTACGCGCCGAAGAATTTCAACTTCTGGTATTTCTTCGGCTCACTGGCGCTGTTCGTGCTGGTGATCCAGATCATCACCGGCATTTTTCTGGTCATGCATTACAAACCGGATGCGGCGCTGGCGTTTGCCTCGGTCGAGTACATCATGCGCGACGTGCCGTGGGGCTGGCTGATTCGCTATCTGCATTCGACCGGCGCCTCGGCTTTTTTCATCGTCGTCTACTTGCACATGTTCCGCGGCCTGCTCTACGGTTCCTACCGCAAGCCGCGCGAGCTGATCTGGATTTTCGGCTCGCTGATTTTTCTATGCCTGATGGCCGAGGCCTTTTTCGGCTACCTGCTGCCATGGGGGCAAATGTCCTACTGGGGCGCGCAGGTGATCGTGAATCTGTTTTCCGCCATTCCCGTGATCGGCCCTGATTTGTCGTTGTGGATTCGCGGCGACTACGTGATTTCCGACACCACGCTCAACCGCTTCTTTGCTTTTCATGTGATCGCCATCCCGCTGGTGTTGCTGGGATTAGTCGTGGCGCATCTGGTTGCGTTACATGAAGTCGGCTCGAACAACCCGGATGGCGTTGAAATAAAAAAACACAAGGATGCGCAGACCGGCATCCCGCTCGATGGCATTCCCTTCCACCCTTACTACACGGTGAAGGACATCGTCGGCATAGTGGTGTTTCTTGCTGTGTTTACGACTATCGTGTTCTTTGCGCCGGAATTCGGCGGGTATTTCATCGAATACAACAATTTCCTGCCAGCCGATCCGTTACGCACGCCGGAGCATATCGCCCCCTTGTGGTATTTCACGCCGTTCTATTCCATCCTGCGCGCCGTGACTTATCCCCTGTTTGGCCTCGACGCCAAGTTCTGGGGAGTGATGGCGATGGGCGCGGCGGTGGTGATCATCACCTTTCTGCCGTGGCTGGACCGCAGCCCGGTCAAGTCAATTCGTTACCGCGGACTCATCTACAAAATTTTTCTGGCGGTTTTTGTTATCGCCTTTTTTGTTCTCGGCTATCTCGGCGTGCTGCCGCCTACCCCTGGCCGCACGCTGGTGGCGCAGATATGTTCGGTGATCTATTTTGCTTTCTTCCTGTTGATGCCTTTCTACTCAAAGATTGACAGGTGTCAGCCCGAGCCGGAAAGAGTGACGGGATGATGCACATGAGAAGAATAAGCCTGGTTAGCTGGCTGCTGGCGTTGCTCTGTCTGCCCATGACGGGAATGACCAGCACCGGGATGAAACTTGATCGCGCCCCGGATAAAGCGCGCGATGTCGCAGCCTTGCAACGCGGCGCCAAGATTTTCGTCAACTACTGCCTGAACTGTCATAGCGCCAACTACATGCGCTATAATCGGCTGCGTGACTTGGGGTTAACCGAGCAGCAGATCAAGGATAACCTGCTGTTCACGGCGGACAAGGTCGGCGAACCGATGACGATCGCGATGCGGTCGCAAGAAGCCAAGGAATGGTTCGGTGCGCCACCGCCTGATTTGACGGTGATAGCTCGCGCCAAGGCCTCGGCAGCCGGCAGCGGCGCTGACTGGCTCTACACCTACCTGCGTACCTTCTATCGTGACGACAGCCGACCTACCGGATGGAACAATCTGGTGTTTGACCGTGTCAGCATGCCGCATGTGATGTGGGAATTGCAGGGGGAGTATGGGCTGCGTCTCGTGGAAAAAATAGATGTCCACGGGGAAAAGGTACAGCTCAAAAAACTGGAGATGCTTAAGCCAGGAAAGCTGCCGCCGGACGAATACGACGCCCTTATGGCGGACCTGGTTGGATACCTGGTTTATATGTCGGAGCCGATCGCGGAAACGCGCAAGCAGATCGGCATGGGTGTTCTGGCCGCATTGGCCTTGCTCTTCGCCCTGACCTATCTCCTGAAGCGCGAATACTGGAAAGATGTGCACTAAATTCGGCACTGAAACCCGGCACTGGCACGCAGTACTTGATAAGTAACAATTTATGGATCATAGCGAACTTTCACAGGCAAACGTACGACGCATCGTGCGTGATGCCGATTATTCCTGGAGCACCAATACCATGATGAACCTTTACTCAGGCACGACCGATCCTTTCAGCCATCGCTGCCGCATTGTTCTTTACGAAAAGGGCATGGACTTTCAGGTGATCGACGTCGATCTGTTCAACAAGCCCGAAGACATCGCGGTTATCAATCCCTACAACCGCGTGCCGGTGCTGGTTGATCGTGAGCTGGTGCTCTATGAGCCGAACATTATCAACGAATACATCGATGAACGTTTCCCTCATCCACAACTCATGCCGGCGGATCCGATCCTGCGTGCGCGCTGCCGCCAGCTGTTGTTTACCTTCGGCCAGGAGTTGTTCGTGCATATCGAGACGCTGGAAAAAAATCTCAAGGCGGCCGACAAGGCGCGGGTCCATGTACGCGACCGCCTCAGCGAATTGGCGCCGGTTTTCGCCAAACAAAAATACATGCTTGGTGACGACTTCTCCATGCTCGATGTCGCTATCGCGCCGCTGCTGTGGCGCCTGGGGCATTATGGTATCGAACTGCCGAAGCAGGCCGCGCCGCTGATGAAATACGCCGAACGCATTTTCAGCCGACAAGGCTTTATCGACGCGCTGACGCCGTCCGAAAAGGTCATGCGCAGATAGTGACGGCGGCTGTAGTGCGACGCGCATATCGATGACTCATCCCGTCTCCACCAAACCGTATCTGCTGCGCGCCATCCACGAATGGTGCACGGACCAGGGATATGCGCCGCATATATCAGTGGCTGTAGATGCGAATACCCTGGTGCCACGCCAGTTCGTCACCGACGGACAGATCGTTCTCAACATCGGCGGCGAAGCAGCACACCAGTTGTCTATGGGCAATGAGTTCATCACCTTCATGGCGCGCTTTTCCGGCGTGGCACAATCCATTTCGATTCCGGTGGACAATGTCACCGCGATATACGCCCGCGAAACCGGGTTGGGCATGGCCTTCGAAGTAACCATCTCAGGCGAAGCTGATACGCTGGCGCAGACGGCAGAAACGGCAGCGGAGAAACCGAAAAAACCGGGCGGCACGCGACCGCAGCTGACGCGGGTGAAATAGTATTATTGACTGGCGCCCCGAACACGAATCGAACGTGTGACCTACCCCTTAGGAGGGGGTCGCTCTATCCACTGAGCTACCGGGGCTTGGTTGCCGGTTAGGGCGTCATTCTAGCAGTCTGTAGGGCATCAATTAGCGAAGCTGGGTTAGCCTGTATCGAGTTTGTCACGCTCATCTTGCTTCACGCCACGTTTGCTGACGACATCCCACTCAGGCGATCATGAAAAACGTCGTGCCGAAACCGATACATGTGGTAGCGGTACGGTTTATTAGCGGTTGCAATCTGTGTCTACATTAGATACAGTCAGCCATGATCAAAACTTTCCGGCACAAAGGCGTTCAGACATTCTTTGAAACTGGCAGCAAAGCCGGAATACAACCCGCACACGCGGCAAAATTAGCACGGCAATTGCGGCAACTGAATGATGCGCGCGTTGCCTCCGACATGAATATGCCGGGCTGGAGATGGCATACGCTCAGCGGCAAGCTGGCAGGGCATTGGTCGGTGTGGGTGAATGGCAATTGGCGGTTGACGTTCGCCTTTGAAGAAGGCGATGCCGTGCTGGTGGACTATCAAGACTATCATTGAGGAGGGCTAAAAATGGCACGAATGTTTAATCCGCCGCACCCGGCGGCGACCTTGCGCGAAGACGTGCTGCCCGAACTGGGACTTAGCGTGGCTGAAGCGGCACGCCAGTTGGGTATTTCGCGCGTGCAATTGTCGCGCGTGATTCACGAACACTCTGGAATTTCGGCTGACCTGGCGTTGCGGCTGGAATCATGGTTGGCCACGCCGCTGGGTGGACCCAGCGCAGAAAGCTGGTTGCGCGGGCAAGCGGCTTATGATTTGTGGCAAGCGACAAAGAAAGGCCGGCCCAAAGTGCAGCGCGTGGCAGTGGCTGCGTGAAGTTACTGAGCATTCTGTTTCCAGTGCAACATCAGCTTTGGGGGAGCGGCCATGACTACATGGAGCAGATCGGTTTGCCGATTTGCTTTAAGACCAACGCCACCAGCACGGCTGTGCTAAATAACATGTTCAAGTCTAAGCCCAACTTTGCATCGCTAGAATCAGGGACATGCTTGACAGTCATAGAAAATGGCACACGAAAAGTGCGCGCTTTCTGATTCAGCTTACGCCACGGGGATCATTATGAAAAAACGCAGCATTTGGACCTTGCTCACATTGCCTTTTCTGGCGCTGTTGCCGGGCGCTTTGCGCGCGGCTGATGCGCCCGCCGCCGGTCAGCCTGCGCCGGACTTTGTTTTGCCTGATCAGAGCGGCAAGCTTGTCAATCTCGCCGATTTTCGCGGCAAATGGCTGGTGCTATATTTTTATCCCAAGGACGACACGCCGGGCTGTACCGAGCAAGCCTGTAAATTCCGCGACGACTTACACAAGCTCACCGTGCTGGGTGCGCACGTCGTTGGCGTCAGTGTGGATGATACGACTTCCCATGCCGAGTTCGCCAAAAAGTATAGCTTGCCATTTCCGCTCCTGGCCGACAGCAAGACAACCGTCGCGGCGAGTTACGGTTCGCTTACCAATTTAGGCATCGTCAAATTCGCCAAGCGCAATACTTTTCTGATCGACCCGCAAGGCAAAATCGCCAAAGTTTATTTATCCGCCAGCACTTCGCGCAACTCCATCGAAGTCATCGAGGATTTGAAAAAACTTAAAGGCAGTTAGCCGCTCACGTCACTCTTCTTCCGCCGCCCGGTTGAGAAAGCCGGGCGGCTCACCCGATCTATTGCAGTTATATCCCTGCGCTCATTTGCTCCCCTATGCCTATTCTCACGCTGGAAAATGCCTGTCTTGCCTTCGGCCATGTTGCGCTGCTTGACCACACCGAACTTCAAATCGATGTGGGTGAGCGCGTCGCGCTGATCGGCCGCAACGGTAGCGGCAAGTCCAGCTTGCTGCGCATCCTGGCCGGTAGCGCGCACCTGGATGACGGCAAACTGTGGCGTCAAGGCGAACTTAAAATTGCCTACGTGCAACAGGAACCGTCATTCAATCCTGACGTCACTCTGTTCGATGTGGTGGCGCAGGGCGTCGGCGAGGCCAGCGCGCTGCTGGTCGGCTACCACGACATCACGCGGCGTATGGCCGAGGATCATTCAGACGAACTGATGCAGCAGTTGTACGACTTGCAGGCCAAGCTTGAAGCCGCTGACGGCTGGCGACTGAATACGCGCGTCGAGCAGGCTTTGAATCAACTCGGGCTCGATGGCGAGGCGCGCACTGGCACACTGTCCGGCGGCAATCTGAAACGTCTGGCGCTGGCGCAGGCACTGGCGGGCGAGCCGGAGCTGTTGCTGCTCGACGAGCCGACCAATCATCTCGATCTCGATGGAATTTTATGGCTCGAACAACTTATCACTTCGTTCAAGGGCGCGGTCATCGTCATCACCCACGACCGGCGTTTTCTCGATAGCGTGGCGACGCGCGTGGTCGAACTGGATCGCGGCCGCCTGACGAGTTTCCCCGGTAGTTTCGCCACCTATTTGCTGCGCAAGTCCGAGATGCTTGAAGCGGAAGAGCAGCAAAGCGCCAAGTTCGACAAGGTGCTGGCGCAAGAGGAGGTCTGGATACGCCAGGGCATCAAGGCGCGGCGCACGCGCAACGAAGGCCGGGTACGGCGTCTCGAGCAACTGCGGCGCGAGCGCGCGGCGCGGCGCGAGCGCATGGGCACGGTGCGTATGCAAGCGGCGCGCGGTGAGACGTCGGGCAAGCTGGTGGCTGAACTCGAACATGTCAGCAAGCGTTACGGCGAGCGTGTCGTTGTCCGCGATTTCTCATGCCGTATTCAGCGCGGCGACAAAATCGGTTTTATCGGACCCAATGGCGCTGGCAAAACCACGCTCCTGAAATTGATATTGGGACAGTTAGAGCCGGACACGGGCAGCGTGCGGCTTGGTACAAAATTATCGGTCGCTTATTTCGATCAGTTCCGCGCCGCGCTCGATGAAGAGGCGGCGCTCGCCGATGTCATCAGCCCCGGTTCGGATTTCATCGAAATCGGCGGTGAGCGCAAACACGTCATCAGCTACCTCGGCGATTTTTTATTTCCGCCGCAGCGCGCCCGTTCACCGGTCAAGTCGCTCTCCGGTGGTGAGCGTAATCGCCTGCTGCTGGCGCGGCTATTCAGCCTGCCGGCCAATCTCATCGTGCTCGATGAACCGACCAACGATCTGGATATCGAGACGCTGGAATTGCTTGAAACGCTGTTGCAGGATTTCGATGGCACCGTGTTTCTGGTCAGCCATGATCGCAATTTTCTTGACAGTGTCGTCACCCAAGTCGTTGCCGCCGAGGGAGATGGCGTGTGGCGCGAGTATGTCGGCGGTTTTGATGACTGGCAGCGCCAGCGCCAAAGTATGGGCGCAGAGGAAAGCAACAAGGAACCCGCGTTGCGTCAAGCGGAAAAAACCAAACGCCCGGCAGCGCCATCACGCGCCACGCTCAGTTACAAAGAGACACAAGAACTCGCCGCGTTGCCTGGACAAATTAACGCATTGGAAACGGAGCAGTCAGGGCTCTCGCAGAAACTCGCTGATCCAGTCATCTACAGAGACAGTCCACAGGAGGCGGCGCGTCTCGCGGCACGTCTGGCAGAACTGGAAAAAGAAATTGCGCAAGCGATGGCTCGTTGGGAAGAGCTGGAGCAACGTGCGGCTTGATTACGTCACGCGGGCCTCGTGATATTACCCGGGCAATTTAAAGGCATAGGCCACTCCCGCAAGCGCGCCAAAAAATACAACCAGGTGAAACCATGACCAGAGCCGGTAGCGGCGCGTCAGCTTTTTGGGGTCAAGATCGGAAATCAGGTACAGGCGGCCATTGCCGGGGCGATGCATGATGTGCACCTCGGCCTGGTTACGAGTTTCACGCTGCGCCGCCGTGACTTCGCGCTTGGCCTGCTGGCGCGCCGCTTCCCATTCTTTCAAATCAATCTCGCCATCGCGATTGGTATCGAAGCGGTTATGCAGATGGTGACGGTCTTTCTTCCATTCGTCGAGCAAATGTTTCATCCCTTCTTCGACGCTCAACTCAAAGTCAACGCTGCCCTTGGTCACGAATTGGCCGAGGGCATAGATCAAGTCGTGCTCCAGCAATAGCCATTGGTTGTAACGCAGGTCGCCGCTGCTCCATGAGTCGTGTCGCGTCACCAGCATCTCCGCGCCCTCCGGGTCTATCAGGCATTGACCGCTGCCATCGTTCAATATGAA
>Ga0105164_10002371_pt1 | contig 11668 bp, 9 predicted proteins | sample VDWuncwatermetaG_FD_89674 | JGI IMG/M metagenome (GOLD analysis project Ga0105164, IMG submission 89674) | Wastewater microbial communities from Netherlands to study Microbial Dark Matter (Phase II) - VDW unchlorinated drinking water | ecosystem: Environmental > Aquatic > Freshwater > Drinking...
AAACGCCGGATGAGTTCTACTTCGAAAATCTGCCTGAACTGCCAAAAGCGGCTTAGGCTTTAAACGCAAGGTTTCCACTTAAGAAATGGAAAAAACTGTCCAGTTAGGCGGTGCCACCTCTAAGACAGCTTCAGTGTTGTTAAACATTCGCTTATTTATCATTAAGGAGTTACACCATGTTGAATGCCAATATTTTTGATGACATTTCCGCAAAACTAAATGCCGTGGCAGAAAGTGGTCCTGCAAAAGACATCGAAAAAAATATGCGCGCCCTGCTGGCACAAGGCTTTAGCAAACTTGATTTGGTGACAAGGGAGGAGTTTGATATTCAGGCGCAGGTACTAGCTCGTGCGCGAGAACAACTGCTGGTCCTTGAAATACGAGTCGCTGAACTGGAAGCACAGCGCAACATAGCAAAACAGTAATATGAGTCTCGCGGTGCTCTATAGCCGTGCCTTATCCGGTATGGAAGCCGAGCTTGTAACCGTAGAGGTCCATTTGGCGGGGGGCTTGCCCAGTTTTACCATCGTCGGATTGCCTGAAACAGAAGTCAAAGAGAGCCGGGAGCGCGTACGTGCCGCCCTGCAAAACTGCTGTTTTGATTTTCCGGCACGGCGCATCACTGTCAATCTTGCGCCTGCTGACCTGCCCAAGGAAAGCGGACGCTATGACCTGCCGATTGCACTGGGAATTCTTGCCGCAACCGGCCAGATTCCGGCTGACAAGCTTGCAGAGTACGAATATGCCGGGGAGTTGGCATTGACCGGAGAGCTGCGCCCGATACGCGGCGCTCTTGCTATGACTTACCGTGCTGTCCACTCGGGCCGTGCATTCATTCTTCCCGCTGTAAACGCAGCCGAAGCTGCGTTGGTACAAGACGCTGTTATTTATCCGGCCAGAACATTATTGCAGGTAGCCTCCCATCTGGCTGGCAGTGAACCCATAAAACCTTACATCAGTCAGCCGCAGCACATCGCGCCTCACTATCCTGACATGTGCGAGGTCAAGGGGCAGGAGCAGGTCAAGCGCGCGCTGGAAATAGCCGCTGCCGGCGGGCATAGCGTTCTGATGGTGGGGCCGCCAGGTACGGGAAAATCCATGCTGGCCGAGCGGTTTCCCGGAATACTGCCAAAAATGACTGAACAGGAAGCTCTGGAGAGTGCTGCATTGCAATCTCTGGATGGCAGTTTCGATGTAAGTCGATGGAAAACGCGCCCCTACCGTTCCCCCCATCATACCGCTTCAGCTGTTGCGCTTGTCGGTGGCGGCAGCAATCCACGCCCGGGTGAAATTTCCATGGCGATGCACGGTGTGTTGTTTCTGGATGAATTTCCGGAGTTCGACAGAAGTGTGCTGGAGGTGTTGCGAGAGCCACTGGAGTCAGGACATATCACTATTTCACGTGCCGCGCGACGAGCTGAATTTCCGGCACAGTTTCAACTGATCGCAGCGATGAATCCCTGTCCTTGCGGCTATTACGGACATTACAATGGAAAGTGTCGCTGTACACCTGATCAAATCGCACACTATCGCGGAAAAATATCAGGTCCTTTGCTGGATCGCATCGACATTCAGATCGAGGTGCCGGCCGTTGCACAACAGGATTTGCTAAAACACGCCGATGGAGAAAGCAGTTCAACGATACAAGCCAGGGTGGAGATGGCGCGGGAAAAACAGCAGGCAAGGCAGAAAAAACCAAATGCCCTTCTTTCAGTCAGCGAACTGGACTGCTATTGCGCGCCGGATTCGCAGTGCGAGGCGCTGTTAAGACAGGCAATCACGCGACTGGATCTCTCCGCTCGCGCCTATCACCGTGTGCTGAAAATGGCACGAACCATCGCCGATTTGGCTGAATGCGATAAAATACAGTCTCAGCATATTGCCGAAGCCGTACAGTATCGCCGTATGGATAGAATGTTGTGATTCACCCCTGCCAGCGAACAAATCGCCGCCTGGCGGAAGCGATTTGAATTGTGATCAGCCAAATAGCCGGCCGAAAAACCCCTTTTTCTTTTCTACGAAAGCGCCCTGCTGAATATTGCTTTTAACTGACTCGACATAATCCGCATCATCACGTTTGATATGGTTATACAACCAGGTGAACAACATTTTATGCAGCTCAGCTGAAACGTCTTCACCGAGACTAAAGCGATGCTGTAATTCGGCGACTTTTTTGACGAACATTTCGTGCACTTTTTTGTGCGCTTTCAGGAAAGGATATTGCGCTTCCTCCTGCATGCTTTCCTCAAAGGCGAAGTGCGAGAGCGTGTAATCAACCATTTCATCGATTACCCGGCCGACGTCTTCCATTTTATGACCGCTGGTGCGTGCGTCATCCAGTTCGTTTATGTAATCAACAATACGTTGATGTTGCTTGTCGATTATATCGATACCGGTATTGAGATCGGTCGTCCAGATTAGCTTTGCCATAAATTCTCCAGGGTGGTTATTTAGCGGTAACTATCAACAAATTCGCTATGACTGGGGATGATATGCTTAAGTGTCAGGCTCCATATTGATTTGGCTCAAGTTTTTTGACTGACTGTGCTGATTGCCTCATGGTAAAATGAAAAAGTCACTTTTACAGTAGCAGGCCATGACCCAACATCTGATCGAAAAAATTATCCAGCAACGCATCCTGATTCTTGACGGTGCGATGGGCACCATGATCCAGCGATACAAACTGAGCGAGGCGGACTATCGCGGCGAACGTTTTGCCGACTGGCACCGCGACCTGAAGGGCAATAACGATCTGCTGGTGATAACCAAGCCTGAAGTTATCAAGGCCATACACTGCGAGTATCTGGAAGCGGGCGCCGATATCATCGAGACCAACACCTTCGGTGCCAATGCAACCACGCTGAGTGCCTACGGCATGAGCGAACTTAACTATGAGCTGAACGTTGCCGGCGCACGCGTCGCACGCGAGGCTTGCGATGCCTTCAGTACAGCCGACAAGCCGCGTTTCGTCGCAGGTGTATTAGGGCCAACCGATAAGACCGCCACCATTTCGCCCGACGTAAACGACCCGGCGGCGCGCAATATTACCTTTGACAAACTGGTGGCGGATTATTCCGATGCGACGCGAGGCCTGATGGACGGTGGTGCAGATACCATCCTGATCGAGACTATCTTCGATACGCTGAACGCCAAGGCTGCGATTTTCGCGGTGCAATCCGTATTCGAAGAACGCGGTACATCACTGCCTGTCATGATCTCCGGCACGATCACCGACGCGTCGGGCAGAACGCTCACGGGGCAAGTGACCGAAGCATTCTACAATTCACTGGCGCACGCCAAACCGTTGTCCATTGGCCTTAACTGTGCGCTGGGCGCGGAGGAATTGCGACAGTATGTAGAGGAACTGTCACGCGTCGCCAATTGCTATGTCAGCGCACATCCCAACGCCGGTCTGCCCAACCCGCTGGCCGAAACAGGATACGACGATACGCCGGAAAACATGGCCGGCCATATCAAAGAGTGGGCTCAGAGCGGCTTCCTCAATATCATCGGCGGTTGCTGCGGCACTTCGCCTGCATTCATCAAGGCGATTGCCGAAGCGGTGAAGGGTATTACCCCGCGCAAAATCCCGAGCAATCCGGTCGAATGCCGCTTGTCAGGACTGGAGCCGTTTAACATCGGAGACGAATCCTTGTTCGTCAACGTGGGCGAGCGCTGCAATGTGACGGGTTCTGCCAGATTTAAACGTCTGGTACTGGAAGGCCAGTATGACGAGGCGCTGGAAGTCGCCAAACAGCAGGTGGAGACCGGCGCTCAGGTGATCGACGTCAACATGGACGAAGCGATGCTCGATGGAGAGGCCGCGATGGTGCGATTCCTCAATCTGATCGCCTCCGAACCTGATATCTCCAAAGTCCCGCTGATGATCGATTCCTCCAAATGGAGCATCATCGAAGCGGGTCTTAAATGCGTACAGGGCAAATCCATCGTCAACTCGATCTCACTGAAAGAGGGCGAAGAAAACTTTATTAAGTATGCCCGACTGGTCCGTCAGTACGGCGCGGCGGCAGTGGTGATGGCGTTCGATGAACAGGGCCAGGCTGACACTTTCGCGCGCAAGACCGAAATATGCAAGCGCAGCTATGACATCCTGGTAAATGAGGTTGGTTTCCCGCCTGAAGATATCATTTTCGATCCGAATATCTTCGCGATTGCGACCGGCATAGAGGAACACAACAACTACGCGGTGGACTTCATCGAGGCGTGTAAGTGGATAAGGTCAAATCTGCCCTTCGCCAAGATATCCGGCGGAGTCTCAAATGTGTCCTTCAGCTTCCGCGGCAATGAGCCGGTGCGCGAAGCAATCCACACCGTATTTTTGTATCACGCGATCAAAGCCGGTATGAATATGGGTATCGTGAATGCCGGACAACTGGGTGTTTACGATGAAATTCCGCGTGAACTGCGCGATGCAGTCGAAGATGTGGTGCTCAACCGCCATCCCGATGCAGGAGAAAAGCTGGTCAAAATTGCCGAGAATGTCAGAGGCGGCGGCAAGGTTATCGTTGAAGATCTGGAATGGCGCAAAGGGACGGTGCAGGAACGCCTGACTCATGCGCTGGTACGGGGCATCACGACGTTTGTTGTAGAGGATACGGAAGAAGCGCGTCTGGAATCTAAACTGCCGGTCGATGTAATCGAAGGCCCGTTGATGACAGGTATGAATGCAGTCGGCGACCTGTTCGGTGCGGGCAAGATGTTCTTGCCGCAGGTGGTGAAATCTGCACGCGTGATGAAACAGGCGGTCGCACATCTGATCCCCTATATCGAAGCGGAAAAGCTGCGTTCGGGCGACACCAGTACCAAGGGAAAAATACTGATGGCCACGGTCAAAGGCGATGTGCACGACATTGGCAAGAATATCGTCACCGTGGTATTGCAGTGCAACAATTTTGAGGTGGTGAACATGTGCGTGATGGTCCCGTGTCAAAAAATTCTCGAAACCGCACGCGAACACAATGTGGACATTATCGGCCTGTCGGGGCTTATTACTCCGTCTCTTGAAGAGATGGCCCATGTCGCAAAAGAGATGGAGCGTCAGGGTTTCAAGATTCCACTGCTGATCGGTGGCGCGACCACTTCCCGCGTACATACCGCAGTCAAAATCGAGCCGCACTATCCATCCGGCAACGTCGTCTACGTCGTCGATGCCTCGCGCGCAGTAGGCGTATGCAGCAACCTGCTATCCGATACGCTGGCAGATGAATACATCTGCGGTATTAAAACCGACTATGCGAATGCCCGCGAACAGCACGAAGCGAAGAAGTCCAAAGCCGTGTACGTGTCGCTGGAACAGGCGCGTGCACACAAATTCAAAACCGACTGGAACAATTACACGCCGCCTAAACCCGCTTACACGGGCGTGAAGGAACTATGCGATTACAGTCTGGCCGAAATCGCAGAATACATCGACTGGACACCCTTCTTCCAGGCCTGGGAGCTGGCCGGGCGCTATCCGAAGATATTGCAGGACGAATTGGTCGGCGAAGTCGCCACCAAGCTGTTCGCCGACGCCGAAGTCATGCTGAAGAAAATAATCGACGAGAAATGGCTCACCGCGAACGCCGTGTTCGGCCTGTTTCCGGCAAATACCGTCAATGACGACGACATCGAAATTTACACAGACGAGACCCGACAGAAGCCTCTGATGACCTGGCACAACCTGCGCCAGCAGACCAGGAAGCCGGAGAGCATTCCGAATTTCTGTCTGGCAGACTATGTCGCGCCTAAGGACAGCGGTGTTGCTGATTACATCGGTGGTTTCGCCGTGACTGCCGGCATCGGAATCGACGCGCGCGTAGAAGAATTTGAGAAAAACAACGACGACTACAGCGCGATTATGCTCAAATCGCTTGCTGATCGTCTGGCCGAAGCCTTTGCCGAGCTGTTGCATGCGCGTGTACGTCGAGAATTCTGGGGGTATACAATCGATGAAGGTTTGGATAACGAAGCCTTGATTAATGAAGCCTATCGCGGTATCCGCCCTGCCCCAGGCTACCCGGCTTGCCCTGAGCACAGCGAAAAAGGCCCGTTGTTTGAGATGCTGGATGCGCACCGCCGTGCCGGCATCACGATTACCGACAGCTTCGCGATGCTGCCGACTGCAGCCGTTTCAGGCTTCTATTTCTCGCACCCGGACGCAAAATATTTTGCGACCGGCAAAATAGATCGCGATCAGGTGGCAAGCTACGCCCAGCGCAAGGGCTGGGATATCGAAACGGCCGAACGCTGGCTGGCGCCGGTGTTGAGTTATTAACGCAACAAGTAATCTTAATAAATACCTGCTAAGGAAAGATCTGATATGACCACCCTCATCAAAAATGACACCAAACTGGGCGAAGGCGCAGAAGCCCGGGCTGGACAGACCGTCGTCGTGCATTACACCGGCTGGCTGTATGACGACACCAAACCGGACAACAGGGGCGCAAAGTTTGACAGTTCGCTCGACCGCAACGATCCGTTTGATTTCCCGCTCGGTGCGGGGCGGGTCATTCAAGGTTGGGATGAGGGGGTGCAGGGGATGAAGGAAGGCGGTCAACGTACACTGATCATCCCGTCAGAGATGGGCTATGGTCCTCGCGGTGCAGGCGCTGACATACCGCCGAATGCGAAGCTGCTGTTCGACGTGAAGCTGCTCAAGGTGATTAAGGTCGATATCGTGGATACCCGGGAAGGTGAAGGCGAAGAAGCTCAGGCCGGGCAGAACGTGTCTGTGCATTACACCGGATGGTTGTTCGACAAGAAAGCGCCTGCAAATAAGGGCACCAAATTCGACAGCTCGCGCGACCGCAATGAGCCGTTTGACTTTCCATTGGGTCAGGGCCACGTCATACAGGGTTGGGATATGGGTGTGCAGGGTATGAAAATCGGCGGTCAGCGTACACTGATTATTCCGCCCGAAATGGGTTATGGGCGTCGCGGTGCAGGCGGCGTGATCCCTGCTAATGCAACACTGGTGTTCGATGTTGAATTGCTGGACGTGCGCTAGAGTGCTCCACCCTGTTGCATGAATTATTACATCGAGGCATAAATGAATCTGATTCCCAAGCTATCACTCGCCCTGTTGCTGTCAGCGGCGTTCATTTCAACCGCGTGCTCTGAACAAGCCACGCCCCCCGCACCTAAAATGGAGAAAAACAACATGACTGAACTGATTAAAACTGACGTAAAACTGGGCGACGGCAATGAAGCCTTCGCAGGTCAAAACGTATCCGTGCATTACACAGGCTGGCTGTATGACGAAGCTGCAGCCGATCACAAGGGCAAAAAGTTTGACAGTTCACGCGATCGCGGCGATCCGTTTCAATTTCCGCTTGGCGCAGGAAGTGTTATCAAGGGCTGGGATGTCGGCGTAGCAGGCATGAAAGTAGGCGGTCAACGCACGCTGATTATTCCCTCCTCCATGGGTTATGGCTCGCGCGGTGCAGGCGGCGTGATTCCTGCCAATGCAACACTGGTATTTGATGTGGAATTACTGGGCATAAACTAACAACCTGTGGACTGAACAGGCGTAGAATTCTAGCTCAGTCTATACAAAACAGGAGGGCCGGATGTTCCAGATTCGTGTTCATGGTCGTGGCGGTCAGGGCGTGGTGACAGCTGCAGAGATGTTGTCAGTCGCCGCATTCGAAGAAGGACGCCATGCGCAGGCCTTCCCCAGTTTTGGTTCTGAGCGCACGGGAGCTCCGGTCGTGGCGTTCTGCCGCATCAGTGGCCGTGAGATTCGCCTGCGCGAACCGATCATGGAGCCCGATGCAATCATCGTTCAGGATCCCACGCTGCTCAGTCAGATTGACGTGTTCGCCGGTATGAAAGCGGATGGCTACGTACTGCTCAATTCCCGTCATAGTTTTGAGACCTTAGGTCTTGCCGATTTGCTCAAGGATCGCAACGCTGCGCGCTTTTGCACGCTGCCTGCCACCGAGCTAGGTCTAAAACATGTCGGTCGCCCTATCCCCAATGTGCCGCTACTGGCCGGATTCGCCGCCCTCTCAGGCACGATCCAGCTGGATTCGGTTATCAAAGCTATCAACGAAAAATTCTCCGGTAAGGTGGCGCTTGGTAATATCGCAGCAGCCGAAGAAGCATACCTGCTGGTGCTGGCCAAGATGAAGGAGATTGCAGATGCTTAAACAGACTGAAGGTTCTAAAGCCGTCGCCGAAGCTGTCGCGCTGTGCCGTCCTGAAGTGATCTGCGCCTATCCAATTTCACCTCAGACTCATATCGTCGAGGCGCTGGGCGAGATGGTCAAATCGGGCAGTCTTACGCCGTGCGAATTCATCAATGTGGAAAGCGAATTCGCAGCGATGTCGGTCGCGATCGGTGCATCCGCTGCCGGTGCTCGTTCTTACACTGCGACAGCCTCACAGGGGCTGCTGTTTATGGCCGAAGCAGTCTATAACGCCTCCGGTCTGGGTTTGCCCATCGTGATGACGGTAGCTAACCGCGCCATCGGTGCGCCGATCAACATCTGGAACGACCATTCCGATTCGCTCTCGCAGCGCGATTCAGGCTGGATGCAACTGTTTGCCGAGACTAATCAGGAAGCACTCGATTTGCATATTCAGGCATTCCGTCTGGCTGAAGAATTGTCCATGCCCATCATGGTGTGCATGGACGGCTTCATTCTCACTCACGCCTTTGAGCGCGTGGACATGCCGTCACAGGAACAGGTGGACAGTTACCTGCCACGGTTCGAGCCGCGTCAGGTGCTCGACCCCGCAGAGCCTGTTTCCATCGGTGCGATGGTCGGCCCAGAAGCCTTCATGGAAGTGCGCTATCTGGCGCATGCCAAGCAGATGCAGGCGCTCGAGCGCATCCCGCAACTGTCTGCCCAATTCAAGGAAATCTTCGGACGCGACAGCGGCGGGCTGGTGCGGACCTACAGCACCGAGGACGCCGAAACCATCATCATTGCAATGGGCTCGGTGCTGGGAACCATCAAGGATACCGTAGATGAGATGCGCGCCGAGGGGCACAAAATCGGCGTGCTGGGCATCATCAGCTACCGGCCTTTCCCGCTGGAACAGGTCAAGGCCGCATTGATCAACTGCCGTCGTTTCGTGGTGCTGGAAAAAAGTCTGGCCGTGGGCATGGGCGGAATTGTCGCGACCGATGTGCGCATGGCGGTCACAGGAACCGGGCTGAAAGGGTATACCGCTATTGCCGGTCTGGGTGGCAGGCCGATTACCAAAGCTTCATTGCACCAGCTGTTCCGTCAGGCGGAGCAAGATGAACTGCCACCGGTTACCTTTCTCGATCTGGACTGGGATGCGGTAAACAAACAGCTGGAACGCGAGCGCAAGACGCGACGTTCCGGCCCTGCTGCCGAGAATATACTGCATGATAAGGGTCTCGTTTCGGCTAAATTCGGTTAGGGGGGTCGCATGGGTTTTCAACCAGTAAAATTTTATCAGACAGGCACATTTACCGTCGGCAACCGACTGCTTGCAGCTGATGAGCGCAGTCTGCAGTCGGGAGAGACACGCAGTAACTCGATCAACTCTGGTCACCGTGCCTGTCAGGGATGCGGTGAAGCGCTGGGCGCGCGTTACGCGATCGATGCTGCGATGGCGGCGAGTAACAACCAGGTGATCGCGGCGAATGCCACCGGCTGTCTGGAAGTATTTTCTACCCCCTACCCCGAGTCCTCCTGGCAGGTGCCGTGGATCCATTCGCTGTTTGGCAATGCGGCGGCAGTGGCCACCGGCATCGCGGCGGCGATGAAGGTGAAGGGACGTACTGAAGTTCGGGTTGTCGCACAGGGGGGAGATGGCGGCACCACCGACATCGGTTTCGGCTGCCTGTCCGGCATGTTCGAGCGCAACGATGATGTACTGTACATCTGCTACGACAACGGGGGATACATGAATACCGGCGTGCAGCGCTCCAGCGCCACGCCGCCGGCCGCGCGAACCGCGACCACCATGCCGGTGGGGCCTGAGCCCGGCAACCCGTTCGGCCAGGGCAAGAACGTGCCGGAAATCGCCATGGCGCACAACATTCCCTACGTCGCCACAGCGACCGTGGCCGATTTGCGCGATCTGGAATACAAGGTGCGTAAGGCCATGAGCATGCACGGTGCGCGCTACATTCAGATATTCGTACCCTGTCCGCTGGGTTGGGGAAGCGCTTCGCACGACACCATCCGTCTGGCGCGTATGGCCAAGGAGTCCGGCACCTTCCCTGTATTTGAAGCCGAATATGGCGAAGTCACCGGCGTGCTGAAGATACGTCACAAGATTTCGGTAGATGAATACATGAAGCCGCAGCGCCGTTTTGCGCACCTGTTCGGCAAGAACGCTAACCCCGAGACCATTGCGCGCATCCAGTCCATCGCAGATCGCAACATCCGTAAATACGGCTTGCTGGAAGAGGAGTGCAACTGACATGCAAAACAGACCTTTTGCGATTACCCTGAAGCCTGGAACATCGCTGTCCAATCTGACCGGAACCTGGCGCACTGCGCGTCCCGTTTATCTGAGCCGGTTGCCTCCGTGTAATAACGCCTGCCCTGCCGGTGAGAACATTCAGGGCTGGCTGTTTCATGCCGAATCAGGCGATTACGAGCAAGCCTGGCGCGTGTTGGTGCAGGACAACCCCTTACCTGCCGTAATGGGGCGCGTGTGCTATCACCCATGCGAGGGCGCATGCAATCGCGGTCAGCTCGATAGTTCTGTCGGCATTAATTCGGTTGAACGATTTCTAGGTGATGAAGCGATTAAGCAGGGCTGGAAGTTCGATGCACCTGCTACTGCCAGTGGTAAACGAATTTTAATTGTAGGGGCCGGGCCCTCCGGATTATCTGCCGCCTACCATCTGGCTCGCATGGGACATCAGGTTGAAATTCAGGAAGCCGGCCCGCTGGCGGGCGGCATGATGCGTTTTGGCATCCCGAAGTATCGCCTGCCCCGTGAGGTGCTGGATGCAGAGGTTGCGCGCATCCTTGATATGGGTGTGACGCTCAAATTTAACACCAAGGTTGAAAATATCGAGCAAAGCATGAAGCTGGGCGGCTTTAATGCGGCATTCCTCGCGGTCGGCGCGCATATCGGCAAGCGCGCTTTCATCCCCTCGGGCGATGCGGCACATATCATCGACGCTGTTTCCGTATTGCGTTCGATGGAAGGCGAAGACAAGCCCATGCTGGGCCGCCGAGTCATCGTGTATGGCGGCGGCAATACCGCGATCGACGTTGCGCGCAGCGTCAAACGCATGGGTGCCGACCCTGTTGTCGTGTATCGCCGCACGCGCGATAAAGCGCCCGCACATGACTTTGAGATCGAGGAAGCGCTGCAGGAGGGGGTGATGATCAAGTGGCTGTCCACCATCAAGCAGGCCGATGCGGGCGAGATCATCGTTGAAAAGATGGCGCTGGACGAAAAAGGTTTCCCGCAGCCGACCGGTGAATTTGAAACACTGGAAGCCGACTCAGTGGTACTGGCATTAGGGCAAGATGTCGATCTTTCCTTGCTCGAAGGCGTATCGGGGCTTGCGATTGTGGATGGCACGGTACAGGTGTCATCCAATATGATGACCGGGCATCCCGGCATCTTCGCCGGAGGTGACATGGTACCCTCAGAGCGCACCGTCACCGTGGCCGTGGGGCACGGTAAAAAAGCTGCACTCAACATCCATGCCTGGCTG
>Ga0105164_10002373_pt1 | contig 11663 bp, 13 predicted proteins | sample VDWuncwatermetaG_FD_89674 | JGI IMG/M metagenome (GOLD analysis project Ga0105164, IMG submission 89674) | Wastewater microbial communities from Netherlands to study Microbial Dark Matter (Phase II) - VDW unchlorinated drinking water | ecosystem: Environmental > Aquatic > Freshwater > Drinking...
CAGATGACAGATGTCTCCTTAATCTCTTCCCATTGTTCTCCATTGTGGTATCCCTCCTTTTTTTTAGAATACCACTTCTTATTTCATAAGGCTATTTTGTTCCATTTGGTCTGTAACTAAACACAAGAGCTGTTTTCTCAGATATCTTTATTTTCTTTAATTTTGGACATTCCATGACCTCTCCAATCTAAATTCTATATAGTATAATTGGTTGATATTTTATGAAAATGAACATGGTGTTAAATCTTTGTTAAATATTCTTATATCAAAGGGAAAAAGCATCATCTCTCTTCCTTGCAGGATGGAGAAAATTTTATAGTCATAATCCTCATAATGGCAAGGGAGCCTATTAAAATAAGTATTGCCCAGAGCTTTCCATATTCCATCTCATTAAACCAGAGTGTCATAACCTCTGTAAGCATAACAACGATGATTGTATCAATAATGAATGTTACCTTTATTCGTCCCTCTGTAAAATATGCAAGGGCAGTTCTGAATATCTCCACCACAGCCAACAATATAAGGGCGTCAAGGATTATCTTTCTTAATGCCATATCAAGGTTGGATGAAAACAGCAAAGAAAGGTCAATTGCTGTCTTTACCACGCCCCCAAAAAGGGCAAGGAGGATTGTAGCAATCAGAAGGCTTAAAACAATCTTTACACCTTTTACAAACAGGCTTGTTATTTCAATTTCAGGATACCACTCCCTTGTTGTTAATAATTTCACTTGTTAGACCTCCAGAAATTTATATGCATTGTTGTCAAAATTAATAATATAATTTGGGATAGACTTGTCATTCTTAATCTTTGACATCAAGGCATCCATAATTACATCAAGGCCGTCCTCAAGCAGAAAGATATCCCTTTTCCATAGATATGTAAGGAGCTGGTCAGCGGATACGACATTGCCCTTATTCACAGCAAGAAATCTTAGCAGAAAGAATTCTATAGGAGAAAGTTTTACCTCCTCACTGTTAACAGTAACCTTCTTTTCAGATAAATCAATAATAAGCTCTCTTTCCTTAATAAAACGTCTTCCAATACTTTTTGTTTTCCTTAATAAAGTAATCATATTACGCCTCCTGTATAATGTTTATTTGAGGATAATACTTAACCCATATTAAGAAAAAATAATCTCGGTGTAAACTTTGTGTTAAAAAAAATAATGAGTTTTAAAATCTTAAGGTTAATCTATCTTGTGAGGTGTAGAAAGGTGATCTTAGAATTGGATGGCTTTTTGAAATCTTCAAGACATGGTTCGGATTATCTTTGCAGCTAAGATATCTAACATATTATTAATATTTATGCCTTCTTGCGTCTTATTTTCCATGTCCCTTAAGAGTGCGCTTCCCTTTTTAATCTCGTCCTCGCCTATAATCAATACATACCTTGCGCCGAGTTTGTCTGCCTTTCGCATTTGGCTTTTTAAACTTGCGTCCTCATAATCTGTCTCTGCCTTTATACCCTTTTCCCTGAAGTTGTTTATTAAAGTTACTGAAATATCTTTTGCATTATCACCGAGTGTTGCAATAAAGATATCAGGCCTGTTTGTTTTAAAATTGTCCTTTTCCATTAAAGAGACAAGCCGCTCTATGCCAATGGCAAAACCAATGCCAGGTGTCTTAGGCCCGCCGAGCTCCTCCACAAGGCCGTCGTACCTTCCGCCTGCTGCAACTGCATTTTGTGCGCCGAGATTTGTTGATACAAGTTCAAAGGTAGTCTTTGTGTAATAATCAAGCCCGCGGACAAGCCTCGGATTCATGCTGTAAGGAACCTTCAATGTATTGAGTGTCTCTTTTACCTTATCAAAGTGTTTCTTGCATCCATCGCATAGATAATCAAGTATAACAGGCGCATCCTTTACAGCATCCTTGCATGTCTTGCCCTTGCAGTCAAGAACCCTTAATGGATTCCTATCCATCCTCCTCTGGCAGTTCTCACATAAAAGCGGATGTTTATCTTTAAGAAATTGTTTTAATGCCTCTTTATATTTCGGCCTGCAATCCTTACACCCGAGGCTGTTTATCTGGAGGTCAAGGCCATCAACTTCTATTGACTCCATTATTTTGCTCAACATAGAAAGAACCTCTGCGTCAAGTATCGGGCTGTCAATGCCAAGGACCTCTGCGCCAATCTGGTAGAACTGCCTGTATCTGCCTGCCTGCGGTCTCTCATGCCTGAACATTGGGCCGAAATAATATAATTTTGTAATGTGCGCCTTATTATAAAGCTGGTGTTCAATATATGCGCGGACTACTGGTGCTGTGCCTTCAGGCCTTAATGTAATCTTCTTGCCTGTTGTATCCTCAAATGTATACATCTCCTTTTCAACTATATCAGTTGTCTCTCCAATGCTCCTTGAAAATAGCTCTGTATACTCAAATATAGGCGCCCTTATCTCTGAAAAACCGTATGTCTCAAAAACAGACCTTGCCTTATTTTCAATATACTGCCAGACCTCAACCTCGCCCGGCAGAATATCTTTTACGCCTTTAATTGCTTGAATGTTCAATCTTGCCTCCGCAATGTAAAATAAAATGTGGAGCCCTTGTTCGGCTCGCTCTCTGCCCAGACCCTGCCGCCATGCGACTCTATTATATGCTTTACTATGGAAAGGCCAAGACCTGTTCCTCCGAGCTCCCTTGACCTCTCCCTATCAACCCTGTAGAATCTCTCAAAAATACGCGTCAAATCATATTTTGGTATGCCCATGCCTGTGTCTGAAACTGATACCATTACCTCTTTGCCCCTCACCACTGCCTTTATGCCTATCCTGCCCTTTTCAGGCGTATACTTTATTGCATTGTCAATAAGGTTGACAAAAACAAGGCTTAGTTTATCCTCATCTGCTATTACTGTCAAGTCCTCTGGAATCTGTATATTTAATGTAAAATGCTTTTTCTCAATATTTGACTTCAATAAACTGACAGCTTTGTCCACAATAGCCTTCAGGCCTACCTTTGATGCCTTCGGCTTATACTGGCCTGATTCAATATAAGAAAGCTGGAGCAGGTCTGTTATAATGTTGTTCAGTCTGTCAGTATGATTGCTTATAATATTAAGGAAATCCTTTGCCTTTTTTGAATCATCTATTGCTCCGTCAATTAATGCCTCTGTATATCCTTTAATAGAGGTAAGAGGCGTCTTCAATTCATGGGATACATTTGCAACAAAGTCCTTTCTTATCCTCTCCAGCCTTTTTATTTTTGTAATATCATGAAATATAAAGACAGCGCATACGCCGCCCTCCTTTATCTCCTTTGCAACTGATGCATATACAGCAAGATACCTCTCCTCTGGGAAAAACTGCTCAATCTCACGGACAATGCTCTGCCTTGATTCAAGGACATCCTTAATAATATTATTTAACTGATTATGCCTTATAATATCAAGATAAGACCTGCCTATAACAGTCTCCCTTTTTAATTCAAACATCCTTGGGAGAACAGGGTTAGCAAGAAGAATCTTTCCATTACAATCAATTGCAAGAAGGCCTTCAGACATTGTTGAAAGTATAGTATCAAGCCTTGTCCTGCCCTCAGCCATCTCTGCCATCTTCTTTTTCAGCTCATCTGACATCAGATTCAGTATCTCTGAAAGCTCGTGAAGTTCATCCTTAGTATCAACCCTTATCCTATAAAAATCACCCTTTGCAATATCCTTTGCAGCAGAAATCATATCCCTGATAGGCATGGTAATTTTGCGGGATATAAAATAACTAAGAGAAAGGGACAGCAATAAAGAGGCGGCTATGGCAATTACAAATACCCCTTTAATGGAATATAATTTATCTGCCTGCAGAAAAAAAAGGCTGGCAAAAAAAAGGAGATTAAATAATATTAAAAAAGTAAGAAAGAGTTTCCTCTGAATACTCAAAAGTTCGTCTACCTCATCTCTTCACTAAGCTTGTAGCCGAGCTGTTTTACTGTGATAATAGATTTTTCAAGAAGGGGTATCTTTTCCCTTAAACGTCTGATATGGACATCTACTGTCCGGGTATTTCCAAAATAGTCATAGCCCCACACATTATTCAAAAGGGTATCCCTTGTAAGCACACGTCCCTTGTTTCTTAGAAGCTCCTCAAGGAGGCCAAACTCCTTTGCAGTAAGCTCAATCTCTTTTCCCTTTACCTTAACCTCATGCCTTGAGATATCCATTATAAGCTCTCCATATTTTAAGGTATCCGTCTTTTCAACAGGCTTTTCCATCCTTCGCAAAAGGGCCTTTATCCTCGCTACAAGCTCCTTTGGGCTAAAGGGTTTTGTAATATAATCATCAGCGCCAAGCTCCAAGCCCACGATCTTATCTGTCTCCTCTCCCTTTGCTGTGAGCATTATAACCGGTATGTTCGCTGTCTTTGCATCTCCCTTAATCCTTTTCAGGACATCAATGCCATTCAACTCTGGAAGCATTATATCAAGGATTGCCAAATCAACCTTCTCTTTTTTTAATATATCAAGCCCTTTAACGCCGTCAGCAGCCTCAAAGGTTCTGTACCCCTCTTTTTCAAGATAGTGCTTAACGAGATTTATAATGTCTTTGTCATCCTCAATTAACAAAATCTTTTTGCTCATTTAATATTCTCCTATAACAGCAACCTTTCCTTTATCAGCCACCTTTTTTACCTGAAACCTGTAAATGCCATCTATCCTTTCTGAATTAATCAACTGATTCCCTGTAAAATGGCACCAGGCGGGAATATCTGAAAGCGATGCTATCTTATCAGATTCAATCATAAACTCAACACCCTTATCCATATCCTTTATCTCCTCAAAGACCTTGAGGACAGGGTCCCCTCAGCAGAGCCCTCGAACATCTATTATTTTCATTTTACTCCCTCATCTTGTCATTGATAGTGCGCTGTCCCTAACAGTTCTTTAGTTTCTGGTATGTCATTCCCGCAGCGTTTTTGAGCGGGAATCCAGAAAATGATTAGGTTCCCGTTCCCCGCTTAAGACATGCGAGGACAAGCTTTACGGGAAACACTGGATTCCTGCCAGAAGCATGCAGGAATGACAAAGCATATAAGCTATTGTTCCCTATTATATCCCCAAAAACTATTTTTTCAAGCAAAAGTTTATTCATCTTATCACACTTCTTGACAAAAATGCAGGAAGTGTGATTTAATCCTGATAAATATCCTGCCATTGCGGCATAAAAGGAGGACTAACCTATGAAGTACGGAAAGAAGAATGTGGTATTTGGTTTTGTGTATCTGATTGTAACACTTTTACTCGGAATATTTATCAGCTTCAAAATGCAGGGTGACCAGTCCTTTGCAAAAGAGCCCTTTGCATTTCCACGTGTAATCATGAGGGCTGCACATGCCCACGGAAACCTTGAGTCTGTCCTGAATATAATTATAGGGCTTATAGTGGACAGGCTTAAGATTTCAGACAGCCTTAAAAACATTGTAACCCTGCTTGCGATTTTTGGAGCCGTAATGCATTCTGGAATGTTGCTTATCCTGCCTTTAATTCCAATTTCAGGAAAGTTAGCACCTATAGGCGCAATTTCACTTGTTGTCACAATGGCGCTGATGGCATACAGCGCTTCTAAAGGCATGGAAGGAAAATAAAAAAGGACATAATGCCTTTACTCGGCGCTCACATGTCAATTGAAGGGGGCGTTTTTAACGCCCCCCTTCGCGGGAAAGAGATCGGCTGCGATGTTATCCAGATATTCACAAAGAACAATAATCAGTGGAAATCAAAAAAAATAACAGATAAAGAGATAACTGCTTTTAAAGAGAACCTAATTAAAACTGGCATAAAGGCAGTTGCCTCACATGATGCATATCTAATCAATCTCGCAAGCCCCAACAAAGATGTCTATAAAAAGTCATTAATCGCATTTTATGATGAAATGGAGAGGGCAGAGAAACTCGGTCTTCCGTATTTGGTTTTTCATCCTGGCGCACATCTTGGTGAAGGTGAGGATATAGGCATAAAGAGAATTGCTGAATCAATAAACCTCCATCTATCAAAAAAATCAGGGACAAATGTTATGCTTCTTCTTGAAACAACTGCAGGCCAGGGAACAAATATCGGTTGGAGATTTGAACAGCTATCTGAAATTATCAATCTTGTTGAACAAAAGGAGAAGATGGGTGTCTGTGTTGACACCTGCCATATCTTTGCCGCAGGATATGATATTACAACAGAAGAAGGCTATACAAAAACATTTGATGAGTTTGATAGGATAATCGGCCTTAAAAGACTAAAGCTCTTTCATCTTAATGACTCAAAGAAAGGCTATGGAAGCCGTGTAGACAGGCATGAGCATATCGGCAAGGGTAAGCTCGGCCTTAATGCCTTTAAGATGCTTTTAAATGATGAGCGGTTTAAAGATATTCCAATGATACTGGAAACACCAAAGGAAAAGGACATGAAAGAAGATAAAGAAAATCTTAAGGTTTTAAGGTCTCTAATTAACAGATAAAATCAAACCGTTATCCCAGAAAATTTTGAATATGCCTGTATAAAAAACATGGAATTAAATTATATCAAAACCTTCTTCTTTTATTGCGGTTTTTATTTCATTAAGATGCTGCAAGCCCTTTGCCTCAACAGTAATCCTGAGCATTGCCCTGCCGATCTGGACATCAGCAAGCCTGTCATTGACAAGATTAATTATATTTGCGCCATGAGCAACTATTATCCCTGTAAGCTTATGCAGGCTCCCGGGCACATCATCCACAACAATACTGAAGATGCCTATTCTGCCGTTTGAGACAAGTCCTTTATTGATTATTCTGTCAACAAGCGTAAAGTCAATATTTCCGCCGCTTACAACAAGGACAATCTTTTTGCCTTTGAATCTCTCTTTTTGCTCTATTAATGCAGCAAGCGCAACTGCGCCAGCGCCTTCCACAACTAACTTTTTTCTTTCAAGAAAATGTAAAATAGCAACTGCAATAGACTCCTCTGACACCTTTATAATATCATCAACATATTTACTGATAATCTCAAATGTCATTTCACCTATCTTACCAACAGCAATCCCGTCAGCAATGGTCGGCTGAGGATGCGTTTCTATTATTTTCTTTGCGATAAATGATTCATAGGCAGATGTTGCAGATGAACTCTGAACGCCGATAACCTCTGTCTTTGGCGAAAGGTTCTTAACAGCAATAGTAATGCCAGAAATAAGTCCGCCTCCGCCAACAGGGACTAAGACCGCGTCTATATTCTTAATTTCATCAAGAATCTCAATGCCGATTGTGCCTTGTCCTGTTATTATATCTTCGTCATCAAAGGCATGGATAAAGGCATAATCCTTTTGCGACATTGCATAATTTAGTGCATCCTTAAAGCTATCGCCGTATAGCACAACCTCTGCGCCATATCCCTTTGTTGCCTCCTGCTTAACAATAGAGGCTGTTACAGGCATGACAATCTTGGCCTTAAGACCGAGTGTCTGTGCAGCAAAAGCAACACCCTGTGCGTGATTGCCAGTGGATGCAGCAATAACCTTATCGCTCTTTAATTTTATTAGTTTATTAAATGCGCCCCTTACCTTAAAGGAGCCGGTTTTTTGAAGGTTCTCTGCCTTTAGATAAACCTCGCAGCTAAACATCCTGCTAAAGGAATTGGAATATATCAGAGGAGTTCTGTGGATATATGAAGAGATTGATTTTAATGATTCCTGAATAGAGGAGAGGAGAAGCATATTAAGAATAAATCATAAAACATGGAAAATGTCTACAAAAAAAGGAAGATATGCAATCTATATTAGAATTATTCTTATCAAGAAAAATTAACTGTTCTTGACTGATAGAGTATATTTGGTATAATTTAAGTAAATTCTTTTTACAAGAAAGGGAATACAATGCCAATACAATGGACTGAAGACCTGTCAGTAGGCAATGAAGAGATTGATAATCAGCACAAGGAGTTGTTTAAAAGAATAAATCAACTGCTTGATGCCTGTAATAAAGGTGAGGGCAAGGAGATTGCATATAAAATGTTTAATTTTTTAGAAGACTATATAGTAGTCCATTTCACAGCAGAAGAAAACCTTCAGAAAAGATACAGCTATCCTGAATATGAAGCACATAAATTACTGCACTCCAAATTTATAAAAGAATTTTCTGATTTAAAAAAGAGGTTTGAAGCTGAAGGACCTACCCTTCCTATTGTGCTGCAAATTAATCGCATAGTTGTTGACTGGCTGATAAATCACATAAAAAAGGTTGATAAGGCATTGGGCGAGTTTGTAAAAACAAAGATGTAACTCACACCTGTCTTCTCGTTTTAATATCCCTCATAAATTGACTTTCCTTAAATAATAATGCTACTATGGCAGCATGGAAAAGGGGAGAGAACAGAAACAGATACCTTTCGTCTGGATTGCCTTTTCATTACTTTTAGCCCTTCTTATTATCAACTTTTATATCTTCGCTGCTGCGCCATCAGAACGCATATCTTACAGTGAATTTAAAAAGATGGTTAATGAGAAAAAATTTGAAGAGGTCATCATAGAGCCTAACCTTGTAAAAGGGGTCATAAAAGAAAAGGACAAGATAAAAGAAATAAAAGCAGTAAAGGTTGATGACCCTGAATTGATAAAGTTATTAGAGAAAAACAATATAAAATTCTCTGGTAAAGATTCAGATACATGGCTTAGGGATTTGCTGCTTGCATGGGTAATTCCAATAATCATCCTTGTTCTAATCTGGAGATTCCTTTTTGGCAGGCTTGGCGCAGGACCTGGTATGATGGCTGTTGGCAAGAGCAAGGCGAAGATATATATAGAAACAGATACAGGGGTTACTTTTAATGATGTTGCAGGTGTTGATGAGGCAAAAGAGGAATTAAAAGAGGTAATAGATTTTTTACAGCATCCAGAGAAATATCTGAGGCTTGGAGGCAAGATACCCAAGGGCGTCCTGCTTGTTGGTCCAACAGGAACAGGAAAGACGCTCCTTGCAAAGGCAGTAGCTGGCGAGGCAAAGGTGCCTTTCTTTAGCATGAGCGGCTCTGAGTTTGTTGAGATGTTTGTTGGCGTTGGCGCTGCAAGGGTAAGGGATTTATTTGCACAGGCAGAGCAAAAGGCTCCCTGTATAATATTTATAGACGAAATTGATGCGCTCGGCAAGGCAAGGATAGCAGCGCCTATCGGCGGCGGCTATGAAGAGCGCGAGCATACCTTACAGCAATTGCTTGTTGAGATGGATGGATTTGATACCAAAAAAGGCATTATAATCATGGCAGCAACAAACAGGCCAGAGATACTTGACCCTGCATTACTAAGGCCCGGAAGGTTTGACAGGCATATACTTGTTGACAGGCCAGATATAAAAGGAAGGGAAGATATATTAAAGATTCACACAAAGAATGTAAAGGTCTCAAAGGATGTAGACTTAAAGCTTATTGCAGCAAGGACGCCTGGCTTTGCAGGCGCGGATTTGGCAAATGTTGTAAATGAGGCAGCAATACTTGCAGCAAGGAAGAATAAAAATTCAGTTGAGCTTTCTGATTTTGAAGAGGCAATCAACAGGCTTATAGCAGGTCTTGAAAAGAAAAAAAAGGTAATAAGCAAGAAGGAGCAGGAGATTATTGCATATCATGAATCAGGACATGCAATCGTTGCAGAGAGTGTGCCTCATGCAGACAAGGTGCACAGGGTGTCTATAATACCGAGGGGTATAGCAGCGCTCGGCTATACTTTGCAACTGCCAACAGAGGACAGATATCTATTAACAAAGGCGGAACTATTGGACAGGCTTGCTGTGCTACTTGGAGGCAGGGTTGCAGAAGAGGTCATATTCAATGAAATTTCAACTGGCGCACAGAACGACTTGGAACGTGCAACAGCCATAGCAAGGAGCATGGTTGTTGAATACGGTATGAGCGAAAAACTTGGGCCTGTGACATTTGGAACTGGAAAAAAGCCTCTGTTTCTTGATATAGGATATACGCCGACATCCGAATTCAGCGAAGAGACATCAAGGCTGATTGATGAAGAGATAAAGAAAATAATAAATGAAACACACAGCAGGGTAAGAAAGATTTTAGAGGATAAAAAGGGCAGGCTGCTCACCCTCGGCAAGATACTGATTGAGAAAGAGGTAATTGAGGGAGACGAACTAAGAAAAATTCTGGCAGCAGCATAGAGGTGGGTTTTAGACTCACCACTACGATATCTTTTCAATCCTCTGCAGTTTCTTCTTTATCCCTATCCCCCCTGTATACCCGCCTAATCCGCCATCACCTGCAATAACCCTGTGACAGGGGATGATAATTGGAATGGGGTTTTTGCCGCAGGCATTGCCAACTGCCCTTGCGCCATTTGGCAGGCCAATCTCCTTTGCAATCTCGCCATAGCTTTTTGTTTTACCATAAGGGATTTTCAAAAGCGCCTTCCAGATCTTTTTTTCAAAAGAAGTGCCTTTTAAATCAAATGGGATATCAATTCTTAGTTTCTCACCATTTAAATATCTTTTCAAAAGTTTTACAAGGTCTTTGAATGCTGCTTCATCCTTTAGAGGCTTTATGTTGTATGTCTTTTGCAAAGACTTGAGGAATCTCTTTTCACTCTCCCTGACGCCTACTTCACACAGACCCTTTTCTGTTAATGCAAGATGGATTTTGCCTATTGGAGAATTAAAGGAGGTGTAAAGAAGTCTAACTAACATCTTGTCTATATTTTATTAAAATAAAATAAATATGCAAGCAAAAGTTTTTAGAAATCACTCGCACTCCTTTTTCTTCACATTCTTATAAACCTTTGCCCTTCCATTCCAGGAAACAGAGATTTTATGATATTCATCTTTATCATTTTTTAAACATACCGAGCCTATCCTGTTCTTCAATGGAAGCCCGCTTCCATCATATCCAAAAGCAGTTGTTCCAAAGCTAAAAGAGACCTTAACTATTGAAACCCCTTTAGTCATCTGTCTATCAGTGATTGTATCTTCATCATCATCTCTCTGCCAGTTTTCATTATCATCCATAAAGATATTATATGTATTTTCAAGTTTATTAAAAGAAACAACATATGTTTTATTCCTTGCTATTGCTGCAGACCTTGCCAGATTTATTCTTGATACAAGCTCGCCAACTGAATCATTCAGTCTTAGATGAGGGATCGTATTTGCCATTGATGATACAGCAAGGGTTATAATAATACCTACTATTGCTAAAACAACCAATAATTCTATAATGGTAAAACCTTTTTTATTTAACATGGCGAGCCTCCTTTTTAAACATTTGCCCTAAGCTGCAGGCTTTAAGAAACGCGTTGCTATATCTCTAAATATATACATTAGCAAGAGGTATGCCAGAGAAATAAAATAACAATGAAATGTGTTAACTCTTGAAAAAATATCATTTTTCAAATCTTAATTAATTGATATCTTAATAATAATATTCTAAAAGAAATATCCTTTTAGATACAAAACTATAAAATTTGGATACACGAGAAATACCTGCTGCTCATTGGCCTGTCGCAGCAAAGTCAATATGTCATGTTAACTGCAAGATAAAAATGTCAGGGTTGCATGGAAATCCTTTCATAAGATTTGTTAGTTATACAGCCTCATAAGTTCCATAAGTAATTGCACCACTTTGGGTATAATACCTATAGGAGGGAACCAAAGTGGGAAGGAAGTTCAAGCGTTTGAGTATAGAAGAGAGAGAATACATCGGTATACTGTTGG